>Ga0181583_10004259_pt1 | contig 10506 bp, 10 predicted proteins | sample 071ome_31_FD_132461 | JGI IMG/M metagenome (GOLD analysis project Ga0181583, IMG submission 132461) | Coastal salt marsh microbial communities from the Groves Creek Marsh, Skidaway Island, Georgia - 071405CT metaG (megahit assembly) | ecosystem: Environmental > Aquatic > Marine > Intertidal... | reverse complement strand
TACCGATCGACACTGTCAGTGCAGTCCAGCCTGGTGATGTGGCCGATCTACAATTACGGCACCGAAGCACAGCGGGAAAAATACCTTCCCAAGCTCGCCAGCGGCGAATGGATCGGCGCGTTCGGCCTGACCGAACCCGATCACGGTTCCGACCCGGGCGGGATGAAGACCCGCGCCAAGAAGGTCGATGGCGGTTACCAGATCAGCGGCGCCAAAATGTGGATTTCCAACTCGCCGCTCGCCCAGGTTTTCGTTGTCTGGGCCAAGGACGACAAAGACATCATCCGTGGCTTTATTCTTGAACGCGGCATGGAAGGACTGTCCACGCCCAAGCTGAAAAACAAGCTCTCTCTCCGCGCTTCCACGACCGGAGAAATCGTCATGGACAACGTGTTCGTGCCGGATGAAAACTTCCTGCCGGAAGCGCGTGGCCTGGGCGGGCCGTTTGGCTGTTTGAACAACGCCCGCTACGGCATAGCCTGGGGCGCGTTGGGCGCGGCGGAGTTCTGCTGGAAAGCGGCGCGGGAATATGCGCTCGACCGCACTCAGTTCGGCAAGCCGCTGGCATCCTACCAGCTGGTGCAGAAGAAGCTGGCCGACATGCAGACCGACATCTTCATTGGCCTGCAGTCCTGTTTGCAGATGGGCCGCATGATGGAAGACGGGTCCTGCGCACCCGAACTGATTTCCATGCTGAAGCGGAACTCGACCGGCAAGGCCCGCGATATCTGCCGCGATGCCCGCGATATTCACGGCGGTAACGGCATTACCGACGAATACCACGTGATGCGTCACATGATGAACATGGAGACCATTTACACCTACGAGGGAACGCACGACATCCACGCGCTGATCCTCGGCCGGGCGCAGACGGGTATTCAGGCGTTTTTCTGATTTCTGTTTTTCCCCTCTCTCTGTCCCTCTTCCCGGTGGGGCGTGGGGACCAAGTCGGAAAACCTGAAGACAATAATCCCCTCCCCCTTGAGGGGGGGAGGGTTAGGGAGAGGGTGAATCACGTGAAGTTCGCCTCGTAATTGCCATGACGAATCCAAAACCCCTCGACCACCTTCGTGTCCTCGATATGAGCCGCATTCTCGCCGGGCCATGGTGCGGCCAGACGTTTGCGGATCTGGGCGCTGAGGTCATCAAGATCGAACGGCCGGGCACAGGCGATGACACGCGTGGATGGGGCCCGCCCTTCATGGCGGATGCCGATGGCAACGAAACCGATACGGCAGCCTATTTCCTGTCCGCCAACCGGGGCAAGAAATCGGTCACGGTGGATATCACCAGACCGGAAGGGCAGGACATCATTCGCAAACTGGCCGCGGAATGCGACGTGCTGCTGGAAAACTACAAGGTCGGCGGTCTGAAGAAATACGGACTCGATTACGACAGCCTGTCCAAGGTCAATCCGGGGCTTGTGTACTGCTCGATCACCGGATTCGGTCAGACCGGGCCGTACAGCCCGCGCGCCGGATACGATTTCCTGATCCAGGCGATGGGCGGTCTGATGAGCGTAACCGGCGAGTCCGAGGCAAAACCGGGCGGCGGTCCGCAAAAGATCGGCGTTGCGCTGTCGGATATCCTGACCGGGCTTTATACCGTGATCGGTGCGCTGTCTGCGCTCGCGTATCGTGACAAGACGGGCAGGGGCCAGCATGTCGACATGGCCCTGCTGGACGTGACCGTCGCGTCGATGGCCAACCAGGCGATGAACTATCTCATCACAGGAAAATCGCCCACCACCATGGGCAACGCGCACCCCAACATCGTGCCGTACGAAGCATACAAGGCGGCCGATCACTACATCATTCTCGCCGTCGGCAATGACGGACAGTTCCGGCGTTTCTGCGAGGTTGCAGGCCGCGTCGACCTGGCGGACGACGAACGCTACGCCACCAACCGCAACCGTGTCGGCAACCGAGACGAACTGGGCCCGATCCTGAACGAAATCATCGTCGCCAAACCGCGCGCTTTCTGGCTTGAGGAACTGGAGAAGGTCGGCGTGCCCTGCGGGCCGATCAACAATCTGGAACAGGTGTTCGCCGATCCGCATATTCAGGCGCGTGGCGACCGACAGGAAGTCGATCACCCGCAAGCGGGCACACTGCCGACGGTCGCAAATCCGATCCGGATGTCGGAGTCGCCGATTTCCTACGACCGGGCCCCGCCGACGCTCGGTCAACATAACGAAGACGTGCTCCAGGGTCTGCTCGGGCTGGATTCGGAGGCGATATCCCGTCTGAAAGACGATGGGATCGTATAGCGGTTCTTGACAGGACTCCGGGCCTCCTTCATCGTTTGTGTACGAACAATTCAGGAAATGGCCGATGGCCCTACAGGCGGCTGACCGCGCCGAACAAACGTCCCGCGCTCAGAAAGACGAACGTCCGGAGTACGTCCTCGAAGACCAGGCCGGCCATCTGCTGCGTCGCGCCCATCAGCGTCATACCGCCATTTTCCAGGCGACGATCGGTGACGATCAGCTGACGCCGCTGCAATTTGCCGCGTTGATGAAACTGGCGGATGTCGGCGAGACGTCGCAGAACCTGCTGGGGCGCCTGACGGCGATGGACGCAGCGACCATGCAGGGTGTGATCAAGCGCCTCACCGCCCGGGGACTGATCGAACGCCGGCCGGACGACGTCGACCGCCGCCGGCTGATGCTGACGCTGTCCAAGGACGGGCGCAAACTGGTACGGGATCTTAGCGAGCGTGGCACCGCAATTACCGACCAAACCCTGGACCCGCTCTCCGCCGCCGAGCGCGAAACGTTTCTCAAGCTGCTGAAACGGTTGAGCGGGTAGCCCGGACCTCAGCCGTCCGACTGCGCCGCCACCAGGGCCGCGATCATTTCATCCGGCGTGATGAACTTCTTGCGTGGGGCGCCTTCCGGTGCGGCCTCGATCTCCAGGCGGTCGATGATTTGCCATTCCTCGAAGGAAACGACGCGTACGCCGTTTTCCGAAAGATGTGCGTCCAGCGACTTGCAGCCGTCGCGCTCCGCCCCATCAAGTTCGGCGATCAGCTTGTCGACCACTTCCAGGGAATCGTTCTTGTTGGTGCCGATGGTGCCCGAGGCGCCGCGCTTCAGCCAGCCGACCGCATAAAGGCGATCCGAAACCTTGCCGTCTTCGTTCTCGACAATGCCCCAGTCGTCGTTGAAGGGCAGGTTGTCGATCGGAAATGCGCGAGAGCCGATACACGTGATGACGATCTGCGCCGGAATGTCGACCATCTCTCCGGTGCCCTGCACCTTGCCGTTGGCGTCTACGGTGGTGCGTTCGCAACGGACGCCTTCGACCCGGTTTTCGCCGAGAATTTCGACCGGCGACAAAAAGAAACCGAAATGGACACGCTTGTCCTTGCCTTCCGGGCTGACGTCGAGGAACGACCGCATGGTTTCTACGTTCTTTTCGCGCAGCCGCAGGTCGCGGTCCGACATGTAGTCGGCGACGATCTTGCCCGGCAGATGATCCGGGTTCATCACCGGCGCCGCGTTTTCCAGCTCGCCCATTTCGCGGAGTTCCACATTCGTGAAGGCCGCTTCGACCGGGCCGCGCCGACCCAGCATGTAGACGTCCTTCACCGGCGACGCCTGGGTAGCCTCTGCCGCATAGGGCACGAGGTCGGTTATGGACATTTCCTTCTTGGTCTTGGCAAGTACGCGCGCCACGTCGAGGGCCACGTTGCCGACGCCGATAATGACGGCGGAATCCACGTCCAGGTCCGGATTGAGGTCTTTGAAATCGGGGTGACCGTTGTACCAGCCGACGAAAGCATTCGAACCGAACACGTTGGGCAGATCTTCGCCCGCTACGCCCAGACGATTGTCGTGCGGCGCGCCGTAAGCCAGTACGACGGCATCGTACATGCCCAGCAGTTCGGGCACGGATACGTCGCGGCCGACTTCGACATTTCCGAGATACCGCACCCGTTCGTCCGACAGCGTACGTTCGTAGGCCTTGGAGACGCGTTTGGTTTTCTGATGATCCGGCGCAACGCCGCCGCGGATGAGGCCGAAGGGCGAGGGCAGGCGCTCGATCACGTCGACCCGGCAGTCGGGAAGTTTGTCCAGCAATCCCTGTACGGCATACATCCCGCCGGGACCCGATCCGACGACCGCGATGGTACGACTCATTGTGAAGCCTTTATTCGAACTCTAACGTTTCCGTGCCTTTGCGGCATCGAATTGCGGCCATCATAGCGGGTGATCCTCGCGAGAAAAGACCCGAACGGGGAATCGAATGGGGCATTACCAGAGCTGTTCCGTCGCCAGCCGTGCGCCTTCCGCCATGGCCTCGAATTTGGCCCAGATCACCTTCGGATGAACTTCCGTGTGATAGCACGCCTGCGACGAAAACCCGCAATCGCCGCCCGCCAGGACATTTTCGCGTCCCACCAATTTTGCGTATCGCACCAGCCGCTCGGCAATCAGTTCCGGATGCTCGACAATGTTGCTGGCGTGAGTGATGACGCCCGGAATGACGGCGCGGCCTTCCGGCAGCTTGAAATCCTCCCAGATGTGATAGTCGTGTTCGTGGCGCGGGTTGGCTGCTTCAAAGGAGTATCCGCCTGCGTTGATGTTCAGCATGTATTTCGCGACCTGGCCGCCCGGCGCTTCGTGAATGCGGGGACCTTCGTTAATGCCGTAGCAGGTGTGGAAGCGGATTTTCTCTTCCGGAATATTGCGCGTACTGTGGTTGATGGCCTCGACATAGGTATTGGCTTTTTTGTCCATTTCCTTTTCGTTGAGTTCCGGATCGACCAGGATGTCGCACAGGAACGGATCGTCGATCTGCAGCAGGAACCCGGCATCGACGATCGCCTCGTATTCCTCCCGCAGCGCTTCGGCGACCGCTTCGGCGAACTCTTCTTCTGTATTGTAATAGTCGTTGTAGCCCACTCCGGCGGGCGCCGTGGCGGGGATGAATGCGCCTTCGACATCGACGCCGTCGAGCGCGGCTTTAAGATTGTCGATATCGTGCTGCAGGAGATCGTGACCTTTGTAGGATACCGGGCCGACGCAATACATCGGGAACATCGGGACCACCGTGCCGCCGAGCATAGCCCGCGCGAAGTAATCCTCGTAGTATTCGGGGAACGCCTCGATTTCCGCTTCGAACATCTTGAACTTCTCGTCCTTGCGGGCTTCGAAGCCGTTCATGCGTTCTTCGATATAGGTGAAGAAGCCGGATTTCGACATTTCGCCGTCTGCGACCACATCGATTCCGAGATCGGCCTGCTTCTTGACGATGTCCTTTACGCCCCTTGCGATCTCTGTCTGATAGGCTTCTTCACTGAATTCGCCGCCGTTCAGCTTGGCCTTCATTGCGTCGAGTACCTGTGTCGTGCGCGGCAGGCTGCCGACATGAGTGGTCAGTATCCGGTCCTGATGTCCCTGCATTCTTCCCTCCCCGTCAAATACGTGCACGAGTGTGTCGGGGAGACCGGCCGGTTGTCAATTCGAAGAAGTCGGTTTGCCTGCACGATCTCCGCGCGTCGCGCGCGCGATTCCAAGTTGCTATGATGACAGCCGGGCTACCCTGTAGCGCTTCGATGACGGACAACATCACTTATCTGTTCCCCAACGGTCAAAGTGTTTCCTTCGGTACCGGTACCGTCACCCGTATCCATGCAGGCACGATCGAGGGCGTGGTGACGCTGGACCGCCAGCTTCGCGGTAAACCGTGGGTCGAAACGGCGCGGGCGCTGGACCATCTGCATGTCGGTTCGCTTCTTCACGACGGCGGGTCGGGAAAACTGTTTGCCGGATGTCATCATGGTGGCGGATTGTGGGTATCGGAGAACGGCGGAGAGGGGGAATGGCGTCAGCTCGGGAACGGGATCGACCGGCCGCATATCTATTCGCTTTCTTCGCGCGTTGTCGAAGACCGGGTAACCCTGTTTGCCGGGACTTCGCCGGCAGCGCTTTATCGCAGCGACGATCTGGGCGAAAACTGGGCGGAGGTGAGCGCCCTGCAGGATGTGCCGGGGGCCGACAAATGGACCTTTATCCCGCCGCCGTACCATCCTCACGTCAAAGGGGTGGTGTTCCATCCTGCCGATCCGGACACCTATTTCGTTCTGGTGGAGCAGGGCGCGCTGCTGAAAACCAACGATGACGGGGCGACATTCGCGGAGCTAAATGCCTACGCCGGTCCGGACGACCGGCACTGGAAGGAAGTACACAGGCTGCTGATCCATCCCACCGAGCCGGACCTGATGTATCTGGCGACCGGCGAGGGCCTGTACCGGACCCGCAATGGCGGCGATTCCTTCGAAAACGTACATCATCGCGGTCTCAGAATGGGATATCCGGAGTTTCTGTATCTCGATCCCGCCGACCACAAGACCGTTCTGATGGCGGGGTCGCGACTGAATCCCACCGAATGGTTCAAGGACGGAATCGCGGATTCGACGATCCTGCGGTCAATCGATCAGGGCGACAACTGGACTGAACCCAACGCCGGTTTTCCCAATCCCGTGATCGGGGCGTTCGAGGCGATGAGCATGCACCTCTGGTATGGCGGGATGATGCTGGTCATCGGCACCGCCACCGGCGAGCTATACGCAACGGACGATCATTGCAGGTCCTGGGTATGTCTGTACGACGATGCGCCCGCATTTTCCAAGGAGGATCACCATCTGCCCTTTATGTCCGACGAAGAACGTGCGGCAGCGATGGCGGATCGCGGACTGACGTGAGAAAAAACGGCGACCGCAAGGGTCGCCGAATAATTCAGGAGGGGTGGCAAGGGGTGTTAGTTGCGGGCCTCCGCCTGCTGCGGCGCGTCACGGAACTTCGCGGCGGCTGTATAGGCCTGCTCGATCTTGCCGTCCATGCAGGCAATCTTGATTTTGCCTAGATTGGCGATGATCACACGGCGTTCCAGGCCTTTGTGCTTCCGGGCGGCTGCCCGTTCCATCATCGCGATATCGCGGACGCATTCCTGAACGGTTTGCGAGTTGCCGGCGGCATTGGCGGTGAGGGGGGCTGCCGTCAACGCGATGCCGATGGCGGCGGCCAGGGAAACGGCGCGAACAAGGGAAGCTGAACGATACATGACAATTTACTCTCGACTGGTGCAACCAAATTACCGGGATAGGAAAAGCAAAATCCGTGCCAGAATTCGAAAGCGTTTAATTTCATTTAGTTAGCTCGGTTCAGAGGGGGAAATTAACCCTGAACGTAAAAATTTCCGTCACATTCAGAAACAATTCGCCTTCACACGGCTATTTCAGGGGAATCAAAATGCAATCGGGCTGCGATGCGGTAATCAGCGTTTCCAGTTCACCAGCGCAACGCCCAGCAGCATGAGCCCGATCGCTGTCCACACCAGCGGTGTGTGGCTTTCACCGAACAGGACGAGGCCGAAAACCACCCCGAACCCGACTGACAGAAAATTGGCCTGGGTCATGTAGGTTGGCCCGGCAATGCGGATCAGCTCGAAAATGGCGTAGAAATTGATGGCGGCGAGGACCGAATGGGCGAGCAGGGCGGTTTCTCCGCGCGTTGGCGGCCAACCCGGTACCTGAAATTCACCCAGCGCCAGCGCAAGGGGAAGCGCAAACAGTGCCGCCGCCAGCAAGGTGCCGCTCGACAAAGTCAGGGAGTCCACATTTGCGGGCCGTGATTTTTCCGACAATGTGACGTAGGCGATGGCATGCAGGAGCGGGGCGCCGAAGCCGATCAGGACCCAAACGGCGAGCGTGGGGTCGGGCAGGCTCGATTTCGGCACCACGATCAGGAGTGCCCCGGCAAAACCGAGCACGATGCCCGCCGTCCGTATCCAGAAAAACTTCTCTATGCGGATGACCAGGCTGATCGAGTAGGTGAATATCGGCACGAAGCTCATGATCACTGCCATGAGACCCACCGGCAGCTTACCCTGTACGGTGTACAGGATCATGTTGGCCAGCGTGAACCGCACCAGTCCCAAACGCAGATAATACGGCCAATGGTCGCGCGCGTATCGCGGTCTCAGGCCCCGCAGCGTCGCTGCCGCAAACAGCCACAGGCCACTCAGAAATGTAAACCAGAACAAATAACTGACCGGGCGAACACCGTCCGTGACGGCGATCTTGATAAGAACGAAGAAACCGCCCCAGAGCGCGCCGATCAGAAACAGCAGCGATATGGGTAAAAGGGGCGAATTCTGCGGGCGACCGGGAAGGGGAGCGTCTGCCATGGAGGGTACATGTAGCATTCGGAGGCCCGGGTCAGAAAGCCCGGCAGACGAACAAAAGCCTCGTCAGCCGTTAAATGGCAGGCCACTGTTTCCTCGTCGGGAGCGGGCTCCGAAAGACACATTCACGGCCAGTTTGTTTTCCGTCGTGGCGGGTGGGTTCCGCCCACCACGCTTAACGGCTAAACCCTCCGCCCAGTGAAACGGGCGCTGCAAGCAAGGTTACGCCGAAGGCGATCAGTGCGAAAGGTTCCGGTTTGATCCTGCGCTTTGCGGTGTCGCCGTCCTGTCTGTTGGGTGAGGCCTGCAGCGGGTCCTCCATCGCGGCCACGATCCTGACGGCGGCATCGTCGGATACCGAAAGTGGCCCGTTGGCTGATGCATATTGTTCTGCGCCTGCCTCAGCCATCGGCGCCAGGATAATACTGGCCGACAGAAATAGAACCGAAAATTTCGAAAATTTCATTACCCGGTCTTCCTCAAAAAGCTCCCTTTGTAGACTGCTGCCGGATCTGCAGTCGGAGGCAACTATATCGCTTTTCTACCTGTAGCCGGGCGACAGGAAGAAAATGTCACAGATAGATCACACGTTTCCACTCTGGGACGGGCACGTCTGAAACCGGTCTGGCCCGAGGCCCGCTATTTTTTGAGAAATTGGCGGGTTGGCAGCCGGGGTTTACTCGGCTGCGTGTGCCATCAGATGCGCTTCCGCGGCCTCATAATCGAATGGTTCCGGGTCGATTTCGCCCTGCAGGATTTCCTGTACCCGTTCTTCCGTCAGGGGAAGGGAAAATTCGGCGTTCCGCATGCGGATTCTGTGCTGCAACTGTTCGACGACCAGGTTTTCCATCTGGCTGAAATCCTCCGCCGACCATCCCTCGCGGTCGAGGCCGACGATTCCCTCCAGCATGTGGCCGAATTCGTCTTCGTAAATCTCCTTGCAGGCGGCGGCTATCAGCTTGTTGGCGGTATCGAATTCACCGCCGATATCTGCTGCCCGCATGCCTTCGCGGAACAGCGTGCAATACCCGCCTTCGGTAAACCGGCAGGCGCGGATGCCCAGTTTGCCGTGATCGGCGATATTGTCATGGCGCAGCTGGGTCAGTGCGACGTCTTGGTCCCAGGTCTCCAGCCTGTGGGGATTCATGGTTGGGACGTCGTCGGGTTTGATCCGGTCGTAGACGTCCGAAAACAGGCAGAAATGCTCGTATTCGTCCTTCATCGTGTCCAACAGGTCGAGCACGTAGTGGCGCGATACGCTGTCGTCTTCGCCGGTGTCGATCTTGGGGAAAACCTCCTGAAGTTCCATAAGCGGCCCCATGAACACGCCCATGTTCTTGTATTCCCCGATGCCGGATCCGTTAAATTCCTTGGAACACTGGCGCCGTATCCACAACAGATCCGTTTCGAGCGTACGTACCGGCGACGTCCAGTATGTCCGGACGACCTCTGCCTCGCCCGCCCAGAGCGGCGCAGAAACATCGATAAGTCTTTGCAATTCGGGGCTGAGCGCCATGGAGACTGCTCCCATTATAAATTCGCGCCGAAATATTAGGCCCTGCACGGCATGCCGTGCAAGGTTCTGGCCGACCCGGTAAACTTTCTGTACCGAAGTGCCGAGACAACTGACCGAAATCCGATGCTTGGAGCCGACATGAACATCCGGGAGACAGACTCCGCCGATCTCCCATTGATCGAGATGCTATACCCCGTGGCGTTCCCCGGGGAAGATTTGTTACCGTTAGTGCGGCAGCTGCTTGGCGGCGAAAACGATGTTCTGTCTCTGGGGGCGATGGAAGGGGGGCGCCTGATCGGCCACGTGGCATTTACAGTCTGCCGGATTGCAGGTGCTGACGTTACGGTCGCGCTGCTCGCGCCGCTTGCTGTAGATCCTGAGCTTCAGCGACGCGGCGTCGGCATTGCTCTCGTGGAAGAGGGCTTCAGGCGCCTGCGATCCCGGGGCATTCAGCGCGTAGTCGTGCTCGGCGATCCTGCCTATTACGGTCGCTTCGGGTTCGAACCGGATGAACAGGTCCTGCCTCCCTATGCTATACCGGAGGAGTGGCGCACCGCATGGCAATATGTCGATCTGAACGAAGGTAAAACAGCCGAGAGGGCGGTCGGCGGACGCCTGACCGTTCCGCCGGTATGGCAGAAAGAGGCGCTATGGCTCCCGTGACGATATCGGATGCGCGACTGGTCTACATCACCACCGATGGCCCCGAAGAAGCCCGAAAAATCGGACGTGCGCTGGTGAAAGAACGATTGGCGGCCTGTGCGAATATTCTGGGCCCCATGACGTCGATTTTCCGGT
>Ga0181583_10004246_pt1 | contig 10526 bp, 8 predicted proteins | sample 071ome_31_FD_132461 | JGI IMG/M metagenome (GOLD analysis project Ga0181583, IMG submission 132461) | Coastal salt marsh microbial communities from the Groves Creek Marsh, Skidaway Island, Georgia - 071405CT metaG (megahit assembly) | ecosystem: Environmental > Aquatic > Marine > Intertidal zone... | reverse complement strand
TCAGGCTGGGGAAGTCTTGGGCGAAGCCGCTGAGATTGCGGTTGCAGAGCCCGGCCACGTGCAGTTTCTGATGCTGTGGATCGCCCACAGCCCAGAGCTGTCGCGTGGCAATCAGGCTGAGGCCACCACCCAACAGGGTGATCGCAAATCCTGTGTAAACCAGTGGCACGCCGGGATCGCGTTTTAGCAGCAATCCACTGGCGGGCATCACATCAATCACTCGGATCGGCACGCCATTGATCTCCGCGGCGGCTCCGCCTGGTCTGAGATTGGTGATCAGGTCACCGCCTTCACCGAACACCTGCACCGGCCCGGCTTCGCTGCCCAAGGTGAGCAGCACCGGTTCGCTGCCGTCGGGCCGTGTCGGCAACACCAGCCCCCAGAGCTGATCGCCGAGTTCGGGGAAAGTTTGCAGGGGTAGCTGGAGGAAGGGGCTGCGGCCCAGTTGCAGCGTGATCGTGGCCAACGACCAGTCGGCTTGGTAAATGGTCATCCCGCGGTATCGCAAGGGATGGTTGACACTGATTTCCCGTTGCTCTGCAGGGCCATTCCCCGCTGGAGCGAGGGTCAGTTGCGAGCGGAATTGTTCGGTGCGTCCGGCGGGATCCCGTTCGATGCTGAATTGATCGAGGGTGATGCTGAGCTGGCTTGTGCCACCTCGATCTAAAAGATCGAGGCTGCGTCCTGGTGCCAGAAAGCGTTCAATCCGGTTGCCGGCCAGGGCACCCCAGGCGGCCCCCAGCATCAGCAGCACCAGGCCCGTATGCACCAGCAAGGGACCAACCCTGCCGCTCACCCCGCGCCGCGCCGCCAGGCGCCCACTCAGTTCTTGCACTTGCCATCCCTGGGAGCGCAGGCTGGTGGCCAGATCCTTGAGGCCCTGTTCCGGATCGGAACTTGGGATCGTTTCCGCCAGCGCCATTTTGCTGAGTTGACGCGGTTCTCGGTAATCGATCCAGCGCAGGGCGGCCTGCAGCGCCGGCCACTGGCGTCGCCAGCTGCAGAGGATGAGGGCCAGTCCAAGCCAAGCCAGAAGAGCGAGGAACCAACCACTGGAGTAGACGCGATCGAGCTGCAGCTGCAGCATGCGATCACCGTTGATCAGCCCCAACCAAGGATCGGCATTGAACCGGTTGAGGTAAAGATCGGCGGATTCCCCCTGGGGAAGGATGGTGCCGATGGCACTGGCGATGGCGATCAGCAGCAGCAGCAGAATCGCCAACCGCAGATCGGACAGAACAGCTGCAAGACGCTTGAGCAAGGCCATCGATCAGATCCAGCGGGCCAGCAGGGTGAGCATGCCGGTGCAAATCAGCACTGCGCCACTGAAGGGAGGCACCCAGCGGCCAATGGGGCGCAGGGCCAGCAATTGGGGAACACTGGCTGCCGCACTGCCAGCGATCAACAAGGGCAACACCTGACCAACTCCACAGCTGGCGAGCAGCAGCACGCCCACCAACGGGCTGCCACTGGTGGAAATCCAACCCAGCAACACCGCCAACACCGGTGTGGTGCAGGGAGAAGCGGCTAGGCCAAAGGCCAGGCCTGCCGCGATCGGTGCCAGTGGTGCAGGCACGCGCTTGGTCCAGCGCAGGGGATCCGGACCTGAGGGCAGAGGAATGCGCACCACACCCAACAGGTTGAGCCCCATCACCACGGCCAGCAGCGCCACCAGGCTGGGCACCACATCGGGAACCTGGCCATAGATTCTGCCCACGAGTCCGCTGAGACTGCCCAGCACCACTAAGGCGCCAACGATGCCGGAGCAAAACAGGGCACTGCGCTGCCATGGGGCTTGTTTGGCCTCAAAGCCAGCCAGGTAGGCCAGGGTGACCGGCAGCAACGACAGGGAGCATGGCCCCAGGCTGGTCAGTGCTCCGCCAGCAAATACCAGGCCGAGGGTTAAAGGACCGGGTTGATTGAGCGCTTGATTGAGCAGCAGCTCACTGCTCCGTGCCAGATCAGAGAGATCGAGGACTGCACTCGCCAGGAGGTGGTCGTAGATGGTGGCTGCCGGATGATCCGGAACACGCTTGTGGGGCTCACCCTATCGAGTTGATGCCAGCTTCTGGTCGTTGCCTTTGCGACGACGATTGGGACGCCGGCCTCCCACCAAGCTGGTGGATTCCAGTGAACAGCGAATGAGCAGCCCTGCCACAAACACACTCGACATCAGCGAATTGCCGCCGTAACTCACCATCGGCAGTGGCAAGCCGGTGGTGGGCATGGCACCGGACGCCACGGCCAGGTTCATCAGTGACTGGCCGATCAGCAGCGTGGTGCAGCCAATGGCCGTGAGCCGTGCCTGATTGCTGCGGCAGCGCAGGGCAACCCTCAATCCGAGGAAGGCCACAAGCATCAGGAACAGCAGCAGCATCACCGAACCGACAAATCCAAACTCTTCGGCGTAGACGGCAAAGATGAAATCGGTGCTCTGGATTGGCAAGTACTGCAGCTTTTGGGTGGAGAGAGCGAACCCCTGGCCAAATACCCCGCCTGAACCGATGGCCAGCAGGCTTTGCACCAGTTGATACCCATCCCCTTGCGGGTCTTGCCAGGGGTCGAGAAATGACACCACTCGAAGGCGTTGGTATTCGTTGATCATGATGCTGGCGACACCGAGGCTCGCTCCCGCCAGGGCGGTGCCGAACAGGGTGCGCAGGCGCAGCCCGGCGCTGAAGGCCATCAGCCAAAGCAAAAGCCCTGTGAGCGCTGCGGTGCTGAGGTTGGGTTGCTTGAGGATGAGCAGAATCAGCGCTCCGAAGCTTCCCAACCAGAGCAGTTTCTGGTCGGGGGCACTGCGTTTCCACTGGGCAAACAGGCTGGCCGCCTGGAGCACCACGAAGGGTTTCACCAGTTCGGAGGGTTGAATCTGTAATGGGCCAATCACCAGCCATCGACTGGCTCCATTCACAGTGCTGCCGAAGACCAGGGTTGCGGCAACGAGCACACAGCCGATCCAGACCCCTGGCCCAGCCACTTTCATCCAACGCCGGATGTCGGTGCCGATCGCCATCGCGAGGAGCCCCCAGCTGGCTGTCATCCAGATCAACTGACGCTTGAGGTAGTAGGCGCCTTCCCCCATTTCACGGCTCGCGACCCACCAGCTGGCGGAGGCGAGGATCAACAACCCCGCCAGGCTCCAGATGGCGGTGAGGCTGAGCAAAAGGCGGGCTTCAGCAGGCCAAAGGGACCAGTCCAAGGGCAAGACCCGGCGCCAGAGGCTGCCTTTGTTGGGTTCTGCGGTGGATGGAGGCCTGGTCCTGGCTTGACGCGTGCTGGACCTCGAGGATGGGTTCACGCTCTTGCGAGTCAAAGACACTGAGCCATGGAGCCCTATTCAGCCGTCTCTAGGGGATTTTGCCAAGCCGTAGACGACAAAAAAGCCCGGTCAGAGACCGGGCTTTGCAAAATCTAAGGACGTTTCAGGCTTAGTTACCGACGTTCACCTGAGGACGACCGCTGCAGAGTTCAACTTTGAGGATCCGCCCCCCTTGCTTCATGATGCGCTGCTGCTCAGCGAACCAGCTTTCGTAGGGAACCCACTTCGTAAAAAAAGTGTTTTGCAGCTCACGCTGACTACGCACTTTCTCAGGACAGGGGATGCAGGCGGTGACTTTGAACAACCGCATGGGATTCAGTTACCGAGACCGGAGCAGATGTAATCGAAATAAACACCCATCTCACGACCTGCATCAGGGCCAACCAAGGAAGCAGTGACTTCCTTCATGGCTTGAATAGCCTGAACGGTGGCGCCGATGGGAACGCCCAAGGAGTTGTAGGTCTCCTTCAGGCCATTCAGCACACGCTCATCGAGGATGGAGGTGTCACCGGCCAGCATGGCGTAGGTGGAATAGCGCAGGTAGTAATCGAGGTCGCGAATGCAAGCTGCATAGCGACGGGTGGTGTACATGTTGCCACCAGGACGGGTGATGTCCGAGTAGAGAAGAGCCTTGGCAACTGCGTCCTTGATGATCGCAGAAGCGTTAGCGCTGATGGTGGCAGCAGCCTTGACCCGGAGTTCGCCGCTGGCGAAATAGCTCTCAAGGCTGCTCATCGAAGTGGTGTCCAGGTAAAGACCCTGGACATCCGACTTATTGATGACGTTAGTGATGGCGTCTTGCATGGATCCGTGAAGAGTGCGAAAAGGCTGAAAAACGGCTTGTGATCAGGCGAGAGCGCCCACCACATAGTCGAAGTAGGTGCCGGCTTCTTCGGCATCGCTGCCAGTAAGAATGCTCATGGCAACGGCTTTCATTTCGCGGATCGCTTCGGCCATGGCCTCCAGGGGAGTGCCGAGGGCGCGATACATCTCGCGAGCGCCGATCACGCCGATCTCTTCAATCGGAGTGACATCGCCAGCGACGACGCCGTAGGTCACGAGGCGGAGGTAATAGTCCATGTCGCGCAGACAGGAGGCTGTCATCTCTTCGCCGTAGGCGTTGCCGCCGGGGGAAATGACGTCAGGACGCTTCTGAAAAAGCTGGCCTGCGGCCTGTTTGACGATGCGCTCACGGCTCTCGCTGAGAACCTGGGCGACGCGAAGACGACGCTGACCGCCGGCCACGAAGGCCTTGATCTGGTCGAGTTCGCCAGGGCTGAGGTAGCGGGCTTCGGCGTCCGCGTTGATGATCGAGTTGGAGACGATGCTCATGCAGTTCGGCCTCGAAACAAGCGGCCGCCCGTAGGAGACCGATATCCGGTGAGTGGTTGACGCGATCAGTTTGCCTGATCGCCAAAGTATTCTGCGCCAGCCGCGAGAGGCAGCCGCCGCCCCAGTAACAGTTCTTCACGGCGACGGTAAGGCTTAAGAGTCATTGCGGTGCAAGGGATTTGAAGGGCGTTGCTCAGCAATAGGGTATGGCATGTTTCTGACATAATTTTCAAAATATTTGCTCGCTATTTATGACAAAAATGCCCCACACCGGGGAGGGGTGTGGGGCATGGGTACCTGATCTCGTCTGCAGGGCTTAGATGGCGCCTTTCAGGGGTGGATTAAGAGCTGCATTGCCCCCATAGAGGGCAGCTCCACGGTTGATCGTTGCTGTAGTGGTGCCGTCGAGGCTCACCATTCCCTGGAAGCAGGGCACTGCATCGGTTCCGAAGCTCCTGGCATAGGCCGTGGAGTTCAGCAGATCATCAATGGCAGCCTGTTGGCCCTGCTTGGCTCGGGTTGCCAGGAATGCGCTGACTTCACGGGGAAGCGGAGCGCGACCCAGCAGTGCGAGGTGAGCTGCAGCAGCAGCGCGAAGGGGCGCCATTCGCCAGAGCCGCTGCTGGAACAGCTCACTGGCGCTGACGCGGGCCACAAATTCAGCCACGCTCAGTCGACGCTGGGCGAACAGGGATTCAGCGTCGCCAAGGCGCTCAGCCTCGACTGGCATGCGGTTGAGAAGCTGTCGGTAAATGGCTTGGATCGCTGCCTGAATTTCGCTGGTGGAGGCTGCTTCCGCCAGGCGCAGAGGACGGTTCTGGCTGGCCCGACGTTTCATGCCTGAGGGGCTTGCGCCCTCAATGGCCTTGCGCATGGCCGTTTCGGCAGTTTGAGGCAAGCCAAATCCACCACTGCTGGCGCTGCTGCTCCAGATCGCGGGGGCAGAGCCCACTGCAGGTGAGGATTGAACTGGTGCGGCAGTTGTGCCACTGGTCCAGCTCCGAACTTGGCCGACGCCTGGCTTCCAGCGTGGTTCACTCCAGCGACGGGTTGGCGCTGGCTGATTGCGCACGCTGTCCGGGCCCTGGATCTGCTCTTTGCTCGGTTGAGCAACTTGACCGCCGCTGATGGCTGCGCTCCAGTTGCCGCGGACAAAAGGTCGTGCAGGCAGATTGCGGTTGGTCAGGTCACCGGTGGTTCTCAGAGTTGGTGACTTGGGCACATTGGGGCGTTGATAGGCCTTTGCCGCTGAGGCGGCGATCAGATCGACTGGCCGTTTGAGAGCAGGTACCCTGCGGCTGCGGAGATCGGTGGGAGTGATGAAGCGTTCATAGGGAACGGTGTCTTCACCGAAGCAGTCGTTGTATTCCGGGCTATTGATCAGAGCATCCACCACTCCGTAGAAGCCATGGCGGGCTGCGGTGTCGAAGAGAGCATCGATTTCCCAGCGTCCAAACGTGGGTCGACCCAGCAGGCGACGATGCATCACCTCGATGGCCTTGGTGATGTATAAGCCGCTCCAGTAGCGACGACGGAAGGCTTGGGAGCGAGCCACTTGGCGCACGAATTCGCGCAGGCTGATGTCGCCGTTCTCAAGCTTGATTTCCTCGACCTTGTTGCGCTCCCCGGCGTAACCAGCGCTACCGAGCACCTGCACGTACACCGCATTGATGACCGCCTGGGTGCTCGATTCCGTGCTGCGCACACTGGGCTGACCGGCGCGGCGCGGCATGGAGCTGCCGCCCGTTGCGATCTGTTGAAGACGCATGAGCTTCGGGCCGACGCGGCGGGGCTGACTGCCGCGGAATTGGGGGCTCGCCATCTGGCCTGGTTCACGCATGCCATTGCCCACAAGAATGCGTCGGCTGTCGTAGCCGTACGGTGCGGGGCGCGTGGCCACGGAGGCTGTGGCTGAAGGGAAGATCGCCCCGTACTGGAGGCCCAGAGGGTCATTCCCACCTCCGTAGACGTGCTGGTCTCCGAAGGGTTGGCGGTAGGAGGCGTAGAGGGTGACGTACTGAGGTGCTCCTTCGAACGGGGCACTGAAGCGGAACAGCTTGCGGTTGGATCCCCAGCCAGCACTCTCCTGCGCTTCCTCGCCGAGATCGCGGAGGAAGGGAACTGTTTCCTCGCCAAACACGCGCGCGTACTCCATGGTGTTGACCAGGGAATCGACCAGTCCGTTGAGCCCCTGCGCGCTCACGATGTCGAAGTAGCGGGTGAATTCCTCACGAGAACTGATGCCGCGACCGAGGAAGTGGCGGAACGCCAGTTCAACGGCACGACTGTTCGAGAAGCGTGCGTAAAACTGCTGTCTGTACTCCTTGCTGCGACCCAGGCTGCGGATGAATTCGCGCATGGAAATGTCGCCCTGGCGCACCTGGGTGGCTTCGACTGGGCAGGGCATCTGGGAGTAAGCCTTGCTGATGTCGCGCTCGAACACTTGGCGGTAGGCAGCACGAACCACCTCGGCCTTTTGGGCACCGGTCATGGCCGGCTTGATCGTGTAACGCAGCGCTTTGCCCTTGGCGGCAAGGGCATAGATCGCAGGCAGTTGCAGGCCTTGATTTTCAGGACTGCCCAGTCGCTGGCGTGCAGACGGGGTTGGAATGGCGAGTTCCTCGAGCAGCACGTTGAAGCAGTCGATCGTCATCCGCCGTGCTTCAGGGCGGTCGCGCAGAAGCGCTGCGGCGGCTGCACGCATTTCTTGCAGGGCCACATTGGTGGCGGCCAGCGAACAACCCTTCTCGAGCACGTCCCTGAGTCCGCGGGTGTTCACCGCGAGGATGCTCGGGTCGCCGGCCACGAGCGCGTAGGTCACGTAACGGAGGAACCAGCCCATATCGCGAACGGATTTGCGCATCCGTTCGGGGCCATATTTGGCCACACTGATGGGCGAGAAGCCGGTCGGGAGCACAACCCTGACATCGGCTTCTTCATTGTTACCGCGCAGCAGACGGGTGAGGGCATTGCCGCTCTGCACCGTGGCGCTGGCCCCAGTGAATGTCTGAACAGAGCGCTGGAAGGCGACTTGATCAGCAGCCAACACAGTGCCATCGGCTTGGGTGATTTCGCCGCGGCTTAGTGGCTCGTCAAGGAACGAGAGGGGGGTGCTTCCAGCAAAAATTCTGTTGGCCGCACGGGCCACAATTGCTTCGGCGTTGGTGGAGATCAGTTCTGCTGCTTGAAGACGATCCTGACCGCTGCGGAAAAACGTGATCAGCTTGTCAAGCTCGCCGACTTCGGGGAAGCGGTCTTGCTGTTCAGCCTGTCGAACGCTCGAGAGCGGCAGGGTGTCGAAGAGCTGAGGCGAGACCCTGGGGCTGCCGCTGCTGGCGGTCACGGTCATGAACGAATCAAGCCAGATGGGGGTCACATTACGGCTCGTCTCTGGGGCTTCTTCGCCCTCATGAACAAATATTTGCAGGGATGGAGATCCAGGGCCTGACACGGGGCTCAGCCATGAAATGCTCGGCTCACCCCCTTGCGTCACCGGTTCCGACACGATCGATGCCCAACACTTCCACGGACGCTGCAACCCCCGTTGTCAGCGCCTTTTATGACCGCTTCCCCTATCCAGGCGATCCGCTTCAGGATGGGCCTCCGCCTGGATACAACTGGCGTTGGAACCTCAAGAGCGTGCATCAGGCGGTGTACGGGTTTGTGCCTCCATCGGAGGCCAAGGCTGGGCCGCCCCACATCCTCGATGCCGGCTGTGGCACCGGTGTGACCACCGATTACCTCTGTCACCTCAACCCTGGAGCGCACGTTCTTGCGGTAGACATCAGCCCCGGAGCCCTCGATGTGGCCAAGGAGAGGCTGCGGCGTTCTGGGGCTGCGGATGTGGTGGCGTCGTTGCGCCAGGAGCAGCGCAGCCTGCTCGACCTGCAGGCAGAGGGACAATTCGACTACATCAATTCGGTGGGGGTGCTTCACCACCTCGATGACCCCTCCGCCGGTCTCCAAGCCCTTGGCGAGCGTTTAAGCGACAAGGGGCTGTTGCATCTGTTCCTGTATGCCGATGGTGGCCGCTGGGAAATCCATCGTGTGCAGAGGGCTCTGTCGCAGCTGGCTGTCGGTACGGGCTCCGAGGGGCTGGCGTTGGGGCGCGAATTGTTTGATCACCTCCCTGCCGACAACCGCTTAAGGCGTCATCACGAGCAGCGCTGGTCGGTGGACTGCGCTGCCGACGCCAACTTTGCCGACATGTACCTGCACCCTCAGGAAACGAGCTACAACCTCCGGAGCCTGATGGCCTACATCGAGGCATCGGGTCTCCATTTCGCCGGATTTTCGAATCCATCGGTGTGGGACCCTGCCCGCCTGCTTCAGGGGGAATTGCTGGAGCGAGCCCTTCGTCTGTCTCCCCTTGAGCAGTGGCTGTTGGTGGAAGAGCTCGATCCAGACATCAGTCATTTCGAATTCTTTGTGAGCTCCACACCTGTGGAGAAGCGCGTTTGGGATGACCCTGAAGCGTTGCTTGCTGCCCGAGCGGAGCGGCAGCCCTGTCTGTGGGGCTGGCCATCCACCAGCATGCTGGGCCCCGACCTAGAGCCCCTCAGCATTGATCAGGATGCATTGGCACTGCTTCAAGCGATTGAGCAGCATCCCGAGACGCCTCTTGGCCAGTTGGGTTTCGGTGATCAGACCCTCAGCCTTGTTAGGGGGTTGATGGATCAGCGCCTGCTGCTGCTGCACCCCTGAGTCGGTTTTCCGTCTGTAGCGCGTGATAGATTCCGCGCGCTTTCTCAGGTGATATTTGCAGACAGTGCCTTCCACCGATCTGAACGGGGAGAACACCTCTCCAGACAACGGTATGGAGGATTACGCGCGTCTGCAACGTCGCCTGATGCTGGTCACCTTGATCGTTTCTTTGGCTGCAGCCCTCGTGGCAGCGCTCCGGTTCGATCTTCATGTGGCCCGCAGCCTGTTGGTCGGAGCGTGCGCTGGTCTTCTCTACCTGCGTCTGCTCGCCCGCAGCGTGGCCCGGCTCGGCGGAGGATCCCGTCAGGTTGGTCGGTTTCAGCTCGTTGTGCCGATGCTGCTGATCGTGGCGTCATCGCGATTACCTCAACTGGATTTGTTACCGGCTTTTCTTGGTTTTCTCCTCTACAAGCCCGCTCTGATCGTTCAGGCCGTCTTCGACGGCTGAGTCCGCGCAACCCCTCCCGCATTCATGGCTCTTTTGCCTTTCCCTCTTCCCTTTGCCGAACTGGAGGTTGGCCAGCATCTGTACTGGCAGATCGGCAACCTCAACCTCCATGGCCAGGTTTTCCTCAGTTCCTGGGTGGTGATCGGCATTCTGCTCGCCCTCGTGGTGAGTGGAACCCGCAAGATGGAGCGCGATCCCAAGGGTGTTCAGAACCTTCTTGAATTCCTCTGGGACTACCTGCGTGATCTGGCTCGTGAACAGATCGGTGAGAAGGCTTACCGCGATTGGCTCCCGTTCGTTGGAACCCTGTTCCTGTTCATCTTCGTTTGCAACTGGGGTGGTGCTCTGATCCCCTGGCACGTGATCGAACTGCCCAACGGTGAGCTTGGTGCTCCCACCGCAGACATCAACACCACGGTGGCCATGGCCCTGTTGGTGTCGCTCTCCTACTTCTATGCAGGACTGAGCCGTAAGGGCCTGCGGTACTTCGAGTACTACGTGGAGCCGACCCCGATCATGCTCCCGTTCAAGATCATCGAGGACTTCACCAAGCCTCTGTCCCTCTCGTTCCGTCTGTTCGGAAACATCCTGGCTGACGAACTGGTGGTGGCGGTGTTGGCGTTCTTGGTTCCCGTTCTTGTGCCCCTGCCGGCGATGTTCCTGGGTCTGTTCACCAGTGCGATCCAGGCTCTGATTTTCGCCACCCTCGCCGCCAATTAC
>Ga0181583_10004235_pt1 | contig 10545 bp, 5 predicted proteins | sample 071ome_31_FD_132461 | JGI IMG/M metagenome (GOLD analysis project Ga0181583, IMG submission 132461) | Coastal salt marsh microbial communities from the Groves Creek Marsh, Skidaway Island, Georgia - 071405CT metaG (megahit assembly) | ecosystem: Environmental > Aquatic > Marine > Intertidal zone... | reverse complement strand
TTGCTAGAATGCCTGCTTGAGTGCGCATATCATCTGTCCACTCTGGAGCAAGACTTCCACCGTCCCATAATTCTGTGTATTCAAACATAGCAAAGTTTAGTAGGAACAAGTATTCTTTTGCGGCTACTTCAAATTCATCTGCATCTGTTTTCCAAGCATCTGATGGACTTTGATAACCCGATGGATCCCACTTGCCGGCATCGTATGCTTCTTCCATTGCTGCATATAAATCACCCGTCTGCCAATCAGCGGCCAAGAACTGATATAGTTTTATATCGTCTGCAGGTAATCCGTGCATGTGTAGTGTGTGGAATACGTGTTCAATAACTTCTTGTGCGTCTTGATCACCGTCACCGTATCCGGCACCTGTCGAATTTAAATACCATACCATGTCGTTTTGAACATGTGTATCAAACAGGTTAGTTAGGTTCCAATATATAATACCTTCGTCAGTTAAGAAGTTTGGAGAGTAATCTGCTCCTGCACCTCTTGCTACTCTTTGTATAGTCGGTAAGCCTTCGTGATATGTTCCTGCATCACCACTCAGTGTTTTAATTAAGTTTCTTTGATATTCTTCGTTAATGCCTGCACCATTTGGATCTGTAAACAATTCAAACATACGTGCTACTTTTTCTAACCACGCATCTGGAACTGCTGTTTGTCCACCCACCGTGCCAGCACCCATAACTCTTACACCGTTAGTTGTAACTTCGCGTTTGAAGAAATCACTGCCATCACCTATAACGTCAATAATTGGGCCATTGTTGTATTCTGTATCTAATGTGCCATCATTTTTAATAGTTAGAAAATCATTATATCCAGCCGTCCAAGTTTGATTTTTAAGTGTTCCGTAAAAGTCACCGTATATCTCACCTTCAATAGCATCAACAAGTTTTGATGAATCGTCTCCAAATACTGAACCCTTAACGTCACCTGTATGATAACCTGTTGTATCTCCAGTTACATTTCCTGTAACGTTTCCTGTAACGTTTCCTGTAACATTTCCTAAAACATCACCAGTTAAGTCACCAAAGAAGCCTCCCGATGCATACATTTCGTTTTCAACAGCATCAACCATTTTGGTTGAGTCGTCTGCAAAAACTGAACCAGTAATATCAGCAACCCCATTAAACGCAACAGTAACAGTATCACTTCCAGCGTTACCAGTTAATGTAATACCATTGCCGTCAACCATTTTAAGTGTTCCAGCAACGGAATTGGCTTCCATAGTTACTGAACCATTAACTTCAACAAATCTAAATGCATTACCTGCCGGAGCAGCGTTTGTGATGGTGACGATACCAGTTGCTGCGTCAGTAAACACTGTTAATGCAGCAGAACCTGTCTGTACTTCTAGCACCCCAGTATTTGTAATTTTTAAGTTGTCGCCTGTTGATCCGTTGATATTAATTCCAGCACCTTCAGTTCTACCACTTGGTAGTGCTGTAACGTTCTGTAAACTTCTTACACCTGTGTTGGTTATGGTAACATTTCCTGTTGCTGAACTTACGCTAATGCCAAGTCCTGCAACATTGCTTAGAACACCAGTATTATTAAAAGTTATGCTATCAGCAGCAGATCCAGCAACTAATTGTAGTCCACTTCCTGTGTAGAAAGAAACTGTATCGTTGGTACCATCTGCTTCAATGGTATCACCGTCATTAATATTAATGTAACGGAAGTATCTCTTTTCTGGATCAATGATTAAATTTCCATCGATCGTTGAGCCAAAAGGTAGATCAACGGTTCCACTTATTCCCTTAATTTGTGCGGTACCTAACCAAACACCATTGTACAAACTTTCGTCGTCGGCTGCATAACTGCCAACATATAAATTTTTCCAAGGATTAGTCGAAGTTCCTAATTGATAAACTGCTGTGGCATTTGGTGAAACGCTTGTTGCAAGATTTTCAAAATCTAAACTTGAATACTCTGAGAACGCTTGGAATGTTCCTCCGCCTGATGAGTATGCGTCATATGCCGTTCCGTTAATTGCTGTTGTTAGGTCAGCATCACTGTATAATTCAAATGCAAATAAATCAACTTGTTTAACAAAAAAGTTTTTATTATCTAGTTGGCTAACACCTGTATCTTTTATGAATATTTCTTGTCCGTCAACTACCAAATGTTCTTCGACACAAACAACTTTTACAGGATTACTTTCTGGAGTTCCTGATTCAATGTGTGCAATACTCTTGTCACCTTCTCTTGCAAGAGTAGCACCAATGATAGTGAAGTTTTCATTTACCTTATCAAAGGCTTCCTGAACTCTGCTCCACACTAGTGGTGGATTACCTGGATTAATATTATTATCGTATGCCATTATGATCTACCCACCGCTATTTCAATTGTTCCTATGTGATCGCTATCGTAATTCTCAATTGCTTTACCAACAATTGTTCCTACTTTAGGATCGTCACTTACAGTTGCTACACCATGTATTCCTGCTGTAACAAGAATATCACCTTTCTTAATTTTGCCTACAACTTTACATGGAACTCTACCAACAAGTGCAACTAGGTTTTTATGTCCAGGACAAGCAGTATACATTACATACGCTGCTGTATTAGAAACAACACCTGCTATTCTCTTATCACCGTTTGTGTTTGTAGTTGTGACTTCCTTGTCACCACCAAATACTAACACTGTTCCAACTTCATATTCCTTGTCACCTTCGTAGTATTCTGCAACGTCTGCTGAATAAGTTGCTTCAAATCTTGATTCGTTTGGTGTGCTTCCTGTTAGAGTCCAACGTCCTGTAACAGTACCAGCGGTTGTGTTACCGCCAGTAGTTAGTGCTGCAACCTGTATGCTCTGAGCAATAATTGGAGCATTTGCCAATCCATTCTGTGTTCTAAATTGGTGTGTGTCGTTATCATAGTAGTTGATCTTGTCAGCGGCAAGTGAACCATCCTGTAGATATATACCACCGTTACCTGATCCTCCAGTGCCAGCGAATGTGTGAACTCTAGTAAATCCACCGGTTGCTATAGTTCCAGTATCTAGTGCTTCGTATCCATCAATGCGAATTGCCTGTACATCAATGTATCTACCACCAAAGTCACCATTAGTGTCTCTTCTAATAATTTTGTTTGCTTCTACAGTTGAACTAGAACCAGCAGCATAATCGATAACACCATAATCACCATCCGCCGTTCCTGAACTTGCGTTGGTTCTTGCAAGTATACCAACGGAACCGTATTGTGATTTCTTAACTGCTCCACCGGTATTAACAACGGTAGTAAACGGAACATCGGTAGCATTTGCTGTTGTTAATCCACTGTTACCAATAACTGAAGTTGCTGTTACCTGTGCAAGAGCAGTCTTTGGAACACCGTTAGTTTTTAATTGTACCCAACCATCCGTTACGGTAAACTGAGCATTATCAAAACTCGCCAAACCACTTCTTGCTTGTTTTGCAGCCGCAGTTCCTGTAGGTGCTGCCGCATCAGCAGTGGTTAACTGCATTAATAGTTTGCTCTGTGCAATATCTGCATTCGCATTAACGTCTGCGTTTAAAATTACATTAGGATTAATCTGTGCGTCGATGGTGTTTGCAGTCGAGTCAATGTTAAAGTCAATATCGCCAACAACGGAAACGTTAATCGCTTCCTGTGCAACACCTGTGAATGCAATTAGTTGATTTGCTGCAATGTTATCAAAGCCAAAGTTTTGAATGTTTTCAAAAGTTAAACTTCTGAGGTTAACAGCATCCTGTGGGTCAACTGGATCAGCAACGTTAATAATTTTGTTGTTGCCCAACTGCATGTCTGCTTTCATGGATAGTTGTCCATCTAACGACATGAATCCACCGCTGATTGGTGGAATTAAGTTTGATGATATTACAGGTGCACCACCGTGTGTGGTTCCTAATCTTCTTTCAATGTAAAGTCTTGTTGCGTTTTCCGTTGGAACCGTATCAACAGCGTTGTCCGAGAATGAACTGTCTGTTGAGAATTCTGAAATTGGAACACCACGCTTGAATCCAATACCGTCCAGGTTACTCAACGCAATCGCTGCGGAGAATGTAACACGACCAGTACCTTGGTCAACTCGGAAGTATGGACCAACGTTAAAGTTACCATATTGGTCAGTGGTTACATAGAACACACGCCCCACGCCACGTTCGTCAGTTTCATTGTCAGCATTTAGAGCATTAACCGGTGGACCATAAATTTCGTTTGGATAGTTTGTATCCGCATAAGATCCTGTACCGATGTCAAGCAAGTCGTGACCTGTAACACGAGTTAACGAAATTCTAATTGTTAGGTTACCGTATGCACCAAAACTTCTAATCGGTACTGCCGATCTAACAGTGTAGGATCCTTCGTATACGTTAACAGCATCTTCAAGTGCTCTGTTTAGTGTAATTCTTGCATATGGAACTGATAGATCATCCTCTGACTCATATGTGTCGATGATGTATTCTTCTCCCTTCCAAACAAATCTTGATCCTGGAACTCGTGAACGTTCTTCAGGAGCAACCGGAACAACAGCAAAGTTAGTATCACCTGCTCTACCAGTTACCAATGCATAGGAATGAGTTCCGCTTTGTGATCCCGAAGTATCAATTTCAACAGACGATGCTAGTGCAGGTGGTGAAGATGATATCGTAAATTGAACCGAACTTGCTCCAAGTCCGTCCGCATCGTTATCAGAAACAAAGTAATGTGTTGTATCGTTGATACCAGTTGGTAAACTTCCAGTTGTTTTAATTCTAATAACATCGCCAATTGCTCTACCATGCGGTGTTGCAGTTGTTATCACTGCCGGGGAAGCAATGCTGATTGAAGAAATTGTGGTGTATGCACCTGGAACTACAGGTGAAGCACCAGTTGTTCCTGCGCTTTCGCCTGGTTGGTATACTGTTAAATCAACATAGTCATAGTTTTCTCTTAGGGTAGTTTTTGTAACACCCTCGGCAGATGCCTTGTTAGTTCCGGAGCCAGCACCAGTTACATTAATTGCGACACCGTTGAGTGCTGTTGCTATTTCAAAATCATTAGCAGTTAAATTTGTCTCAAGAACAAAGTAATCTATACCTTCTAAAATTCCTGTTGGTAGGGTTCCGCCTGTGTTTGAAAAACTTAATCTATAATCTGCCAACTGTTTGTGTGGAATATAATTTTTTAAGGTTAGACTAGTTCCGTTCGTTAATCCACTTAACAGTGAACCGCCCGATGATGTTGAAAGTTGTAGAGTATCATAAGTTGGAACATCATAAACATAATAGGTTGTTCCTGCCGTTAATCCATTAGCAGTTGTCTTGGGCTTGAATGTATCGCCTATTCTGAGACCGTGAGTTCTTTCAGTTTTAAGAGTATCTGTTCCAGTAATATCAGTTACTGTGATTAGGAATGATATTTTAGTTGGCGATGCTGTAGTGAATTCACATTCCAAAGCACCTCTTCCGTCAATAACATCATTATAATCCTCGAACTGAAGAACACGATAAACGTCCGTTGTGGATTCTGCTAATCTTAAACCTGTTGACGGTCTTGTAGCAACGTCAGCCAACTCGCCAGTTAGAATAATCTGCGAATTGGATCTCAAACTCATTTTTGTTCCATTTGGAACTGCTGCAAATAATCCTTCGAAGTTACCTGTTTCGTCTGATGTTAGGTTAAGTCTTGCAACACCATCTGGCATGTCCTGCGTTGAAACTGATGTTACTGGATATCTGTATACCAGGTTACCGTGATCGATTTCAAGTTCTGAATTGTTTAGTGGAGTGTAATCGTAATTGTTTACGTATATTACCAAACCGTTGGTAACGTTTTGGAATGACGCACTAGGGTAATAACAATCAACCCTCTGCGCAACATCGTAGTATAGTGTTGTTGGTGTTGGAACTTCGAGTGGATCCGAACCATCTGCTACAAGAGCATACACACCGTGTGCTGATGATCCTGCAATGGATCTAATCTGTGCACCGTTTAGCGACATGTACGAAGCATAGCAGTAGTAGGTAAACATTGATACTGCTTCTGTTAAACCACCGTTGGTAGCCAACAATCCATATCCCATATCAGCGACCTGTGTAAAGTCGTTTGATAGCATGGATCTGTTACCAGGCATTAGTATTTCATATTTTCTCTGATACTTGTGTGTTCCGCTTCCTGATGAAGTTGTAATAACTTCCACAGCACCAAGGAACTGTTCTGTAATTCTAAAGGTATTATTTGTTAATCCACTTTCAGAAACATAATATTCTTTACCGGCAATTATTCCTCCTGGAAGTGTTCCTGTTGAGGAAAATATTAGAGTTGCACCAGCCTGTAATCTGTGATCAACTTTTGTGAATACACCAGGGTCACCAACTGAAATGCTTGCAATGGTTTGTGCTCCAGGAATTAAACTACTCACAGGTGTTGTTTCGTCCAATACCAATGACGCCGTGCTTCCGCTTTTATTGTATACGAAATCTCTTACATAGTTGACCTTGTAGATGTCATCGCCAACGATGAACGATGCTGGTAATTGTGGAAATCTATCAAGACCTGATACTTCAATCCTATTGGCAGATGTTGTGGAAGTATGCAAGAATTGTAAGTTACCTGAGAATCCATCAACAAACATACCACCCGAAAATGTTTTTGCATTTATGGATTTACTGAAAGAAGCACACTCCTGTGCATATGGTGACTTGGCAAGAATCTGTCCTGTAGGATCCAGTACCATGGAGAATCCACCATGTCCTTGCATCGTTAATGCTCTAATAATTACAGCATCGTTACATAGGAATACATCTAGTTTATCGTTGTCCTTAGGATAGTTAACACTTCCTGATCCGTCAATAACATCAATGAATGCATCAAACAATTGACTCAAGATAGTTTCCGTTCCTGTTTCCTTAACGAATGCAGGATCTGTTATTTGTGAGAATGTTTGATTGTAAACGGTTGTGATAGGATCATTGTTAACGATCTTGACCAATAGCGTTTCTAAGTATTCGGCACCTGCTATTGATTGAGATTTCTGTGTGGTGATTGCCAATCTTCCGCTGGCGCTTTGATAATATTTTAAACCTGCGGAAATGGTTCTGTTGTATTCACCCCACTTGATATCAAATATCATTGCATCAAGAATTAAACCATAATCTCTCTTACATAATGTTTGATTGTATGTAAATGATGATGTAAACGGAGCAATGTTATTCGTGATCTGATGATTGATCCATGCAATCATCTCATTCTGTAGGAATGTTCTGTTTAACTTGATTAATGCTGCTGATGCCTTGTATCCACCGCCATTATCAATCTTAGGATAAACAGGCTGTGTAGGATCTTCCAAATAGTGATAACCGTACAGTTGTGAGGCCGTGACGTTTCCATCTATTGTCGTGTCTCTTCTGAATCTTTGGAATGCCCAAGGAGAACTTGAAGTTCCTGATCTTGGTTTAACTATACAGCGTCTAAATTCGTTACCAACAAGTGCAACGTTTTGTGGAACCTTGATAGGATAGTTTTCTTCGTAGATACCACTTTCAATTAAAATAGTAATTTGTGTTTGGTTGGTAATATCACCATATGATAATTCCTCATCGTCAATGAAAGATCCATACTTGATATCAACATCAAAAATCTCATTACCGTTCGAATCCAATGCACCTTCGTGTGCAAGGATCTGTGCAAGGGCACCCGATGTTTCACCCTTGATGTATAAACCTTCTCTAATGTCTCTGGTTCTAAATGCAGTATCGGTATCAGTTGTTACGTCACCTGTAAAGTCTGTTCTTTGGTTTTCTGTCTTTAACAAGAATCTTGGAAGGTCTGCCTGCACTGTTGGTAGGCTAGTAAATCCACTTCCAGAATCAGTAATGTCAATTTCTGTGATAACACCACCGACCACGGTAGCAACACCAAATGCACCCGATGTGGCGCCACCGCCAGTAATACGAACTGAAACTAAACTGTGTCCACTGCCGCCGTTTGTAATGGTAACGTTGTTTACCTTATAGGTTACATCAAATGTAACACCACTACCAAAGGCACTATCAGTGACAGTTGTAACTCCGGACGAACCCGGTAGTACAGTATAGTTACCTGATGATAATTGTCTAAAAGTTACAACAGCACCCGGTGATGCAGTTGTTGATAATACTTCATATCTAGCAGAGTCACCTGTTCCTCCTGATAGTTCAATAATGTCACCTGGCTGATAGTTAGTACCAATAGCATTTAGGCTGATGGTATCAACACTCATTCTAGGTATACCAACAAATCCTGTTCCTGAAGTTGGCGATGTAACAATATCAGAAAGTGTTACCGACTTTGTTCCGTTTGCGTATGTTAATTTTTTCTTGTAGGGACCAATGTCATCATTGGATTCTAATAAAATTTCTTCCGCTTTTCTACAAGCAGCCTCAATTGTTCTGTATGCATAAGCAAGTGCTCTACCCTGTAGTGCTTCATCTACACCTGCACGCTCGTCAGTTCCGCTGGTAGCAACGTAAAGGTTAACGCTGGATCCAAAAGATGAACCATCAACGTATGACTTTGTTGCGGCAATCAATCCATCAAATCTTGCATCATCATCTGGTTCTGGGGATCTTGACAGAATTAAAGGACCACTCATAGTTCCAAAAGCAGAATTGGTTAATCCTGTTTCCGGATCAATTGCATCAATACCTGCACGTGAAATTTTTGTGTCTACGTATGATTTATTTGCTGCTTCAGTGTCTTCAGTAGGAGTAGCAAGGTCCTTGATCTTATAAGTAGTACCGCCTGATTGTACAGACAGATCTCCACCTAACTGTGGTGAAGGATCTCCTGATATCTCAGAAAATTGTGTGCTTACAATAATTTGGTTGGTGTTACTAGTAGTGTCAACAAGAACACCTGTTCCACCTGTAATCTGTTTAAATTGTAGACCGTCTGTTGTTGGATTAACAGCAACTACTGCTGCTTCTTGACCAATAAAATTTGATGGAGTATCATCCAGGCCTAAGAATGTTAATCTTTCTCCTAGTCCTAATGAACTGTACAGTTCTCTAAAGTTATCATTTACCTTGGTAAACGATTCTCTAATACTATCACCGGTTCCGTCATTACCAACTGCACCGACATCAATTACTTTTCTTGCCATTTTATCCCCTAAAGGTCCTTTTTACCATAGTATTTATCAATTCATTCTATAAGCCTAATGTAAAATAGTAAATACTAAACTATGTTTTTAGGTACAGAACAAAAGATTACTGAGCACACACGCAAGAGTAAGTTAGGTAAAGAGCATACGTATAAACGTATTAAAACCATTGTGAAACTCCGTTGTGATAACTGTGACAGTGTATTTACCAGGGATCTAAAAAAGATCAGTAGAGCCCGGCTGAGCAATGAATTTTTCCACGTTTGCTCCAATTGTGATGCAAAGAGATTTGCACAAAGAAAGGGCGTTGAACAAAAACAGATTTGGGATATGCCTGCGGGTGCTGACATACCTATAGCAAAATACTAGCAGTTAATTAAAAGCCCACGCTTTCGCCGCAGCCACAACTTGATGATGAATTAGGATTTGTTATCTGTAAGTAGGATCCAAACACTTCTTCCACATAATCAACTTTGGTTCCTATTAGATATAATAGACTTTGCGAATCAATAACAAATTCGCCATTGGATAATTTAATGACTTCATCGTCCAGTTCTTTAGAATCGGTCATTTTCCAATCATATGTAAATCCAGCACACCCACCGCCCTTCATTGATAGACGGACAATGGGTTTGCCTTCTTTATCTATGAGGCGTTCCATATGCCTCTTTGCAGAATCTGTTAGAACTACTGCTTCTGGCATTACTCACTCTTGTAAATTGTCCAAGCGCCATATGCGATTGCTGCATATGCAAGTAAGCCTGCAATTGGTTTTGCGATCAATACCAGTACTCCTAATAGAATTAGCATGGCGCCATCCCATGAAGTTCTTTCTGTAAAACGATCTGCTACCCAATTTTTAAATTTATCTAGCATAGTATGTTTCTCCTTATTTAGAAGTTTTCTTAGGTCTGCCTTTCTTGGCAGGTGCTTTTTTAGCAGCAGCCTTCTTAGGCGCTGCCTTCTTTTTAGCAGGTGCGGCTTTCTTTTCTTCAACCACATCTGTTAAAACTAGTGGTTCCTGTTTCGCTGGCGCGAATAGATTCTTTAACCAATTAAACATTTTATTCTCCTTGTAGTCGGTCGTTTACTATTGACCAATTGATTATTCGCCAAATACCATCAAGGTATTTGTCCTTGCTGGTATCGAGCAGATATGAGTGTTCCCACATATCTACCGGTAGTGCTATTTTCATGGTTTTCTTAAATGCCTGATTAGGAATTGTGGAAATGTTACCTCTAACATCCATATAGCACCATCCACTTCCTTGAAGTGCCTTGGCTTTGGCTATGAATTCCTGTTTGAATTTTTCATATGATCCGAACTTTTTATTGATTAGTTCCTCCGAAGCACCTGTCGGTCTATTGCCGGCGCTTGGTGGTTGCAGTGTTGCCCAATACATGTTATGGAGTGTTGCTCCGCCAAAATTGAAATCGTCATCGCCTTCCTTGTTATTG
>Ga0181583_10004229_pt1 | contig 10551 bp, 6 predicted proteins | sample 071ome_31_FD_132461 | JGI IMG/M metagenome (GOLD analysis project Ga0181583, IMG submission 132461) | Coastal salt marsh microbial communities from the Groves Creek Marsh, Skidaway Island, Georgia - 071405CT metaG (megahit assembly) | ecosystem: Environmental > Aquatic > Marine > Intertidal zone... | reverse complement strand
GTTGATTCATTGACAAAATCCGGGACCGGAACAGCAGAGACATTGACCAACCCACCGAGGATGATCGCCCCGATAAGCGGGTTGCGGGCACATTCAGTAAAAATAGCCCGGCCAAGATCGGCGTCCTTCTTGCTGTCGCCCAGCAAGAAAATCACCAGAACGGAAACGATATTGGCGACTGGAACGAGTATCGCAACACTCAGGGCCCCAATCTCAAGGGCGGCCAAGCCAAATGCGCCCTGTACAAATGCCAACATCAAGAAACCATTATATCTCAGTCCGCCCTGAACAAGCGATGACGTGGTTGGCCCACTTGCACCAATTAGCCATCCCGACAAAAAGCCGAAGAAGACCACTGACGTAGAGCCCACGAGTATCGTAAGACCAAATGGCAGCAAGAACGGCGCATCCAACTGGAGCGTGGACATCAAATCAAAGAGCAGGCATGGAAACAAAATCCAATAGCAGATCTTTGAGAGCCCATCCCAAAAAGAGACAGGAACAAATTGTTGGCGCCAAAGCATATGCCCTGCGAATACCAGTAACAAAACAGCAGAAATTGTTGAAAAAATGTCACTCACAGTGGGATGTTAGTATCACAATAGGATCAATGAAGTGACCAAATTTGTTGCCCGGCATTCTAGACATCTTTCATCTGGTCAAAATCCAATTCACCCGCCATCATCCGGTCAATGATGTCTGCGGCAAGATCAGGCATATCTGGCGGTATTGTGGCCACCCGCGGCAGTCGAAGTCGCGATTTCGTTCCGTCAACACCATCCCGGCGTACATAGCGTTCCGCATCACCCTGATAAGCAACATAGTCCCATGATGGTTGACGCCCGCCAACGGTGGCCACAAAGCGGCGATAACGTTGGCTGATTATGACCTCCTCCATCAATCCAGCCGGATCATAGTTTTCCATTGCCACCTGTTTCAAATCATTGAGTGCGGTTTCATGCAATCTGTCCAGCGCAAGATTGTTCAATTCCCGGGGGTCGTCGACGAGATCAAAAAGAAGATCGGGCTGACCATGCGTGAATATAAATTTATACCGCCCTTTCCTGACCATCCGGCATGGCACACAAGGGCCAATGGCGAGATAGTCGGCAATGACACAATCGGGCCAATCTTCATCATCTCCAATCAGCAAAGGGCCAAGGTCTGTCCCAGCAAGACCATCAACCATCTCGTCGGGTAGCGCTGCAACACCACCAGCCAGCCCTATTTGTGTTGGAAGCAAATCCACCAGAGACGTATTTACGGCAACGCGTTCATTCTGGCGGCCACCCGGCAACGAGATCACCAACGGCACCCGCGCAGACCACTCCCAGAAACATTGTTTGAACCACATGCCACGCTCACCAAGCATCTCACCATGATCCGATGTAAACATCACCACCGTGTTTTCGCGTAGCCCGGTATCATCTAATTGCCCTAAAATGCTACCGATCTTTTCATCAAGATAGGAGATCATTGCAAAATAGGCGTGGCGTGCCCTTAGCAGATGTTCCTCGGTGACGCTATGCCGATGCCGCCCATGCGCAAAAAACAAAGCTTTGGAAAAGTAATCAAGTTCGGCAAAGGGAATCGCTGGCACATCGGGAAGGTCTATTTGTTGATGATCATAGAGGTCCCAAAATCGCTGAGCGACATTGAAAGGCGTGTGTGGACTGGTAAATGAAATCACCCCAAAGAACGGCTTTCCATCTTCTTGCCTTGCCAAATCAAAGATCTTACGACGCGCCTGAAACTCGACATCATCATCGTAATCTTCTTGCATCGTGCGAATACAGGGACCTGCCTCAACAACCCCATTCAACGCCGTTCCTGACGGGACAAATGCCGGCCCCGCTGACCAATCGGCAATCCATTGAAAATCAGCCGGATAAACATCGGTCGTCAAACGCTCCTCAAATCCATGAAGCTGATCCGGGCCGATAAAATGCATCTTGCCGGACAGGAACGTCTGATAACCCAGTGCGCGCATGTAATGCGCCATTGTTGGCAATGATGACGCAATTTCATTGGCATTGTCATAGACCTTGATTTCAGGGCTGAGCTTGCCCGTTAACATAGATGCCCGGCTCGGAACACATAATGGATTGTTTGAATAATTGTTCATAAAGGTCACACCTTGTGAGGCGAGACGCTCGAGATTGGGAGTCTTGCATATCCCATTCCCGTAAACAGACAGAGCCTGCGCAGCCAACTGATCAGCCATTATCATCAAGATATTGGGTTTTTTAGTCATTTCGCATGCTTCCCGGGAACAGCAAAACCAAATCGATGATAGGTTTCATCCGGCGCATCAAGTCTGATCATATTTTTGATGATCTGTTGACGCAAACGCTCCGTTATGTCGGCAGCCTCGAGCGGTTTGGTTTGCCCCGGATCATTTACCAGATCAAACAATTGTGATTGTGTATCGACAAAGTCCATGCCCTGGACTTCGACTGGCTCTCCCTCATCATTTGTTTTTGGGTCAACACGCAATACCGGCACACCCTTGGTGAAAGCAAAAGACGGATGCAAGGTGGCACCAAGCAACTCACGAATAGAAAAACGGGTCGTCATCCGTGTAGGCATCAATGTATATTCATGGAGATGGTCAGCGCCAGAGACAGTCGGATAATGGAAATAGCTGTAGCGTCCGTCACAAACGTTCACAGCGGCACCGAAATAGCCAAAAATCACGCTCTCCCGTTTGCTGGTCTGATCCTGCAAAACCGGCATCAGTGAATGTCCCGTGACATCTTCTGGAATGGGTATACCCGCCATATCAAGCATAGTGGGCATAATGTCCGTCGTCTGTGTCAAGGCGCTATTTCGGCTACCGCCCTTGTTGGCAAAATCAGGGTGATAGATCATCAACGGAATATGTGCGATCTCATCATAGACGGGCATGCGATTCTTTGCCCACCAATCGTGCTCGCCAAGAAGGAATCCGTGATCGGTAGTCAGGACAAGCGCTGTATCAGCCCACAGGTTTTTCTGGTCAAAAAAATCAAGCAAGCGACCGAAATACTCATCTGTCATCGTCACCAATGCTGCGTAATTGGCGCGCAATTCAGCAATTTCCTCGGGCGTTTCTGTAACTCTGTCATAAATTGGCCAATCCAGAATAGGCCCTTCATATCGCGTTTTATAGAGCTCACGAAAACGGGGAGGCGCGTGAAACGGCTCGTGAGGATCAAAACATTCAAGCTGCAAAAGCCAATTCTCGGCATGATGATTACGATTTAGAAATTCATCTGCGAGCGCAAATAATTGCGGCGCACAATAATCAGCTTCCTCGGGCATGAATTGTCGGTTGATCATATAATTGGTGCGATGATGCTGAACAGGGTGATAAGCCGATTTCAACGCCTCAAGATCAGGTGCAACATCGGCTTTCCAGCGGTCTATTGCCTGCCCCCTCACCAACTCCCAAGACGAAAAACGCTGATGATAAGTAGCGCCGCCGTCAGCGAAATAATGATGATGGTCGGTGATCAAATGCGTGTAGGTCCCGTTCTGCTTCATCAATTCGGGAAAAGAATCGTCAAATGGCTCAAGCGGACCCCAACTGCGATGCAGAAAATGGCTGCGGCCGGTGTGAAGGTCACGCCTTGCCGGCATACAAGGCAGGCTGCCGACATAATGATTGTCAAAAGTGACCGCGCGCTGCTGAAACCGCGTGAAATTCGGTGTATGAACAAATGTCGAACCATAAGGCGCCATTGCATTACGATTCAGTGAGTCCAGTAGGACAAAGACGATTTTCATTGGCTCAGAATTCTATAAAAAATGGGGAGAAGCCACACGCCCAACAGGACGTGTGGCCAAAACATTAGTTTGCAACGCGTTTGGCAAACTCTTCGATGCCAGCGACGCCCGCTTCCCGGTAATAGCGCAAGGCGCCCGGATGAACTGGTATTGTAAACCCGTTTACGATCGCATCTTTTTGAACAGTCTTCCAAGCCGGGTGAACAGTTGCCATGAAGTCGAGATTCTCCATCACCGCCTTTGTCGCCTGATACACGATCTCCTCCGGCACGTCTGCCTTGATCAACAGAACATTCCCGAGCATGTATGACTTCACTTCATTTGGCTGGTCTGCATAGACATTGGCTTTCAGATCACCCTTTGTATAGGCAGGTGACACCTTCATTATTTTCTCCGAGATGTCCCGGGGAATATCGAGAAAGCGAACATCATGCTGTGATTTCAGTTTAATGACCGGCGGCATGGGAGGTGTGCCACTCCAAATCAGTGCATCGAGCTGATTATCCCCGAGCATATCAACCATAGTTGGTAGCTTTACCCTGAACTCCTTGAAATCCTGTCCGGGCGTCAACCCAACTGTCTCCATCAACAAATCGGCATCAAGCATAGATGTCCCGCCCGGCTGCCCCATGCCAACCCGCTTGCCTCTGAGATCGGAGAGCGAATTGATGCCAGAGTCCGCCTTCACGACGACCTGCATGTAAATAGGCTTAACGGACATCCACCCTACAATCTGGCCTTTCTTCTGCCCTTCATAGCTGCCCTGGGCATGGTGGGCTTCATACGCCAGCCGCGTGTTGGAGAACCCGGCTTCGACCTTGCCATCGAGCATCAACTGAACGTTAGCGACATAACCCTTGGTGCCCTCTGCAGCAGCCTTGACGCCAGAAACATTCTTATTGACCAGCTCAGAAATTCCGGCCGCCCATTGATACGCAGTATTACCGACAGGATTTGAACCGATGGACAGATAGGTTTCAGCAATCGCACTCGATCCAACCATCAGGCTCAGGGCTGCAAAAGCACCTGCAACAAATTTTGATTTCTTCATTTTCTCCTCCGAATTAGAGCTGATCTGGTGTTATTTTCGATTTTGTTAGGTGCCAGCCCCCCTAACAGATCGGCCAATTTTCCAAACTGCCCCCATGGCCAAGAGAACAGCCATCCCGATTACCGTTGAAATTGCACCCGGCATCAGCAACGCAAAAGCAGCCAATGGCAGGATACATCGCTCCAGGATTGATAATTTGGTGAAAGCATAGCCCTGAATTGCACAAACCAGCGCCAGGACGGCTATTGTTGCCAGGACAAACATCTCCAGCACCTCAATCAGGTGCCCCTCAGCCAGCAGGCGAGGCTCAAGCACAAAAAAGTAAGGGATAATGAAAGCCACAAAGCCAAACTTGACCGATATTACAGCAACCCTCATTGGCGGCTCTCTGCATATCGCAGCGGCGGCAAATGCCGCCAACGCCACCGGCGGCGTGATTGAAGATAGCATTGCTGAATAGAACACGAACATATGGGCTGCCATAAGGTCCACGCCCATATTGACGAGTGCCGGTGCCGTAAGCGTGGCGACCAGAATATAGGATGCCGCAGTTGGCAAGCCCATACCAAGGACCAGCGAGGCAGACATTGTCAGGACCAAAGCAATAACCAGATTATTTCCTGAAATGGTTACGATGAAGGAGCTGAATTTGAGCCCCAGTCCGGTAAGTGTCACAACACCAATGACAATGCCCGCAGTTGCGGTAGCCAATGCCACTGGCACAATGGCCTCACAGGCAGATGACGCCGCCTCCACCAACTGCCTGAAGCCAAGCCGACTCGATTTTCGCAGCAGTGACAGGATCATCAGGCAAATAATGCCCGCCAACGACGAGTACATTACAGAATAGCCCATTATGAGCGCGCCGATAAAAACGGGGATGGAGATCAGAACATGGCCATTTCGTCGCAACGAGCTGGAAACACTCGGAACCTCGACATCCAGCAAGGGTTTCAAACCAGTTCGCACGGCCTCAAGGTGAACCGAGGCAAAGACCGCGATATAGAAAATAATTGCCGGAATGATTGCCGCTTTGGTGATCTCCAAATACGGAACTTCCATGATGTCGGCCATGAGAAAGGCTGCCGCGCCCATGATCGGCGGCATCAACTGACCGCCTGTTGAGGCAACAGCCTCGACAGCACCAGCAACAGCGGGTTTGTAGCCACCACGACGCATGAGAGGGATACTGATTGTTCCAGTGGTCAGAACATTGGCAACTGCCGTTCCCGAAATCATTCCCATGAGACTGCTACCGATAACAGCAGATTTCGCCGGGCCACCGCGCGACGTCCTTGTTGCTGCCACCGCGATGTCCATAAGAACACCGCTGGCACCCGTCTTTTCCAACAACGCGCCCAAAACAACAATGATGATGACAAAAGTCGCGCTTACGCCCAGTGGAGTCCCATAAATTCCATCGGCGCCCAAATAAACCTGTTCAAGAATACGCTCAAGATCATATCCGCGATGCGAGAGCAAATCCGGAAAGTGTCGCCCGAATGACGCGTAGAATAGGAAAAACACAGCCAAACCGACCATTGACCAGCCGATTGTACGCCGCGTTGCATCAAGCAACAGGATAATGGCGACGATCGCGATCGGGATCTCAAAAGTAGTGATCTCCCCATACCGGGCTACCACTTCATCATAGAAGATAAACTGATAACCCGCACCAAAGGCGGCCAAAAGACCAAAGAGAATAAATTTGATCCTGTGCAAATGCGTCAGGATACCACCGCCATCAGTGCCGGCGGTTCCGAAAAACTTTACATAAACCAGCAACAGAACCGTGGAGAGATGGACACCACGCTGAATGATATCTGGAAGCACACCAAAAAGTGCTGTGTAGAGTGAAAACAGAACCAACCCCACACAAAGACATTTTGTAACGAAATTTGCCATTTCACTGGCACGCATGGCGTTTGGGGTTGTCATTTGATAGCCGCCTTAACACCTGAATGGCCACGGGAGATTTGCTCGAAGTCAAATCTGGATGAATAAACGATATCAGAAAGCGCCAAATAGACGGTTGCCATGGCTGGTGACATGATTTCCTCTTCACTGGCCGTGATGACACGACATGGCAGGCTATTTTCAGCCATCCTCTTTTTGAACGCGTTGGCATAGGCAGGGTGACGCCCCAAAGGCCCGGTAAGGCAGATCGCTTCGGGGTCATACGCCTGACAGATCGGCGACACATATGCGGCCAGTTTTTCACCGGCTGCGGTCAATGCCCCTACAACCTCCGGCGATGCCTTCGCCTCATCTGATACCAGTTCGGACAAACGTGCATTCTGTTGCCGGAACTGGTTGATTGTTGCGTAGGAAACAATAGCGTCACCAAGCATGTGCATCACGGCCCAGCCAGACGCTATCGTGTTCAAGCAGCCCCTTTTCCCACATGAGCACAGGCCTCCGTCGGGTTCGGCACAAACATGGCCAAGATCACCCGCGAAGTTCTGACCGCCTTCGAGAACCCGTCTTTCGGAAATGAACGCACCGCCCAAACCAAGACCGGACCTGATCAAAATCAGATCCTTATACTTGGACAAAACGCCAAAGCGATTTTCTGCAAGGGCGACACAACGCGTGACATTTCCAACCACCAAATCACACTGAAATAAATGTTCAAGACGCGCCGTCAGATCGAAAGGAGGCCAGCCGATATAGGGCGCCCTCTTCAACTCGCCGGTACTCTGATCGAAAAAGCCGGCAATCGCAAACCCGACCCCAAAAAGGCGATTGAGCGGCACATTGTTCCTATCGAGCAACTCCGTCTTCGCAACTTTCAACTCATCAAGCGTCTTGTTGGGATCTTCAATTCGACGTGGATTAAGGTCCACACGGTCAATCACATGACCACAAATATCTGCCAACACAACACTAACATTCGTGGCCAGGACATTGACACCAAGCACGAAGCCACCCGTGCCGTTTATCCTCAGGCCTACAGGCTTACGGCCTCTGTTCACCGTATTCTTGTCCGTTTTGACCTCTTCAATCAGACCGGCCGCCAGCAATTCACCTGTGATGTTTGTTATGGCAGCATTGCTTACCCCAATTCGGGCGGCCAGTTCGGTCCGGTCGATCTTTGGATTCGCAAAAATGAGCGCCATGACCTGCGCTCTATTCTGTCGACGGACATTTTGGGGCTCTGTGAATTGGAACCGCATGGGCTTCTATATTTTTGTCTATGGTTGCTGACTATTTCATGTTTATTTTTTTAACTTAATTAATTATTGTCAACCCAATAATTCAATTTGTTAAAAATCTCCGGTTAATCACATGTCAGCAAACCCGCAAGAAACCAAACCAAACATCGTCCTGATAATGACAGATCAGCAACGTGCAGACACGATCAGTCAGCTCGGTTGCCCGTGGATGACCACACCGAATCTTGATCGTCTGGTTAAAGAAGGGCTTTCTTTTACAAATTGCTTTGTCACGTCACCAGTATGCGTTTCATCACGGGCAAGCGTCTTTCTTGGCGCCTATCCGCACACCACCAATGTCTACACAAATTTCGAGACCTGGCAGCCAAACTGGGTGAAATGGCTGGCAGACGCCGGGTATCATTGCTGCAACATCGGCAAAATGCACATCAATCCATATGACGCCAAAGGAGGGTTTCATCAACGCTTCTTTGTCGAAAACAAGGATCGCCCCCTGTTTCTGGAGGATCACGAGAGAGCGCTTTATGATGAATGGGATAAGGCGCTTAAGGCAATGGGGCTTGAGAAGCCATCACGATATACGCGGGTCAGGGACGACCGTGACGCCTTTATGAAAAATCTCGGTTGCTTTACCTGGGAGATCGATGACGACATGCACCCCGACAATTTTGTTGGTGACACCGCTCTTTGGTGGCTTGAGGATCGCAAGGCAAAAAGCCCGTTTTTCCTGCAAATTGGCTTCCCCGGGCCACATCCACCCTATGATCCAACAGATGATTTCCTAAAACTATATGAAGACACAGACTTTCCTCATAGTTCTGCATCATCACAAGAATTATCCAAACAGCCAAAAATGCACAGTCAACTCCGCCAGAGTATGGTTGACTTCAACATCGACAGTGTTGCCTGGCGCAAAAACATAACTGACGATGACATCCAGAGATTGCACCGATATTACTCGGCAAATGTCTCAATGATTGATCATAAGGTGGGGCAGATCATGTCTTGCCTCGACAAATGTGGCTATCTGGAAAATACCATTGTTATTTTTTGCTCGGATCACGCCGATGCTCTTGGTGAGCATGGCCATATCCAAAAATGGACCATGTATGACTGTGTGACACGCGTTCCACTCATATTCTGGGCACCGGGCAAGATGATACAAAACCTGCAATGCGATGATTTGGTCCAACTGATGGACCTGGCGCCCACCATTTTGAATTTCGCAGGTATCACCCCACCAAAAAACTGGGAAGCTCTGGCGCTAAATAATATGCTCGCTGACGGCGTATGGGATCACGCCAACCCTGACGCAAAGCTCCGCGATTATGTCTACGCCGAACTCGGACGCGATCACATCCAGTCGGGTGCTGAATATCTGATCATGCGCAGAGATATGCGCTGGAAATATGTTATCTATCCGGGGTCTGACGATGGTGAACTCTATGACCTTGCCAACGACCCGAATGAAGTTCAGAACTTATGGCATGACCCAAATATGCTTGAGCAGAGGAAAGACGCCACAATCGAAATCCTGTCATGGTCAAATCTCGGTAATTTTCGTGGCAATCGACCGCCAGCCAAAAAGCCTCAGGACCCAATGAAGATTTAAAACCGGATGAAGCCCAATCAAATGAGCACACAGCCCAACATTCTCGTAATTCAAGCCGACCAACTTACCGCATTATGTTTGAACACCTACGGCACACCGTTCGCCAAGACACCAAATATTGACAAGATCGCCGCAAACGGAACTGTGTTTGTAAATACATATTGCAACAGTCCTGTCTGCGGCCCATCGCGCGCATCAATGATGACGGGACGCCTGCCATCAAATATAGGTGTTTATGATAATGCCGGGGAATTTCTATCATCCGAACCAACCTATGCCCATTATCTGCGCATGCTTGGCTACCAGACGACTCTTGTTGGCAAGATGCATTTTGTTGGACCGGATCAACTACATGGATTTGAGCGCCGTCTGACGACAGACATATACCCCTCGGACTATGGCTGGACTGCCGACTGGTCAAAAATTGACGAGGAATACTCACCCTCAAGAATGAGCCTTCACAGCGTTGTCGAGGCAGGCATCTGCCAACGCAGCCTGCAAATTGATTATGATGACCATGTTTTCAACACTGCAAAACAAGAGTTGTTTGACATTGCGAGAAGCGCAGATCAACGCCCGTTTCTGCTCCACGCTTCATTCACTCATCCACACAACCCCTTCGTGACAACGCAAGAATTCTGGGATCTCTATGACCATGACGCGATCCCCATGCCAACTGTAGATTACATTCCCTACGCCGAACGCGACCCTTGGTCACAACGCTATTTCATGACCATCCGTCAGGATGAATTCGACATCAGTGAAGACCAATTGCGAACAGCACGGCATGCCTATTTTGCCATGACAAGCTATTTTGACTCGCTGGTTGGTGGCCTTGTTGAGACATTGGAAAGAACCAACCTTATGGACAACACCTATATCTTCGTGATCTCCGATCATGGCGATATGCTTGGTGAGCGGGGCATGTGGTACAAATTCAACCC
>Ga0181583_10004228_pt1 | contig 10553 bp, 6 predicted proteins | sample 071ome_31_FD_132461 | JGI IMG/M metagenome (GOLD analysis project Ga0181583, IMG submission 132461) | Coastal salt marsh microbial communities from the Groves Creek Marsh, Skidaway Island, Georgia - 071405CT metaG (megahit assembly) | ecosystem: Environmental > Aquatic > Marine > Intertidal zone... | reverse complement strand
GCTGTTGGCAGCAATGCGCTGCCATTAAACTGCCTTGTCGAGATTGACGGTATTTTTGAAATTTCCTGATCTGGGACTGGTACAAATCCGGCCTTGTTCGACCAATGGATGACCATAAGCTGACCGCCGAGACCGTGCGCGACATCACCGCGGTATCGGCTAATGACTGGGACCGCCTTGCCGGTTCTGCCAATCCGTTTGTCAGCCACGCGTTTCTGGCGGCGCTGGAAAGCGGTGGTGCGGTCGGTGGTGATAGCGGCTGGGATCCGTTCCATATTATTGTGCGAGACGGCAACGGCCGGCTTGCCGCGGCGATGCCGTTATATGTCAAGCATCATTCCTATGGCGAATATGTGTTTGACCATAGCTGGGCGAATGCGTTTGAACGCGCCGGTGGCCGCTATTACCCCAAATTGTTGAGCGCCATACCCTTTACCCCGGTGACCGGCCCGCGATTATTGGCACAAGATGTCAGCACCGCCCTGAAATGCGCCCTCGCCGATGCCGTGCTGGCCCTTGTCGACCAATATCAAATATCATCGGCCCATATCAATTTTGTTGCGCCGTCCGATGCACAATTGCTGCAGCAGCAGGGCTGGCTGGTCCGGCAGGGGCTACAATTTCACTGGCATAATGCCAACTATGCCGATTTTGACGCGTTTCTGGCCAGCCTGTCGTCACGCAAACGGAAAAATATTCGCAAGGAACGGGCCGGCGTAATGGCGGCCGGGGTGACCATGCGGCAACTGACCGGCGATGCCATCAGCCCCGATCACATTGACACCTTTTACCGGTTTTATCTTTCAACGATCGATCGCAAATGGGGCGGGGCCTATTTGACCTTGCCGGTCTTTCAGCAGTTACGCGAAACCATGGCTGACAAAATGCTGTTGGTTGTTGCTGAATATGATGGTCGCATTATCGGCGGGGCGCTCAATTTCATTGGCGAAGACACCCTTTATGGCCGCAATTGGGGGGCCGATATCGATATCCCCTTCCTGCATTTTGAGGCTTGTTACTATCAGGCGATCGATTACGCGATCCGTCATGGTCTTGCCCGTGTCGAGGCTGGCGCACAAGGCTTTCACAAGGTCCAGCGCGGCTATCTTCCCGAAACCACTTGGTCGCTTCATCATCTTGCCGATGACGGGTTTCGGGCGGCGGTGGCGCGGTTTCTGGATGCCGAGTCGCGCGGGATCAGTGACGAGAAAAACCAGATCGCGATGACGACCCCGTTCCGGTCGGCACGATAACAGCGCCGCAGACCAGCGGCACGGTCGGTTAATCGGCCTGTGGTGCGGGGAGTGCGGCCCGCCGTGCCCCGGCAAGCGCCTTTTGCGGCGGCGCCTTCACGGTGACCTTCAACGCACCATCGACCACATCGACCAATGCCACCCCACCACCGGTCAAGCCGCCAAACAGCAATTCGTCGGCAAGCGGCTTTTTGATATGCTCTTGGACAACCCGCGACAACGGCCGTGCTCCATATTTGGAATCATACCCACGATCTGCCAGCCAGTCGCGCGCCGCGGTGGTCAATTCAATCTCGACATTGCGATCGGCAAGCTGCATATCCAACTGCATAACAAATTTGTCGACGACACGACGGATCACCTCCTTGCCAAGCGGCGCAAACGGGATAATCGCATCAAGCCGGTTTCTAAATTCCGGGGTGAAAAGGCGCTCAATCGCTTCAACATCGGCCCCTTCATTATGCGTGCGGTTAAAGCCGATTGCGGCCTTTGACAATTCCTGGGCCCCGGCATTGGTGGTCATAATCAAGATCACATTGCGGAAATCGACCGTCTTGCCATTATTGTCGGTCAACCGCCCGTGATCCATCACCTGCAAGAGAATATTGAATAAATCCGGATGGGCCTTTTCAATCTCGTCAAGCAGCAACACCACATGCGGGGTCTGGTCAACGGCGTCCGTCAGCAGCCCCCCTTGATCAAAACCGACATAGCCTGGCGGCGCGCCGATAAGGCGCGATACCGTGTGGCGCTCCATATATTCGGACATATCAAAGCGGACAAGCTTGATACCAAGCGCCTCGGCAAGTTGCCGGGCAACCTCGGTCTTGCCAACACCGGTTGGACCCGAAAACAGATAATTGCCAACCGGCTTTTCCGGTTCCCGCAACCCAGCCCGCGATAGCTTGATCGCCGATGCTAACGCCGCAATCGCTGCATCCTGTCCAAAGACAAGCCGCCCAAGATCTTCTTCAAGCGATGCCAGCACTACCTTGTCATCGCGGCTCACATGTTTGGAGGGGATCCGCGCCATAGTCGCGATGGTCGTTTCGATATCCTTTTGGCCAATCGTCGCCCGCCGCCGAGACGGTGGTAACAGCTTTTGAGCGGCGGCCGCCTCGTCAATCACGTCGATCGCCTTGTCTGGCAATTTCCGGTCATTGATATAACGGGCGGCAAGATCAACCGCGGTTTTCAGCGCCGCACCGGTAAACCGTACCTGATGATGTGCTTCATAGCGGCTTTTCAGCCCGTTCAGAATTTTGATCGTATCGGCCACTGACGGTTCAGGCACATCGATCTTTTGAAACCGGCGCACCAGCGCCCGGTCTTTTTCAAAATGCCCACGATATTCTTTATAGGTGGTTGAACCGATACAGCGCAACGAGCCATCCTGCAATGCCGGTTTCAGCAGATTAGACGCGTCCATCGCCCCACCCGATGTGGCCCCGGCGCCAATGACTGTGTGAATTTCGTCAATGAACAGGATCGCGTTTTCATCATCAGCGACCGCCTTCATCACCGCTTTCAGCCGCTCTTCAAAATCACCGCGATAGCGGGTACCGGCCAACAGCTGCCCCATATCAAGCGCATAAATCACCGCTGTCGACAGCACCTCAGGCACAGCCCCTTCATAGATCCGCAAGGCCAGCCCTTCGGCAATCGCCGTTTTGCCAACACCCGGATCACCGACATAGAGCGGGTTGTTCTTGGTGCGCCGACACAGCACCTGAATGGTCCGGTCAAGTTCACGATCACGGCCAATCAACGGGTCGATTTTGCCGGCAGCGGCCTTGCTGATCAAATTGACCGCATATTGAGACAGCGCATCCTTGCCGGCGGTTTCGGCACTGTCCGTTTCGCTGACATCTTCAGCCCCTTTGGCGAGGTTGCCCTCACTGCCATGGCTAAGATAGGACACCGCATCAAGCCGTGTCATATTCAGCGATTTCAAAAACCACACGGCGTGGCTTTCGCGTTCCGAAAACAGCGCGACCAGCACATTCGCCCCCGTTGCCACATCGCGGCCTGATGACTGGGTATGGATAATCGCCCGCTGGACAACACGCTGGAAACTGGCCGTTGGCTGGACCGAATCCTCAATCGCCGGATTGATGATAGAGGCCAACTCATCCTCGATAAAATCGGTCAGCTTTTGCTTCAGCTCGTCAATATTCACCTCACAAGCGTTCAGCACCTCAAGCGCATCATTATCTTCGGTCAACGCCATCAGCAAATGTTCAAGCGTGGCAAACTCATGCGACCGCGAAGCCGCATTGGCCATAGCCCGGCGTAGCGTTTCCTCGAGTTCACGAGACAGCATGATCTAATCCTTTTCGATTTCCAGTTGCAACGGATGCTCGTTCTTACGGGCATAATGCATGGTTTGCTGTGCCTTGCTTTCTGCCACCTCAAAACTGTAGATGCCGCACACCCCGACGCCGCGCTGATGTACATTCATCATGATGCGCGTCGCATCGTCAGCCGAATGGCCGAAAAAATGCTGCAACACATGCACCACAAATTCCATCGGCGTATAATCGTCATTCAACATGATGACTTTATACATTGATGGTTTTTTGGTCTTTGTGCGGCTGTCCAGAACAAGCTGGCCATTACCGTTTCTGTCATCATCCTGTGCCATGACCGATCCGTATTGTTCACCCGACGAGTCTAAACAGTTTCACCAAACAAGATTATCACAAAATCGAGAGGCGCCGCATCTATAGATATTGGCATTTTTTCAGCCGGTAAAAGGGGCAAGACCAAAATATTACGCGAAACTGATAAAACACAAAATATTGGCAAGAATCTTGAATAGATTACTAATTAAGCTATGATTCGCAGGCGCAACGCCACAGGCATGGCATGTGAAAGCAGCACAAGGCAGTTCATAATGAGGCATTTGGGACCGGTTGAAACAGCATCTGCCACGCTGCGAAACAGCAGCGCCGCGGCGGGCGGTTTCAGGTCCTTGTCACCCGTGATGATGGCCTTCATGTCGGGGGTTTTGCTGTTCGCCATGCTGGTTGGGGCCGGCCGCGCCGAGGCCAGCAAATATGCGTCAATTGTAATGGAAGAGGCCAGCGGCCGGGTGCTGTTTTCCCGCAATGCTGACAGCTTGCGTTATCCGGCATCGCTGACAAAAATTATGACGCTTTATCTGTTATTTGAAGATATCGAAGCTGGCAAAATATCCCTGAAGAGCCGTATTCCGGTATCCAAGCGGGCGGCGAGTCGATCACCGTCAAAGCTCTATCTAAAGCCGGGCCAATCGATCAATGCGGAACAGGCGATTTATGCGCTGGTGACCAAATCGGCCAATGATGTCGCCACCGCCGTCGCCGAGAAACTGGCGGGCACCGAACGGAAATTCGCCAAACGCATGACCCGCAAGGCCAAATCACTTGGCATGACGCGGACCACTTTCATGAATGCATCCGGCTTGCCCAATCCGCGGCAGCGGTCAACGGCGCGTGATATGGCGCGTTTGGCGATTGCGATACGCCGTGACTTTCCACAATTCTATAAATTTTTCAGTACCAAAAGCTTTAGCTGGAAAGGTCGCCGGTTCAAAAACCACAACCGGCTTCTTGCCAATTACAGCGGCACTGATGGCATAAAAACCGGCTATATCAACGCATCGGGATTCAATCTGGTGGCTGCCGTCGAACGGCGCGGCGTGCGGTTGATTGGCGTTGTATTTGGCGGCAAAACATCGCGTAGCCGCGACCGGCATATGATCAGCATCCTTGACCGGCAGTTCAAGCGCGCCAAAACCATCACGGTACGGGCGGCAGCGGCGATGCCATCCGCCTTGCCCATCGCCCCGCCACGCCGTACAGCAGACCTGCCAGAGATGCCGGCTACCCTGCCAAACAGCGCGCATATTGCGGCGCGTGGCAACAAGCCGGGTGATGCCCGCTCATTATGGAGCGTGCAGATTGGTAACTTTGCCCAGCGCGCCAATGCGCATAAGGCGGCCATTCGGGCACGCCGCATGGCCGATGATGTACTTGGTATGACGCCGGCGCATTTGATGCTGGTATCGCGCGGCAATATGCCGTTATGGCGGGTGCGGTTTAACAATCTTGATGAAGGCGCGGCCCGCGCCGCCTGTGCCGCCTTGTTTAGCGCTGGCAGCCCGTGTATTGCGGTTGAAACACGGGGCTGAAAACACGCCCGACAAATAGGCCGGCAGATAGCCCGGCAACCGATCAAACCACCTGATCTTGTTAGCGAAAATCGCGGCTTCGCATACGCACCGCCGCCGGTGTGCCGGCATGGGCATCAAGATGCCGCAAAAAGCCGTTCAGATTGAACAGGGATTCGGCGATCACATGGGTGACGGCCTGCTGGCGCTGCACACGCCCGACAAGACCCATGATCTGGGCGCGTAACAGCGGTGCCCGATAACTGTCGGTCAATCTTGGCCAAACAATCACATTCACCGTGGCGGCGCCATCCTCAAGGGTTAAAAAAACGGTCCCGCTGGCGGTACCGGGCCGTTGCCGCATCGTGACAAGCCCGGCGATACGCATGCGTTTGCCATCGGGCGCCTGATGCACAAGACCACAACGCTGCCAGCCCGCCACCGCCAGCGGTTTGGCCAGCAGATCAAGCGGATGCGCTTTTAAGGACAGGCCAAGACTACGGTAATCTTCAGCAACATTTTCACCGGCACTGGCCACCGGCAAAGCAACATCCGGTTCATCCCCGGCAAGGCTGTCATGGCGCCGGCCAGCATGGGCAAACAGCGGCAATGGCCGGTCTTGATCAAGGCCACGCACCGCCCATAACGCCTGCCGCCGGGTCATGCCAAGGCTGGAAAACCCATCGGCATCGGCAATCGCCTGTAAGGCGGCTTTTGATATATCGGCCAGCCGTATAATCGCCGCAAGACTGGTAAAGGCCACCTTGCCTGCTGAGCGGGAGGAATCACTGGTCGCCTGATAGCGGCTATCAGCAGCCATCGCGGCACGACTGGCGGCGATACGTTCGCCTTCATGCCGGCGTAACCCTTTGACAAGGCGCAACCCCAAACGCAGGCTGTGCCGGCCGGTTGCATGCAGCGGGTCCGGTTCAAGCCGGTGGTCCCAATCCGAATGATTCACATCAACCGGCAGAATATTTACACCGCTTTTCTTGGCCTCGGCGACCAGTTGGGACGGCGCATAAAACCCCATCGGCTGGGCATTCAACAAGGCACAGACAAACACATCCGGATAATGGCATTTGATCCAAGCCGACACATAAACCAACAGCGCAAAACTGGCCGCATGTGATTCAGGGAACCCGTATGTGCCAAAGCCTTCAATCTGGCGAAAACAGCGTTCAGCAAAGGCGGCATCATAGCCACGCGCGATCATGCCTTTGACCATCTTGCCATGAAACCGGCTGATCTCGCCGGATTTTTTGAATGTGGCCATAGCGCGGCGCAACCGGTCTGCCTCGGCACCGGAAAAACCGGCCCCGACAATCGCAATCTGCATCGCCTGTTCTTGAAACAGCGGCACCCCAAGCGTTCGTTCCAGCACCGCGCGCAAATCTGCTGACGGATAATCAACCTTTTCCAGCCCGGCACGCCGCCGCAGATATGGATGGACCATATCGCCTTGGATCGGGCCGGGGCGCACAATCGCCACCTGCACCACAAGATCATGAAAACAGCGCGGTTGCAGGCGTGGCAGCATGGCCATCTGGGCGCGGGACTCGACTTGGAACACACCAACCGACCGGCCTTGGCATAACATATCATAGGTTGCCGCATCTTCCGGCGGCACCGCGGCCAAGGTCAAACGCCGCCCATAATGCCCTTGCAACAAGTCAAACGCCCGCCGGATACAGCTAAGCATGCCAAGCGCCAACACATCAATTTTCAAAAGACCAAGCGCATCAAGATCATCCTTGTCCCATTCGATCACCGTGCGGCCGGGCATCGCGGCGGGGCTGATCGGACATAGATGGTCAAGTCGGCCCCGGGTAATCACAAACCCGCCAACATGCTGTGACAAATGCCGGGGAAAGCGGCTGATATCATCAACCAGCCGCAAGACCAGCCGTAGCCGCCGGTCATCCGGATCAAGACCGGCCGCATCCAAAGCGGCGGCGGTCAGCCCGCTGCCTTCGCGGCCCCATACCTCGCCGGCAAGGGCGGCCTGCACATCACGGCTAAGGCCAAATACAGACGCCACCTCGCGCAATGCACTTCGTCGGCGATAGGTGATAACCGTTGCCGCAAGGCCGGCATGGTCACGGCCATATTTGTCATAAATATATTGGATCACCTCTTCTCGCCGCTCATGTTCAAAATCGACATCGATATCAGGCGGCTCGCCGCGGGCTTCACTCACAAATCGTTCAAACAACGGTTGCGCCCGCTCTGGGTCAACAGCTGTGATATTCAGGCAGTAACATACCGCCGAATTGGCAGCTGATCCGCGCCCTTGGCACAAAATGCCCCGCCCGCGGGCAAAACGCACAATATCAAATACCGTCAGGAAATAAGGGGCGATATGCAGCTTATCGATCAGCCGTAATTCATGTTCAAGATAGGCTATCACCTTGTCGGGTATTTTGTCCGGATAGCGGTTTTGGGCACCGCGCCAGGTTTGAAATTCCAGCTCTTGCATGGCATTCCGCCCATGGCTTGTGATCGCATGCGGATAGTCATAGCAAAGATCATCCATCGAGAACCGGCACAAGCCGGCAAGCTGGTCCGCACCGGCCAAGGCGGCCGGCCAAGGCTGCCAGCGCCGCACCGCCTCGGCATGATCGATCACATGCCGTTCGGCATTACGCGACAGCAGATAGCCTGCATCATCAAGCTGTTTTTTGGCACGGATACAGGCCAGCACATCGGCCAGCGGGCGGCGTGACGGGTGGTGATAAAGCGCATCAGCCGCTGCCGCTACCGGCACCCCGGTTGCTGTGGCAATCTGGACGACAGTGTCGCATCGCAGATGGTCGGCGCCGTCACGATAAAGGCACAGCCCGGCAAAGACCTGCCCCTTGGCAAACTGGGTGATCATTTGCAAATGCGCCTGATAGGCAGCATCGGGATGCAATGGTGGCATCACCAGCAAAGCGGTGCGGGCCGGCAGCCGGGCAAGATCGGCCAGATGCAGTATCGGTGCGGCTTTGGTGCCACGCATATTGGCCGCACTTAGCAACGCGCTCAGCCCTTCATAGCCGTCCCGGTCGCAAGGATGCACAATCACATCCGGCCCATCAGCCGGGCGCAACCGGACCCCGACAAGCAGCCGGATAGCATGGTCTCGCGCCGCCATATGCGCGCGCACCATACCAGCCAGTGAATTAACATCGGCAATGCCAATGGCCCGCCAGCCTGCCCGGGCCGCCGCCGCGACCATCTCGGCCGGATGCGAGGCACCGGTCAAAAAGGTAAAATTGCTGTAACAGCCAAGCAGTGCCGGCCCCGCGCTATCCGATGATCCGTTGCCAGCCATTCCGTTGTCAGTCATCAGGCCAAAAACCCATGAAGATACCATGTTGGCATCTCGTCCCGTTCCGGCAAGCCTTCACGATAGACCCAGAACCCGGCCCCCTCTTGATCATACAGGCAAAAATAGTCACGCGTCAGGCTGCCCGGCGGGGCCTGCCACCATGCCGGTGCAATGCGTTCCGGGCCGGTCGCATAAAGGATCTTGTGCTGTTTACGATACCAGACAAAGCGGGCCGGCGGATGGTCGGGCAACAGCGCGGTCACCTCGATCTGTTGCGGATAGGCAAGCAAGCGTATCGGGCGCGGCGCAGCAGGGCGCGATGCGGTCGCTGCCAGCCATCTGGACCAGTCTGACGACCGGCTTTGATAATGCGCCGGTCCGGGAAGCACACATGATTGTGCGGTTTCAGGCTGCCAAGATTCGCGTGGTGCAAGCCGGACCACCGCCCCATAGCCAAGCCGCGCCACCAGCCGGTCAACAAGTCCGGCATAGGCGTCACAAGCTGCCTTGCTGTTTGGCCCATCCAAAGCGGGCAAATCATCATCAAGCGGTGCAAGCGGGCTGCATTCCAACGCTTCCATCCAGCCGCATTCAATGCCAAATTCGGGTTTAATCACGGTGACAAGCCCGGCCATAAGCCGGTGCAACAGGGCGCGATCACGGCCTGGTCGCGACAGATGCACATCCTTGGCAAAGACCAGCCCGTCAACCAATTGCCAGCCAAGACGAATCCGCCGTGCAGCCAGACCTGCCTGCTGTAGCAAGGCAGCTATATCATCGGTCAATATATGCACCATGCGACGCACATCTTCAGGGGCGGCAATCGGTTCCACAAATTGACGCCGTACATATAACGGCGTTGGCGGGCTGATTGGGCTGAAGCTTTCATCACAATCACCAAGCGCTTGGTCAAGACGCGTTAGAAGATCGGTACCAAAACGCGCGGCCAATGGCGCCCGGGGCAAGCCGATAATATCGCCGATTGCGCGCAGGCCGGTATCATGCATTTTGGCCGCTACCCCCGGCGCAAGGCGTAACGCCATCAATGGTAATGGTGCCAAATGCTGGCGCAAATGCGCCCGACGCACGACACAGGCCCCCGCCGAATCACCCGATGATTTTGGGGCGGTCATAAAACGCTGTGATCCCGTCCCATAATGCGCAAGCGCCCAAGCCGCGCCACAGGTTGGCGCCGTTGCCGCCACCGCACGCAAGCCGCTGCGATAAAGCCGACATAGACAATCAGCCACCAATGCGCGCGTGCCACCAAACAAATGCTCGGCACCGGCAATATCCAGCCATATGCCGGTATCACCGGGGGCGGTTAACGGGCTGTAGCGCCGCGCCCACAATGCCAGCCGCCACAGATCGGCATGATCAGAAGCGGCATCAAAATCATCGGTGACAAGCCGCGGACAAAGCGCCCTTGCATCCGCCAGTCGCATGCCGGCAGCAAGCCCGAAAGCCGCCGCTCTGGCACAGCCGGCCACCACCATATCCACCCCGCCAACCTGCCGTGTGATCAGCACTGGCTGCCCGCTGTCACCGTCACGGCGCCGCACCCGCGCCGCCGCCAGATACGGAAACTGAATATAGACAATATGACGACCAACCGCCGACATCACCAAGGCCTATAGCAGAACCGCTAACCGGCCAGCTGATGCCCCCGGCTGGCGCGCGCCATCAGGCCGCGCTACAAACAGCTTGTCTTGCGGGTGCCAGCCAAGACGACATGCATGGGGCCGGCCGCCGCGCGCCCGCTCTAGCCGGACATCCCAGACAGCACAGTCCGTTTGCTGCAACATTTTATGATCAGGCTTTTTATGTTTTGGGG
>Ga0181583_10004227_pt1 | contig 10553 bp, 9 predicted proteins | sample 071ome_31_FD_132461 | JGI IMG/M metagenome (GOLD analysis project Ga0181583, IMG submission 132461) | Coastal salt marsh microbial communities from the Groves Creek Marsh, Skidaway Island, Georgia - 071405CT metaG (megahit assembly) | ecosystem: Environmental > Aquatic > Marine > Intertidal zone... | reverse complement strand
TGGAACCTTGTGGGTTGGCTTCTTGGAGCGTGAGGAGGGTAGATGGCGGCCACGGCTCAGGACAACCAGGCTCCTCTCCGGAATGCCTACGGAAAGAAGGGCGATGAATACGACGACGAGGACGGTGAGTCTGATAGCGCCATCCTCCTCTGTCCTTTTGAAGCGATGGGAGGGACCCCTTTCCGTCGCCTCCCTGGGCCGACAGCCCTCGAATCCGGCGATCTGCGAGACAACAGGTCCGAATATATGGTTTTCACAGTTTACCGGGGAGTAGAGGGCCGATCCTCCGCTCCCAGCCCCCTCCGGGGCCTGGGAAGCGCTTCCGAGGCAAATTCCAAGCGAGTGCCTCCCGCCCCATCTGCAGGAGGATACTCCCCGTTCTACGGTCTCGACAAGGGAGGGGCCCTGCAAGGCGCGAGGGTGTTCGGGGAGAGGGATGTTACTGCGTCAAAGGTGCGCGACGCCCCCTCCCCGTCCGCTGGAGGATGCCACGCGGAGGATGCCACGCGACCGCCCTCTCCTCGCTCCGACTCGTCGCGCCGCGCGGCCCGCGTCAGTACCGAAGCTCTCACGTCTTCGACCGGTGCTATCGCTGGCAATCGCCCCTGATGTCGCCCTGCCCATGGATCCCCGCGCAACTGTTCCTGAGCCCAAACCGACCTTCACCCTCGATTGCAGTGCGTGCCTGTGATTGTCCAGCTGCTCTACCTCAAGAGCCAGGGGGAGTCGTTCACGCGGCGGGAGGCCACGGATGTCTTCTTCTCGGCCACCAAGCTCTTCCAGCACCAGGACCGCCACCTGAGGCGGATGGTCTACCTGCTCGTGAAGGAGTTCGTGGCCGACCCTGACGAGGTCATCATCATCATCTCATCCCTGATGAAGGACATGAACAGCCCCGTGGACCTCTACCGGTCTAACTCCCTCCGGGTGCTCTGCTCCCTCATCGACGGTTCGCTCCTCCAGCAGGTGGAGCGCTACATCAAGCAGTCGATTGTGGACCGCAACCCAGCCGTGGCCTCGGCCGCTCTTGTGTCAGCATACAAGCTGGCCGAGCGGGGTAACATGGAAATCATCAAGCGCTGGGCGCCGGAGATCACCGAGCGCGTCAGCAGCGAGCATCCTGCGGTGCAGTACCACGCCATCTGCCTCCTCCACGCCCTCCGGCAGGGCGACCGCCTTGCCGTCTCCAAGCTCGTGGCGGGGCTGCAGCGGGCGGGCATCCGGGCTCCCCTCCCATCCCTCCTGCACGTTCGCTACGTCGCGGACATTATCCGCGACTCCCAACCGGGCACCCAGGGCGAGCCCCGCCCCTACTTCGACTTCCTCGAGGCCTCCCTGAGGCACCGCTCCGAGATGGTCATCTTTGAGGCGGCGAGGTCCATCACGCAGTTGCAGGGGGCGTCCCTGCAGGAGCTCCAGCCGGCGATCATCGTGCTACAGATGTTCCTGTCGTCCCCGCGCCCCGTCCTGCGCTTCGCCACCGCGCGTGCCCTGTCGCGCGTCGCCGCCCGCCACCCCGAGGCGGTGGCCCCCTGCAACGTGGACCTCGAGGGCCTCGTGTCCGACCCCAACCGGTCCATCGCCACTCTGGCCATCACCACACTCCTCAAAACGGGCACCGAGTCGTCCGTCGATCGCCTCCTCAAGCAGATCACGGGCCTTATGGGGGACATCTCGGACGACTTCAAGGTCGTCGTTGTCCAGGCCATCAAGGTCCTCTGCCTCAAGTTCCCGCAGAAGTACCGCTCCCTCATGGCCTTCCTCGCCGCCGCACTGCGTGAAGAGGGCGGGTTTGAGTTCAAGCGGGCCATCGTCGAGTCCATCCTCGCTCTCATTGAGGCCATCCCCGAGGCCAAGGAGCCCGGCCTAGCGCACCTCTGCGAGTTCATCGAGGACTGCGAGTTCCCCTACCTGTCCACCCAGATCCTCCACCTACTCGGCGAGGAGGCCCCCAAGACGTCCGAGCCCAGCCGGTACACGAGGTTCATGTACAACCGGGTCATCCTCGAGAATGCCACAGTGCGAGCGGCTGCCGTCTCGGCGCTCTTCAAGCTCGGGCGTGCCGTGGAGACGGTCCGCGACAGCGTCATGACGCTCCTCCGGCGGGCCCTCCACGACACTGACGACGAGGTCCGCGACCGCGCCGCCCTCTCCCTCCACGTGCTCGACCGCATGTCCCCTGAGCTCCTCCACGCCACTGCCACGCGCAAGCTGCCCCTGGACGTGCTCGAGTCGCGGCTTGTCGAGTATCTCGAAACGGGGGCCGAGCACCCCTTCGACCTCGAGACCATCCCCGAAGCCGAGGCCCAGACGGGAGCGGCGTCCCTCGCCAGCGTGGTGCGGGGGGTGGTGCCCATGACGGCGCTTGAGATCGATGACGTGCCTGCGGCTGCGCCTGCGAGGGCCGCCGAGGCCGAGGAGGCTAGTGCGGCCGCCGCGGCCCAGGCCGCGCGGTACGCTGAGACGCTGTCCGGGGTGCCCGAGCTCCGCGCCTTGGGCCAGGTTCTCAAGAGCAGCCCCGAGGTGCAGCTGCTTGAGGAGGGGATGGAGTACAAGGTCGGGGTGGTGAAGCACGTGTTCGCTGATGCGGTGCTGCTGCACTTCCGGTGCTACAACACAATCAAGGAGCAGGTGCTGGAGAACGTGAGGGTGGTGGTGGACCTGTCGGGGGCCGAGAGCTTCGCCGAGGACTTCGCCATCCCCCTGGCCGCGATGCCCCTTGAGGGGGAGGGGGAGGCCGGGTCGACGTTCGTGTGCCTGAAGAAGGGGTCCGGGGAGATGGCCACGGGCTCCGTCGGGTGCTCCCTCTCCTTCACCCTAAAGGAGGTCGACCCCGTCTCCGGCGACGTCGAGGACGAGGGGTACGAGGACGAGTACGTGCTCGAGGAGCTCGACATCTCGGCCGCCGACTACATCAAGGACGAGCCCGTGGCCAACTTCCGGATGGCCTGGGAGGCGCTGCCGGGCGAGTCGGAGGTGGCCGAGGAGTACGGCCTGGGGTCTCGGGACTCGCTGGAGGAGGCGGTGCAGGCGGTCAAGGGCGCGCTGGGGATGCGGGTGTGCGAGGGGAGTGACCTCGTGCCCATCACAGCGCGGTCACACACGCTGCTGCTCTCGGGGAGCGTCGTGGGGCAGGCCCGGTGCATGGCCCGGATCAAGTTTGGCGTCGATGGGGCGGGGCAGGTGGCAATCCACGTCACGGCCCGGGCCGACACCCTGGAGGTGTCGCAACTCGTTCACGATATCATCACGTCCTGAGCGTTTGAACCGTTCGTGCTGCTGGGAAGGAGAAGGGTCCCGGGTCCTCCAGAGCCTGCGGCCAGCTTCAAGGAGTAGCACTTCTGGGAGCGACAGTTTTCGCCGCTCTCGTGCCTTTCCCTCGCCCTGGATCGTCATTTCCGGGGCGCCTCAAAGTCAACTTGCTCCGGCCGTTGCCCGTCCACCATCGCCGTCCCCGCAGGCTCTTGTCGATTTAATACCCCTTATCAGGCCTCTCTGCACCACGAAAATATATAAATCGGCGATATAGTGGGTCGTCATGGCTGTCGATCCCTCATCGCGGGTCCCGCCGGCTCCAGCACCCGAGAGGGAGCTAACATCCCTGCTGGGCAACTACGTCGTCTTTCACGACTGTGACAAGCCCCCTGTGGCCCTGTACGTCGCTGGTATCGACTCTACATCCAACGAGGTCGTGCTGATCAGCGAGAAGGCCGGGGGAGGCGGCGATGTGAAGCGCATCGACGTGCAGCACTTCAAACAGGAGCTTGCAGAGCAGACCTACGTCGTGCCCGCTAAAGCCAGGCAGATGAGGGTGAGTGGCGTATTACTCATCGCTGCGCCTCACTTATGCGACATTCTCTCCGCGACAACGGGATGTATGGCCCATCATGGCCTGAGAGCCCGCAGACAAAGAGACCGCTGAAGACCGAGGAGGAGGTCCCCGCGTCCGGGGTCAACGAAGCCCCCCGGCAGCCCAAGAAGAAGCTGAAGACCAGGATATTCCAGGAGAAGGAAAGCGAGCGGCACGGCACCCCCGTGCCCGTCCCTGGGTAAGCCCCCTGTCGCAGTCCCCGAGCGTGTCCCTGGAGGGAAGCTCCGCCCCTGTCACAGGGCAGCCCGCGATGCGCCGTCTCTGCAGGGAGCCAGCAGCTGAGAGCGGAGCCGTCGAGAGACAGAAGACATCGAGGTTCATCGGGGTGTCCTGGAACAGGGTATTCAGGGCGTGGAGGGCCAAGCTCGGTCTCGAGGTGAGGTCCAGGCCCACACACCCATTCCCCTCTGAGTTGCAGAGAACTCGCCCCTCCTCGACCTCGGCGTACGCTCCGCGCCCTCTCCGCAGGGGAAGATATACTACCTAGGGGACCACAAGACGGAGGAGAAGGCAGCGAGGACGCGGGACAAGAAGGTCCGTGGTGCTCCCAGCCCACCGCGCTCTTTCGTCTCTCCCACGGACGCCCCCCTGACGCCGTTGCCCGTCCACCATCGCCGCCCCCGCAGGTCATCGAGCTGAAAGGAGCAGGCAAGACGGAGGATAAGGACCTAAACTACCCCCGCAGCGACTACATCCGCGGCGACGGGACCCTCACCTTCACCCCGAAGACACCGACGGCCCAGGCTGCCGGTCCCCAGCCCAAGGCGGCCAAGGCCTCAAGGAAGGCTGGCGGCGCCTCCCTCGCGATGACTGCCAAGGTCAGTACCTTCAAGGCTAAGTCCAAGCCTGACAAGGGGCCGATCGAGCGCGGGAATATCGTTCCGGGCGCCTCCGCCTCCCAAGTCGCCCTCGCTATTCACGGCCTGGGGGGTGTCCGAGCCCCGTCTGCCGCAGGTGCCCCGGGGCGGAGCGTGCTGGAGATGTTCTCCCAGAGAAGGGATGCCACGGCACCCGCGCAGGATCCGTGCAAGGGGAGGCAGCCCCTTCGCGCGCTTCGCCCCCCCGCCTCTGGGCTCGGGAGCGACGTCCTGGGTGCCATCGTCCCCGACACCACGGGGCTGCTGGCCTTCGCCCCCCCTTGGGGGCGAGTGAGCGGAGGGAGCCTCACTGCGGGTCTGGCTCCACAGCGCACAGCGCTGGCTGCCAATGTATCCCTCACCCACTCCCTGGCAGCCTCCACCCCGTCCCCAGCGGCCTTCCACACCGCTCCCTCTGGTGGTGGCAGCAAGCTGGGGAGGTCCATGGCGCTGCCACTCGCTCCTCTCCCTTATCCTCCCCTGCCGTACCAGCCGCCCTACGACGGGATCCTGGGGCACGATGAGCGCCCGCTCCTTCAACTGGCGAATGGGAAGATCGGCTCTGCTCTGTTGGGGGGTACCTACGGGCAGCTCACAGCCGCTGCTCCCAGAGCTCTCGCCCCCCCCAGCACTCCGTGCACCCCGGCCGCCCCCAAGGTGCAGCCGGGCGCCCGCAGCCTGGCCACACCCTCGCCTCTGCTCCCGACTGCCGACGAGCGAAACTTCGAGGGGGTGGTATGGAGCCCCGGGATGGGTCTGTGGCGGGCGGAGGCGGAGAAGCAGCCGGGTGGCGCCCTCGAGGTCCTGGGCTACTGTGCGGACGCTGAGGACGCGGCCAGGGTCAGAGATTTTGCCGTGTTCCAGTGGCACGGGCCGTCCGCGGTCCTCAACTTCCCCATCTGGTGAGTGTCCTGGTTGGCGAGACCGCGGCCATGCCCAGGCCTTAACCGTGGTGCTCTCCGATCTTGGGGCAACTCCGGTCCCCGTTGAGGCCTCGCCCTGAGCCCGCCTCCCTTGTCCACAGCCTCCAGTCGGGGACCCGGCCCAAGACCTCCCCCTTCCGCGGCGTCTCCAAGGACAACTCCAAGAAGTTCGGCGCCGGTGGCCCGGGCGGCCCGGTGATCGGTTGGCGCGCCCGCATCAAGGAGATCCCGGGCGGCGGTGGCGACACCATCCTGGGGGTCTTCTCGACTGCCAGGGAGGCAGCCGTGGCATGGGACCTCGCCGCCATGAGGGTCAAGGGGGTGCGCATGGCCGACACGAACTTCCCGCGCAGCCAGGAGCTCGATCCCCTGTGGACCATCGCTACTGTCGCTTCTTCGGTTGGTGGTTCCATCGGGGACGCGGCCCCCGTGCCCCCCCTCGCCGGGCAGCCCGTGCGGGTCTTCCGGGAGGGCGCCTGGGAGGAGGGCCTCCTCACAGGCCAGCGCCGCGGGACCCGCTGGTGCGTTGCCTTCCCCTCTCGGTCCGAGGAGGAGGCCCTCAGTGAGAAGGAGCTGCGGGAGGCGTGCGTACTGACCCCTGTCGCTGCCCGCGCTCTCGCGCCCCACGCGGCGGGCGGATCCGTTGCCGTCTAGTGCGTGCGGACTGGGACCGCGAGCGATATGAGTTGGTCATCCCCAAACACTGCTGCTCGAGGGGTCCCATGCTTGAAACGTCTTCCACTCTTTCGCCCCCGACGCCCTCGACGCCTGGCGCCCCGAGAACCCCCCGGGCTCGGGGACGCCTGTCATGCTCAACTATCCTGCGTCCTCTCAGCTGCTCGGAGAATGGCGTCCTTCCACCTCTCCGTCAGCTCCTCGACGAGGCGGGCGAACGCGGGGTCCGAGAGCCACCTCCCCAGGATCGCTGTGGCCTCAGGCGCGCCTCCCCCGCGGAGGCCAGGGTCGTCTGTCGCCCCCTGGTCGGGGGCCACATGCGCTGCCACGGCCGGCCCATGGGCTGCGGGGGGCTCGGAGTCAGGGCCCGATGTTGCCTGGCGCTTGCGCGGGTGGAGGTCCCACCCGGCGTGTCCCTGGGCGGGGAACAGGCCCCTCGCCCTCGGCTGCTGCGACGGCCCCTCGGTTGGCGTGGAGGGGGGGCGAGAAGTCGTGGACGGGGGCCTGGGCTGAACAAGGGCTCCGGCTGGCGCGGGAGTGGGCTGAGAGGGGTCCCCGGCGGGCGCGGGCGTGGGCTGGGAGGGGGCCCCAGCGGCTGTGGGGGCATCAGTCGTCGCTGCCCGGGGCCGCAACTCCACAACGGATCGGGTCACGCCGACCCCATCCGCAGCGAGCGACTGAAGAATCACGTCGAGGACGCCCGGGGGACCGTCGACCCACGCGGCGACGAGGCACGGCCGGTGCCCCGCCAGGGGAGCCCGGGTAGGCCCAGCGTCGTGCAGGAAGAGCGCCGTCCCCGGCGAGCTCCCGCCCTCCGTCAGGCTCACGGCAGCGATGCTCGCGAGGGGAGCTCGGACGACCGTGAAGCCCCGGAGTCTCACGGACACGGCGCACCGCCCTGCTGGCCCCTGCACCCAGGGATGGGGATGCGCGAGGGGTCGACCCCCAGAGCGGCTGCTCCCCACCCGCCCCATGAGGAGGGACTGCCCTTGGCGCCCACAGCCTCTTACTTCGAAGCTGACGTCGCCATCACCGGTGCTCCACATCCATTGCCCCCCCCCCGGGTGGTCGCCCGTCGTGTACACGCCCAGTTTGCCGCGCAAGGCGCATTCCGGAGTCCCCGGCACCATGTGGATCTCGGCGTGCGAGTGAGGGAGACGAGAGCCTGGCCCCTGGCGCGGGAGCTGCGCGTAAAAATCTAAGCTGCATGAGGCGATTGGTAGAGGACTAGAACGTATCATGGACCATATCGAGCAGGTTTCACACATCACCCTTGCCCGACCCTGACTACTCATCCTTTTTCCTCCCTCGACCGGAGCGCCGACGCGCCCTCTTGCGCGGGGCAACCTCTCCGTTGAGGCACTCTATGTGGTCTCGAATCGCACCGCACTCCCTTTTCCGGTGGTGGGAGAGCAACGTCCTCGCAAGGCAAGCTTAGGTGAGGACGGAGCCACCAAAAGGCATGCTACGAGTGACTCGCGTGCGGAGGACTCAGCTAACTGGATATTTTGCTCCATGAATGTCCCATGACGATCGGTTACATGCCCCGATATGCCCACGAAGGTGCCTGGCCCGCTCGGGACATCCAGGGGAGAGCTCCCCGGACAGGGAGACTCTTCCCACGACCCTGTCTCTTATAGCCCAAATTTACGCGCACGACGCTTACGACGAAAATTCGACGGCGTTTTCTACCTCGTCAAACCTTCGCGTGACGAACCCTCTTTTAGGGCACACCTCCTGAGGACACACCTCCTCTCCCACACCCGTTCGCTGAATTATTGGCGCCATATTTGCGATACATGCGTAACATATGTATCATTTATTACTATGGCCGGCGATTCATTGCGCCTTACGTCCCTTATTCCCCACCACGACCGCATTTAGGGTAGGTCCTCGTGACTGGTCCACCCTGCTGCACCCCTCGGCTCGCCCACCCCCCCTCCCCTCCTCGCTGACCCGAGCGCCCTCTCCCCACCCCCGTAGGAAATCGCTCCGTGGGACGACGACATCAGCGATCGATCCTCCCTGACGTCCCGGCCTCCTCTGCTCCTCTGGATGGTAGTCTCCCCCGGGTGCCGCGCTGCTCGTTTGTTCCAGCCACCATAGACAGCCACGCCGTGGCCGCGCCGCTTGAGGGCGCAGCCGATCACCTAGCGCGTTCCCTCGCCGCGTCTGGACGCACCCTTTGTGGGATAGACGCTGCGTTCGTGAAGTGCTGTTGACGTAGCCCGTTGCCCATTCCCGGTCCCGGGAACCTGACGAGCCCCTCCTGGCATGGGAAGGCTGTACGAGGAGTGTCTTGACGGGCGCGTCTACGTGTGCCGATGCTGCAACGGCCACCTTGCTCGCCACGACGACATCATATCCAAGCAGTTCCACTCGCGCAACGGGCGCGCCTACCTCTTCCACACCGTGGTGAACGTGTCCTGCGGGCCCTCGGAGGACAGGCGCATGGTCACGGGGCTGCACACGGTCTGCGACATATACTGCCGGACGTGTATGGCCTACGTCGGCTGGAAGTATGACTTCGCGTACGAGAAGTCGCAGAAGTACAAGGAGGGTAAGTTCATCCTGGAGCGGGACCGCATGGAGGACGCGGGGGTCCTGCGGCACGGCACCCGCGACCCGGCGCTGGCAGTGGCCAACAACGCCCTCTCCCTGATGAACGAGTCCGAGTCCGACTGACCGGGGCCGCCGTATGTTGAAGGAGCCCATCTTCAACTACCCGGGAACACGCGCACGTATAGCTCGGGGAACTGGCCCCGCTCGTCGCTGGTCCCATTGGGTGACTCGTGGAAGGCAAACGTTATCCCCACGCCCTGCGCCCATACCTCGGGGAGGCAGTCGTCGCAGCACAGGCTATCCCCGCCCTTGATCAGGGCGCTGATCATGTACAGTTTGCCCGGCACGAGCCCCTCGGGCGCCAGGTCCATCTTGCAAACGCCGCCCTCCCCCTCCGCCGCCGTGAATGTCCGGCTCGCGACCTGGAGCACCTCAGAGCTGGGGCACGGCTCCGTGCGGAGCTCTGCCCCCGGGGGCGAAAGAAACTCCTGGGACACCGTGGAGAGGGTCAGCCGCGCGTTGAACCAGCTCCGCGGGGCGCAAAGGCCCACCCCGAGGAGTTGGCAGGGGCGGTCAACAGAGAATATGAGCTCGTCCGGGCCATCCTCGTAGATCCACGACTCGTCCGCGCTGATCTCCAGGCACCGCCGCACCCGCGTCATCCCCCAAGGCTGCCGATCGATCTCCCGTACCAGCCCCTCAAGGCCATAGTAGTCCGCCTCGGCCCGTAGCTCCACCAGATACTTCACCGCGGCGGGTGAGTCCGCCGTTGGGCACGGGCACGGGAACTTACCGTCACGGAGCCAGTTGAGGACGTCGTGGAAATGGCGGCCGTCGCGGTCGATGAAGATTCGACCGTTTCCGTCCCGCTTGAGCTCATGGCGCCCGGAAAACATGGCGGCGAAGAGGCTTGGGTGGGGCGCATTGCGCAGGGTGGAGACGGTGGTGCTGAAGAGGTGCCCGCCGATGCTGAGCTCCACCTGCTCGCTGTCCTTGAAGCACTCGGCCACCCGGGTCTTTTCGTCCTCCAGAGCCTCCTTCTCGGCCTCCAGGGCCGCCCGCTCCTGGGCGACGCGGGCACTCTCCTTGCGCAGGGCCTCGCGCGCCTCGGAGGCCATGTCTCCGAGGCTGTCGAGCCCGGAGAAGAAGCGGGATAGGGCCTCCGACGCACCGCTGCATGGGCAATGTGGGTGGGCGAGGGGGCAGGGCTTCAAGGAGGGGGGTTGGTGGGCGCTCCCGCCTGAGGCTCCCCCCTGAGGGCAGCCCTGGGTGGGAACTACCTTGCCCGTTAGGGACCCGGGCGCGTACTGTCGGCACCAACGGGCCCATTGCACCATGTGTGGATGAAAAAACGCGTGCACACTGTTCTTGGACTAAAAAAACAACCATCTGCCTCACACCAAGTGCACAGAGGTGGGGGGCGAACCCTAAACAGACCCACTCTCGCGACTCACCCGGCCCCGCCGTCCCGTTTCTCCCCCGAAGGCGAGGAGGCCGACGCCCCCTCCTCCCCACGTCTGAGCTCTACCTCGTCGACGCGCGGCCCCGCGTGTACACGACCGGCGTGGTGGTCGCCCCGCGGCCTGTTCCCAGGCCTGGTCGAAGAGTCTCCCATTTCCCCCGAATCGCCGCTTTTGTCCTCGCTTTCTTATTGCTTCCTCTTTT
>Ga0181583_10004209_pt1 | contig 10574 bp, 8 predicted proteins | sample 071ome_31_FD_132461 | JGI IMG/M metagenome (GOLD analysis project Ga0181583, IMG submission 132461) | Coastal salt marsh microbial communities from the Groves Creek Marsh, Skidaway Island, Georgia - 071405CT metaG (megahit assembly) | ecosystem: Environmental > Aquatic > Marine > Intertidal zone... | reverse complement strand
CTTGAAGATCAAATCACGGCGGAAAATGCAGATCGCATAAAAGCGAGATTAATTGTGGAAGGAGCAAACGGGCCGACCTCTTATGGGGCGGATAAAATTCTCAACGATAAAGGCATTATGGTAATTCCGGACATTCTTGCTAACGCAGGTGGTGTATCGGTATCTTACTTCGAGTGGGTTCAAAACCGTTTGGGATATTTCTGGACTGAGGAGCGTGTAAATCGTCGTGCAGACCGAATCATGAAACAAGCGTTCGAAACAGTTTACAAGGCATCGAGAAAATATAAGGTTGATATGCGAATTGCGGCTTATATCGTTGCTATCGACAAAGTAGCCAGCACAAAACGCCTTCGAGGCACTTTCTAATGATACACCGCGAAGGGTACACCATTCTCATAACGACGTTTGTCGTGCTTGCTGTAATCGTTTACTTGGTTTTTCGATTCTCAGATATTGCATGGCTTCGATACCTGATTGTTTTTTCTGCAGTAGTAGTCTTCGGGTTATTTGCTCAATTCTTCCGTAACCCGGCACGAAATACAGTGCTTAATACAAATCATGTTATTGCCCCTGCAGACGGGAAGGTGGTTGTGATTGAAAACGTAGAAGAGCCTGAGTATTTTAAAGGAACTAGAAAGCAGATCAGCATTTTCATGTCGCCTTTGAATGTGCACGTGAACCGCAACCCAATTTCAGGCGTTGTGAGCTATTTTAAGTATCACCCGGGCAAATACCTTGTTGCTTGGCATCCGAAGTCTTCTACCGACAACGAACGCACCACAACGGTAATCAAGAATGATGATGGTGAGGAGATTCTTTTTCGTCAGATTGCAGGAGCTGTTGCACGCCGTATTTGCTATTATGTGGATACAGGTGATACGGTAAAGCAAGGCGAGGAAATGGGCTTTATCAAATTCGGATCTCGTATTGATGTTTTTGTACCTACCGATAGTAAAATCACGGTTGATATCGATCAAGTAACCCGTGGTGGTGAAACTGTTTTAGCTGAGCTGAAATAAACTTTAACCATTATCACAAACTGTTGACGTTTACCCTGACTATCATTGTTAATGAGTGGGCTCAGGAAGCTCTCGTCACTCCTCACTCACTACTCATTACTCTCCACTCATTACTTATACCGTTGTTCCATTTCATAGCGTTTAATTGCTTCGGCAAGTTTCCCGTTATCCATGACCTCTTTGAGGCTTCTACTCATGGAACCTCTCGATGTAACATGCCATTGCCCGCAGTCGTCACATTGATAAACTGCAACCGCATTGTTTGAAGGGAAAATCACCTTGGTTTGGAATAGACCTTCTTCCGCTTCTTTTTCTGTGTAGTAAATCTTTTTGCGCGTTGAGCACTTCATTCATTGAATGCTTGATCTAGTGCTTAACAATCCGCTCAGTAGAAAGTTGATTCAGACCCGAATAAACCTCTACAATATAAACACCACTAGGAAGGCTCTCTACTTCAACTGAGATTGACTCATCCCAACCTACCTTGGAACTATAAACCTCTCGACCCCTTGTATTAAGAATTCTTACTTTTGAAATTTCTGAATTAGCGGTTGCAGAGACTCTCAGCACGTCATGAACTGGGTTAGGCCAGAATTTAGTTGTTACAGATGGATGAAGGTTTAAACTCGTCGTATACGAAGTCCTTTTTCCATCAAAATCTCGCTGTACTAGTGTATATAACACATTTCCGCTAGCAGGTGGATTCTGGTCTATCCACTCGTATTGAGTTCTCTCGGCCGTAGTTCCCATGCCTAATTCAAAATGTTTCCAAACCATATCCTCAGTAGCCGATGTTCGATATATCTCAAATCCATCGTTGTTTATCTCTTGAGCAGTTTCCCAATCTAACTCAATAGTCGACCCAACTTGTTTACCGCGGTAATATATCATTGTAACAGGCAAAGCCGTACACCCTGCACACGACAGAGAGGTTGCTGTATCAAAATTTACACCACCCACACTACCAATTGCGGTATTTCGAAGTAGGTCATTGGAGCTGTCACTGGGCAGTTGTGCTTTATAAACCAACGAAATACTGTCACCGGCCTGTATGACATACGAACGGTATGGAAAATTTTGAGGAATCAATCCAGTAAAGTATATGACTCCTGAATCTCCTGAGATTGGATAAACAGAGGAATTGACTCGTGTTATCTCACTAGTCGTGTCGATTTCAACAAACGTCAACCCCACAGGTAAACTGTCTCTGATTTCATCGAACATCAAAGCCTCACTGGCCGCATTCGTAATGGTGATAGTGTAAGTGATGGTATCACCCGGGTTACAAACTCCGCAACTCGAAGTCTTCGAAATGGAAAATTTATTTGATGCTGTTGTTGTACCAAATGTATCTATACCTGCACTTGAAATATCCCCGTAATTACTTGTGTACTTGATAGGTCCTCCACTTTTCATTCCTGCATACGGTTTGAAGTATGCGGAATCATTGAATATGGTACTTAAATAATAAAAAGCGACTACTACTTCATTGCTCGATCCGCCTCCACAACCATTACCTGTGTCAAAGTAATAAAACGTATTTAGGTCTCCAGGGGCAGGTCCACAGGCACTGAGTGAAGATGATATGACCTTAGAACCGTATAAAATCAATGTGTTTACCGGGAACAAAGTATCTCCTGCTGGTTGAAAATACAGCTCGGCACCGTTATAATTACCAAAACTATAGGTTACTGTATCAACGACAATAATCCCTTGAGCGTCAATACCAGCGATACTCTGAGTAATTACATCCCCTCCGGCGGAAGCGCTACCAACATCTCTAGTAGTGATCGTTGCTTCGAATGAGACACTTGTAGCACTCGTATCGGTCAAACTAAAATCCAATTCGGTTGTAAATGTATCAGAACATGGAAATTGAATATAGAAAAAAGCACCTACTGTCGAATTTGGAAGTATTCGTGGTATTCGATAGGTAGAATCATCTCTGTAACTAAGGAGCCTAAAACCGTTAGAAGTATTGCTCATGCTGTCGAGTTTCACATCAATGTTGTACAACGTATCAGTAGATGACAAATTTTCTACATTTATGGTGACGTATGCAGCTCGAGGAACATCTCTCGTAGCACAATTCCCAAAATCCGCATAAAAATACGGGCCAGAACCAAGCGAAACTGAGACTTCAGTGGTATCAAGCGCGGAAGCCTCGCAAAAAACAAGCATGGAAACCAGCACTTTCAGATATTTAATAGTTCGCATGTGTAAGTATCAATGCACGAACATAACAAAACTTTATCAGAGGTTGGGCGATTCCAGTCGCCTAACCATACAATTCAAAAGATTATTTCTAGCTGCAGCCTAGTGAGTTGCCACAGTTTAGGCATTTGTAACACGTTCCACTGCGCACTGTTAAGTGTCCGCACTCGTTGCAAGCCGGTGCGTCACTTTGCATAGATTGCATCAATTTGTCTGTTGACGCTCCTTGTGCAGCTGCTGTTCCTTCTGCTCCGGTTGTACTGGTTGTAGCTACCGGCTGCACTTTAGGTGCAGCTACATTAGCGTTACGTGTTATTGTATTCTTCGGAGTTTCCTTATTCTCTTGAGTTGGAGGTACTTGAACCAAATCATGACGCTTCAAATACTCAAATCCTAACAATCTGAAGATAAAGTCGATAATCGATGTTGAGTTCTTGATGTTATCGTGTCCTTCAACATAACCTGCAGGTTCAAACTTGGTAAATGTGAACTTGTCCACAAACTCACGTAACGGTACACCGTACTGAAGTCCTATCGAAACTGCAATAGAGAAGCAGTTCATCAAAGAACGGAACGTTGCTCCTTCTTTATGCATATCAACAAAGATTTCTCCCAATCTTCCATCGCTGTATTCACCTGTACGGATAAACAATGTTTGTCCGCCAACTTTGGCTTTCTGAGTAAATCCACTCCGTTTATTTGGAAGTTTTTTACGCTCAACGATGTTTGATAATTGCATCTGGAAAATCGTGTCGTTGCTTTCGTCTATAATTCTTCGAGCAGCATCTAACACCATGTCAGGAGTAATTTCCTCAAGTGAAAGCTCTGCTTTCTCGCCCAACACCTCTTCTACTTTATCTGTAGCTTCGATTTTCTCTTCGGTCTCTTCTTCCTTGCTGTCCGACTTGTTGCTCAATGGTTGAGATAATTTACAACCGTCACGGTAAAGTGCGTTTGCTTTCAATCCAAGCTCCCAGCTTAACTGGTAGCACGATTTGATATCTTCTTGAGTTGCCTCATTTGGCAAGTTAATTGTCTTAGAAATTGCACCGGAGATAAATGGCTGCGCTGCACCCATCATACGGATGTGACCGTGCGCATGGATAAAACGCTCTCCAATCTCACCACATCGGTTAGCACAATCGAATACCGGTAAGTGTTCGTCTTTCAGGTGTGGCGCTCCTTCAATAGTCATTGTGCCACATACGTAGTCGTTGGCTGCTTTGATATCTTGACTTTCGAAACCAAGCTGCTTAAGTAGGTTGAAATTAGCTGATTCATACTGCTCCTTGGTAAAGCCTAGGCGCTCCATAGTACTTTCACCAAGTGTCCAGTGGTTAAATGCAAATCCGATTTCGAATGCACTCGCTAAACCACCTTCAATAGCCTTAAGATCTTTGGCTGTAAAGCCTTTCTCTTTAAGTGACTTGTGGTTGATTACAGGTGCCCCTTTAAGCGTTGCATGACCTTTAGCGTAATTAACGATATCGCTAATTTCGATCTCGTTGTAACCAAGGTTCTTAAGTGCCCCCGGTACCGATTGGTTAACAATCTTGAAGTATCCTCCTCCACTTAGCTTCTTGAATTTAACAAGAGCAAAATCAGGCTCGATACCGGTGGTATCACAATCCATAACAAGACCAATTGTTCCTGTAGGAGCGATAACCGTTGTTTGGGCATTTCGATATCCGAATTTCTCACCCAACATAACTGCCTTATCCCACTGGTCGCATGCTGCAGTAAGTAGGTAATCAGGACAGTGCTTTGGATTAATTCCAACCGGTTTTACACTAAGACCTTCATATTCTGTAGCGTTGTATGCCGCATATCGGTGATTGCGCATTACGCGCAACATGTCTTCTTTATTCTTTTCGTACTCTCTGAACGGTCCTAAGAACTCAGCCATTTCCGCTGATGTTGCGTAAGCAGTTCCGGTAAGTATCGCTGTAATAGCGCCACAAATCGCTGTTGCTTTTTCGCTGTCGTAAGGAATTCCGCTCAACATCAGAACAGAGCCTAGGTTCGCATAGCCTAAACCTAGCGTTCTGTATGCGTAAGACAACTCTGCAACTTCTTTAGATGGGAACTGAGCCATCAACACAGAGATTTCTAGTACTGCAGTCCACAGACGTGAAGTATACTCGATTCCGGCAACATCAAATTCCAGTGTATCTTCATTGAAGAAGTGACGTAAGTTCAGAGATGCTAAGTTACATGCCGTGTTGTCCAAGAACATGTATTCAGAACATGGATTCGACCCGTTGATAGTTCCACCTTGAGGGCAAGTGTGCCACTCGTTAATTGTAGTATCAAACTGTACACCCGGATCTGCACATGCCCAAGCCGCGAATGAAATATCATCCCAAATCTTTTGAGCTGGAATGCTTTTCATTGTTTCGCCTGTGCTACGCGCTATCAAATCCCAGTTATCTTCATTCTTCAATGCTTCGAAGAATTTATTTGGGATACGTACAGAGTTGTTTGAGTTCTGGCCTGATACGGTTTGGTACGCCTCACCTTCGTAGTGAGAAGAGTAACCGTGATCGATAAGAGCCGCTACTTTCTTTTCTTCCTCTTTTTTCCAGTTGATGAACTCCATGATTTCCGGGTGATCCAAATCAAGCGTCACCATTTTAGCGGCACGTCTTGTTGTTCCTCCCGACTTGATAGCTCCCGCTGCGCGGTCACCAATTTTCAAGAAAGACATCAATCCGGATGAAGTTCCTCCACCACTTAGTTTTTCTCCTGCTCCTCGGATAGAAGAGAAGTTGGTTCCTACACCGGAACCGTATTTAAAGATACGTGCCTCACGCACCCATAGGTCCATGATACCGCCTTCGTTCACCAAGTCGTCGCTTACAGAAAGAATGAAGCAAGCGTGTGGCTGAGGGCGTTCGTATGCAGAGGTAGATTTTTTAAGTTTACCGGTTTCAGGATCCGCGTAGTAATGTCCTTGAGGGTTTCCGGTGATTCCGTATGTATTGTGTAGTCCTGTGTTGAACCACTGTGGTGAGTTTGGTGCAGCATGTTGAGCCGTGATGCTGTATACTAATTCGTCATAAAAGATTTGAGCATCTTTCTTTGTTGCGAAATAGTTGTACTCCTCTCCCCAAGTTCTCCAACAATCTGCCAATCTATGGGCAACTTGTTTTATAGAGTTCTCAGAGCCAAGTGAGCCATCTTCTTGAGGCACACCGGCTTTTCTAAAATATTTTTGCGCCAGGATGTCTGTCGCTACTTGAGACCATACTTTAGGTACTTCAACATTGTCCATTCTGAATACTGTATCCCCGCCCGGATTTTGTATTACAGAGCTTCGGATCTCATAATCAAATAGGTCGGCGGCGGCCATGCCGTCCTTCGTAAAATAACGATCGAACGAGAGTCCTTTCTTGCTCGATTGTGTTTTCTTTTGGCTCATACTACGCTGTTTTTTCGTTTAATCTAAAGGGTTAAATATCGTCATATAGTCCTCAAAAAAGTTAAGAGGTTTTTGCTCAAAATTAGCGTGACCCTACATCACTTTGAGATTACACTTTTCCACAGAAAAAATTATTTGTACGGAAATTGTGACTTACACGTGTTGATAACAATTAGTTAACTTTTTGTGCATATTTCACCCCTCTGACATAAGCATCTGAAAGCCAATTTGATGGAGTCAATTTCAGCCTAAAAAAATTTTTTACAGCTTGTTTTTGATAAATATTTTGCGGTACAAATTCGGCTACAGGTGTAACGTTTTGAAAATAACCTCATTGCCTGATATTTTGCTTTCTTTGCATTGCGATGACAGGCCAAATCCAATCACTTTTAAATCAGAACAAACGCATACTTGCGGTTTTGATAGATCCGGATAAGGCAACACCTGTTCATCTTGAACAACTCCTCACACCAGAAAATCAATCCCAAATTGACTTTCTCCTTGTGGGCGGTAGTGTGCTCACATCCGGAAACATCGACGACACGCTAACTGAAATCCAAAAACTGTCGAAACTACCCACCGTATTATTCCCAGGTAGTCCAGACCAGATTTCTTCTAAAGCAGATGCGATTTTGCTTTTGTCACTGATATCGGGGAGAAACGCAGACCTTCTTATTGGGAAGCACGTAGAATCATCATTACGTTTAAAACAAAGTGGCTTAGAGATCTTACCCACGGGTTACATATTGGTAGATGGTGGATCTGCTACCACAGTCTCTTACATATCCGGAACACAACCAATTCCTTCAAACAAAACCGGACTGGCTGCAGTTACCGCGCTTGCCGGAGAGCAACTTGGGCTTTGTATAACATACATGGATGCGGGAAGTGGTGCCAACCAACCAATCCCAGTGGACATGATAAAACAAGTTCGCAGCCATGTCACAAGCCCAATAATTGTTGGTGGTGGAATTCGCACATCAGAAAAAGCAAAAGCAGCTTGGGATGCCGGTGCAAATGTGGTTGTGATTGGTAATAAGTTGGAAGAGGATCCAGATTTCTTAAAGAACTTGGAAAAACGTTAACGGTTAACGCAAACGGTTGACAAAGACTCAAGTTCAAAAATCAAAAAACTATCCATAGTGTTAAAGGTCTTAATTCTGACCAACCACGTTCGGAGGTTGTCAATTCACAAACTTTGAAATGTGTCTGGTTTTGGCGAAGGAATACCGATAACCCCTCCCCATCAACAAGTTCGGCATCCATGAAATACGACACAAGGATTTGTCTCCAAACGATATCATAAAACCTCCTTGTAGATTCTATTTCATTAACAGGTGTTCGTCGGGCTCCAATTTCTCACTTAAATCCGGTGGTTTTGCCTTCGTAAGAGTTCTAGACAGGAAGAGAGCAACTATCACTAAAACAGGACCAACCTCGTAAGGTAAATGATGACTCCAACCATACATGGCCCCACCAACGGATGGACCAATTGCTCTTCCCAGCGATCCGAACGATTGGAAGAGGCCTGTCACATAACCCAATTCTTTTGGACTTGCATACAATGTAACCAACGACATGAGGGCCGGATTTATGAAACCAATGGCCAAAGCAATTAATGCAATGTCAACGTATTGATATGGGACCAGCCGGTCGGCTTGTACATACGGCATAGCAGCCAAACCAACTACTAGAATGATTAACCCAATTGCAAGCATCTGCCGTTCCCCAAAACGCTTAGATATTGGCCCAACCAAGACACCTTGAACAATAGCGCTGCACAGACCGATAAACATAAAAAGCTTTCCAATACCGATTCCATCCAATCCACTTTCTTCTTTCCATATCAACGCTGCAGAAACTTGCATCATTGAAAAAGCAATAATCATTAAGATGTTGATCACAAATATTTTTCCTATCTGAGGCTTCTTTAACTGCTCCCAAAGTGAATTAAATATGTTCTCAACCTTCACCACTTTAGTCCGCAATTCCTTTTTTAGAGATTCTGGTAAAAAGAAGTAGGCTAAGGCAAAATTGACCATGGACAAACCAGCCGTAGTGTAGCCCAAAACGCCGATTCCGTACAATTCTTTGATGTACCCGCCTATGGGTGGTCCGGCAATAAAGCCCAGTCCAAAAGCGGCACCTATTAAACCCATAGTCTTCGCGCGCTCCTTCGGTTCAGTCACATCACCCACATATGCTTGGGCTGCTCCAATATTTGCAGAACCGATTCCGGAAAGAATACGTGAGGCTAAAAGAATCCAAAGGTTGTGCGCTTGAGCAAATACAACATAGGCCAGTGCTGTAATTAAAACACTAACGAGTATTATGGGGCGCCTTCCGTATCGGTCGCTCAGTCTTCCCCAAAGAGGTGAAAAACCAAAGTTCATTAACGCATAAACAGCGGCAATCAGTCCTATCTGTGCGTCGGTGGCACCAAGCTCTTTTGTGAACAGCGGCAGAATCGGAATAATCAGTCCAAATCCCAACAAGTCGAGAAACGTTGTCAGGAATACTACGCCGATAGCCTTTTTGTTGTTCATTTTAGGAAACGCAATATTAGTTTTATCTCGCTCAGTACAAACAAAAAAACCCGGACACAAGGTCCGGGCTTTCACATAATAGTAAATTTAGTTCCGATCTATTTCTTAAGTAAGTCGCGAATCTCAGTAAGCAACTCATTATCCGAAGGACCTGCAGGTGCTACCGGTGCTTCTTCTTTTGGTTTTTTCGTTTTGTTGTATCCTTTAACAATCATGAATAGCACAAATCCAACAATCACCAAGTTGATGATTGAATCAATCCAGCGCCCGTACATGATAGCGTTTTCTGGCTTAGCTTCTACTCCATCTGCCGCTTCAACAGCCGGACTCAAAATGATTTTCAAATCCGCAAAGTTGATACCGCCAGTGAACTCACCAATGATTGGCATCATGATGTCGCTAACAAACCCCTTTACCACAAGGCTAACTGCCCCGGCAAGGATTACGGCAACCGCTAAATCGATAACATTACCGGTCGTGATAAACTTCTTAAATTCCTTAAACATAGCTTTCTGGTTCACCACGAGGCTAAGGAATGTAATCTTGATTGAGAAAATGTCTTATCTACACACTGAAAATGTGTAGCCTTCACTAGTCGTCGAGATGCTTACGCGCTTTCTTTGGCACCGACTTCCGGTGAACCACAATGGATATCGTTTTCATACGCATATACGACTCGCTCATAAGCGTGTACCCTTCAATTCCGGCTCGCTCAGACCAAGAGTTCTTTACCATGTAGAACTTGCGACCATCGTTGTACGTTGCAGTTCCTACAATGTGCATCAAATGGTCATCTGTTGAAGTTAGGTTGTCAAAGTTTGCTTGACGACTTTCCTGTGTCACCTTCGGTTCTTCAGGTATTACCTCCGGAACTTGTTTCAAGGCCGAGGTGTCATCACACAAAAGGGCATATCCTTTCCGTCGCAAAAAGCCTTTTTCACTTACATCTCCATCCCATTCAACCGTGTAGCCACTCTCTAATGCGCCATCAATTACTTGCATCATGATGTCAAGCGGCACATTGTCATACTCGCCATCGCTCCAATTGTCCGGTACCTCAAGAATGAAATCATCACCAAATTCTTGATGGTTAAATGATGTAATACCCACATAATCATCTACATCAATTCCAATAACTTCATCTGCAAAACTCTTAGCGTTGTACGATTTTCCCTCATATTCAAAAACTGCCGGAACCGCTCCAAGGTGTTCATCCATAATTGCGGCAAATCCATCTTTCCAATGAGGATCAATTGGTCGTGACTTGAGAAGTGAGTCCAAATACGATTTAAGTTCTTTCTCTAACGCAGAGTGATTGTGCTTGTCTTTCCCATTCAACCCAGTGTAAGCAGATTGAGGCATCATTCCATATTT
>Ga0181583_10004208_pt1 | contig 10574 bp, 9 predicted proteins | sample 071ome_31_FD_132461 | JGI IMG/M metagenome (GOLD analysis project Ga0181583, IMG submission 132461) | Coastal salt marsh microbial communities from the Groves Creek Marsh, Skidaway Island, Georgia - 071405CT metaG (megahit assembly) | ecosystem: Environmental > Aquatic > Marine > Intertidal zone... | reverse complement strand
GCGGGGGGGGGGGGGGGGGGGGGGATGGGGGGGGGGGGGGTGGGGGGGGGGGCCGGGGGGGCGGGGGGCGGGGGGGGGGGTTGCGGGGGACTGGGCAGCCCCGCGCGACACGGGCGTCACCTCCTCCAGGTATTCGTCGAGCAGCTGACGCGTCATCCACTGGCGCCAGTCAACTGACATCTTGGACTGGAGGAAGTCTTTCGAGACGAAAACTGGGATGCCCACGACGAACCCGCCCAGGTAGAGGAGCAGTTGGTGCCAGAAGGCGGGCTCGTTTTTCTCGCTGAGGGCGTTGAAGAAGTCCCGCCCCAAGAAGTTGAACCACACTGCGGGGCGAGGGAGGCCGCGGGGCGGGCGCATCGTCCCGCGGGGGCCAGCACGGGCACATCCTGGACGGGGGAACAGCGCAGGGGGGTACCGGCCGGCCCAGGGGGGTGGGGGCCCGAGGAGGCTCACCCGAGACGGCCGTGCCCGCAAACGTGAGGGCCAAGACCCCCACGAGCTGCAGCCGGGCGTTGTTCTTCGACTCGGGGCTCGTGAAGTAGGGCAGAGCGAGGGTGCGGAGGCGCCCGGCCAAGACCCGGAAGTCAGTGCTGGCGCCCGCCTCCAGGGAGGAGCCCGAGCTGAAGCGCGCGGGCTGCTCCGACCGCTCCGGGGGGCGATTTTTGTCGTCTTCGAGGGCCCCACGGCGGAGGACTCGGGCAGGGGTCCGACGCGCGCCGGCCCCTGGCCGGGGAACCCAGCGGGGGCACCTGGGCGCCTTCCATGGGGCTGTTGTCGGGGCGAGGGCGCTCCTTCCTTCACCGATGGTGAGCCTTGAGGGCGCGGTGGGGAAAAGTGATCCGCATTGGACCTGTGGCACCCTATTTAGCATCGATGCGCGCGAAGTGACGCGGTAGTCGAGCCAGGGAGCGACCTGGCGCAGTGGGCCGCAGGAGGAGTGTGGGCCGCCCTTGAGCTCGAATTTCGATCGATCGAGAGGTAATGCCTTGTATCGTGATGGCAATGACAGTATTTAAGATCAAGAGGCGCACATTTGGACAAATAAGTCGCTCGTAGTATTGCCGTTCCGCTCGAGCTGTGGCCCGAGCTTCAAAACAGGGTCCCTGGCTCCCAGGACCGCCAGCACCCCCTCTCGTGGAGGGGGGGGTCAATCTCTATTCTTCCGGCGCACGTCGACCAGGCCTGAGGGGGGCATGAGCAGGTCCCAGGAGTACGACGGCATCCGCGCCTAGAGTAGAAGTGGGATGGTCCCATGGGCCCCCGGCAGTAGGTCGGGTTCAGTGACCACACGGGCCGCCCGCGACGGCCACCCCACGCCCCCCCCCTTCCCCGCACCGCGGACCCCCCCGCCCCCCTCAGCGCCCCGCCGACCGCCGCTGGCCGAAGTGCGGCGTCCCGACGGCGGCGGCGAGGCCGCGCCCGGCGTACCGGACGCGCGGGGTGGAGGCCGCGCTCCGGCGCTGGGTGTTGTCGGCGCCGTGCCCCCCGAGGCGGGCGCGAGCTTCGTCAGGTCGCGCTGGGCTAGGCAGAGCTCGGGACGGGCAAGGAGCCAAAGTCGGTGGGGTAGTTTCCCGGCATGTACTCCCTCTGGATCCTAGAGTAGAAGGCATGGGCCGGCCCGAACACTTTGTGAACGGTCCATGCGTCGAGGACCGTGGCGGGGTCCACGCGGAGTCCCCCTTTCCCGTCGGACCATGCGACATTGCCTGGGTGGAACTTGGCGGAATGCACCATGATGGCCCGTAGCGAGTGCAGGCAGGTGGACATGAAAACGTCGTTCCACACTGCCCCGTTGACCTTCCTGGGCTGGCACCCATCCGTGATGTACAGGCTCTCTGCCATATCTCGGGCCAGGGTCGCGGAAGTCACGAAACCGCCACCCCCGCTGAAGTGCGCCGTGTCCGAGTACACGTGGTGGAACAGGCTCCCCATGGCGACACGGGTGTGGGGGTTGATGTGGCGCAGGGCACCGTGCAGGGACTCGACGTTGACCCACGTGTCGTCGTCCACGAACACCACCCACTTGACCTCGTCCATCCCAAACCTGCTCCTCTGCGGCTCCTCGTACAGCCACTTGAGCCCCTTGGGCTGGCGGTGGTTGCCCCACTCCCACGACGGCTTCCCCTCGAGCTCGGGGATCGTCAGTGCCTTCAGGGATGGGTCCGGCAAGTCACTGCGCCCATGGTGGGCCACGGTAGGCGGTTGTAGCGGCTCCCAGACACGCGTTCCGGTCCAGGCCATCGTCAAGACCATCGTCAGGGCAGGAGAGGGGGAAGCAGACGCCCTCACCTAAAGGCGAAGTACTTGGGGAGGGCCTCGGCCCAGTCAGCAACAATCGGCGTCAGCCGCTCATCCTGCGTGGTTGACCCCGTGACGACCACGTACGCCACCTCCTCCGGCCTCAGGGGCGCCGGGTTCTCCAGCAAGCAGCCAGGGACCTGTGCGCAGACGAACTGGTAGTCCGACAGCACCATGAACATCTGGTCCCGCTTGCCCCACGTTGCCTTGACTGCGTCATCCCTCGCCGGCATCCCCTCCACCCCGTAGAGCCCCTCCCCCGCCGCGGGGGCCCCGTCCCTCGGAGTGGAGGTCAGTCGGGAGGGTGCCCCCAATGAGCCTCCCGGCCGCCCGAAGGTCTTGAGGAGCGCGATCAGCACCCCCGCGACCACGAGCCCGACCATGATTCGCGTTGCCCGCGAGGCACCATAGGCTCCGCTGCTGGGAGCTTCCCAGACCGAGGTGTCATCCCTGTGGCCCATTCTCGGACGTAATGCCTACCAAGAATAGTCTCGCAGTGGCCTGTGGCCGGTGTTCGCCCGACGTGCTCAGAATCGGCGCACGAACTGGGTCCTTCTCGCCTCACCTCTTGATCGACAGAACCAGGTGTGCCCCGCCGGTGCTCTCCCCGCAGCGAGAACAAGTAGGTTCGTTGACTGGGAGGCCATTCATACCATCGGATCCAGGAGAGGGGCTGGCGTGGGATCAATTTGGGGCCGCGTCACAAAACTTGAGTCAAGTGGAGGTCAGCAGCGCTCTGGCGAGGAGCTGGCGCCGCTTTCACGTGAGACCGGCCCACTGTTACGGCCGGCGCTCCAGGTTCGAACAGTACGTCTCAGTGTCGTCGAGGTTGTACCGGCCACGGTGATCGACGACGCCCGGGGCCACCCCGGCAGGCCCACGCCCAGGGCCCTATGTGTCCCAGTCCGGGTCACCCCTTTTCCACTTCGCGATCCTGAGCTTGTCGTCCTTTTCCCAGTTCTCCACCAGCTCTTCGAGGTCGTCCCGCCCCTCCGAGGGCTCCCAGAGGTCCTCCAGCTCCCAGTACCACCACTTGACGAGGTACTCCTTGCGCCCTCTCCTTGTCCGCTCCGCCACAATCCGCTCAGCCTCGTACATGTCGTCCAGGTCCATCTCTAGCCCCACCCATTCCTCCAGCCGGTAGTCGTGCGGGCTTAACCGCCACTCCTCCGGACACAACTTCGCCGCCTCCCTCCGCCAGGCATCGATCCTGCGCTGCCGGGCCGCGTCCTCTCGTAGCCTTCTGTTCCCTTCGGCACACCCAGGTGCGTCCTTGAGCGCCGGTGGGCCCTGCCCCTTCTTCTGCTGCTTCGACCTGGCGTACTCGATGCCCTCCTCGTGCGCAGGTGGCCGGCCCTTACGCTTCTTCGGCTCGCTGCGGGGGCCGGCCGCCGCCCCCCGGGCCCTCCCCGCGGGGGCCGCACCAGCGGGCGGCTTGTCCTTCCCGCCCGATCTGCCCCCCGCCACGGCTGTCGCCTTCCGATCCGGGGTATTCCTCGCATGGGTTCCTCTCGACTCTCTTCTCCTCACCTCTCCTCTTCTCTGCTCGTCCCACTCCTCCTCACTCGTCTCCCCGTCGCTCTCACCCTCCTCATCGCTCTCACTATCCCCCTCACTGCCCCCTGGCGTCGCAGACCCCAGCAGCCTCTTTTCCTCCTCTCTAGCCAGTTTGTCGCGCTCCTCCTGTTCTGCCTTGTGGTGCCTAGCCCAAAACTGCAAGCGAGCGGCGCGCGGGGGTAGGATGAAGCAGCGCGGGTCGGGCTGGTGCGTGCGCCGCGCCGGCGGGCCGCGGGGGCGCCGGTCGCCACGCCCCCCCTGCGCGCGCTCGACTATGAACCCCCGTACTCACCTCTACTTCTTCGGCACGGCCCGGGTAGTCATCCACAGGCTCCAGCTGGAAACGGTGCCCGCCGCTTTCGAAGAGGGGCCCGGCCGTCCCCTCCTCCTCCTTCAGGGCAATGAAGAACTTGACCCCCACGTGCTTCTTGTGGGGCTCGGAGAGGACGGGCTCGCCGGCGAGGCTCCTGATGCGCACGGTCTTCTGGAAACGTGCGCGGTGGTACTGGCGCTGCTGCTCCCCTCCGGCGACGTGCTCGGCCAGGGCACTAGGAGCGACTGGCTTCACCTTGTTGGTCACTTTCGGGTGCTTACGCACGCCGTAGGGGAACTCATCAGAATGCTGAATTGAGCCTCGCGTCCGCGTCATGGTTCTCCCTCTCCAGAATGCGCTCTCTCCGAAGGAGACCCCGTGTTCGCACAGGTAGCGCGGGGGACACCTCACACGCCCCTCCCAACTGCTCCCCTGCCCTTGGTCCGGAGGCCCCCCGGCAACGTGCCCGACCAGCAATCGGGCACGATTTGAATGAATGTCGGGAGTAGGGGGGCAATCCCCCTCTTGCATGCGTGGAAAACCCCAATCACCCCTCAGCTGTCGGACGCGGGTGCTGTTCGGAAATGAGTTCGGCCAAGTGAAAGGGTGCACGCGCGCCCTGGACGGATGACTGCACCGTGTCTCCGGCTGTCGGAGTCGGTCCCCTGTATGGACACCCCCAGGGCTACGATGCTAATCGGGGAGTCCCCGCCCGCGCTGCAATACTTCTCAGGGGGGAGTGAGGGCACCGCCCTTACGATTATGGGGACAAAGGTCCTGTTCCCCGAGGGACGGAGCCCTTACCCAGTCCAGGTACCTGTACCCGCCAGAGTGTCATCGTCGTAGACGCGATGCAGGGCCGCTCCACCCCCCAACCGCGGGTGCGGACGCCGTGAGCGGACGTCGTGCTGCGCGTGCGGGGCCAACATGGCCCGCCAGGTGCATCATAGAGCGCACGGTTCCCGCTCGCAGAGACAAATTATCATGAAGGTGCTCCAGGCGGCCGACGCGGGACAATCAGCACTTGTATCCGCCCCCACCGGCTGCGGAAAGGTGAGACCCCCTCCTCTGCACAGAGCAGGGCACAACTCCCTCGACACCCCCGCCGAGGGCGACACTGGTCCCGGCTTACCCCTTCTGGCCTTCGCAGACGCTGGCGCTCCTGGCATCGTCGCTGTCCTGGCTCCAGCGGGTCAAGGAGGAGGGGTTGCCTGTCCCCCAAGGGGGTGCTGGTCAGTCGGTGGCCCCAGCGCCAGGGGGCTTCCTGGCCTCGGAGGGCAGGCCCGACTGGGCAGCAGGGGCGGCGAGAAAGCCGGACCGGGGCCCACGGATCGTCTACGCTTCGAGGACTCACACCCAGGTGGCGCAGGTGGTCGCCGAGCTGCGGAGCCTCCCGCAGTACGCCCCCACCGCGGTGACCCTGGCGTCCCGGTCCCACTACTGCATCCACAAGCGCGTGTCGACGCTGCGGGCGGGGGACCTCAACAACGAGTGCAGTAAGCTCCTCTCCTCCGACGTCGGGCCAAAGTGCCAGCACTACCGCGCCGCGGAGGCCCTCGCGGCGCGCGTGAAGGGGGACGTCCTGGACATTGAGGACCTCGTCGCCGAGGGGAGGGATCACGGTGGTTGTCCGTACTTCGCCGCGAAGGAGCTCGCGACGTCGGCGGACCTGGTGCTCTGCCCGTACAACTACGTGGTAGACCCAAACGTGCGGCTGGCCATGGGCCTGGACCTCGAGGGCGCCGTCGTCATCATCGACGAGGCGCACAACATCGAGCAGACGGCCATGGAGGCCGGGAGCTTCGGGGCGAGCCTGGAAGCGCTGGAGGACGGAGCCAGGACCCTGGACGACGCGGCCACGTACAGCAAGCAGGCCGGCACGTTCGGCCCGATCGCCCGGGCGTTCACGGGGCTCTGTACTTTCCTTAGGGGCGAGGTGGCCAGGGTGTCGGGGTCTGCGGCGGGGGGAGTGGGGTCCAGGGGGAAGGACTGGCCTGTAAGGAAGTGGCCGATCGGGCTGGCGGGGCTCCTGGAGAAGCTGATGGAGCTTGGCTTCGGGGAGTGGCAGGAGTTCCTCGCCGCGCTGGAACTGGCGGGGAAAGGCGACGACAAGGGCGGGAGGCCGAGGAAGCGCAAGGCAAAGGGTGGGGGCGACCCCGGGGGGGCGGAGGGGGAGCCCCCCAGCGCGGCCTTCTCGGTCAAGGGGGTGGAGCTCCTCGGGCCCTGCAGGCTCTTCCTCCAGTGTCTGTCCATGGTGCTGGGGCAAGGGGTGGAGCCAGGCAAGGGGCCCAGCCGGGCGGCGGTGGGCGGCCAGGTCGCCGACATCGGTTTTTCTCTGGAGAGCAACGCACGGCACTACTATGCGGCCATTCAGTACGACGTGGGCGACCGCAAGTGGCACTTCAACCTCGGATGCCTCTGGCCTGGGGTTGTGTTTCGGCCGCTGGTCGCGTCGGCCCGTTGCATCGTGCTGGCCTCGGGGACCCTGAGCCCCCTCGACTCCTTTGAGGCCGAGCTCGGGGCGCCCTTCCCTTTTCGGTGAGTAAGGGGTGTAGGCGCCGCGGGGTGCGATTCCTGGCCGCGCCCTTTCCGTGGAGACCGTGCCCCGAGCCACGGGGACCCTGGTCCGACGCCTGAACCCCTGCACCCTCTTGCAGGCTGGATGGGGCGCATGTGGTGGACCCGAGGAACGTTAAGGCGATGGTGGTGCCGTTCGGCAGCGACGGTGAGAACTTCACTTGGACGTACGACAGTAGGACCAACATGCGGCTCCACGACGCCCTGGGGCAGGTCCTGCTGGACGGACTGAGGGCGGTGCCGGAGGGGTCTGGCGTGCTGGCCTTCTTCCCCAGCTACGCCTCGCTAAACACCACGACCAAGCGGATGCGGGAGTCGGGCCTGATGGGAGAAGTCGAGGCCGCGGCCTTCGTCGTGGAGGAGGCCAGGGACGGGCCCGCCGAGCCGCTCGTTGACGCGTACCGCAAGGCGCTGGGGCAGGGCAGGTGAGCGCCCAGGCGGGAGCGCGAAGCCTGACAGGTGGTGGCCCGCCGACATTGCTCCCTTCCGCCTCTCCGCCAAGCCCCCCGACCCCCCCGCGCTCTGCAACGCTGCGCAGGAGGGCGCTGATGATGGGGATCGCGAGGGGGAAGGTGTCCGAGGGGATGGACTTCCGTGACGAGGAGTGCCGCCTTGTCGTCATTGTTGGCGTGCCCTTCCAGGCCGCCCGCGACCCCCGGGTCCTCGCGAAGAAGGAGTACAACTCGGCCCACGCGGCGCGGCCCACAGGGGGGGCCGACCTCCAGCCGGGGGACAGCTGGTACGCCATGCAGGCCTTCCGGGCTCTGAACCAGTGCGTGGGCAGGTGCATCCGGCACCGGGACGACCACGGCGCTGTCCTCCTCCTGGACACGCGGTACCAGCGCGGGGACAACCAGCGGGGACTCTCCGCGTGGGTGGTCAAGTCCCTGCTGCCCGAAGCCGTGCACGCCCCCCGCGCCATGCAGCTACTGCGGGAGTTCTACACGGAGATGGAGAGGGGCATGCTGGAGCTCCGGACGCGGAGGCGGCGCCAAGAGGCTCAGAGGTCTCTGGCGTCCTACGTCGCGCGGCTGGGGCTCGCGTCGGGTGCGGAGGCCCTGCTCGAAGGCCTCCCACCGGGGATGGTGTGCGACGCGGTCCCGGGCGAGCCCGTGGTGGTGCCGGGGTGTTCAACATCAGCGCACTGACGGGCGCGCCCACCACGCCTGGTCAGAACAGGAAGGGCGAGGGCAGGATCCCCGCCTGCTCGAGCGCTCTCTTGAACTGCGAGTTGAGGTCCTTCGCGATCTTGACGTGGGGCTCGTCCTCCTCCACGTCCTTGATGTCCGCGGGGCTCCCCTCTCCGAGCGTCTCGCACACCATCGACGCGGCCCGCAGGCCCGTCACGTAGGCCCGCTCTTGGGAGAGACCGTTCATCCCGTACGGCAAGCCCTTGATCCAGTCGCCGGCCATGAACACGTTGGGGAAGGGCGTCTCCTGGGTGGGCCTCCACTGATACGACCCAGGGCTGAAGTGCGTGACCGCGCGGGGGAAGCGGAGCACGGCGAAGTCCTCCACCTTGGCGCCGGCGAAGCTGGGCTCGCACGAGACAAGGCTGTCGACCACCTCGGCCACAACGTCCTCGTCCGTCATGGACATGAGCGCGTTGCTGTGGTAGAAGTCGGCGGCGATCACGCTGCCCGGGGCGTCCCGGTACTCGTCGTGGAGGTCGTTGAGGTTGAACCAGGTACCGCCGCAGTCCTGCTGGAAGCCACTCAGCACATTGCTCGAGAAGCGCGTATCGACCTTCTTGTCGAACCAGACGCGGACGGCCATGACGTCGAGCCCCTTCAGGTTGTTCATGCCCCGGAAGAACCGGCGGGTGGCAAGGGCGGGGACGCCCTGGACAAGCCGCTGCATGCCGGAGACGCCCATCGCGAAGACCACGGCGTCCGCCTCAAGGACGACGGTGGTCCCGTCCGTGCGGCGGCAGGTGACCGACGACGCCATCCCGGTGCTCTGGTCGATGTCCACGTCGGTCATCAAGTGCCCCCCCAGGATCTCGGCCCCGGCGGCCCGCATGCGCTCCATGAGCGGCGCGAAGAGCGTCTCCGCGACCGACCCCCGGGTCCAGCACACGTCGAAGCTCGCCTGGTGGGCCAGCGAGTAGAAGTAGAAGGTGTCGAGGACTACCGCCGCGCTTAGCTCCTCCGGAGGGGCGAAGAGGCCCACCAGCAGCAGCGGCTTGAGGAACTGCGGGGGGGGGGCAGGCACGGGGGAGAGGCTGCTACGTGGGGGGGTCTGCCCCCTGGCGCAGGGCGGTGCTCTTGGGGGTGTGCTGGGGCGGGGCAGGGGCGCACCTGGTCGTAGAGCTCCTGCGAGCAGCCGTACTGGCGGAAGAGCTCCCGCGCCGTCATTTGGTCGTACCGCCGGTAGGTCTCGGGGGTGGCGGTGTAGTCGATGACGGCGGCGAAGAGGGGGAACATGGTGAGGCGGTCGGCGAGAGAGAGGCCCTTGAAGAGGTCGAGCGTGTGGACGAACTGCCCGAGCAGGGTGGGCAGCCGCGGGAGGTCGGAGAAGACGGGAGCCTCGGTGACGAGCCCCTGGCGGTTCCAGAACCCAGAGCGGGTGAAGGGGGTGAACACGGCGTCCCGGTCGAGACCCATCTCGTCGACGAGCCCGAAGATATTTGGGTACTCTTTCCAGAAGCCCTTCATCCCGGCCTCCACCGCCCGACCGCTCTGCGTGCGCCACCCGGAGGAGAGCCCCCCGGGGTTGGGGGACCCGTCGATCAACGTCACCGCGAAGCCCTGCTCGGAGAGATGCTTGGCGGCCCCGAACCCGGCCCACCCCGCGCCCACAACCACCACCTTCTTCTTGGGCGGGTCTGCCGGGAGGGGGGCGGGGTCGGTCGCGGCGTCCTGGGCCTTGGGGGAGGAGGGGGCCAGGCCAGGCGCGGCGTCCGCAGCCAGGGAGGGGGACGATGCGGGCGCGGAGGTCTCAGCGGGCTTCCGATCCGCGGTCGGATGCGCGTCAGGGGTCGATTCGGACTTTGAGGCGGCGACGCGCCAGGCAGAAAGCGTCGATCGCCGCGGGACGGTCGCAGCGACCCCCGGCGCCCCTCGCATTGGCGGACGAGAGAGCATTCCTGGTGAGGTCCCTCCGGTCGCTCGGGAAAAGAGCGATGGCGAGCTTGGGTCGCAGAGTTCACACGGGGGGACGAGACAACCGTCCCTTTGGAGACCGAGGGACGTGCATCGCCGCGCAGCAGGCCCAGAGAGGTCCCCGCTCCCAGTTTCCTGGCATCGCCCCTGCGTCTGAGACGCAGCGTCTCGGAGTCCGAGACGCCGCCCCTCCGGCGGCCTTCCGAACCCTAGCGCCCCCAGACCCCTGTCCTTCTCCGCGCGAAGATCCCTGCCCTCCCAACTTCCCGGCTCTCCACGTCACAGAGGGGGCTCTGCAACCCACCCGGGCGCTTCAGAGTGCCGGGGGCGAAGGAGCGACGATGGAGGCCCTAATCGAGGTTTCTGAGGACGTCAGATCTCAGTTGCGCGATTTCGAGGGCGCGCTTGAAAAGGTGAGGCCGTTGGGAAACCTTCGCGGAAAGCGGCGGGCCAACCTCCACGCCAGGTCTACGGACGTTGGACACTTCCGAGTGGCCCAGCCCCGCTTGCGGCGTGGTGGGGAGGGGCGCGCCTCAGGTCGCGAACTGCGGTCTGTCTGTCCCAATCGCAAGCGCGTGCGCTCCCGCGCAGGTTGAGACTGCCGTCGGGCGGCTGGTGGCGTCCACCCCCCCAGAGGTCCTGGGCAGCCTGTCCCCCAGGGCTCGGGCGGAGGTCCACCTGTGCAGCGCCAAGGCACTCCTGGCGTTCTTTCAGATGTACCT
>Ga0181583_10004199_pt1 | contig 10581 bp, 6 predicted proteins | sample 071ome_31_FD_132461 | JGI IMG/M metagenome (GOLD analysis project Ga0181583, IMG submission 132461) | Coastal salt marsh microbial communities from the Groves Creek Marsh, Skidaway Island, Georgia - 071405CT metaG (megahit assembly) | ecosystem: Environmental > Aquatic > Marine > Intertidal zone... | reverse complement strand
TGTCCCCGAGGCGGCGCGGGCTGGGGTCCGGGGGGGGGGGCGTCGCCCCCGGAGACGGGGGCGGGGGGGAGGGGCCGCGGGACGCGTCCGGCGGCGAGGCGGGTGGGCTCCCATCCCCGGCGGAGGGGGAACTGGGCCGGGGCGCAGGCACGGCGTCAGGCTTGTTGTGCGGCGGCTCTTCGCCCTTGGAGCCCGAGCCCGGGGCGGAGAGGGCGGTGGAGGGCCCGCGGGGGCCCGGGGGCGGGGCCGATCCGGCGACTCGGACGGCCTCAGGGCCCCTGCGGCAGCACTACGACTCGGTGGTGGCCTTCCCGATGCGCCCGATCGGGTTCCTGCGCTCTTGCTTCCAGCAGCGGAACGGGACGCCGCGGCAGCCGCTGCTGGTGGATGCGGCGCGGGCACGGCTGAGGCTGCTGCCCGGGGTGCCCGCCGACGCGCTGGCCGGCCTGGGCGGCTTCTCGCACTGCTGGCTGGTGTACGTGTTCCACGGGAACACGGACCTGCACACGCTGTGGGGCGACACGCAGCGGGAGCGCCGGGTCAAGGGTAAGATCGCCGTCCCTCGGCTGAATGGGGGCAAGGTCGGGGTCCTCGCCACCAGGTCGCCGCACCGGCCGTGCCCGATCGGGCTCTCGGTGGCGCGGATCCTTGAGGTCGGGGACGGGTACGTGGTGGTGGGGGGTGCGGACGTGGTGGACGGGACGCCTATCCTGGACGTGAAGCCGTACGTGCCCTTCTGCGACTCGGTCGAGGGATCCTCGGCGCCCGAGTGGGTCGCCCCGGAGGCCCCCGGGGCTGCCGGGGAGCCCCTGGCCGTGGCCGGCGTCGACGTCCCGGACGCAGTGGCGCGCGAGGTGGCCCAGGCGTGGGGGGAGATCGCGGCGTCACCGCACGGGTCGCTTTACGCGTCGGCGGGCGACGTCCTCCTGCTAATCCGCCAGGTTCTCAGCCGGGACATCCGTTCCCTCCACCAGCGGGGCGCTAAGGCGGCCGCCAGCTCCCAGGAGGACCGTTCGGGGACCCTGTACCGTGTGCTCCTGGACGGGCTGCTCGTGTCCTACTCGGTGGACGAGGACGCCGGGGGGAGCAGGCAGATCCGCGTCCGGGGGTGCGATGTGTGGGCCGGGGACAACGCGTGGGGGCCCCGAGTGCTCGGGCAGTGACGAGGCGAGGCCCGCGGGCGGGGGACCGTGGGGGGAGTGGGCCGATGGGTCCAGGCCGTTCAACCGCCCCGGCGGTCAGGGAAACCAGTTGCCGTGGAAGCCGTAGGGGAGGGCGAAGTCCACGTGGCACCGCGCGAGCTCCTCCATGGAGGCGGCGTCCAGGACGACGAGGAACGCCGTGCCCGCGGCGCCCGACACCATGGACAGGACGACGCCGTCGTCCTCCTCGGTCGCGCCCGGGCGGGGGACGAAGCAGGGCTCCATGGGAATGGAGCCCCAGTCGTGCCAGACCTTGGCCTCCCCGGACTCCGAGTCCATTTTGGCGATCGCGTTGACGTAGCGGGCCGGGCGGCGGGCGCAGTTGCCCCACGAGTAGCGGGTGGGCCCGCCCCGACGCCCATTGTTGACGGCGGGGAACTCCCAGGCGCCGTCGAGGGCGTCCATTGCCAAGGGCTCGGGGATCTCGAGCAGGCACGCGTCGTCCTCGCCCCTGCCGCCCCGGGAAAGGGGCAGGCTGAAGCGCACGAAGCGCGACGCCGGGATCTCGGCGTTCACCACGTCGTCGCCCCTGAGGACGAGGGAGCGGAGGCTGGCCTCGGCGTCGTCGTACACGGAGGCGTCGAAGACCAGGTTGCCCTCGCCGTCCTCGAAGCAGTTGCCAAAGTGGTAGCAGAAGTGGGTGGGCATCTTGAAGGTCCGCACCTCCCCGCTGCCGTCCAGCTTGACTGCCGTGTAGAGGGCGCCGTCCTCCGGGCGCCACTCGAGGAAGCTGAAGCCCTTGCCGACGTCCCTCTGGGACACGATGGAGACGAGGTCCATGTAGATGGGGTACTGCGGGACCACGGCCCACCCGGTCGACGCCGGGAAGTCGTGGATCCAGCTGGCCCAGCGCCCCTTGCGGTGGGGGACAGCCGGGGCGACGGCCTGCCGGTCGGCGTCGCCCGATGTGTGCTTGAAGAGCGTCACTCCCTTCCCCCCCGCATCGTTCGCGATGTTCAGCCACTCCCCCGTCGCCAGCCGCGACGGGTGCGCCGTCGTCAGCATCCCCGGCACCTGGTTGAACTTCCACGGCACCCGCCCCAGCGTGTCGAGCGATGCCAGGTCGACCTCGTAGAAGCCATCGAAGTTCTCCGTCATCGCGACGCCCGTCCCCCTCTCCTTGTCCCACGACACGACGTTCACCGACGCGTTGTCCGTCACGCCCTGCGCAGCCCCGGCCAGCCCCAGCGTCATCCGCGCGAGCTCCCTCGCGGCGTCCAGCGGCCCTGCCATCTGCAGCGGGGTCCCGAACTCGCGCCACTGCGGGGCAGGGGGGGCGGAGCGGGGGGGGAGGGGTGGTGACCCGCGCGGGGTCGCCGGACCGGGGCCGGGGGGCGCCAACGGGGCGGACGGGCGCACCTTCATCTTCCCAGTGGCCTTGAACGCCTCGTAGGCCTCCGACTGCACGAAGCGGTGCTGGAAGGTGGCCTTCCCGGCGTCGATCGAAACACGGACGAGCATGCCGTATCCGTCGAAGAGGTGCGTGAAGTCCATGGTCCCTGCAGTAGTCGGGGCGCGTGGGGTCGGTCGGAGGTAGGCGGGGAAGTCCTCCTCCGGGGGTGGGGGGGCGGGGAGGGGGCAGGGAGTCACCAGGGCCGTTCCTGATGAAGGAGCCCGAGAGCCACTCTGGGAGCTTGCCCTCGATCCTCGCATTGACACCGGTGATGTTCTCGGATTCGACCGACGTGAGGACGCCCTTCTCCGCGGCCGCTGTCATCACATACCCGGTCTCGGGGTCCACGGGGACCTTCGTGGTCGGGGACGCTGCGTGGGGAATCGCGGGGGGGGCGAGCCTTCGGTAACGGGACCAAATGCCCCGTCGGGCCGACACGTCGGCCGTTTATGCGCTGTCGCGGGTCCCGCGCGCTTTCTCGCCAAGTTCTCCCCGGGCCGCGTCGTTCTCGAAGTCAGGTGTGGCTCGTGGCCCGCATGGCCCGGGAGTTCCACGCACCGATGGCGGCAGCCGCGACATTCCTCGGGGTCGCGAGTGCGATTGCGCTGCCTCGAAGAGACTGAGAGGCGCGAGTGGCATGGGATCCAGCCGCAGGGGCCACGCTACGCGCGGAGACCCTCATCAGGTCGGGAGGGAACAGGGACGTCTCCTTTCGGTGGCTACGCGAGGGAAGCAGGGGTCGGCGAGGGGAAGCAATCGAGGGGAGCGGGAGTAACGACGTGCAGGAGCCCACCTGGGCGTGAAGGCAGGGGACAGACCTCCTCTCGCTTGGAGTCCAGTTGTGCAGTGGCGTGCCAGTGCCGGCCACGGTAGTTTTGTGTGGCCAAGTTACGCCCTTCACTCCCTCGCCCTGAACCAAATCGTGGGATACCTACGTGTTTGTGTCTCAAGAGCTCAAGGAGAATCGCAGTCGCCCTGTACGCGTTGGTGTGGATCCCAATGTCCGCGGCTCTCGTTTCCGCCCTCCTTGCCCTTTTGGCTGCGGCAGGTGAGGTGCAGCTCCCCCCGGGGCCGCCAGCTGGAGCCCAGCGACCCCCCCGGCCCCCGTGCGCGTCCCTTTTGGGCGATGATGTTGCACTCACTACTCGGCTTCCGATCCCCATCATCTTCGCTCCGCAGCCGCGGGCTCCCGCTATTCCTTCCCCGAGGGCACGCGGGACCTCGCCCACCGAGACTTCGACCTCCCCCCCCACCTCCGCGCGCCCGCCGCCGCCCTCCAATTTCCGGCACCCGGGGCGGCTGAGGAGGGGTCCTCTCGCCGCTCCCTCGTGTGCAAGCCAGCGGAGGACGACCCCTCGCAGTGCGACTACCCGCTCCCGCTCGAGTCGGAGCCCTTCCCCATTGCAAGCCCCTTCGCCAAGGGCATGGACAGGGCCACCCGATTCGACGATAGCCGGCCCCCCGGCACGGTGGGCATCGACGATGAGCCGGCCGGGCCCCGAGGGGGGGAGGCCCCCCGGACAAGCGCGACAGCGCGGTCTCCATCCCCTGGTATGCTCTAGCGGAGAACGCCTTCGGCACCCTTCAAGGCGTCGCCGCGCTGCTACTCTCACAATCTCAGCGCCAGGAGGCGCCCCGGTATCCTGTAGCGAAGAACGCGACTGCCCCGTGACGGGCCATCGCCCCATACTAGCCCCGGCACCCGTCACTCGATGACCTCGGCGACGAGGTCCATCACGGAGGTCCCGACGACCTTGACCCTGCGCATCTGTCCCGCCTCCAGGGGCGCCAGCCCGCTCCCCTCCGCCGGCTCAGTGAGCATGACGTAGGGGTCGATGTCGGGGGCGTCCCACTCGGTCCGGCCCACCATCACCCCGTCCTCCTCCGAGACGCCCTCCACGAGGACGTCGATCTCCCTGCCCACCAGGCTCTCGGCGAACTCGATGCTCAGCTCCTGCGCCAGGCTCACGAGCTCGTCCCGCCGGTACTCCTTCGTCTCCTCGTCGAGCTGCTCCGGGAGGTCGGCCGCCGGGGTGCCGTCCTCCTGCGAGTAGGCGAAGGCGCCCATGCGCTCGAAGCGCAGGTCCTTGACGAAGTCCACCAGCTCCCGGTGCGCGTCCTCCGACTCCCCCGGGAACCCCGAGATGAAGGTCGTCCGCAGCACCAGCCCGGGGATGCGCTCCCGCAGCTTGCGCAGGAGTGTCTCGGTGTGGGCCCGCGGCGGGCGGTTCATCGAGAGCAGCGTGAGGTTGGAGATGTGCTGCAGGGGGATGTCGATGTACTTGCACACCTGCGGGGGGCGGGGAGGGGGGGGTGTCCGCGGCCGGGGCCCGGGGGGGGGAGGGGGCAGCCCGCGGGCAGGACGAGGGGCACGGGCGGGGGTCACCTTGGGGTTCCTGGCGATCTCGTCGATCAGCTCCTCGCTGAAGTAGCTCGGGTACGCGTAAAGGATGCGCATCCACCGGAGCCCCTCGATCTGCCCGAGCTCCCGGAGCAGGTCGGCGAGCGAGTCGCGGCCCTCGCCCTGCCCCGGGCCGAAGTCCATGCCGTACTGGTTCGTGTCCTCAGCGATCAGGTTGAGCTCGACCGCGCCGTCGGCCACGAGGCGCCTCGCCTCCTCGACGACGGCGTCCCAGGGCTTGGAGCGGAACTTGCCGCGGAACCCGGGGATCGCGCAGAACGTGCACGCGTGCGAGCACCCCTCAGCCACTCGCAGGTAGGCCGTGTGGCGGGGGGTCAGGCGGTGGCGGGCGAGCTCGGGGCGGAAGGGGGGCGAGGCGCCCCCGACCCTCACGCGCCCGCGCTCGCCCTCCGGGTTGGCCGGGTCCAGGCCCAGCGACTCGCGCAGCGCCCCGCCGAGCTCCCCGTACCTCTCGAAGCCCAGGACGAGGTCTGCCTCCGGAATCTGCTCGGCGAGGTCGTCCGAGTAGCGCTGGGCGAGGCAGCCCGTGAGGACGAGCTTCAGGCCCCTGGACTTGGCCTTGAGCTGCGCCGCGGCCATGATGGCGTCGAGGGACTCGGACTTCGCGTCCTCCACGAAGGCGCACGTGTTGACCACGACAGCGTCGACCCCCTCGTCCGACGCGTCGACTATGTCGAAGCCCGCGCGGGCGAGGTCCCCCAGGAGCACCTCGCCGTCGACCTGCGCGGGGCGGGCGAGCCCGGGGCTGTCCGGCTGGGGGCGGGGCCCAGCGCGCGGGGGGGGGACACGGCGGATGGGGCAGGCTCCGCGGGGCGGGGTGGCGCCGGCGGACGGGTGTGGTTAGGGTGGGGCGGGCGGGCGCGTACCGTGTTTTTCGGGCAGCCGAGGCTGATCATCGAGACTTTCTTCCTCTCGCTGGTGCTCTCCGCAGGCACCTCGTCGTCGAAGTCAATCGAGGGCGGCACCATCGGGCGCTCGGCGGAGGCACCCCCAATCCGGACCGCCGCAGGGCGCACGGCCCGGCGCACAGCCGGCTTGCCGGCCCGAACACCTCCATAGCCGACGTGAATCGCCCGCGTCGACACCATCTTGCTGGTCCTTGCGGCTCCCGAACGCTCGTTCACGCGCACGCCGGAGGTGCGGTCGGCGGGAGAGCTCCTGGGCCTCGATTCCGCAGAAGGGGCGCGGGATGGCTATATACCGGCTAAAATCAAGCAGCCGGGGATATTTTGGCACCAGATGTTGCGTGATGGTCCCGATGAAGCGACAATAGCGCCCGTTGACCCGCGGAGCACCGCGTCTGACGCGCCCCCCCCCACGCTCGCCACAGGTGGGACCGGCCGGGACGGGAGGTCTTCCGCTGGGGACCCACGACTCCCAGAGGGCCCTCCCGACCCCTCCCCCCCGCTCTCCGACCCTCTCCCGCCGTGTGTGAGCGTCCGGTCGAGGACCACTCCCCAGCTCCGCGTTCACGTGGGCGGTCCGCGCCATCATGGGGCCCTACTTGAGGGGGCGGGCGGGCAGCGGGCGTTGCCCCACCAGGGGGGTCGGCGTGGTTCAGTTCTTCAAGGGACGGCTACGAGGCAAGCAGAGCTACTGGCACCCATTCAGACACGTCTTGCGCACGCTGGGTAGCGGGGGGGGCCTACTCGCGGGCCACGACGACGGTGAAGCGGCCAGTGACGTCGGGGTGGAGCTTGACGGTGCAGTCGTAGTCGCCGAGCGAGTTGATGTTGGCGGGGACGGTGACCATCTTCTTGTCGAGGTTCTGGGCGGTCTGGGCGTAGACGGCCTCGCACACGTCGGCGGCGGTGACGGAGCCGAAGATCTTGTCCTCCTCGCCCACCTTGCGCTTGATGGTGAACTTGCCAATGGTCTGCAGGGCGTTGGCCATCTTCTGGGCGGCCTCGCGCTCCTTGGCGACCCGGGCCTCGATCACCTTGCGCTCGGCCTCGATCTTGGCGATCACGTCGGCCGTCGCCACCTCGGCCACCTGCTGCGGCTGCAGGAAGTTCCTCCAGTAGCCGTAGTTCACCTTGACGAGCTGCCCCTCGGAGCCCAGCCCGTTCACCGTCTTGGTCAGCACCACCTGCTGCTTCTTCGTCACCTTCTTGGCGGCCACCACCTGCGCGGGCGAGGGGGGGGGGCGGGGGCGGAGGCGTCGGCTGGGGCGCTCGCGGGTTTCCCAGGGCCAGCGAGGGGCCGCTCCCCGTGGGCTGCGAGGCGTTCGCGGCTCCGGACGTCGTCACGTGAAAATGAGGATTGGCGCTAGCATCAGAGTACCGTCTCCCGCTACCTCCCCGTAACCTCGACTCTGAGGGGCGACCGGGGAGGAGCGGCCGGGAGACGGAAGGCCAGGGGGGTGGAGGGCGAAAACCGCCCTCCCGCCCCGGACCCAGCGCCGTTTGGGCACCGCACGACATGTAAGTGCAGCTATCTACGCTTGAATCACGCGTTGAGAGCGAAATATGGAGGAGACATAGCCCGTAGAAACGACAAAATCAGGATCGAGGAGGTCTTGGCCTGCGGGGGTTTGCCCGTACCGGTTCCCGGGGCGCATTCAAGTAGTCCAGAACCCGTGAAACGGGAAGAGACTACAAACTCGCGATATTCCTATGCATCGGCGACCTCCTCACGCGAATCGAGGGCCTTACGACGTGGTCGTCGCCGGTCCTCCACGGAGGCGTTCCGCGTCGCGAGGGAGACGTTGCCCAGCGGGGGAGTCTCTACGAAGGCCGGGGTAGCGAGAAAATAATCACCTGGAGAGACCCGCGGGCAGGGCGGGAAGTGGAAGCGGGCTGGGCCCGGATGTTCATGAGGGCGGCAGACATTGTGCTGTCGAAAACTCCTCGTCGGGTAGCGTTGGGGGGAGATTGACGGCACCGCGAGAAAGGTGGTCCGTGGGGAGATCGCTGGAAAGAAGTGGGGGGGAGCGGAGGGGAGAGTCTTCGCCTAGGGGGGGACCCTCCCACTCGTCAGGGTCTTCCCCACTTTCCCCTTGGGCGCTCCTGAAAGCGACATCTGCGCTGGTGAGATGGACCTTCTGGACACTCCCGCCAACTGAACAACCAATGCCTGGGGCTCTTAGGCGCTGCTACGCCGCCCTCGTGTCGGAGCTCCGGCCAGCGGCGGTCGAAGCCTCGGTCTGCTCGTCGTCCGCCGGCCCTGGTGAGCTTCCCCCGTCGCCCTGCGCCCCGGGGGCGCGGGGAGGCCTGACTCGCGGCATGCCCCAACGTTTCTTGATCATGAATGCACCAGAGCACTCGCGCCCCTGCCCGCGCGGGGAGCGGGGAGTACGGGGTGGGATCGTTCCCCCCCCCCACCCAGCTCCCCACAGGGGGGCCTCACTGGTGCCGCACGTGTGCCTCTTGCAGTGTTCTCCTGGGGTTCTCGGAGGGGATTTTCGGCGAAGAAGAAGGGTTTCGACAGCGGGGCGGGCTTCGGGGGCGAGGCGGTGCAGGGGGAGAAGGAGTTCTCGGTGATGCTCGACTCGATCACGCCCAGGGAGGGCATTGCTGGGCTGTCCGCGGAGGAGGAGGCGGAGGCGGGGCGGCGGTACGCCGAGTACAGCCGGCGCCTGGCCGAGCGGGAGCACCTCTGGCGCGCGGACCTCCAGGCCAAGATCGATCTCAAGCGCGCCGCCCTCGCCGCCCTCCCCGAGCGCCTCCGCGGACCGGCCGAGGAGCCCGACCTTGAGACCTTCCCCCTGGACCGCTGGGTGGCGACGCTGACGGCGCCCCGGATGGAGACGGCGTCGGTGGAGGACGAGGGGATGGGCGTGGGGACCGCCTCGGGCAAGCTGGGCGGCGGCGTGAAGCGGCGGTAGACCTTCAATGGGAGCGACGTCCACCCCCCACGGGGTCGTGACAGGCGGCCGCGACCCGCCCCGCGGGCCCGCCGGCTAGCGGGGCCCCGCGGCGTCCGGGGGCACCGTCCCCGGCGCCGGCAGCTGCCCCGCCCGGGCGCCCATCGCCGCCATTACCCCCCGCATCGCGTCCTCCCGCATCTGCCGCCTCGCCGCCTCGAGACTGCTTGCCGCGCCCGGCGCGTGCCCCAGGGCCGCGGCGTCGAGCCCCCTCGCCGCCAGCGCCGCCGCGACCCCCTGCAGCAGCGACCCGGGCTGTCCCTGCGGCCGCAGCTCCCCGGTCGCGCCTCCCACCCCGAAGACCGCCCCCGCCCCTGGGGTGGCCAGTCCCACCGTTCCGCTCGCCGGCTCCTTCTTCGCGAACTGCGCGAACGCCCGCCCCGTCGCCCCGGCCGCGCCGCCCTTGACCCCTCTCCGCCCGCCCCCGCCCCGGGACCCACGCCCGCGGCCCCGCCCCCCGCCAACCCCCTTACCCCTGCCGCGCTGCCGCGGTGCCGGCGCAGCCGCCGCCCCGCCCCCCTCGGCGGGGATCCCGCCGCCGCCGCCCCCTCGCGCGTCCCCGTCGCCCCTCATACCTAGCATCGACTCGAGGCGCGTCAGCCCGCCCAGCCCCAGCGAGTGTCCCTGCGCCAGCAACGCATCCTCTGCACTCCCCAGCGCTGCCAGTGTCGAGTCGGTGGCCCCCAGCAGCGACGCCATACCCCCCTCGTGGTAGGCGACCGCGAATGCTTCCTCGTCGCCTCCCCCGCCTTCGCCCCTCCCGCCCTTGCCCCCGCCGCCGCCCCTCTTGCGCCGCTTGGGCGTGGGGGGAGCCGCGGCTTCGCCCCCTCCCCCCGCCGTCCGGGGGGCAGCCTCGGTGGAGTTGCGGTGAGCCTCGCCCAGGATGCCCCCGAGGGCCTCCCGGAACGTCGAGGGCCCAGGCCGGTTCGGCCGGGCCGGAACGGGCTCCTTCTGCGGCGTGGCAACGCCGGTGTGCTGCTGCAGGAGCTGGAGGAAGGAGTCTTCCCCCCCAGTGATCAGCGCGCCAGGGGCGGGGCCAGCGGGGCCGGCGCCGCCCACCCCCCCGGCGGGAGGCCGGCGGGTCTCCAGGTCGCCGAAGAGCGTGGTGAGCCCGAAGTTGAGCTCGCCGGGAGCGGTCTCGGCGATCGCCGCCAGGCCGGCGGTGGTGCCCGATGCCCTGCCCCGGGCCCGCTTCTTCCCGGGGGTCGACCCGCCGCGCGGGTCCGTGGCAGCGGGCACGGGGGTGTCGACGGGGGCGCTAGTGCCCGGGATCGGGATCGGGCTCAGGTGGGCCCCGGACGCGACAGACGGGCTCGCGACGACCAGCCCGGACCCCCCGGCCAGGAGCTGAGCGGCGTTCGCGCCGGGCTGCACCCACGAGTACTGGACGGCGACCTGGGTGGCGCCCGGGTGGCCGGCCTCGGCGAGGGCCGCGGAGATGGGCCGGTTGCAGCACGCCGGGTTGGAGCGCGGCCCGAGGACGGAGGTCACCCCTCCCGGGCTGCGGATGAGGAGCACGGCCTCCGCGCCGGCGCCGGCAGCGCGCGCGCCGCCCGCCGCCCACTTGAGCTCGAGGTGGCTGAGGATCTTATGGACGTGCTTCTTGCCGGGGGTCTCCAGGGTCAGCCTCGGGTCGAGACCGGCCTCGGCCATGGCCTGCGGGCACGGCCACCATGCCGGGCGGTTGCGGGACGGGGCA
>Ga0181583_10004197_pt1 | contig 10585 bp, 7 predicted proteins | sample 071ome_31_FD_132461 | JGI IMG/M metagenome (GOLD analysis project Ga0181583, IMG submission 132461) | Coastal salt marsh microbial communities from the Groves Creek Marsh, Skidaway Island, Georgia - 071405CT metaG (megahit assembly) | ecosystem: Environmental > Aquatic > Marine > Intertidal zone... | reverse complement strand
GCCGGCCGCGCCGGCGGCGGCGCCGCGCCACCACGGGAGGAGCGCGTCGGTGCACTTCGAGACGCCGGCCGCCCACCCGGGCACCCCGCAGCCGGCGCCGGTGGGGCCGAGGGGGTCCGTGGCTGGCGGGAGGGCTCTGCCGCGGCGGTCGCACGAGCGCTTCACGTTCGGGCTCGGCCGCATCCCGGGCGTGCGCAGGTGGTTCGCCGCGGGGGGCTCCGTCGACGGCGCCGCCCCGGCGCCGCCCCTCGGCCACGCGCACACGGACGGGGCCGTCCTCGCCCGCGCGGCCAGGAGCCCCGACATGCCGGCCCCGCCCGCGGCCCACCCGGGGACGGGCCCGCCGCCGAGCGCCGCCGTGACGCCGCGCCTGAACTCTCTCCCGGGGGCCGAGGGGGCCAGCGGCCTCCCGGCGCCCGCCCGCGGCGGCGGCGCGCCCCGTACCCCCGCGGGCAGCGGCCGCTTCCCGAGGGACGTCAGCGCGCCGGAGCTCTCCAGCCTGCGCGAGTCGGCCCAGTCGCCCCCGCTGAGCGGGCAGGAGCGCAGCGCTGAGGAGGCGCCGCTCCGGGGCGGCCACCGCGACGACGAGCCGGGGGGCGGGCTCCCGCGGACGGCCTCCCTGCTGGGCCTGGACACGAGCACGGGGGAGGCGCTGCCGCGCTTCCCGGCCCGGTCGCGGGGGCTCGACGCGGTCCGCCTGGACGCGCTCCTCGCCGAGGGCCGCCAGGCGGCGTGGACGGCTTCCCCGAAGCAGAAGGGGCTGATCGGCCGGCTGGTCGGGGCAGTGGCGAGCGTCGAGCGCCAGTACGCGGCAGCGGAGAGGGTGCTGTGGGGCGCGCTGGGGATGTCGAGCGGGCAGCCGGAGCGGCGCGACACGCCGCGGGGCAGCGTGGGGGGCGCGCGCTGGCGGGGACGGGGGAGCAGCTCGGGCGCCAGCAGCTCGGGCGCCCGGAGCGCCCAGAGTCGGGAGAGGCACTCGGAGGCGTGGGAGTCGCTGGGGGGCTCCCCGGCGGCGTCGCGCCGGGGGTCCCGCTACGGGATGGCAGCGGCGCCGAGCGAGGCGGGCTCGGGCGAAGCGCTGAGCGAGGAGCACCTCAGGATGCTCGACCGCGAGCTCGACAACCTCTGGTTCGGCGGGGACGCCCCGGAGAGCGCGATGGAGGGCCAGGGGGACGGGCGGGCGCGGCACTCGCAGCGGACGAGCCTCCGCGCGAGCCGCGTGAGCTACTCCACGGGGCCCCTGCCCCGCGCGTCGAGCGCAAACACGCTGCACGTGCAGCACCCCCCGGAGAGGCGCGCCCCGCCGCCCCCGCCCGCGCCCGTGCCCCCCGCCCAGCTCCACGAGCGCCTTGAGCGCGTACGGCAGGAGCAGGGGCGGGAGCCCCCCCCGGGCCCCGTCCCCCGCGGCCCGTCCACCAGCGGGGCCGAGGCCCTCAACCTGTGGGCCGCGCGCATGTGGTTCGACATCATGCGCTCGGAGCGCATCGAGACGGGGCTGATCCGCTTCTTCCAGCGGCAGCTGCTCCGGGTCCCGCTGCCGCCGTACGTCGGGACGCTCCAGCTCGTGCACCTCAAGGTCGGGACCGTGTGCCCCGTGTTCAGCAACTGCGAGGTGCTCCCCAGCGGGGGGCTCAAGCTGCGCACGCGGGTGCGGTACAAGGGGGACATGCAGCTGGCCATCGAGACGAAGCTGGACCTCCGGGAGACGGGGGCCTGGAGCACCTTTGACCGGGTGCTCCGGGTGCTGCACGGGCAGCGCGTGGGACCGGACGGGCAGCTGGACCTGGCCATGGGCCCCGTCGCAGAGGGGGAGGAGATGTCCCACGGGCCCGAGCCCGAGCCCGAACCCGCGGCCGCGCCCTCGCATCACGCCGTGGCGCGGCTGCTGGGCAAGGTCACCTCGGTCCTGCAGGGCCGGCCGATCCGCCGGATCGCCGCCAACCAGGCCAGGCGCATCGGCAACATGCTCACCACCAATATTGGCAAGCTCCCCCTGTCCCTGTCGGCCACCCTCGACCGCCTCGAGGGCGACCTCGTCGTCTGGATCCCCCCGCCCCCCACCCGACGCCTCTGGTACGGCTTCGAGCCCAGCGCGCAGCTCGAGCTCGGATGCGTGCCCCTCGTGGACGGCCTCCCGCTCAAGAACAGGCTCGTCTCCCGTCGCATCGCCGCCTTCTTCCGCAAGCGACTCACCCACCTCATCTTCGCCAACTTCGTCCTCCCCAACTGCGAGGGCGTCGATCTTCCCGGGCTCATCCCGGACCCCTCGGATGACCTCCGGACCGCCGCGCCGGCGGCCCCGCGCACGCCCCCGCGCCCGGCGGCGGGGGCCGCGCGCGAGAGGGGCGGGGGGAGGTCCAGGGGCACGAGTGACTCGGAGGACGACGACTCGGACATGTCGGACGGCCCCCCGATGACCCCCCCCGTCTGGACGGCACTCCCACCGTTCGCCACCGCCACCGACGGTGCAGCCATGGACCGGCGGCGCCCGCGGCGCCCGCGGAGCGACGCCGGCGACGGCCTCGGAGACGGCCTCGAAGACGGCCTCGGCGAGTCTTCGTCCGGCGAAGGGGACCCCGGGGGGAAAGAGGCTGGGGAGAGGGACGGGGCAGGGTGGGGAGGGTCGGGAGTCATGAGAGGGGGCCTCGGCCTGACGCCCCCTGGCACTAGCGCCCAGAGTAGGCTGAGCCTCCAGGCCGGGCCGGGCGGGAGCCCGTTGGCCTCGCGGCCACGGACGAGGCTCTCCAGGGCCAGCGCAGCAGAGGGGGAGTCGTGGGAGAGAGGGGAGATGCTCCACATGGCCCGAGGGGGGCTCAAGTCGGCCGGCTCGGGCGGGAGGCCGGGCCCGTCGTCCGGGTCGGCTGCCATGAAGACGCCGAGTCATGTCACCGGTGCGCCGCCCAGACAGGCCTCCCTGTCCCGGGAGAGGGCGCCGCAGGGCTCGTCCGGGAGGCCCCCCTCGGGGAGAGCCAGCCCCAGCGTGCCGGTCCGGCGGCTCGAGGCTGACCTCCGGACGCCGCCAAGCGACGGGGCGGGCCGGGGCGCGGAGCCGAAGACGGGGTCGGAGGGCAGCAGCGCGCGGGGAGGGCGCTCGAGGATTTCCGGCAGCGGGATATGGAGCTCGATGGTGTCCCTGGGGTCATCAATGATCGGGCAGTCGCCGTCCAACTGACGCTTTGCAATTCAATTTACGCTACGGCACGGGTGGGCCTGCGGCCACCGCGACGCCACATCACTTGCCTAGGACCTGCGCGACCTTGAGCTTGAGCTCGTCCGACAGGGGGTCGTACTTGGGGGGGCACGCCTCCCACTCGCGCTGCACCTTGTCGCGCAGGGCATCGAAGGTGCCCTCCCAGGCGCCCGGCACGGGCCCCTTGTCGTAGACCGTCCGCAGCAAGTCCTCCTCGCCCGCGGGCCCCGCGCCCTCCGGGAACACCGTCGGCACCCCGCCGACCCGCTTGACCTCGAGCACCCCCGGGAGGGACGTCTTGCCAGAGTCAGTCGTCGGGCGCTTCATGACGTTCATCTCGCGCCCGTCGGCGTTGACAATGTAGCAGAGCTTGGTGGCGAAGGACATCGTGTCCCGGTTGACCTTCTGGAGCAGGCCGGCGCCCATCCCGAACACGACGTTCTCTGCGCTGAACCCCGCCGCCAGCACCGCGTCCAAGATCTCCCCGAGCGTCGTGATGTTGATCCCGTCCCCCTGGATGACGCGCGCCTTGTTCACCACCTTGTACCCCCGGGCGTTCTCCTCCGCCCCGAACGTCTTCTCGAGCGCCTTGAGCCCCTCGACGACGCACCAAACGGGGTCCCCCGAGTCGGGCCGGATCACCAGGACCCCCCCCTTGCCCAGCTTCTTCTCCTTCACCACCGGGAGCAGCTCGTGGAGGGCGCGCGAGTAGTCGTAGGAGTCCATCACCACGCTGTACGTTCCCGCCCCGAACTCGTCCACCATGCGCTCGATCGCCTCCAGCTCCGTCGGCCACGCCGTCATCACGCTGTGCTCCGACGCCGGCACGCTCGTCCCCACGGGCTTGCCACCGTTCAGCTCCATCTGGACGTAGTATGCCGCCGCCATCGTGTCGGTGCCGCGGAAGTTGAGCAGGTGCGCCGAGCCCCCGAGCATCGCCTGCTCCACGGTGCAGCACCCGCGGAACCCGAAGTCGTGCAGCCCAAAGTCCACCCCGGGATCTGCCCGCCCCGCCGCAGAGGAGCGCTCGAACCCGCCCTCGATGCGCTCCCGCGCCCGGCGGCTGAGCGTGGCCACCGTGGTGGGGTACCACACCTGGGTCAGCAACGTCTCGAAGAAGGTCACCAGGCGCGAGTACTCCCCCTCCGCGGTGATCTGGTACACTGGCGTGTGCGCGTTGGCCACGGTGCCCTCGGGCAGCGCTTGGAGGCGGATGGGGAAGTAGCCGTCGTTCTCCTTGATGAACTTGGCGAAGAGGTCCTTGGGGAAGGGGAAGGGCTGGTACCCCGCGAGGTGCGTGCTCATGAAGTGCTCCGCCCGGTCCAGCTCCTCCAGAGTCCACTGCCGGTGTAAGTAGCGCTCAATGAGGAACCTGCGCGCACATGGGGGCGGCGGCGTGGGGGGGATAGTCGCGCTCGACAACGTACAAGTGGGGGAAGCGGCGTCGTCACGGGGCGTCGGCAGGGGCCCTCCCAGTGCTGATGCCGCGGCACCTTACCTCATTCCGTAGAAGACAAACCGCGTGTCCTCCTGGTCCTTGTTGAATCCGCTCCGGAATTCCCCATAAGCTACCATCCTCTTGGCCTCCGGGTACTGCGTTTACGATTACGCCGAAAGTGTCTCGCGATGACAAGCAATTTGCGACCAGGAAGTAATCGATGCCGTGACACGCGCGTGCATCCATAGACGGGCCGAAATGGTCCCACAAGTGGGAAAAATCGGGGGCGATCTCATTCCACTGCACTGTGCACCTCGAGACACGATGATGTCATTGGCTTCGTGGCATGGTGGGGCCGGCAGGGGGAGAGGCTTACCATGTACGGGTGCGTAGCCTTATACGAGTCAGCGAGGAGCAGCATAGGGATGTCCACCCCGGCGAAGGAGCCAGGGGGGGCCGCCATCGTCCTGGTCCGCTTCATGGGCGGCTCAGAGTTCGATCCGCCCATCCTTGGGACCCCGCGCGTCCGAGTGCCCGTGCCAATGTGATTAGTGAATGTATTTGGGCGAGAAAACGAGTGAAAGGTGCTCTGTTGCATCCCAGATCCTCACGAGTCCGTCGGCGGCGAAAGAACGGGGGGCCTGTCCGGGAGCACCACGGTTGCGGGGCGCGCCGAGTTTGCCACACCGCTGGCGCGAGGTGTGAATAACAAGGCGCCGAATCCCGCCGGGGAGGACCTCCCCTCACCGACGACCAGCGCCGTCTGTCAACCCGCGCCGAAGTCGTACTCTCGTCCACGCCGGCTCAGGGTGCGCCCCGTCACACCACGGGAGTGCGGGGGCGGGGGTGCGGTGGTGGGCGCTCCCTTGTGCGTTAGCGCGCGCCCAGGGCAGGAAGAACGGTGTCCCTACCGCCTGCGCTCCCCCCGCCGCCGCCAGCGAGAAGTGCGGCACGTGCGGGCTTCCCTGCAGAGAGAGGCTCCCCGCCCCGATGAGGCTCGCCCTGGCGGTGGGCCATGGCCCCGGCCTGTCGCCGGCGACGGTCCCATCGCGCCGGCGGCGAGTGGTGAACACGTGCCGGGCTCTGCGTATCGACCACGCGGCGGCGTTCGAGAGGGCGTTGGCGCGGCAGGTGCAGCAGGGCAGGCTCCGGGAAATCGAGAAAAGGCGAGCCGCGCTTCTCCCGCCCCCGCGTCCGCCCAGCGGGATGCACCGATCGCAAATGTGTCCGGACGACTCCGAACGGAAGTTTAGATCGATCGATACCAGCGAAGATCGCCCGGCTCCCGGCGTCGAGCGCTCTCCGTCGGCGAGCGAGGGCAGGGGGGGACCTCTGGCCCAACGACTGCCAGGCCTTGCTCCGCGGCCGCGTCGCCCCGGCTCCGAGACCCTCCCCGCGCCGGCCCCGCGACGTCCCCGCGCCCTCCCAGTCGCCCCGCAGGTCCTGCAGCGTCGAGTGCATCGGGGACGTGGAGAACCTGGCCCACCTCGAGCACCGGCTGCGCGTCGCGGGGGACCGGGTGTGCATCGTGGACCTGTACAACAGGGCCTGCGGGGCTTGCAAGGAGGTCGAGAAGCACTTCGCCGCGAGCTGCAGGGTCTCCGGGCTGGAGGACGACGGGCCCGTGTTCCTCAAGCACAACATCCGCGACGACCGCGACGACCTCTCGGACGTCGCGCGCCTCTACGGCGTCCGGCACGCCCCGGCCTTCCTCGTCTTCCAGGGAGGCGCCCTGAAGTGGAAGATGCGGGGCCGGGACCTCGCGCGCGTGGCCCGGGCCGCGCGGGAGCTGGAGGAGGAGGCGCGGGCGGGAGGGCGGAGCAACTGACCCCGGCGCGGCGCGGCGCCCGCCCCGTTTGAACGCGGCCCTTCGGGCGCCCCGCGGCCCCCCGCCCCGCCGGGGGCGTCACCCGGCGGCCGCCACGAGCTCCTCGGGCGTCAGCCCTATCCGGTAGTCCCCCGCCACGGTCGCCCCCCGCTCCTCCGCCAGCGCGCGGACCGCCGCCAGCACCGCCCCGGGGGGGCTCGCCGACGCGTCGAGGAGGTTGCAAGCGATCTCCGTCTCCCCCCCGTGGGTCAGGGCCATGGCCTCCACCGCGGGGAGCCCCCCGCCCCGCTCGGACACGCGCCGCGCGATCTCCCTCGCCGCGCCCATGTCGCACCCGCGCACCGCCACGTTGTAGTTCACCAGCCACGGCACCGCGCCGACCAGGCAGTAGCCCAGGCGCGGGTCGGGCTCCCGCGGACCCGCGTCGGGCGGGGGGCCCCCGCCGGGAGCCACGGCGCCGGCCCACCGGGGCTGCCCGGCGCCGGAGCCCTGGAAGTAGCGGAGGGAGCGGCGGACGTCGCGGAGCCTCCGCTGCGCCGCCACGTCGGCGGCGCCGTAGAAGAGGACCGACACCCCGGCCTCCGCGCCCAGCCGCTCGCCGACCCGGCGGGCCACGCGCGCCGCGCTGCCCACGGCCGCCGCGCCGAGCGGGTGGCACGAGATGTGGTCGACCACCCCGAGCCTCGGGTGCGTCGCCGCGTGGGCGCGCAGGTCGAGCAGCGACGCCGCCGCGGCGGCCACGCGGGTCGCGCACTCCGCCAGAGGGCCCTCCTCCCGGCTCACGAGCGTGAAGCTGCTGCGGCCGTACGGCGCGTCCACAAAGTGGTACGGGTTGGCGACCCCCGGGGTGCCCGACGCCGCGTCGAGGATGCGCCGGATCACGGACGCGTCGGTGCCCTCGCTGACGTACACGTTGCACGCCAGCACCGCGGGGGGCCCGGGGGCCCCCCCCGCGGCCATCCCCCGCCCTTGAATGCTACCGGCCGACGCGCCGGGCGTCGTGCAGCTGCGGGGGGCGACGGCAGGCGCCGTTCGATCACATGTAAGCCGCGATACGGCCCAACTGCGCCCCGTCGGGTCCCGCGCGGGCGGAGACGCGGCGTAAGCGCCCCCCGCCACCAGTGCGCGCGGGGGAGCGCGGCCGCGCGGGCCCTCCCGGCGAGTCGCCCGGACCCACCTGGCCCTCCTGGCGAGCGCGGCGAAGCCCAGGCGGGTGGTCATGCAAAGCGGCGCGGCGAGCGCCATCGGACAGCGGCCAGCCAGCACGCGCCCCGTCGCACCACTGGGGAGGGGAGTCGCGGGAGGGGGCCAGCGGGGGTCAATCGCGTCACGATTCTGGCGCGGGACTGGCGCCCCCGTCCCCCCTGCCCCCCCGCTGCCCCGGGCGCTTCAAGGCGTCGGGCTCGGGCGCCTGGTCGGACCCACCGGCCTGGCGTCGAGCTCGCCAGGGCCCCGCGGCGCGGGCGCGGGCGCCGGGCGCGGCCGCCCACGGGCCGGGGTCAGAAGTACCAGCTTCTCCGCTTCCTGACGAGGCGCTCCTCCTCCTCCCGAGTCCGCAGGGGCATGCGCATCTCGATCCACGGGTCCTCCCCGTGCACCACGGGGCTGGGCCCCTCGACCCGGAACCCGGCCTTGCCGTACAGCTGCACCAGCGGCGCCTTGCAGATGAGCCGGACCTCCCGCACCGCCGGGGTGGTCTCCCGGACGTAGTCGTAGTAGGCGTACAGGGACCGCAGCGCCACACCCCGGCGGCGCCACCCCTCGTCCGTACAGACCGAGTGCACGCACAGGACCGTCCCCTCGGGCTCGTGCGCCGACATGCACTCCTCCGTCAGCACCGGGCTCGTGGTCAGGGTACCGCAGACGTACCCGACCACGACGTCCTCCCCGTCCTCCAGGCGGGCCACCGTCGCCATGAAGAGCCCGGGGGCGCTCCGCACCCGGTAGGCCATCTTCTGCGGGGGGCGGCGGGGCGGGGCGTGGGTGGGGCCGCGAGGCGCGGGCCGGACGGGGGCGGGGCGCTCGCGGGGGCTGGCCGGGGGCGCGTCTCGTCGTCGGCGAGCCCGGGGGGCGCGTCCTGGGGCGGGGCAGGACCCACCTCCGGGGTGGCCATCTCGTCGTCAGGGTACCCGGCGTCCTCCAGCGCGTTGATCCGTGGGAGGTCCTCCTCGCGGGCCTCCCTGAAGTACAGCTCCAGATCATCGTCCGTGCTGGCCGCGGGAGAGTCCCGGGCCCGCGTGAACCCGGCGACTTCCCCCCTCTGCTCGCTGAAGTACTTGTTGGAGCTCGCCACCGTGACGCGCCGATATTGGGCGGGCCCCGCGAAACGTGGCGGCGCGGGGCGCTTCATTGTACGTTGCGGGGGACTGGTGACGTATCTAGACGGCAGCTCGGCTACAGCGACCCGGAGACGCATCTCGGACCCGTTTCCCTAGCCCGCCGTTGCCGACAGCTGTCCTTGGCTGGGTGCGCGGTCGCACGCGCGCGCCAGGCGTTGCTGGGGGGGCAGGGTGGGTCTGCCACCCCGGGGGGGGCAGGGGGACCGCTCGACCTGCCCGCCACTCGCCAGTCTACCGGCGGCAGGGGCAGGGCCGGGCCAGACTGGGGGCTGCATGTCGCGCCCTGACACGACGAGAGAAAACTGCCCCCAAAGGCTCCTGGCTGCGCGAGGAGAGGGCATTCCCGTGGAACAGAAGCAGCTTGCTCTCGAATCGCGCCCTGTCCCCAACCTGGCCCGAAGGGCAGTACTGGCGAGATCCCGCGGCCAGGTTGACCCAGGTCGACCCGGCATCGCGAACCCGAGGGCGGGCGGCACGGGCATACGGGGCCGAGTCCGCCTCGCGTTCTGCCAGGAAAAGGCGCGACGCCGCGACTTACCGCCCCGCAGGAGGAACCGATGGGTCGCTCCAGCGCAGATGGAGGGCAGCGAACCTCGACCAGTGGGGCTGGGCCGCTGACCCCGACCATGGCGCGCGCGGCCGCGAGGGCCGCCAACACGGGCCGCCAGTCAACGGGGTCGCGGCCGCCCGAGACGCCGGATAGGGCTGGGAGGAGGACCTCCCTGAGCGGGGTCGGGGGGACGAGGCAAACCGGGGGGCGCGAGTCGCTATCGGGGCGGCGCCCGGGAAAGGCAGACTCGCGGGACTTCCTCCTCCCCTCCGAGAAGCTCCCCCCCCCCATGGAGCTCTTCAGCACCAAGGAACGTATCACCGGGATGGACCGGGTCCCCCCGGCGGCCGTGGCAGCTATGGACGCCAAGTTCCAGGAGCACGCCGACCTGGACGGCACGATCTGCAAGGACCCCATCCCTGACATCTTCCGGGCCGCGGGGCTGCGGGTGCCGCTGGAGGTGGAGGTGGACATCCTGGAGCAGTCGGACGCGTACGCTTCCGAGATGGACACGCGGTTCGTGCTGGCGGACGTGGTGCTCTTCTACTCGGAGTACACGCACAAGGAGTGCGAGACGGCGCCCGAGGACCTGGTCGGGCAGACGTCCGCCATCCTGGACGAGGACGGGGACGGGACCATCGACGCGGAGGAGCTGTCCGCGTGGCTGAAGAAGCTCCACATGCCCATCAGCGAGGAATTCGCCGGGCGCTTCCTGGACCTCGCCGACACAGACGGCAGCGGCAAGGTCGAGTACGACGAGGTGAGGACCGCCCCCCCCCCCGGGCCCTGCCCGGAAGATGCGGTCCCGCGCGCGCCCAGCGGCCCCCGGCTCGTCCCCCGCGCCACGCACCTCCGCTTCGCCCGACGCCGCGCGCAGCTCATCCTCGCCATGATCCAGAACGGCAAGGTCCTCACCACCGCCGGCATGCCCCCACGGCTCCGCCGGCGCATCTCCTCCGTCATCCAGGCCCAGACCGGCGGCGGGGCGGGCGACTAGACCCAGAGGCCGCCGGCGGGGCGTGCAGCCGCGCGGGCCCCTCCCCCCCGGGGCGGGCGCTGCGCGGGCGGGGCCGGGGGGATGGGCGGGACAGGGGGGACAGCGACTCGACCCAGGCCCCGCGGCGCTCGGCACTCGCCGAGGCGGCGGCCCCGACCTTCAACCTTCGACCCTCGAAAGCACTCGCCGAGGCGGGGGCCCCGACCTTCAGCCTTGGACCCTCGAAAGCACTCGCCGAGGCGG
>Ga0181583_10004195_pt1 | contig 10587 bp, 7 predicted proteins | sample 071ome_31_FD_132461 | JGI IMG/M metagenome (GOLD analysis project Ga0181583, IMG submission 132461) | Coastal salt marsh microbial communities from the Groves Creek Marsh, Skidaway Island, Georgia - 071405CT metaG (megahit assembly) | ecosystem: Environmental > Aquatic > Marine > Intertidal zone... | reverse complement strand
GCCGAACGGTCGACACCGCGATGCCGTTGGCGGCGGCGGTGGTGGCGGCATTCACCATATTCACCGAATCCATCACCGGGCCCAGCAGCCCGGCCACAGTCGAGGCCACCACCGGATCGGGGTTCAGCGCCGCCGCCTTGCCGTCAAATTCGATGCTGACCGAGGTCAGATCGGGGTTTTCCACCTGCCCGAGGAACGCTCCCAGCTTGCGGCCAAGCTCCATATAGGGTTTCAGGATCGGCGCCTCCTCGGCGCTGACCGAGGCCATGTTGAGCGCGTTCGTCACCGCGCCATTGACCAGGAAATCGGCCATCTGCTCGGCCACCTGAAGGGCGACCTTCTCCTGCGCCTCGGTCGTGCTGGCGCCAAGATGCGGTGTGGCGATGACATTCTCCATGCCGAACAGCGGGTTCTCGCGCGCCGGTTCGGTCTCGAACACGTCAAGCGCGGCGCCGGCGACATGGCCGTTCGCCAGCGCCGCCGCCAGCGCCAGCTCGTCAATCAGACCGCCGCGCGCGCAATTGACGATGCGCACCCCGGCCCGCGTCTTGTTCAGCGCGTCGGCCGACAGGATGTTACGCGTCTGGTCGGTCAGCGGCGTGTGAAGCGTGATGACATCGGCGGCGGCGAGCAGCTCGTCAAGCTCGACCTTTTCCACCCCGATGCGACGCGCGGTCTCCGGCGTCAGGAACGGGTCATAGGCGACAACCTTCATCTTCAGCCCCTGCGCCCGGTCAGCGACGATCGAGCCGATATTGCCGCAGCCGATCAGCCCCAGCGTCTTGCCGGTGATCTCGGTGCCCATGAAGCGGGATTTCTCCCACTTGCCGGCCTGCGTCGATTCATTCGCCGCCGGGATCTGCCGTGCCAGCGCCAGGATCATCGAGATGGCGTGTTCGGCTGTCGTCACCGCATTGCCATGCGGCGTGTTCATCACCACGACACCGCGCGCCGTTGCCGCCGGAATATCCACATTGTCGACGCCGATGCCGGCCCGGCCGACGATCTTCAGATTGTCTGCCGCGGCCAGAATGTCCCCGGTTACCTTGGTGGCGGAGCGGATGGCCAGCCCGTCATATTCACCGATGATGGCGGCAAGGTCGGCCGGATCAAGGCCGGTCTTCACATCGACCTCAACCCCGCGGGCCTCGAAAATATCCACAGCCCGCGGGCTGAGCTTGTCGCTGATAAGAACCTTTGGCACGGTATCGTCCCTCCTGACGCGGCGCGTCATCTGCAATTTCGAATGGTGGTCAGGCGGCGGCCTGCCGGTGGTGCGCGCGGGCGGCCTCATAGGCCCAGTCGATCCAGGGCAGCAGCCGCGCTATATCCGCCGGATCGACGGTCGGCCCGCCCCAGATCCGCAGGCCGGTCGGCGCATCACGATAGGCTCCGATATCGACCGCGACGCCCTCTTCCTCGAGGCCGGCCAGCATGTCCTTCACCAGCTGCTTTTGCAGCGCCTCATCCTGCGCCAGGAACCAGTCATCGGTCACAACAAGGCACAGGGCGGTCGGCGACATGGTGGCCGGGTCACGCGCCAGCGAGGTGAACCAGGGGGTGCGGTCAAGCCAGCGGCAGTAATGCTCAAAACTTTCATCGACCCGCGCGATCAGCCCCCTCGCGCCGCCAAGCCCCTCGGCCCAGGTGAGCGTGTCGATGGCATCCTCGATGACCAGCATCGACGGGGTGTTGATGGTCGCCCCCTCGAACAGCGCGGTATCGAGACCGCCCTTTTTATGAAGCTTGAAGATTTTCGGTACCGCCCGTGGCGGCTGATAGCTGTTCACCCGTTCAACGGCGCGCGGCGACAGGATGATGACGCCATGCCCGCCCTCGCCACCAAGCGCCTTCTGGAAGCTGAAGGTGACAACATCCAGCTTGTCCCACGGCATTTCCATGGCGAAAACGGCCGAGGTGGCATCACAGATGGTCAGGCCGGCGCGGTCATGCGGGATCCAGTCACCATCCGGAACGCGCACACCCGATGCGGTGCCGTTCCAGGTGAAAACGACATCATGGTCGAAATTGACCTTGGCCAGATCGGGAAGGTCACCATATTCGGCCTCATGGCAGACCAGCCTGTCGAGTTTCAGCTCGCTGACAGCATCCTTGATCCACAGCTTGCCAAATGCCTCCCAGCCGAGAACATCGACCCCGCGCGCGCCAAGAAGCGACCACATCGCCATCTCGACAGCGCCGGTATCCGATCCCGGCACGATGCCGACAAGATAATCATCCGGCAGCGCCAGGGTGGCGTGAATCATGTCAATGCAATGTTTGATACGGGATTTGGGGTGCCTCGCACGATGCGAGCGGCCAAGCGAGGCGGTGTCGAGCGCCGTAGGGGTCCATCCTGGCCGTTTGCGGGTTGGCCCCGTCGAAAACAGCGGCGACTCCGGCCGGTCGGCCGGTTTGGCTGGTGACAGCCCGGTTATGATGCTCATAACGCCCTCATCAGTCATGTTGCCACCCGTTGGGGGGTGACGGCCCGAGCAGAAGATGGGGCAGCCGGCGGTTCAGGTCAACCGCCGATCCGTGACAAGGGATGAAAGATTTTACTTCTTATTATCCTGTTGAATAAATTATATATTTTTAGCTTCTTTTTCGATAAGCAAAATTATTTCACGGATTGTGCTGTCGACAAGCGCCTCGTCATCAGCCTCGACCATTACCCGCAGCAGGTTCTCGGTACCGGAGGCGCGCACCAGAATGCGCCCCCTGCCGGCAAGGTCTGACTCGATGCCGGCAAGCCCGTCAACCACTGCCGGCAGATCAAGAATCGCGCGTTCGAACCCGGGCAGATTCTCCATCTTCTGGCATTTCGGCGTGAAGGCATGAAAAAGCCTGCTTGCCGGCCGGTCATCCCGGGCCAGCAGGCGCAGCATCTGCAGCGCCGCGATCAGACCGTCGCCCGAGCTGCTGAGTGATGTCATCAGGATATGGCCCGAGGATTCACCGCCAAGATTGATCCCGTGATCGCGCATCGCCTCCAGCACATAGCGATCGCCGACCCTTGTGCGGTGCAGGACAAGACCAAGCCGGTCAAGGAAAGGCTCGATGCCGCCATTCGTCATCATCGTGCCGACAATGCCGCCACCGGTCAGCGTGCCGGCCGCCTGCATCGCGCTGGCAAGACAGGCAAGCACCTGATCGCCATCAATGACCGCGCCGGCCTCGTCAACAAGGATCAGCCTGTCGGCATCGCCATCAAGGGCGATTCCGATGTCGGCACCGCTTTCCACCACCCGCGCCGCGAGCGCTTCGGGATGCACGGCGCCGCAGCCGTCATTGATGTTGAACCCGTCGGGATCATTGGCCATCACCGTTACATTGGCGCCAAGGTCGCGAAGCGTATCCGGGGCGGTGCGGTAGGCGGCGCCATTGGCACAGTCGACAACGACCTTCAACCCGTCAAACCTGGCCTCGGACGGCAGGGTCGATTTGGCGAATTCAACATAGCGGCCCACCGAGTCCAGCATGCGGGCGGCGCGGCCAAGCTCAGCCGGGGCCGACAGTTCGATCGACCCGGCGGCAAGATCGGAGATGCCTTCCTCGATTCCGTCGGCAAGCTTGTAGCCGTCAGGCCCGAACAGCTTGATGCCGTTATCCGCGAACGGGTTGTGGCTTGCCGAGATCATCACCCCCAGATGGGCACGAAGCGACATGGTGAGATAGGCGACGCCGGGGGTCGGCATCGGGCCCAGAAGCCGGCAATCCATGCCGATCGAGGTGAAGCCGGCGACGAGCGCGGCCTCGACCATATAGCCTGAGACGCGGGTATCCTTGCCAATCACGACAAGCGGCCTGCCGGTGCGACCTTCGGGATTGTTGTCGATGAACCAGCGGCCCGAAGCCAGCGCCAGCCTGACAATCGCCTCGGCGGTCATGGCGCCGGTATTCACCCGCGCGCGGACACCGTCCGTTCCAAAGATTCCCGCCATCGCCGCTCTTCCCCGTCAAATTCGGACACCCGACAGAATAGGTTCGGGGCCAGTGTTTCTCAAGCCGCTAGGCGCTTGCCGCCAGTGCCATCTGAATGGCCAGCGCCTGTCTTGTCTCGGCCACATCATGGACACGCAGAATCTGGCATCCCTGCGCCACCGCCGCCATGGCAAGGCCAAGCGAACCGGCAAGCCGCTGGTCGGCAGGCTCACCCGCCGACAGGGCGGCAATCGATGATTTGCGGCTTGCCCCGACAAGGATCGGCACGCCAAGGCCATGAAACATCCCCGTCCAGCCTATCAGTGACAGATTGTGCGAAGGTGATTTGCCAAAACCGAACCCGGGGTCGATGGCTATATGTCGGCGCGGAATGCCGGCCGCCTCGGCATCGGCAATCCGGCCTTCCAGAAACTCGTAGATCTCGACCGGCGCGAACCCGTAATGGGGGTCCTGCTGCATCGTTTCGGGCGTGCCCTGCATATGCATGATGGCAACAGCGACACCACTGGCTGCGGCGGCGTCAAGCGCCCCCGTGCCGCGCAATCCGTTCACATCATTGATGATGTGGGCACCCGCGGCGGTGGCGCGTGTCATCACTTCGGCATGACGGGTATCAATCGACAGCGCGGCTGCGGACTCCTTCAGGCCGGCGATCGGGGGCAGCACTCGCGCCAGCTCCTGGTTACGGGTCACCGGCTCGGCACCCGGCCGTGTCGACTCACCACCAATATCAACGATGCCGGCACCGGCCTCGATCATGGCGCGGCCAGCCGCCACCGCGCGCGCCGGTGCATTATGCCGGCCGCCATCCGAAAAACTGTCCGGGGTCACATTGAGGATCCCCATGATGACTGGATGATCGAGCGACAGGCCGGCCCAGTCAGACCGCGGGCCCATCAGCCGCTCAAGCGCCGTCACGGCGCGATTGCGATCCCCGGCCATCGCCGTGACCTCATCCGGAGTATGCCGGGACACGCTATAGCCGGCATTGTCACGCTGGACGACATCGACAAGGTCGAAAGACGTCCAGCCACCGGCAAGGCGATGCGCGCCGGCCGGCACCGGCACCGGACGTATCCAGGTTGGAATCGCGAAAGGCGGCGCTTTCGGCGCCGCCAATCGGGTCAGGTCGGGTATGTCAGCCACAACAATCAGCCATGTCGGTCAGCCGTGTCCGTGAATCACTGCGGAGAGGCAGGCTCGTTCCCCGGGCTCTTCCGGCCGGTACCCGGGATCGAGGCCCGCTTGCGCTTCGCACGCGGCGTCTCGACCTCGTCCGCCGTATCTTCGCGCGACAGCGTGCCCCCCTCGACGATGATCTTGATCTCGTCACCGTTCAGGGTTTCATATTCCAGCAAACCCTGCGCCAGACGTTCCAGCTCGTCATCATGCTTCTTCAGAATCTTCGTGGCCTCGCCATAGGCCTCATCGACGATGCGGCGGGTTTCCGCGTCAATGATGGAGGCGGTGGCATCGGACACATTCTTCTGCTGCGACACCGAACGACCAAGGAAGACTTCCTGCTCGTCGGCGTTATAGGCAAGAAAGCCAAGCTTGTCAGACATGCCCCATTCGGTCACCATGCGGCGCGCCATGTCGGTGGCCATACGGATATCCGATGATGCGCCGGTCGTGACGCGCTCCTCGCCAAAGATCAGCTCCTCGGCAATACGGCCACCACAGGCAACGCGCAGGTCGGCATAGATCTGCTCGCGTGCCAGTGAAATCCGGTCGCCCTCGGGAAGACGCATCACCATGCCAAGCGCGCGGCCGCGCGGGATGATGGTCGCCTTGTGGATCGGGTCGGAGGCCGGGCAGTGCAGGGCCACCACGGCGTGACCAGCCTCGTGATAGGCTGTCAGGCGCTTTTCATCGTCGGTCATCACCATCGACCGGCGCTCAGAACCGAGCATCACCTTGTCCTTGGCTTCCTCGAACTCCTGCATCGAAACGGTGCGGCGTCCCTTGCGGGCGGCAAGAAGCGCTGCCTCATTGACAAGATTGGCCAGGTCCGCGCCGGAAAATCCGGGCGTGCCACGGGCGATGATGCGCGCATCCACGCCCTCGGCAAGCGGCGTCTTGCGCATGTGAACCTTCAGGATCTTTTCACGGCCGACGACATCGGGGTTCGGCACCACGACCTGACGGTCAAAGCGGCCGGGGCGGAGCAGTGCCGGGTCAAGCACATCCGGGCGGTTCGTCGCGGCAATCAGGATCACGCCCTCATTCGCCTCGAAACCGTCCATTTCGACCAGCATCTGGTTCAGCGTCTGTTCGCGTTCATCGTTGCCGCCGCCAAGTCCGGCGCCGCGATGCCGCCCAACAGCGTCAATCTCGTCGATGAAGATAATGCAGGGCGCGTTTTTCTTGCCCTGTTCGAACATGTCACGGACGCGGCTGGCGCCGACACCGACGAACATCTCGACGAAGTCGGAACCGGAGATGGTGAAGAAGGGCACATTGGCCTCGCCGGCGATGGCCTTGGCGAGGAGGGTCTTGCCGGTGCCGGGCGGGCCGACAAGCAGCACCCCTTTCGGGATCTTGCCACCAAGCCGCTGAAACTTGCCGGGGTCTTTCAGAAACTCGACGACCTCTTCAAGCTCGGTCTTCGCCTCATCGATGCCGGCGACATCCTCGAAGGTGACACGGCCCTGATGCTCGGTCAGCAGCTTGGCGCGCGACTTGCCAAACCCCATGGCACCGCGGGACCCGCCCTGCATCTGACGCATGAAAAACACCCAGATACCGATAAACAGCAGCATCGGGAACCAGGACAGCAGGATCGACAGGAAGCTCGGCATGCCGCTGTCTTCCGGGCTGGCGATGATCCGGACGTCATTGGCGTCCAGCACCTCTACCACGTCGGTGCCCTCCGGCATCACTGATGTGATGATCCGGCCATTCTTCGCCGTGCCCTTCAGATTCCGTCCGTCGATCACAACCTCGACAACCTGCTGGCTTTCCACTTCGGCAATGAAGTCGGAATAGGCAAGCTGGCTTCCCGGGGTGCTGGAGGACGGGCTCTGGAACAGGTTGAACAGCGCCAGAAGAGCAGCGCCGAAAATCAGCCAGATAATGATGTTGCGACCCATGTTGTTCATGGTTTCAACTTTCCTTCGAACCAGTGTGTCATCAACGACCGCCACATCGCAGGCGGGCATGACCAGAAATCACTTGTGATATGCTGTCTTTGCAAACGAATTGGGCAAGACAAACGACATGGGCAAGAAACGTGCCGTCGCGGCGTCGGCGGACCCATCGCACATACCTATAGACTGTAAGTGGGGGTAAATCAAAGCGCCGTCAAGGGTTTCAAGCACCGGCACGGACCGCCGCACCAGCGACGGAAGCGCACACCAGCCCGGGCGTTCTGCCCATCCTTTCACCCCGCCGCTGCCAGCCTCGCCAAGATGCCGGATCATCGCATCCACCGGACTGGCAATCTGCCACATTCCGGCGAAAATCACCCGCTCGCCGCTCCGAACCCGCAGGCGCGGCGGTCGGCGGCCAATCTCGGCGGTGACAAGCCATGCCCCGTCCTGCCGCGAGAACCGCGCCCCGCCAAGCGTCGCGGCCTTGCCATCGCACAGCCGCCGGGCAAGATGGCGCAGCGCCCGCATCGAGGGCGGCACCTTCGGGCGCGCCACCTGACCGATGACAAACGCCAGCAAACGCGCCGCGACAGGCAGCGGCAATTCCGGGCCATGCGCCGGCAACACCATATGTCCCGATGGGTGCACCGTGGGAACAAGGCCATTTTCGGTCAGCAGGCGCATCAGCGTATCGTCAATTCTGCCCGCGGCGTGCGCCAGACGACGTAAATTGTCCGACATCGCGCTGTCCGCCATCGCGCTGTCTGCCGAATCCAGGGCCGCCAGCGCCTTTCGCACCCGCACGCGCTCGAACCGCATATCCATATTGCTCGGGTCACGTACATAACCGGCTTGGCAGGCACGGCAATGCCTAATAAGTGACTGCGCCGGCATCGCCAGAAGCGGCCGCAGGATCATCACCCCTTCGCGCTGCGATACCGCCCGCATGGCGGCGAGGCCGGCCAGGCCGGACCCCCGTGACAGGCGCATCATTACCGTTTCCGCCTGGTCACCGGCATGATGGCCAAGCAACAGGCATCCCCCAACACGGCGGACGCGCGCGAGCAGCAATTCATAGCGCCGCTCGCGCGCCCAGGCCTGAATGCCGGCGGAAGGGGCCTCATCGCCAACGGTCAGAATTTCAGCCACCACGCCAGATCTGCGAATATTGGCGGCGACAAGATGCGCTTCGGCGGTGCTGTCATCACGGATACGGTGATCAACAATGAGCGCGGTATGGCGCAGGCCATGCCGGGTCGCATAGGCCTGTGCCAGACAGGCCAGCGCCGTACTGTCGGGCCCACCCGAGAGCGCGGTGAAAAGGTCTTTTGCTGGATGGTGCGTGCCGGCCGCCTCAAGGCATGTCCGCAGGGCATCGTCAAAACGCGCTTGCACAGCGGTGGCGACAGGTCTGCTGGCGCCGCCGTCAGCCACCGCAGTTGGCGGCCTCGCTCAATGCCGCCAGCCGTTCGGTCAGCCGCTGTGACGGCTCCGGCACAACGCTTGGCAGCTGCCGGTAGATGTCGCAGGCCTGATCGGGCGGCGCGAAACGCGATACCGATTCGGCAACCCAGATCGTGGTGTCGTTCAGACGGGCATCTTCCGGATAGGCGCGGCTGAATTCCGAGAAGGTCAGGGCGGCCTGTTCAAACTGCCCACGCAGGAACTGGATCCTGCCAAGCCAGAACAGGGAATCGGCCTCACGGGGATGCCCGGCATTGAACTGGCGAAACTCGGCAAAGGCCGCTTCGGCCGTCTCAAGGTCGTTCTGCATGGCGCGCTGAAGGGCGAAATTATACTGCTCCTCCGGCGAGGTATCGGGCAGGATTTCAGGCTTTGGCGGCGCGACAACAACTGGCGTCGCAGGCTGTGGGGCCGGTGCCGCACTGACATTGCCGAGAGATGATTCCGACGCGCTGTCCGATGCACCCGCTACAGCCGCGCCGGTTTGTGCGCTGCCGCCGCTGGCAGGAGGTGCGCCAACATTGGCAAGATCGGTTGGCTGCGACCGCCGGTTGTTCGCCTCAAGCTGTTCATTCAGCTTGCCGGCATTCATCTGCCAGGTGATTTCTCCGGTAGTGATATCGCGCTGCATCGACACTTCGGGCGTCTCGCCTGCCGGGATCGTATCTTCCTGGACCGCTGCGCTGGCAAGGTCTTCACCGCCGAGCTTCATCAGCGTCTGCATGCGTTTTTCCATCCGCAGAAGGCGGAATTCCATGTCCGATGTGATTTCCAGTGTGCGTTCCATGCGCCGGCTTGCCATTGAAACGGCATCGGCCAGACGTTCGACCTGGTCGCGCAGGTCACGCAGCTCGGCAGTCGTGGCGGTTTCGCCACTCGACGCGTTGTTGCCAAGCTGGGTGATCTGCATCTTCAGACTGCGAAGATCGGTTTCCATCTGTCCGCGCATGTCCCGCAGATCCGTTTCCAGCATTTCAATCCGCTGGCTCTGGCGGGTCAGCAGGACCGATGCATTGGGAGTTGCGGCTTCACTGGAATTGCTGGACTGCGTTGCGTCTCCATCACGCGATTCCTGCGCCATGACAGGTGTAGCGGCTGTTGAGGCAGCAATCAGGCCGGAAATCAACACAGGGATGAATATTGAACGCGCGTGCATTTCACGATCCTTTTGTCGTCAGGACAGAGGCCTTTCGAGTTTGGTCTAACCGGCCTTTGAGGCACAATTTTGGCAAAAAAAGAGGAGCACGCGGCTCCTCTCTATCTGTTTTTTGCTGGGTAATGACCGGCGCCGGGTGCCGAGTGCCGTGCGGGCACACTCGCGACCTAGTTGATTACCGTGGCCGCGCGGCGATTCTTCGCCCAGGCACCCTCGTTCGATCCGGCAACCGCAGGGCGCTCCTTACCGTAGGAAATCGTGCGGAGGCGGGCTGGATCGACGCCCTGTGCGAGAAGGAAGTCGCGGGCCGCAGTGGCGCGGCGCTCGCCGAGCGCGAGGTTGTATTCACGCGTGCCGCGCTCGTCACAATGACCTTCGATGGTGACCGTCAGCGCCGGGTTGGCATTCAGGAACGCCGCCTGACGCATCAGTGTACCTTCGGTGTCTGCGGTCAGGGCCGAACTGTCGAAAGCAAAGTAAACGGTGTTGCCGATAGCGGCGAGCGCCTCTTCAGCAGATGCCTTGTCACTGGCAGCGCTGGACGCGCTGGAGCCGCCCGAAGAGCCGGACGAACCGGAGCTGCCGGACGAACCGGAGCTGCCGGACGAACCGGAGCTGCCGGACGAAGCGGAGCTGCCGGACGAAGCGGAGCTGCCGGACGAAGCGGAGCTGCCGGTCGAAGCGGATGAGCCGGACGAACCGGATGAGCCGGCGCTAGATGTGGTTGAGGCAGACGATGCTGCGGTCGACGAGCTTGACTCGCCGCTGCTGTCAGCAGTCGTCTGGGATGCGGTTTCGCACGCGGCAATGAAAAAGGCGACTGCCACAAGAGCGATCAGGCGGTGCAACATGTTTATGCTCCCTGTATTAGGTCCGGGTCATTCACGACCCGGTCTAGCGAATGGTTTCATACCTTGGATGATCAATGCT
>Ga0181583_10004193_pt1 | contig 10591 bp, 12 predicted proteins | sample 071ome_31_FD_132461 | JGI IMG/M metagenome (GOLD analysis project Ga0181583, IMG submission 132461) | Coastal salt marsh microbial communities from the Groves Creek Marsh, Skidaway Island, Georgia - 071405CT metaG (megahit assembly) | ecosystem: Environmental > Aquatic > Marine > Intertidal... | reverse complement strand
GGTCCCCCACACTCACATTCACGTGATTCCGACCGAGGGGATGCACAACTTGTCCTTCGCCAATGCGGCGTCGTCAGTGTCTCGTGACGATCTCGAGGGGTGGGCCGAGCGGATTCGAACGGAGTTACGCGCCGCCGGTCGGTCCGAAGTCGTCTGATTCGGTTCGTCGGGTTCGAAACGACCTGAAGTCAGTCGATGCGGTCGAGAAGCGACGGTTCATTGTTTCGCACCGAATTGACTCGGGTGCTCACCGGACGAACGTCGATGACCTCGTCGGGTGCCGGAACCATGAAGGCGGTCAACTCCGCACGATCCGACAACGTGGGATCGAGCCAAGTGCTCCAGTCCTCCTCCTCGAGGATCACCGGCATGCGATCGTGAATCGGATCGATCGCTGCATTCGCGTCGGTGGTGAGGACGCAACACGTATGAAGCCATGGTGCGTCGCCATCGGCCCGCCAGGACGACCAGAGTCCGGCCACGGCGAGAGGACGACCGTCTCGGCGCGTGATGTACACCGGTTCCTTCGGAGCTTTCGCCGGACGTGGAGCCTCGTAGACGGTTCGCCATTCGTAGAACCCGTCCATCGGAACGATGCACCGTCGGCTCGGCACGAGGTGTCGGAACGAGGGTTTGTCGAAAACAGTTTCCGAGCGGGCATTCACGAGTCGCGCCGAGCCGGACGAATCCTTGGCCCACGACGGGACGAGGCCCCACTGAAATCGGCCGAGACGTCGGCGCCCTTCACGATCGACCGCGACGGCCAGGATTCGGGTCGTGGGTGCGACGTTGTAGCTCGGACCGAATCCGGCGACGTCGTCCGATGCTGGCTCGGTCTGGAACAACTGAGCCAGTTCACCGGGGGGTGTGAGGGAGGTGAATCGACCGCACACACTCGCAACGTACTTCGTCCGGGGGCTACCGTCGGAGTCGTCCGAAGGAGGCATCATGCCCACGACCACGACCGTCACCCCCCGGCCTGATCTCGGTTTCGCCGCGTTCGATGCCGACAATCACTACTACGAGGCCGAGGACGCTTTCATCCGCTACATCCCGGCGGACATGGCGTCACGTTGTATGCAATGGGCCGAGATCAAGGGAAAGAAGCGCCTCTTGGTGGGCGGCCGGGTGAATCGCTTCATTCCGAATCCCACCTTCGATCCGGTGTCGAAGCCCGGGGCCCTCGACGACTACTTCCGCGGTCGGGTGTCCGGAGAGGACATGCGCCAACTCTTCGGAGAGCTCGACCCCATCAGCCCGGCCTATCGCAACCGCGATGCTCGCCTCGAGGTGATGAACGAGCAGGGGGTCGAAGCCGCCATGTTCTTCCCCACTCTCGCCGTCGGAATGGAGGAATCGCTGAAGCACGACGTCCCGGCCTTGTGTGCGGCGTTCCGGGCCTTCAATCGTTGGGTCGACGACGATTGGGGCCTCCACTACCAGGAGCGCATCTTCGCCGCCCCCTACATCACGCTCGCCGACCCACAGTGGGCCGTCGACGAGGCCGACTGGGCCATTGCGCAGGGTGCGCGGGTCGTCGTCATGCGAACGTCGCCGGCTCCGGTGGCCGGAGGTGGTACGAGATCTCCGGGCGACCCGATCTTCGATCCCTTCTGGTCACGTCTGGCCGAGGCCGGGGTCTCGGTGGCCTTCCATTCCGGAGACGCCGGCTACGGGCGTTACATCGACGACTGGGAGCCGACCGGTGAATTCGAGGCCTTCCGGCAGTCGCCCATGCGCCTCATGACCAGTGATCGCGCTCCTTTCGACATGTTCGCCGTACTCGTGGCCCACGGCGTTCTCTCCCGCCATCCACGGCTCCGATTGGCGTCGATCGAAGCCGGGGCCGACTGGGTTCCTAACCTCGTGAAGAAATTCAAGAAGGCCTATTCCGCTCAGCCATTCCATTTCGCCAAGGATCCGGTCGAACAGTTCTGCGAACAGGTCTGGGTCGCACCCTTCTATGAAGACGACCTTCGAGGGCTCGCCGACAGCATCGGCGTCGATCGACTTCTATTCGGGAGCGACTTCCCGCACGCTGAAGGCCTCGCAGTTCCCACCTCGTTCAAGAATGATCTGGCCGGTTTCACCGACTCCGAAATCAGGAAAGTGATGCGCGACAACGGGTTCGCATATCTGGGTGCTTCGTCGTGATTCCTGACTTCTCGTCGATCGGGATCATCGAGACGATGATGGGCTTTCCCGATCCCGATCCTCGACGCCTCTACGAGTTCTTCAGAGGAAACATCAAGGAGCAGTCGAGCAAAGAGACGATGTTTCCGGTCGAATACCTCTTCAAACACAACGTGCCCGGTGCTTTGGAGAAGGATCTCGACCCGGTCGATGTCGCGTTGGCGACCATGGACCATTTCGGCATCGATCGTTCGATGATCGGTATCGAAGGCGATCCCGGATCCCGAGCCATGCGAGAGCACCCGGATCGATTCATTCCATCCTGCAGCGCCGATGCCAACAATGGTGTCGACGAGGTCAGAAAGATCCGTCGTCTGTACGACGAGTACGGGCTGAAGGCCGTCGGCACCTTCCCGGCTGGCTGCACGCCGCAAGTGCCCATCGATCATGCGCGGTGGTACCCGATCTACTCGGTTTGTGCCGAGCTCGGTATTCCGATCTTCATCTGCGCCGGGATTCCCGGTCCACGAGTGCCGAGCATGTGCCAGCACGTCGAGATGCTCGACGTCGTGTGCTACGACTTCCCTGAACTGAACATCGTCACTCGGCACGGTTGCCAGCCCTGGACCGAGTTGGCTGTGAAACTCATGCTCAAATGGCCGAATCTCTATTACTCGACCTCGGCATTCGCTCCGAAGCATTACGACCCCCGCATCATCGACTATGCGAACTCGCGAGGTTCCGACCGCATCATCTACGCCGGTTACTGGCCGATGGGGCTCACCTACGAGCGGATCTTCGGTGACATGCCGCACGTTCCGTTCAAGGAAGATGTCTGGCCCAAGTTCTTGCGCGACAACGCGTTGAAGGTTCTCGGTCTCGGCTGACGTCAGCGATTGTACGGCCGTGACGGGACCAGAAAATACGTGAGTGATGCTCGGGCGATCGTCTTGCCCGAAGTCTCCCCCACTATTTCTGCGTCACAGAACACGAGCGACCGACCGCGTTTGACGACCCATCCTTCGGCAACCGCAGTTTCGCCGATCAGAGCGTTCAGATATTGAACGTGCATATCGACGGTCGAGTAGCCCACGTCGGGCTCGAGTCCGGTACCGATGGCCGGCACGACGACCACGTCGAGCAATGTAGCGATCGCACCTCCGTGAACTATTCCCATTGGTTGCTCGAGTTCGGATCGGAAAGGCATCGACATGCGGCAGTAGTCCTGTCGAACGTCGACCACCTCGATTCCGACGAGCTGAGGAAAATAGACGCGGTCCCACTTGCCGAATTTCATCCACCGTTCTCGGACGGACGTGTCGACTGGTGGATGCAGCCGGGAGCGTGCGGTTTCGGCGGGAGTGTCCATGACGCACTCTTTCATAACAGAGTCTTTTGGCTCCGATGCTAAGTTTCGTGCATGGTGATCGTTCTGACAGCCATCGTCGCTGGATTCGCCGCCACGATGTTGGCGAATCTGATCACAACCGTGTATTTGCACCGTGCTCTTTCTCACCGTGCTCTGGCGCTGGCCTCACCAGTGCGTGCGGTCTGTCGAATTCTCGTCTGGATCTCCACCGGAATCCGACCTCGACAGTGGGTCGCCGTCCATCGGAAGCATCATGCGTACACCGACGTGGAGGGAGATCCGCACTCCCCCGTCCTCCTCGGATGGTGGCGGGTGCAACTGACGAATGTTGCTCTGTACCGGCGAGCCGTTCGTGAGCCAGAACTCGTTGCGCGACACGCCCGCGACTTGCCGGCGGATCGATGGGACCGGTGGCTCTTCGATCGATCCCTCGTCGGTCTGGGAATAGGAATCGCCATCCTGGTTGCAATTCTCGGCCCGTGGTCCGGACTGTTGGCGGCGTTCATCCACGCCAATCTGTATCTGGCGACGTCGGCGGCGGTCAACGGTATGGGTCACCACTTCGGCCGTCGGCCATACCCGAACGGAGCCGGCAACCTGCAGTGGTTGGCTTTTCTGACGGCCGGAGAGGGACTGCACAACAATCATCACGCCGCACCGACGTCCGCCCGCCTGTCGCATCGCTGGTTCGAAATCGATTTCGGATGGTGGGTGATTCGCCTCCTCTCCTGGTTCCGTCTGGCGAAGGTGCGCCTCGTCGGTCGGTCCGTTCGTCTCTGATCGTTACGCCGTGCAGATCATCTCCGCCCTGTTCGTCGAGAACTTTGAGCTTCGTCAGGCTCCAGGTCCGAGCACGCGCCTCGACATCACGGGGGCCATGTTCTCGATGGCCGCCCCGAGTCCAGCACCGGTCACGATCGATCCTCATCTCGTGGCATTGATCCATTGTCCGCCCGACGGACCGGGGGCGGGGGTCTTCGAAGTGGTGTTTCGCCGTGGTCTCGACGAGGACAGCGAACAAGTAGCCCGTAACGTCAGCCCGTTCACGGTCGACCCGGGCAAGTTCACCTATCGACTCGTCAAGGGTGAACTGACTTTCGACGAGTACGGCACCGTGTACGCACATTGTCGCATCGACCGTGGACCGTGGACCATCGTGCCTTTCACGCTGCTTCCACCGAGTTGAAACGATCCGCACGCGGTCGACGAAGTACAGTCGGCATCGTGACCGCCTCGCCTCGCCTCTCCCCGGAGATGGATCGGGCTGCTGTCTCTCTCATTCGTGGTCTGGCCATGGATGCTCCCCTGGCGGCCAAGAGCGGACATCAAGGGACGGCCATGGCTCTTGCCCCGCTCGGACACGTGTTGTTCTCGCGGGTCCTGAAAGCCGATCCGTCCGACCCGAATTGGTTCGATCGTGATCGATTCGTTCTGTCAGCCGGGCATGCATCGATCCTCCAGTACGCGCTCTTGTATCTCCAGGGATCAGGCCTCGAGATGGACGACATCCGTGCCTTTCGCCAGTGGGGTTCACGTACGCCTGGTCACCCAGAGCGTGGCCATACGCCGGGCGTCGAAGTCACTACTGGGCCGCTCGGTCAAGGCTTGGCCAACGCCGTGGGACTCGCTCTCGCCGAACGCCAGCTGCGGACGCGCCTCGGCGCCGATTTGGTCGACCATCACACGTGGGTGATCGCCGGTGACGGATGCCTGATGGAAGGGGTGAGCCACGAGGCTGCGTCTCTCGCTGGTCATCAGCGCCTCGGTCGGCTGGTCGTCGTCTTCGACGACAACCGCATCACTATCGATGGCCGTACCGATCTCACCTGCTCCGACGACGTACGAACCCGCTTCACGTCGTATGGGTGGTCGGTCGTCGAACTCGGAGAGATCGCCGATGATCTCGATGCACTCGAAACGGCCTTGATCAGAGCTCGTGATGCCGATGACGATCGTCCGAAACTGTTGGTCCTTCGCACACGAGTCGGAGCGCCGTCTCCCGACTGGACCGACAAACACGAGGCACACGGCAACCCTTTCACTGCCGAACATGTGGCACGCACCAAGCAGGCCATGGGCATTCCCGACGAACCGTTCTGGGCGCCCACCGAAGTGGTCGACGCCTGCCGAGACCAGGCCCGTCGGGGTACGGCGGTGCGGATGACGTGGCAGTCGCGTTACGAAGCCTCGACTCATCGAGAGCTTCTGGATCGACTGATCGACTCGCGTGCCGCTGTAGCGGCTGCCGAATTGCCATCGTTCGCTCGGGGTGAGCAGATTGCCACCCGAGTGGCGGTGCAGAAAGTGTTCGACGCCCTTGTCGACGTCTGTCCCAGCCTCGTAGCCGGCGCCGCCGACCTGACGGGAAACACGGGCGCCAAGCTGAGCGGGCAGACCGCTATGTCCTCGTCGGCTCCGGACGGGCGTCAACTCTTCTACGGCATCCGAGAGCATGCGATGGGGTCGATCATGGTGGGTCTCGCCTCGCATGGAGGCGTGTTGCCGGTCGGCGGAACTTTTTTCGTTTTCTTCGACTACATGAAGCCTCCGGTGCGTCTAGCTGCTCTTTCTGGGGTGCGGTGCGTGTTCGTGTTCAGCCACGACTCGGTCGGAGTCGGGGAAGACGGTCCGACGCATCAACCCATCGAACACTTGGCTGCGTTGCGGGCCATTCCGGGTCTCCAGGTGATTCGTCCAGCCGACGCCAACGAGACTTCGGCCGCGGTACGTCTGGCGATGCTCCACGACGGTCCGACAGCTCTCGTCCTCAGTCGCCAGAACCTGCCAGTCGTGACCGACGGCTCGGGTGTCGAATTCGGTGCCGGCGTGGTGCGAGACGGTGATGACGCCGTCGTCGTCGCCACAGGGAGCGAGGTGTCGGTGGCACTTGCAGCTGCCGACGAACTGTCGGGGGACGGAATTTCGTGTCGGGTGGTCTCGATGTCGTCCTGGGATCGTTTCGAGTCAAGTCGTCGACGCGATCCTTCGGGAGCCGACTCGATCCTTCCGCATGACGTGCCGACAGTGTCGATCGAGGCTGGTACGACACTTGGATGGGATCGATATGCCGACGTCTGCCTCGGAATCGATCGTTTCGGGGCGAGCGCTCCGGGTGGTGTCGTGATGCGGGAACTCGGGATGACCTCAGAGGCCGTGGCGGCGGCCGTTCGAGAGCTGATCGGACGCTGATCTCATGACTGAACGACTGAAGCGGTTGTTCGACGAGTGCGGACAGAGTCCCTGGCTGGACAATCTGAAGCGTGATCTCTTGCTGTCGGGCGAACTCGAACGGCTTCGCGACTCAGGAGTGAGAGGACTCACATCCAATCCGACGATCTTCCAAAAGGCCATACAGGGTTCGGATTCGTACGATTCGCAGTTCCGAGAACTTCGCCGAAGCGGCTCGTCGATCGAAGAGTGTTACTGGCAGCTCGTTCTCACCGACATCCTCGGTGCACTCGATGTTTTCGAACCGGTACACACCGCAAGTGACGGCTTGGACGGCTATGTGAGCGTCGAGGTGGATCCGCATCTGTCCGGTGATGCCGAGGCGACTCTGGCTAGTGCGCGTCAAATCTGGAACGAAGTCGGCCGCAGCAACCTCATGGTCAAGATTCCCGGTACCGAGGCGTCTTTGCCGGCTGTACGAGAAGCCATCGCACGAGGGATCAACGTCAATGTGACTCTGATCTTCGGACTCGATCGCTACCGCTCCGTGATGGAGGCGTACTTGGCCGGACTCGAAGATCGCCAGGCCAAGGGTGAATCGATCACCGGGATCGCGAGCGTGGCGTCGTTCTTCGTGAGTCGCGTCGACACCGAGATCGATTCACGTCTCGCAGCGATCGGAAGTGCTGAGGCATCTGCGCTGCAGGGACGCTCGGCCGTGGCTCAGGCTCAGATTGCGTACGACGACTTCCGTCGAACCTTCTCGAGTGACAGATGGCAGCGTCTCTCAGCGGCCGGCGCGTCGGTGCAAAGGCCACTCTGGGCATCCACCAGCACCAAAAATCCTGACTACCCGGACACTTTGTACGTCGATCAACTCATCGGTCCCGACACCGTCAACACCTTGCCCGACGCAACTCTCGAAGCTTTCGCCGATCACGGAACGCCCATGCGTTCGGTCGACACCGACGTCGATGAGGCCCGCCGTGTCTGGACGAGTCTCGGCGACGTCGGTATCGATGTCGGAGACGTGGCCGTCAAGCTCGAACGTGAGGGCTTGGCATCGTTCGTGGCCAGTCATGATGATCTTTTGGACGCGCTTCGACGAAAAGCCGACTCCTGGTCGACCTGATTAGTCCTCTCGAGGGCGCTCGGCGAGGAGACGACTCGCCTTCTCCAGTGCGCGTCGGGCCTGAACGATCGTCTTGTCGATCGCCGGTCGCGCCCCTCCCTCGCGTTGAGCCTGTCGGAGCACGTCGAATGCGATCTCGTCCAGGGATTCGCTCAGACGGTCGATCTCGGACGCGATGTCGGCCAGTCGCTCACTCGTTGAATCGTTCATCTCGTCTCCTGACGTCGTCGGGCGTCGGCCACCAGTTGGATCGGATGAACGACCCTCACGCCGGCGGCCGCCAAATGTTGTGCGCATCCGGGGTTGGCTGAAGCGACCACGAGTTCACCTTCGGGATCGACTCGTTTGATCGCATCCACCTTGCGCTGGCGGATCTGCCGAGCGAGTCGTGGCTGAAGCATCGAGTAGGCACCTCCGGCGCCACAACACAGCCCGTCGTCATCCATTTCGACGATCTCGGCGCACCCGTCGAGGCATCGTCGGACCGATTGGTGGACACCCTGCACGTGTCGCAGGTGGCATGGGTCCTGAAGGATGACCTTGACGGGATTCGAAACATGCAACTCGAGGTCGTCAAGGTGACCCTCGAGCCATTCATGAACATCGATGACGCGGGCGGAGAATCGTCGCGCTTGTTCGGTGTCGAGGAGGTGCCCGTAGTCCTTCAGGGCCGCTCCGCAGCCAGCCGAATCGACGATCACCGGAGAGTCGCCCGGGAAGGACGCCATGGTGTGGAGGGCTCGTTCGATGGCACCTTCGTGCCACCCGCTGTGCGCGTGGAGAGCGCCGCAACAGTGCCCGGCCGCAGCGACTCCGTAGGTGAGTCCGAGAGACTCCACGATGTCGGCCACGGCCCGATGGACAGGGCGTTGCCAGACGTCCATGACGCAGCCGGTGAATATCCAGACGTTCGGATCGGGTGACGTCGATCGAAGGCGTCGGCCGATCCGCGACGGCACGGGTCCGAGGCGCCGCGCCACCAGACGTGAAAGACCGGGAAGCGAAGCCAGCCTGGTCGCCGACGACAGAAGGCGCCGATGAGGCAGAGCTCGCAGACCGAGACGCACCCACACGGGAATCGGGGAATCGACTCGTCGCAGGCGATTCGCGGCATCGATCAATTCGCCGTAGGGCACTCCACTCGGACACGCCGGTTCACATCCTCGACACTGGACGCAGGTGTCGAGAGATTCGACGACTTCCTCGTCGAATCCGAGTTGGTCCTCGTGCAGAGCGCGCATGATCTCGATACGCCCCCGCGGCGACTTGCTTTCATCGCCAGTGACTCGAAAAGTCGGACAATGCGGAAGGCACAGGCCACATCCGACGCAGCTGGCCAGAGCATGATCGCTCACGTCGAGTCGAGGCACACCTCCACGGTAGTCGTCGACACGTCGATCGTCGGCGCCGACCTACACTTCGACAATGGTCGATTCCCCACGCTCTGCTGGCTCTGAGACACTGACCGACCCGATCTCGGCGTTCGCCCGAGTCGCCGACGAATTGACCTCGGCACTCGACGTCGATCTCGCCATTCCCGTTCCCGACTGTCCAGGATGGTCCCTTCGAGATCTCGTCGTGCACACGGGACGTGTGTATGCAAGCGTTGCGGCCGTCGTGACGGCACGAGCCACCGAACCAGTTCGTCCCTCCCCGTCTACTCGGTTGGCCGACGATGCGACCGACGAAGTCGCCCGCGAATGGTTCGTCGAGCGCCGGCGGGAGGTCGAAGAGGCGTTGCGTGAACTGACACCCGACACTCCGGTCTGGACGTGGTCGAACGAACAGAATGGCGCCTTCTATCGCCGGCGAATGGTCCACGAGACTGCTGTTCATCTCGCCGACGTACGACGGGCCCGCGGCCAGACCATCGAGCTCGACCGCGACGTCAGTGTCGACGGCATCGACGAGTTTTTCGACATCATGGTTCCTCGAAGCGTCGCGACGAAGCCTCTTCCCTCCGGATCACTGCATCTGCACTGCACCGATGGACCCGGTGAGTGGCTCGCGACCCCGCTGGGATCGTCGATCGTCGTGACACGAGAACACGCCAAAGGTGCGGTCGCTTGGCGTGGACCGGCTCATTCGCTTCTTCTTGCGGTCTGGGGCCGAGTCGACCCGGCACTCGACGTCGTCGGTGACGAGTCGGTGTCGTCGGAGTGGCTGGCTCTCGCACCCTGAGCCCGTCTGGGGAGTCAGCGTTCGCTGAAGCGCCGAATGTGGGGATTCAGGAGTCGACGGGGGTCGAATTCGTCTTCGAGGCGGCGGTGGACCTCAGGGGCCGCCACCGTTCGACGAGGAGCTGGTCGGCGGCGGTGGACAAGACCCACCCCCACTTCCACGACGTCACCCTCCTCCCCGATCATTCCGAGCGCCTCGTCGGGTCGAGCCGACCATCGGTACGGTGCAAGAACGGGAGGTTCCGACGGTCGAGCCGACCATGCATCCATCTGTTCGTCGATGTCGAGCGGATGACCTTCCAGGTGTATCCAGCAGCGCGTGCCGTTCCACAGGAGGCTCGTCGGTCGATAGAGGTGCCGACGGATGTGGTCGAGTCGAGCACGATCGACGTCGTCGACGACCGACCAACGCGATGCGAGGGGAATGGGTCGGGTTCGCACGGTCACCTCGCCCAGCACTCCGAGTGTTCCAAGAGAGCCGACGAGGACGCGAGCCAGGTCGAATCCGGTCACGTTCTTGACGGTAGGACCTCCGACACGAATGACGTCACCTCGATGACCGACCATCAGGGTCTCGAGAAGAACGTCTCGCACGGGGCCACGACCAAG
>Ga0181583_10004172_pt1 | contig 10609 bp, 6 predicted proteins | sample 071ome_31_FD_132461 | JGI IMG/M metagenome (GOLD analysis project Ga0181583, IMG submission 132461) | Coastal salt marsh microbial communities from the Groves Creek Marsh, Skidaway Island, Georgia - 071405CT metaG (megahit assembly) | ecosystem: Environmental > Aquatic > Marine > Intertidal zone... | reverse complement strand
TGTTTTTCTTTATTGTTCCCAACATTGTCATTCACCTCATACATACTGTATGCAGAGCATAGGAGGATTTACACTACTTATATGCATTGGGGTACAAAATCTTTGAAACCGTTGGTCGTAATCAACAAACATCGTGTAAGTTTTTCAAAATTATGATATGTATTCAAAGTTAAAAATCTCAAAAAAATATCATTACCAAAATAACTTGAATTTGAATGAATCACACATTCTTTTCTAACAATGAAAAATCTCATCTGTTGACAGAGGACCCCCAACCCTTACTCAACCGCAACAATTGACGTTCGAAGGTAACAAATTTCAGTCCAAAAATAGACTTGTTCCAACAACTAAATCTTCTTTAGATACGAAACCTTCGTCACGACATCAAATGATCTTCGAAGTGGATTTGAGGTTGTCCAGTGTCGAGTACGGTTGTTCTCGTTTCCTGATGAGAATCTATCGCTGATACAATCAAGATTACCAGTGTTGAAATCAACCACGGCACTACTAGGTCTAGTCCATTTCAAGCAACCATGTTGCTTTCAAGGTAGCCCTCTGACCTCAACCGAGGCCAAAGGCTCCTCTTAGGCATTTAGGAATCAGTAATCCCAGTCTTTGCCTTCGTCGCCGCCACCATCACCACGAGATAGGATGAATCCACCAGCAACGAGTGCAATCAAGACGATACCGCCGATGACGCCCCATGTCCAACCAGGTACACCTGAAGCAGTTTCATCGGTTTCTCCAACTGTGTTGTTGGTGTCGGTACCACCATCTTCGCCTTCACGGAAGTAGTCGATGCTGTTGAGTGAATCGCCAGTCTGGATGTTTCCAAGTTCATCGACAGGTACGACAGCGAAATGGTATGTAGCAGAGCCGACGATTGTAGGCTTTGTCCACATGAATTCGGTCGAATCAGCAGATGTTGTTTGGCAGTTTTCAAGAGGCATGTTGATTGCATTGAAATTTGATCGGTCTGCACAGATCATCCATTGTGCGACATCGGAAGTGTCGCCAGCAGGCGTCCATGTGATTTGCCATTGTTCACCGATTTCGACGATTTGAACGCCAGAAACACTTGCGTCACCACCGACTTTGCTGTCTGCGACGACATCGGCTGTTTCGCCTGGTGAACATACTGTCTTGTCAGATTGCTGACAGACTGCGAGAGATACTGTGTATGTTGTTCCGTGGGTTGTTTCACCGTTTGCACCAAAGGTTGCAGAGCGTTCTGCACTGGTTGGTTGTGAGACGACCATGTCATTGCACTCTGCTCCAACCACTTCACAAATTTCTAGAACGAATAATTCTCCTTCATTCGGAGGGACATCAACTTCCCAAATGATTCTGATTTGACCACCTTGTGCTGCACTTGCATTGAATCCTGTCAAGGTTGATGCAGGTGGTTCCAATTTGACAGCCTCGTTGCCAAAGAAGACGAGTTGGCCGGATGGGAGGATACCTTGTGTTGGGTCGAATGTGTAAGTAAATACATCAACAGTTGCATCTGTATCATCATCTGATGGTGCATCGTCGAACATGATGTATCGTCCTTGAGCGTCATAATACCACATGTTCTTTGCCCCAACCGTCTTTGGAACTTGCACATTGAGTGTTTGTGAAAGAATATCTCCTGAACTAAACGTTGCACTTGGCGAGTATTGGAGGGCAGCCACAGCGTCGAATGTGCCACTGAGGTCATCGCCGTCAATATCTGTCAAATCTGAAATGCCTTGGTGAGCCTCAAGAGATCCGTCTGTTACGGTCACTTCGAATGTGCTTGCGAGGAAGTATGTGACATTGTAGAACACGTTGACGCCAGAGGTTGTTGTTGCCGTACCAGTTTGAGAATTCCAGATTTCAAGGACAATTTCTTGGCTGTCTTGTCCTCCGAATTCGTCCTCGACAACGATGCTCACAGCGAGTGTTGGTACGTAGTCTTGGATGATTGGTACGTTACATTCGTTCGAGGTACATCCCGGAAGCGTTCCACCAGGAGTACTCCACACGTAAGTAAGCGAAGTACCAGTCGGGTCATCAACATCGAATGCTTGTGCACTCATTTGTAGAAGATCAGCTTGTCCGATGACCAAGTCACCATCGTTGAGAAGTTCAAGAGAAGTAATGAACGGTTCATTGTTTTGGACACGAACATCGTATGAGACATCGTTGTTTGACTGTCGCATGTCGTTACCATTTGCATCAGTGTATTTTGAATCGGTCAGCGATAGACTCAAACTGAATTCCCATTCACCAGGTGTGAGGTCGAGTTCGACACATACAGATGCAGGTTGAGCACCTGATACTGGCATGTACATGGGTGAGCCTGGCTCAACAGCCAAACAGGTGTTCGCAGTGCCGCTTGTCACTTGGACACCATCGACGGATACTGTGTAGGCCAGTTCCCATTCATATGAAGTCGCTGGGTCTGTACCCCTGTGCTCAACCTCCGCATAGAGTTGGGAACATCCGACATTGAGGGAACCAACATCACCTACCCCGAGGAATGAGGTAGCGGAGCCGCTACAATCGGAACTGTATCCTTGATACACACCGACTCGGTTGAGGCGGATATCGTGAACATTCGTTGCACTACCCACAATCTCGTCGAAGTTTGTGCGAGAATAACCGTCAGTTGTTTCTTCTATTTCACAGAAATCCTGGAAGATCGTGACGTTTTCAGAGTCGCCAGTCGCATTCCATGTGCGTTCGCAATCTGGGAATTGTCCGTAGACAGTGTAACTAACAAGTTCCGCGGACAATGTCCAGAGGGCATCTTGAGCCGCTGTTGATGCAGTAACAACGCCCGTAATCGATGCGTCGTTACCAAGAGAAATCACATTTCGAGTGCCGTTCATGTAATCTGAAACGTTGCTGCCATTTTCCCAGGTTCGCACGGTACTTGAGGAACCACTGGATGCAAGAGTTACTGTCTTGCCAGCACTCGTAAGGTCGTTGGTTGTGTCTGCACCAACAATCCATCCTGCGTCGTCAAGAACTGCTGAATCTACATCACCACCTGCTGTGAGGTGGATTACAACATCACGGATTTCTGCACCAGTTTGGCTTCCGTCGAGGCCAACTGTAAGAGTGAAAGATGCAGGGCTTGATGTTGTTGAATCGCTTGGCTCGCCGTCGAGAGGAGTCCATGCAAGGTCGACTTGAACGTCGACCCAATCGACGACCTTCACGTAGGTTTGGTAAGCGTTGTTCCCTGGGTCGTCGTCTGTTGGGGATGAAACGGTAACATCAATGATGTATTCTCCGACAGTGGGCGTCCAAACGATATCGCTGCCGCCTTGGGCTTGCATGATGTGCTTTCCTCCACCGAGGAATTGACCTACGGCGAGAGAGCCGCCATTTGTTGAGTCAAATGGACAAATCGTTCCATCGTCACAAATCACATCGGGGTTGTCCCATTGTAGGTCAGAACCCGATGCATCCTTAGCGATGAGACCTGGGTTACCGCTGGCGTCAGTGAGGTAAATTGTGGTTGTATATCCCAGTTCTTCGATGACACCTGAACCATCGTTCTTGATGAATGCTTCAATTTTGATGGATTCTCCAGCAAGGAGTTCATCACGACATCCCAAATCATTGCAAGAAGATTCCTTGGGTGAAGCGATAGCTGAAACAGTTGGGTCGCCAACTGTTCGTCCGTTTGCTTCAGAAACCTCTTGTCCTAGGTTCATTTCTGTTAAATCCATACTTGCTAGGAAACTTGTCACAAACAAGAGCACTAGCGTTATTGATGTTACTTTCTTCATTTCAATTCCTCCGACGTCTCGGTATCCTTATCCACGTTATGAATCCTATTTAATCTCTAAGGAGCAAAAAATTTCAACCACATTATAAGTAGATTGCCTTTTCGATTATTTAGAGTGCCGAGCAGCATAGTGAAATTGACAATCGTGTTGATGAAGATATAGTCTCTACATGAGATTTAATCGTTTTGAGCATCAATTGGGGATATTTTTGTTGCGTTTCGGATGGGTATCATTGTCGTTAAAATAACAAGTGCCCACGAAGATGCAAGAATGAAGAATGATCTTGTGTGCGGGAAGGTAAAATCAACCCCTTGATCAGACCATATCGTTTCATAGAGAGAAGAATGGAAAAGATAGGCAATGACAAAACCATTGAGCAAACCAAGAACTGCAATCCAAGATACTTCGACAACAAACAACAAACCTACTTCGTTTCTTCGTAAACCTAAGGCTCTCATCATGCCAATAGAGGACCTTCTTTCGCTTACATTTCGATAGGTTACGACACCAATCCCTGTTACGCCTACAAATAATCCGATGCTGAGATACCCTTCGAACAAGCCAAGGAGTGACTGAACGAGTTGCTGCAGCGTTTGAATATCCTCATAGATGAGCGTGACCTGTACACCTTCAGAAGAGAATTTTTGATTGAGTTCTTCTGACAACATTTCGGCTCGTTGGCGCTCTATCTTTGATTTTCCTTGGATGATACGATCATCGGTTGATTCCTCGGAAACGCTGATGTACATTCTCGTAGCTTTCGCGTCAAATTGTTCCACAGCGACATCTGAATTAATCCAAATCCCAGCAGAATAGAGATACGAGGATTGCGCCAAAAAACCTCCAACTCGAACATAACGACGATTTTCAGGGTTTGAAAAATCAATTAGAGAAATTAAATCTCCAATTGATAATTTTAATTGATTTAGACCCGTACCGTCTGTTGCTAATTCAAGTCCAAAAGATGCATCAACGAAAACAATATCATCGTATTTTTCAATTGAAATCCATGCTTCTTCCGCAGTTTCTCCGAGTTGTTCATCCCATATGTGCAATGGTAGACCGCCATGGTTGGAAAAATTCTCATCAAATCCACGGATAATGTATGGCATTCGCTCTCCTGAATCATCTTCAATGTGAGCAGGAGCACGATAAATTCGAGCAACAGAATCAATTGAATCTCCTGTTGTTTCCGTTAAATTCCATTCAAGAACATCAGGCGGTAGATCAAGTGGTCTTGCTCTTGATGAAGTCAACAGAATCTCATAATCGCCTTCAGCTTCCTCGACAAATTGGGTTGAAAAGTTATCAAATTGTGATGTGTATCCTGCGAGTACAATGACTGAAAACATTGTTAATGAAAACATACCAACAACAGCGGCAGTACGTACAGGGTGTGCGAGTGGATGTGAGAGTGCTACTTTGGACAATAGCCGCTTTCGTGGAGATAGAGGGGCAAATCTGAGAAGTGCATTGAGGGCAAGAGGGGCTAAACTTGAGAGCAGCAAAACACCTGCGATGACTTGAACCAATCCACGTAGAATGAGTGCCAACTCATCAGAGTCAGCATTTCCGGAAAGATTCAATTGTACATAGAGTATTGACCATAACAAATAGGTGAGACCTAGTCCACCCACGGTATTTCTTGATGCATTTCTGTACAAATTTTTCCAAACCTGTTTCGACCTGAACCAAATTGGTAGTTCCCAGAAAATGAATGGAATAAGGATTGTGAAAATTGAGATGCCCAATAGGAGGACGAGTGTGCTTGCAAAACCCGACGTTTCTCCAAGCAAAATAAATGCGAAACCAAAGAGAATCAGACCACCTAGTGCAGCACCTTGAATCAAATAGAGATACCATGGCACTTGATGGTGGACGAATTGATGTAAATCCCGCAGAGTTTTGACGATGTTTAATCTAGCGTTCCACCAACTGAGGCACCACAAAACGATGAATGAGAGAATTGAGCCTCCACACCAACCAAGGACAATTGAATCTAAACTCCAATCATATCTGAATCCAATTGCTCCAACAGATGCAAACATTTGGGCGAATCCAGCTCCAACAAACCATGCAAGAACGCCACCAAAAACTGCTCCTATTGCCCCACCAATTGTGGCTAGCACCATGCCTTCAAAGAAGAACAATGCTCTTGCGTCTGCTTGTCGAAGCCCGAGTGCACGTAATGTTGCGACCTCATTTTTCCGGACCTCAAATAAAAGGAGGAGAATGGTGATGGTGAGCAAGATTCCTGCAGCGATTGTAAACGAACCAAAAACAACAAACATTCCTGACAAGAGGGCAGAAGATTCCTTAGCAGCTTCGATTGAATTTATTTTTACCGCAGACACTTGTAGAAACATGTTGTCCATCTTACTTTGTTCATTGAGTATGTTGATGACGTGGTTTTTACTCTCCTGAGACAGAGAAGTACCGTTGGATGAAAGCATCAGAAGCGTTCGCTCTCCTTGTTGAGCTAAGGCGAGGGTTTCGACATCATGAATTGATGCAAGACCAAAGAACACTTCTTCGATACTTGTCAAATTTTCAAATCCGGGCATTGCTTGCATGTAGCCTTCAATTTCGAAAACAACCGGTGTTGAATTTCCAAAAGCGAACGGAATTGCTCCATTGATGGCGAGAGAAGAGGAATTTGTTGCATCCATCAATTCAGAAACAGGTTGTGTCGTACGAAGGGCACCAGGTTGGAGGGTGTACCTTTCATCGCCATCAAAAGCAAGAATGAGTTGAGGTAGCGTACCTGCTCCAGCAATTTCTGAAAGAACTGGTAAACGAATCGAGGTTAACACTTGACTTGAGAGGTTCCATTTTGCGAGTCCAAAGTCTGTGCTACACCAACCATTGTTTTGTTCTTGAACTTGATAGTTACCATCGCATACATCATGTAATTGAATATTTGTAACGCCTCCGTCATTCAAAACAGGCTGACTCGCTAGTCGTTGAATCTGAATGGTAGGGTCAAGTTCAATTTGATACCATTCGATCTCGACCAATGTTTCAATTTCTAGGTATAGATTGGTATCAAAATGTAAAGTTGCATCCAAAACCGAGGTACTAAGCATTCCTGATAGGGAGAGTTGGCGTTCGATTGATCCAATTTGATTCATTTCATACAGCGTGTACTCACCATCCAATTCTGCAAGACCATAAAACAAGGATGCATGGTAAAGTATCGAAACAGCATCGCCAACATCATCAATAATCGTCGGGTCAGATTCATTTGGCTGAAGTTCACTTCCAAATACAAAACCGGAAGAAGAAGCGGCAACAGCCACACCATCAGCACCAAGTGCAGCATCATGAACGACATCGTTTTCAGATGCCATCCATAACCAAACATCTTCGCTTTCAAAGGATTCAAATCCAAATCCATTGTTTGACCAGTGCCATAGTGAATCGTTTGAAGTCTCTAGACCAAGCAGGTCTGTATTTGAGAGGGACAAGAGTTCATTTCCTTGATGCTCAACAGAAATAATTGGAGCGAGAATTGCCTCAAGCATGGCAACATTCGATGTATTATCTCGGATGTCTTCCCTTAAACGCTCAACAATCGTTGCATTGATTCGACCCAAATCACGTTCAGATGAAATCGTGATTCCTCCACTTGCATCATCCTCATTGACAAGGAGACCTATATCTCCAAACAATACACTTTGATCGAATTGAGATTCCATGGAATCGGCAAAATTTGAAATCGTTGTTGATTTAGTATCTTCGTCAAATGAATACTCGACACGTGTTACTTGACCAGGCATGTTCAACCATTCTTGTGCTGTTGGTAAATCCAAGAAAACTGCAGGTTGCATCGTACCACCACGTTGAGCAAAGCCCTCCATCGATGCGACGTGGTAAACCACCGCATCTCTGTAAACACGTTCTCTCCCTCCGCCACCGGCATCGTCACGAAAAATTGTGAAGGTAATGATTTCATTTTCTCCGACATCGAGTTCATCAGCAAAAACATCATTCACAACGATGAAAGGGGTATCTTGCTTGTTGAGGTTGAGAAGTTCAAGTGTAGCAAATTGAATGCCATCATCTTTGTCACCAATAGCTGGCCAGTGGCCCTCTTCTTCAAGCGTGGCATTGTTTGCAAACAAACTCGCACTTGCGATGCCAAGTCCCGTTGGACCAAGAGCACTAACAGTCGATGTGATACCGTGCATCCGTCCCTCAAGTGATTCTGAAAAGGTAGACTCATTCATGCTCTGCTGCCAAAATCGATTTGCCAATTCTTCTGAAAAAGTAACACTTGTTCCAGTGTTTGGATTAAAACCGCTGATGAGAATGTCGGTATTCGTCCAGGTTGATTCAACTTCATGAGCAATCGTAGCGTCCAATGAATCTCCGATGATAAACGAAGAAGAAAGGATGGCTGAGGAGATGATAAATCCTGCAACCAAAAGTGTAGCCTGTCGTTTTCGTCGACGGATATTTTCGAAAGCAACTCGCCAAACCATTTGACGTTGAGGAATAAGAATCGCTTGAAACCCAGTTAAACTCACAAGACCTAATACGATGCCAGCGAGCGTCAGTGAAACATTTGAGATCGGCAAGAACGACAAGAGAAGAACGCACAAGGCTGTATCAACGACAGAAAAGGCAACGATCATGGCCTGATGTTTGATGGAGATGGTTTTACTTCGTCCAAACACGTCAACAGCAACAATGCTACAAAGGAAAATAACCAGTGTAGCAATGGCCATTGGAACAAGCACTTATTCTTCCTCCTCACCTTCACCTTGTTTTTTAGATAAAATGATTCCATCACTCATCGAGATGACTCGATGACATTGACGTGCAATACTATCATCATGCGTAACAATCAAAAAAGTCATGTTATGTTCTTGATTCATTTTTTTGAGAAGATTCATGATTTCACTGGATGTGGCTGAATCCAAATTTCCTGTTGGTTCGTCACACAGGACAATAGCAGGCCGATGAACGATTGCTCTAGCAATTGCGACCCGTTGTTGTTGACCACCAGATAATTCGGCAGGTCGATGCTTGACGCGCTCAGATAGCCCGACTGCATGAAGTGCTTCCACACTTCGACGACGTGCTTCTTGTGGTGACACACCATTGAGGAGAAGTGGCATTTCTACATTTTCGGCTGCGGTCAGCACGGGGAGAAGATTGAAGTTTTGATATATGAATCCAAAGTGCTGTGCTCTAAGGTCCGTGCGTTGATTTTCAGTTCCTTGATACAAAGAGACCTCGTTGACAAGGACGTCACCGGCTGATGGGTCGTCAATCCCTGATAAGACATTGAGCAACGTCGTTTTTCCACAACCAGAGGGACCCATTATTGCAATGATTTCTCCTTCATTTATACGAAGGTCGACTCCTCGAACTGCTTCAACAGTCGACTCATGGGTGTAATAGACTTTCCAAAGTGATTCTGCTCGCAACACATTGCCCATGTCAAGAGCAGGAAGAATTGCGTTGATAAACTCCGTTGTGTTGGTCAAAATGAACAACATGGTTGACAAGAACATCTCGTTTCAAATTTTGTCGTTTGGCCCTCTCGTTGAAACATTTGGCGAACGTCAAACTGAACACAATGTCAAGGAAGGGACAACCATTCGAGAATTCATTCTCTCTGTAGATATGGAAAAATGGATAGGTTTTGGTTTATCTGTCGCAAAAAATGGCGAGAGATGCTCTCTTGATGACATCATTGGTGAAGACGATGAAATCGCTTTGTTACCACCAATGAGCGGTGGCTAAGACCTTTGGAAGCGAAAGCCTTGAACACTACGACAATGTCGGGGATTCAGGGTCAAATATGTTCGGCGGCATTGGCACACCTGAAATTTTGATTTTGCTTTTTCTATTTTTCATTCTCTTTGGTGCGAATCGACTCCCTGAACTTGCAAATGCACTTGGTCGATCGAAAGGAGAATTCCAAAAAGGTTTGACTGAAGCAACGAAAATAAGCACAGAGCAACAAACAATTGCTGACCTTGAAGCAGATGGAAAAACACCTGACCAAGTACTCATCGACCGTGCTAAAAAAGTCGGGATTGACCACACTGGAATGACCGTAGATGAACTAAAAAAGAAGGTTAAAGCACTCGAAGCAATGGAAGAAAGTGAATAAAAATCAATTCTTTCGTTTTAATTCCATTTGTGCACCACATCGATCACACTCAATTGTACTACCCTTCTTCGAAAGGTCAAATTCCTGTGGAACAGGAGAACTTGTTCGACAACCCTTGCATTTCATGTGCCATGCCCAAACTTGTTTTGATTTTCTCACCACAACGCTCTCAACGTTCAACTGAAAGAACGCTGCAACATTCTGTAACCGATAATCATCGGTAAACAAGGTTGTCTCATCCTCCGAGAGTGCTATCGATAAGATGTCGAGGTCAACATTGGATAAACCAGCCAAATCTCCGCTTTTTGCAGCACATTCCCTTGCATGATTGAGCATTTCATGTGTTGGTTCAATCCACCGTATGTCCAACGTTTCAAGCAACATCATCTTTGAAGAACTCAATCGTTCGATTTCCTTTATCTGGGACAATGCACAGAGACCTCCAGAGATTTTATCTGGCGGCCAATTGAGAAGAGCCGATGTATCGAGTACTCGCATCTATCGTGCTGTACAAAAACACCCTCTTCAAGACACCGTTAACACCTACATTGATGAAGTCAAAACTTTACCCTGCCGCATGGGCTGGAAAGAGACCATCATCGATTGGTTTGACATTTTCGGACCTGCGGCTCTTACCATGCTCTCGTTCACAGAAGCTATCATCCAACCCGTTCCGCCAGACCTTCTCTACATCCCGATGTTGCTTGATGCCTTG
>Ga0181583_10004165_pt1 | contig 10615 bp, 10 predicted proteins | sample 071ome_31_FD_132461 | JGI IMG/M metagenome (GOLD analysis project Ga0181583, IMG submission 132461) | Coastal salt marsh microbial communities from the Groves Creek Marsh, Skidaway Island, Georgia - 071405CT metaG (megahit assembly) | ecosystem: Environmental > Aquatic > Marine > Intertidal... | reverse complement strand
CGCCTGTGCCTTACAATCAATAGTCCGCACATTGCCTCGCCCGTTATTCACAGGACCGTATCACTGGCGCCGCGCTAGGGTTCGATGGGGAAGAAAGGGGATGGGAACGGCGGGCAGCCGCGGAGCGTGGAGGCGGCGGGCGGGGCTGCACACGGAAGCGTCGCGAAGAAAAACGCGCGTGTAAGGGGGGAGAAGCCTAGGAAATGGGGTTCCCCCGGCAGCGGGGGAGGGGGGGGGGCGAAGAGCGGCAAGCCCCTCTTCGTGAAGGGGGGCGGCGTGGGGGCCAAGGGAAAGGCCCTCCACGGCGAGCCCCGCGCGGTGACGGATAAGGCCAACGGGGCCGGCCAGCAGCCCCCCGCGGGCAAGAGGAGGCTGGAGAAGAGGCCCGCCGGCGCCGGGAAGAGCCGGAAGAAGAACCCCGCGGGGGGGCCGCCGGGCGCGTCCCCCGAGGAGGAGCGGGCCGCGGCCGGCCAGGGGGCGGGGCCGACGTCCAACTGGGAGGCGCTCCGGGCGCAGATGGGGGACGGGAAGGGGAAGAAGAAGAGGCGAGCTGCGGCGGACGCGGACGATCTCGCCGCGACGCGGGCCAACCGCGGCCCCGGGGCCGTCGGGGACGAGCGGGGCCTCACCCGCGTCCTGGCGCTGGACTGCGAGATGGTCGGGGTGGGGCCGGCGCGCAAGAGCGCCCTGGCGCACGTCGTCGTGGTCAACAACTCGGGGCACACCGTGTACGAGTCCTACTGCCGCCCCGCGGGCAAGGTCACCGACTTCCGCACCAAGTACTCGGGGGTCACCCCGGCCAACCTCCGGGGGGCTCCGTCCTTCAGGTGAGGTGCCCGCGACCCGCCGCCGCCGCCGTCGCCGTCGCAGCGCGCGCGGCCGTCCCTACTCACGGCGCTCCCGCCCCCGCTCCCGCCCCGCGCAGCGACGTGAGGGCCAAGGTGCAGAAGATGCTCGAGGGGCGCGTGCTCGTCGGGCACGCCCTGCACAACGACCTCGCAGCCCTGGACCTGGAGCACCCGCCACGGCTGATTCGCGACACTTCGACGTACCCCCCCCTCATGTCGGACCCGGCCGCGGAGGGGAGGGAGGGGAAGGCGCGGCCCCGGGCGCTCAAGCACCTCGCCGAGGAGCACCTCGGGCTGCAGATCCAGAAGGGCAACCAGGGGCACGACCCCACCGACGACGCCCGCTGCGGTGAGTGGCGCCCGGGGCCCGGCGCCCGGCCCCGCGTGCCGACCGGCCGGGGGACCCCGCCGGCCAACCCCCGCCCCCCCCACCCGCCCCCCCCGCCGCAGCGCTGTACCTGTACCACCGGTTCAAGAGGGACTGGGAGGACGGCATCCTCAAGGGCAAGGTGAAGGTCGCGAGGAGGGCCAAGGACGGGGAGAAGGCCAAGAGGGAGAAGGGCGGCCGGGCCACACGGGTCGGGGTCAAGGGCGGGGCGGTCGTCAAGAACGCCGTGGGGCGCAAGATGAGCAAGAAGAAAGTGCTTGCCGGCGGGGCCATCAAGGAGCGTGCAGACCTGTACGACCTGTGAGGGGGCGGCCCCGGGGGTGGCCCACGGGTCGAGGGCTGCCACCGCGTGGGGCCACCCTCCGGCCGTGGGCTGCCAGGGTGTTCTGGCGCGGGCGCGCCGGCTCCCTTTCTTTCACCCGACCCCGCGGCGACGCGCGGTCTTTCAAAGGAGCGACTCGCGTACGCGCGGATAGACCCATCGGAACCCGGACTGCGCCGCATCGCCCATTCCTCCCCCCACCACGAACTCCGCCCACACCGTGGAACCGGCGATTTCACCCACGCGGGACGTTATAGCGATGCTGGGCCGCGTGTCCAGGCGGGCACTTCGCCTCGGAGGTGGCGTCCAGGAGGCGTTCGCGCTCTCATCACGCGGCATCGCGGGGCAGTTCGGGGAGAACGCCTTCTGCGCCCCCTCGTCCTCTGGGCGGGCTTCTGAGAGCTTCTACGCTGCGGGGCGCTGGATTCGCGACTCCCCCCGCGTGTCCCACAAGTCTAAGATCCCCGAGGACGCGGAGACAATCGACGTGACCTTCATCAACCGCGACGGGAGCGAGCAGACGGTCAAGGTCCCCCTCGGGTGGCACATGCTCGAAGCCGCCCACGCCTACGACATTGAGCTCGAGGTGAGGACAATACTGGGACGGGTGCAATATTCGTGGACGGTGCCACCGCTTGCTCCCTATCCGACCCCGTTTTCCCGGTGGGAATCGACGGCGGGGAGCGGGGGCTCTGGGGGGGAACGGCTCAGGGGCCCTCCCTGAGCCCCTCCCTAGTGGACCCCTCTCCCGCAGGGCGCCTGCGAGGCATCGCTAGCCTGCTCGACGTGCCACGTGGTCGTACAGCAGCAGGATCTCTTCGAAGCCCTCCCCGAGCCCGACGAGGACGAGGAGGACATGCTGGACCTCGCCTTCGGGTTGACCGAGACGTCCCGGCTGGGGTGCCAGGTCATCGCGGCCAAGGAGCTCGACGGCATCCGCCTCAAGATCCCCTCGGCCACCCGCAACATGGCAGTGGACGGGTTCGTGGCCAAGCCACACTAGGCTTTTGAATGGCGCGGCCGGGCCAGAATGCCCCCCTACTTCTTCGAGTAGCCCTTGATGCTCCGCTTGGACACCCTCCCCCCCGAGGGCCGCTTGATGCCCTTCTTCCGGTCCGCCTTCTTCTGGCCCCGGAGGTCGGCGCGCATGCGGGCGTCGAGCGGGGGGCCCTTCCGCTTCCCCTTGCCCTTCTGGGCGCTGCTGGCCTGCCCCTTGGCCTTGGCGTAGATGCGCTCCACCTCGCGCATGCGGGCCTTCATGCTGATGTCCTCCTGGTCGGCCGCGCTGATGGCCTTGGCCTTGGCCTTGGCCATGATCCCCGCCACCCTCCTCTTCTTCCGCGCCTTGGCCTCGGCCACCTTCTTGAGCGGCCGCGCGTCGATGGCCCGGAGGCGCTCCTTCTCCGCCTCGATCTCCTCTGGCGTCACCTGCTCGATCGGCCGGTTGTACTTGTCCTCGTCCTCCCGGAACCAGTCGGGGAGCCCGTCGTCGTGGAAGGCGTACTTGTTGTACGCGGCCTCCATCACCGACCGCTTGTCCTTGCTCCGCAGCATCTTGCGCGCCAGCGCCATGACCTCGGACTTCTGGTTGTCCGTCAGCGATTCGAACTCGTCCTCCGAGTCTGACGACGCCGAGTCGTCGCTCCCGTCGCCCACCTCGGGCTCCACCGCCCGGACCACCTCGAAGCCGCCCTTGCCGCCCTTGCCCGCCTTGTCCCCCCGCGCGGGCTTGGCGTCCGCCTTGCGCTTGTCCTCTTTCATCTGAGCGATGGCCTCTGCCTCCTCCACGTCGCTGTCGGCCTCATCGTCGCTCAGGGCGACGCCGTTGATCACGGCGTCGCCCTCGTCGCCGATGTCCTCGTCTTCCGAGTCCACCATCCCCGCCATCTGCGAGCTCGGGGGGGGGTGTCAGCGGGCGGCGTTGACACCAGCATCCGGCGGCCAGCAGAGCTCCGCGGCCAGGGGGGCGGGGCGAGAGAGGTATCGGGCCCCGGATTGAGGTTATCGAGGCACTGGTAGCCCCGACCCTCACCCAAAAGGGACCAGCGTTGATCTACCCTGTCTTCGTGAGGCGGCGTGCCGACGGAGAGGAAACGGCCGCGCCCTCAAGAGTGGTACAGGGGGCGGGTGCATCCGGCCCGGGCGCCAGCACTCACCCCGAGCGCGTCCGAGAAGGCCGCGTCGCCGAACCACTGCTGGGCGGCGGCACTCTTGGAGGTCGTCACGCCGGCCTTGCGCTTGTCGAAGGTGACGATCAGCCCCCCGTCGCCCTCCTCCTCGGGCCCCCGAGCCATGCGCCGGGACACGGCCGCGGCCTTGCCCCCCAGCCGCTCGACGGCGTCGGCCCCGCCCCACCCATCGTTCCCGATCTCCCCGTCGTCGTCCATGCGCTGGATCTTGACCGCGTCGTGGTCTCCCAGCTGCGTCTTGCCCAGCGTCCCCTGCTTGAACCGCTTCTGCTGGTGGCTGCGCTCCAGCATCTCCTCCATCAGCTCCTCATACCGGAGGCGGTCCTCCCGCTCACTGTCCCCGTCGCTCTCCTCCTCCGACCCGGACCCGTAGTCCGACATCTCCTCCATCTCCTCCTCGCTCGACTCGAAGTCCTCCACCTCGGGCACCCCCGCCTGTGCCACGGCCTCCACCCCGCTCTGCGTCTTGATCCGCTTGAGGTCGAAGAGCTCAACGTCCTCCCCGTCCTTGTCGTCCTGCTTGTTGGTCGTCTGGGCGGCGCGGATCTTGCGCTTCTTCTTGAGCTCCCTGGCCTTCTTCTTCTCCCGCTTGGACCGGTCGTCCATGCGCGCGCGGATGTCGGCCATTTCCCGCAGCAGCGCCTCGTCCGTGCCCTCCTCCCCGGCCGGCGCCCCCTCCTCCCCCTCCCCCTCGCTCCCGCTCCCACCCTCGTCCTCCTTGGCCGCCTTGGCGTTCTCCTTCCTCCACTTGTCCACCTGTCTCCGCAGCTGGTTCCGCCACTTGAGCAGCTGCCGCAGCTCGCTGCGCCCCAGCACCTGCAGGTCCTGGCACAGCGCCCGCACCTCTGCCGTCGTGTGCTGGCTCAGCCGGGCCAGGTCGAGGGTCCGCTCCACCTCGTCGTCGTCGAAGTCCTTGTCATCCTCGGCGCGGGGGATGACCTCGGACTGCGGCCCGTCGATGAAGAGCTGCGTGGCGCCCCCGAGGAGCTCCGGGGCGCGCTCCGAGAGGACGAAGTGCACGGCCGAGAGGGCCTTGTGGGTGGTGGAGATGCCCTCCTCGTACCCTTCGCGGAAGCGCCGCTGCTTGGTCTTGAGCTTGAGGAGGGCGTCGGGGCCCATGGCCCGGGGCCCGTCGTCGACCTCCTGGAAGAGCGTCTTGTGGTCGAGGAGGCGCGGGTCGATCTTGGAGGGGGCCTTGTAGTCGAGGCACACGACGAAGATCTCGGCCGACGTGTTCCGGGAGGACGGGGGCTTGGTGGCCTCCACCTTGCCGAAGAGCTGCTGGAAGGCGTACAGGAGAGACGTGTACTCCTTCGAGCGGAAGACCTTGGTGACGAAGGTGCCCCCGGGGCGGAGGAACTCGCAGGCCAGCTTGCACGACTCGAGCACGAGCCAGGCCTGGGAGTAGGCCTCCGTGGCCCAGGCACCGCCAACGTTGGGGGCGCCGTCGTGGATGACGCAGTCGAACATCTGGCCCTTGGCCGTCGCCTTGATGTCCTGCCTCGCCTTCTGCGTCGTGATGTCCCCCTGTAGCGTCGTCACGCCCCGGATGGGCTTGATCGCCACCAGGTCAATCCCCAGGATGAGGGACGCCACAGGCATCGTCTTGGCCGCCACCTGGAGCCATCCCCCGGGGGCCGCGCACAGATCGAGGCACGCCCGCGAGTTCTCGAGGAAGTGGTACTTGCGGTTCAGCTGCACCAGCTTGAAGGCCGCACGGGAGCGGTACCTGCGCGGGCATGGGAGGCGGGAGGCCGGACGGGATTTTAGGGCTGCTGCGGGTGAGGAGCGTCCCCCGGAGGAGGGCGCGCCGGGCGACGCGGCCGTGGCCCGAGGGGAGGTGTCCCCTGTGTTATACGACGTGCGGTGGGAGTGCGCGTGTAGGCCCAGAGGCCACTAGGATTCTGGACGGAGACGGCGGAGAGGTCGCGGGGAAGGGCCCCGGAAGCGAGGTGTCGGCTGCCTGAGCAGCCGGGCGATTACGCTGCGCACAGGCTCTATCTACACGGTATGGCCGGCATTTCGCACTGATACGAGTCACAAAAGCCCGGAAAAGGCCGATGTCGCGGGCGAAAGGCCCCGGAAGGGGAGCGGGTCGGCGGGAGGGCGCACCCCTGCTCCTTCGCCAGGTGGTAGTACTTGTCCAAGCGTCCCTTTCCCTTTTTGGTCTTCTTCGCCATTGCCTGCTCGTCCGATACCGCGCCGACAAGCGCAAGTGGGAACTGGGGCAGGGGGAGGGCCACGCATGGCTTTCGTGCAGGGTGGATCGACCCCCGCCACCATGCTTCTGACACGATCGGCGGCGCCCACGGCGTCCACAAGAGTGGGATCCACGCCGCGTCCGCGGGCACTTCAGACGAAAAAGGTTCCGTCTCCACCGCCCGCCATCGCTTCGGGGCTCATCTGTCCTCCCGGCTGGAGAATCCCGTCCCCGTTCCCCCCGCACCCGCACTGGGAGCCTCGGGGCGAGAACACCGGGCCGTCGCCCACCGCACAAGCGCCGAGAGACATGGGAAGTGGACGCGACAAGAAGAAAAAGAAGAACCCCAACGCTCCCGGGCACGGGGCCAAGAAGACCGCGGGTGAGCACACCGGAATGGGCGCCGACTCGCGACCCCCGCCCCGCCCCCCCCCCCCCCCCCCCCCCACGGGGACCCCCCACCCCCCCCCCAACCCCGTGCCCGACCCCCCGCAGAGAAGGAGATCAAGCGCCTGGAGAAGGAGCATCGAAGGAATGCCAACAAGCTCGCCGGTGACGAGGACGACATCGACGCCATCCTCGCGGCCATGGCCATGGAGGACAAGAAGAAGGAGACCGTGCAGTATGAGCGCGGGGTGCCCGCCCCCTCCCCCCGGGTGAACGCGTCCCTCCTGGCCCGGTCTACGGGCGAGGGCCGGTCCCAGAGGCACGAGCTGGTCATGTACGGCGGGGAGTTCTACAACCAGCTGCTGGACAAGACGTACGTGTACGGCGACGTCTTCCTGTACGACGTCAAGGAGCGCCAGTGGACGCGCGTCGTCATCCCGGGGGGTCCCCAGGCGCGGAGCGCGCACCAGGCCGTGCTGTACAAGGGCTTCATGTACGTCTTCGGCGGGGAGTTCACGTCCCCGAACCAGACCAAGTTCCACCACTTCCGCGACCTCTGGAAGCTGGACTGCGAGACGCACCGGTGGGCCCAGATCGGGAGCAAGGGGGGGCCCTCGGCCCGGTCGGGCCACCGCATGGCCGTGTGGAAGGACAAGATCGTGCTATTCGGGGGGTACTACGACACGGGTCTCGAGCTCAAGTACTACAACGACCTGTGGGTCTTCGACATGGCAGTGAACAAGTGGGAGAGCGTGGGTGACCCAGGAAGCGGGCCGTCCCCCCGCAGTGCCTGCCAGGTCAAGGTCTACGGCGACACGATGTTCCTCTACGGCGGCTACTACCGCTCCCCGGACGTCGAAGACGAGGAGATCGAGCGCGCCAAGGTCCACCAGGACATGTGGGCCCTCGACCTGAAGACGTACCGCTGGGAAAAGGTCCCCCGGCAGGGCATGGGCCCGGGTCCGCGGTCTGGGTTCTCCATGGTACAGCACAAGCGGCGCGCGGTGCTCTTCGGGGGGGTCTCGGACCGCGACGCCGGCCGGGACGGGGACCTCATCGTGTCCGAGTTCTACAACGAGACGTACAACTTCACCTTCGAGGCGAGGCGGTGGTTCCCCCTCGACATCCGCCCCCCCCGCCCCGACCAGGGGCAGAAGAGGGGGCGCCGGGCCAAGAAGGGCCGGGGCGACGGGGACGAGGGGCGCGGGGACGGCGACGACGCGGGCGCCGGGGACGACGTCGGGGCCGGGGCCGGGGACACGGCGCAGGACCGGGCGGCGACGCGGATCCAGGCCAAGTTCCGGGGCTACGTGGTTCGCAAGGCCTACCTGACGTACCGCGTCGGAGGCGTGGTGAGCGAGCTGCTCTACTCGCCGGCGTCGTACGGGGTGGACCCGGGGAGCAAGGACTACCCGAAGCCGCGGGCGCGGATCAACGCGATGATGGCGGTGGCGGGGGGCGACCTCTGGATCTACGGGGGCATTGTCGAGGTGGGCAACGGGGAGAAGACGCGCGAGGTGACCCTGGACGACCTGTGGCGGGTGAACCTAGACAAGTGCGACGGGTGGGAGGTGGTAATGGACACCACCGTCGGGCCCGAGGTGTTCAACGACGGCGGCACCTCGGACGACACGGACATCGAGAGCGTCGACGGCGGCGATGCCCAGCCCAAGTGGAACGCCTGACGGTGCCGTGGCGCGGCGGAAGGCGCCTAGGATGATTGATCGAGGTGAAGAACTGAGACGTGACATTAGTTAGGGAGGCGGCGCAACAGGGGTGGTGCAGGGGCCTCGGCAGTGAGCACCCTCAGCAGCCGAGGCCCGCGCTGATCGACTCGGCGCACGACGGGCCCCCCTGGGAGGAGTCTGGGCGCGACGCCGAGGGGCTCTCCCCGCCCGCCTTGGCCGGGACCAGGACGGGGTGCGCGGCCACGGGGCTGCCAGCCGCGCACGTAGCCCCGACCGGCGCCGTGGTGTCGGAAACGGGCATCGATAAGACGATGCGCGGGTGGGGGCACCGCCCACGGGGAGGAACGGGGGCGCGCTCCTGGGAGGGCGAATCGCTGCCCCCCCCGCTGCCCAGCGGCTGCTCCCGGGTGGCGGGGCGGGGATCGGGGACTGCCACAAAGTCTGCAGGCACCCAGAGGGTCGGGGCCAGGACCGGCGGCGGCGACTGCGCCCCCGCCCTCGAGGAGCCCGGGGACACCGCGGCCAGTGACTCCCCAGGCCCCACACGTCGCGCTGGCCTTGTCTCCAACGCGACGGGGCCCGGGCTGTCCACGGCAGTGGCGACTGGGGCGGCCGCGTCCCCCGCGCCCTGCTCGTCCACGGGGTAGGTTTCGGTGCGCACGTGCAGTGGTATCCGCCTCGTTGCGGGCTCCCTGGTCTCCTCCACCGCCTCGGGGGTGGCCGCCGCCCGCCGGTGCTCCGTCTCCAGGGTGGCATCCGGAACGGGGTCCTCGATGGACGGTGTGGACGTGGATACGGCCTTGGCCGCTAGGTACTCCCCACTCGTCGGGCTGTAATCGATCTTATGGGTCATTGCCTTCTTGCAGGGCGGCTCTGGGCACGGAGCGGCGCAGGGAGGAGGTGATACCCCGTCGGTGGACCATGGCCGAGATGAGTGGCCCGGGCCCTTCGCCGACGCCCCGAGGGGGCGTCCTGAGCGTGTTCGCATGTCGTTCACCGTCGATGTACGCCCTGCAGGCGTGGATTCGGTTCATACATACAGAAGTCGTCAGGTGCGGCAGGAGGGGTGATCCCGGGCTCGGGGGTTCCGGGACCCGTGCCCTGGCCAGAGAGCCGCTTTGGAGGGAAATTCCGGGCTCACAGGCACGGCGTGGGAATCATTCGCACGATTAGTGGCACGAACGGGAAGACGATGGTTTCTATCGCGCGAATTGAGTTGGTTCGTTGGGCCGACACCTGACCTGCACCTCCCGTTCCACGCGACGAGGACCGTATCGCGGGGGCAACAATGGCCGTTCGAAAGTCGGAGAGCGCGACGAGGGCACGGGGCCGAACTAGCCGGGCCCGCCGGATGCAGGGGACCGCCCACCCCGCCAGTCAGCCACGAGGGGGTTTTAAGAAGTCACTTCTCCTCCCGGACGAAGAGCGTGGCGCTGGGGACCAGCCCCGCCGCCTCGAGGGTCTCGTCCATGTCCGTGTAGGCCCGCGGGGGGAACGCCGAGCGGATCTGGAACTTGGTCGAGCCCAGCTGGGAGGCGATGCGCGCGTGGAGCCGGGCGAGCGTGGCCTCCCCTCGCATGGCCAGGACGAGCGTGTGTCCCGCCGGGGTCTTGACCTGAAGGGTGGCCCGCTCCCCGCCCGTCAGGGTCTCCCCGAGCTCGCCCGCCTCGCCCTCGGTCTGCGACACGCGCGCGCTCGCGGCCTCGGAGGCGGGCGCGCTGGCGTGGGCCCCCGGCAGCACAAAGCCGCCCGCGCCGTCCCGGCCGTCCTCACTGCCCGAGAGGAGCCGCAGGGCACCCTTGCCCGCCGCCCCGCCCTTCATCGGCCGCCTCCCCGCGAGCAGCTGGTGGATGGCCGGGGTGTCCATCATCGCGTCGAACGACCCGGCCCCGTTGCCCGGGAGGGGCGGGCGCCCCCCCGCCGCCCCCGCCCCGCCGGGCCTGGCCCGGCCCGACAGCATCTCCTCGATCCCGCCGCGCACGGGGATCATCTTGCCGTTCTTGATGACCGCCTGCGGGAGCTTCTTCAGGTAGTCCTCCTTGCTCATCGGGGCGCCCTTGCCGCCCCCCCGCCCGAGGTCGGACAGGCCCCTGACGTTCCCGGCGGGGCCCGGCCCCGCCCCCGCCGGGGGCCGCGGCCCTCCCCCCGGTGCCGCGGCGAGGCCGTAGTCCAGGCCCGACTTGTCCACGAGCACGAGGCACGCCCCGTCCGGGAAGTCCTCCCGCAGCTGGTACGGGGAGTACCCGTCCACGAGGTCCTGCACCAGCGCCCGCGCGCTCGGCTCCGTGAAGGGGGCGAACGGGAAGACGTGCAGCTGCACGCCGTCCCGGTACAGGGTGAGGGGCACCGCGGGGGCCCCGCCGGGGGCCTGGCCGTTGAGGGCCGCGACCCGGCGCTCGAGCCGCCCCACGTCGATGCCCAGGCTCTCCACCGTCGGCCTGGGCCGCCGATCCTCCCGCGGCGCCGCCCCCCCCCCCCCCCCCCCCCCCCCCCCCCCCCCCCCACCACCCCCCCCCCCCCCCCACAACCCCTCCCCCCCACCAATAACACACCCACCTCCCTCTACCCCCACCCCCCCCCCCCCCCCCCCTCT
>Ga0181583_10004162_pt1 | contig 10618 bp, 9 predicted proteins | sample 071ome_31_FD_132461 | JGI IMG/M metagenome (GOLD analysis project Ga0181583, IMG submission 132461) | Coastal salt marsh microbial communities from the Groves Creek Marsh, Skidaway Island, Georgia - 071405CT metaG (megahit assembly) | ecosystem: Environmental > Aquatic > Marine > Intertidal zone... | reverse complement strand
GCGCGTGCGAGAAAGTAGCCACCGTCGGAGGCTCGGACAGGTGGGACAGCGACGACGGCTGACAATGCGATTCCGCGTCAACGATACGGGCCTGGAACCCAGGCCGTCGCGCTGCTGATGGATCGACTCACTGGCAGACCCTCCGGAGCGTCCCCCCGACGATCCCGTCTTCTTCGATCCCTGTCCCGCCGCAGTAGCACTGGGCCCAGAGCCCCGCGCACCCGTCACCGCGCGAGCCATGCTTCCTTGCTTCCTCAAAAGATGTGGGGACGAGGGGGGGAAAGGGAGATCCGACACAAGGGAAGCTGAGGTACGATCGGGCGTCTACTCGCCGCAATGAGCGGGAGCGAGCCCGCGACACGCCCTGTGCGGGGACGGTCCAGCTCGCCGAGCCTCGGGTCGGTCTCTCCCAAAGGTCAGAACAAGTGTCAACTTCTTCCCCGGCCAGGGGGGGCCTGACAGGGCGGGATCGCGTAGCCCCCAACGCAAATGTATCGGTTTCGAATCCGTCCGCTTGGGACACCTTCTCCCTAACCAACGCGCCGCACAACAGATCCCCGGCGCTTCCGAGTCCTCGCTGTGGACCTCTTCCGGACAGCACCCGCAAGTCTCGCACACCGGCGCGGCGAGATGGCCGCCGCCGCGGAAACGATTCGAGGAATCGATCCCGGGGCACCTGTCCCCGAGTTCCCTGAGGGGAGTCCCGAGAGCGCGGAGGAGCTGACCCGGCTTCGGTCGTCCCTCTTCGGCGCCCTCCCCCTCAGCGACATGCTCGGGGACGGCGTCAAGATGGCAGTGACGGGGGTTACAGGGTCGGACAAGCTAGTAGAGGTATGTGTACCGTGTAGAAGATACAATACGCGGTCGATGAGGAGAAGTGGCAACCCGTCCACCTGCCCCTCCCACTCCGCGCGAGCGCCCCCCTGTCTGCCCCCCGCGCAGCTTTTTGACGGAGTCGAGGCCCTCTTTGAGACCGGAAAATTCGCCCTTGACATGGAGACGAGCATTCGTGGCAACAGGAACCGGCCTCTTGACGTGGAGGGGAGCACGCTGCGGGCTGCGATTGACTCCCCCTCCTTCTGGGAGGGAGACGCCGATGAGAAGGGGCGTCTCCAGGATGCCGAGGCCTCCGGCCTTGACGGGGCGGCCGCGGAGAACGCCCCGAGCTGCGAGCATCGGCGCGAGGCGTACATGTTGGATGCGGGGGGGACGTCGCCGGGGGGCGTGTCTCGGGGCGAGGACGGGACGGTGGACGGCTTCGTGGTGGTGGACCGGGGGGACCTCGTTGACGCCATCGGGCACTTCCTCGCCGTGTACATTGCGTCTGACCCCAGGGCCGCGGGGATGACGCCCGGCGCACTACAAGAGGCCATCTCGGTGGGCCTGAAGGAGGTCAAGGGGAGCGGGCTGCTCAAGAACCTGTGGGTATGGGGAAAGGTCCTGTACCGCATCTCCACAACAGGCATGGCCCTCTTCCAGGTGTACTCGCACCCGTGGATCGTAAGGGGAGTGCTGCAGGTCGCCTGGGTAACGGGCAAGTTTCTAGCGAAGCGCTAGGTCGTCGATTCAACAACCTTGCGGCCGCCGTGACACCCGCACCGGGCGGACTGGTGTGCTTGCGGTGGGGGGCCCGCATCGTCTCGGACACTGACCCAAGTCGCCGCTCACACGCTCTGGAGGAACCGGTCTCTGTACTCACTGCCCTTGGCAAGCACGAAAAACATCGGCACCCCGGGGATCACGTGGCCCGCCTCCCTCAGTGTGGCCCCCAGTGCCTTGTCCACGTCCACCTGGACAGGTCGCACAGCCTCCTTACCGTACCGCTTGACCTCCTCGAATTCCCCCCCCTCTGGCCAGCCGTCCGTGAAGGCCTGCGCGAGCTCGGCCTCCGTCAGTGCCTTCCCAGCGTTGGCCATGTAGTACACCTCCACCGAGTCAGGACGATAGCGGCGCTCGGGGTCCCAAGGGGCAGGGGGGGCCCCTGGTCCCAGCATCACATCGAGATGTGCTCGGAACGAGTCCCCCTCCCCTGCGGCCTCGATGGCCTCGCTGGTGCCCACCTCGGGGTACATCAGCATCACCGGCCACGCAACGCCCCCCCCCGCTTGTACTGTGGGCCGCTTGTCTCCGATGCCCCCCTGTGGCAGGCCCACCCGGTATCCCTTGCTCACGAGGGCAGCGGCAAGCTCGCGACCAGGGCGCTCCTTCCTCTCCCGCGCCTCCCGTGCCGCCTCGGACCGCCGCTGGGCCGCTTCCCTGCTCGTTCTAGCGTGCTCCTCCAGCTGGCGGAAGGCGTCGGCGTCCCCCAACCGGGCCCCCGCGGTGCAAAGCGCCTCAACTGTCTCCCAGTCCCCGAGCCTCGTTGCCGAGCGGGCCCCGCGGAAGTACGCTTTGACGTTCTCCGGGTCCGACAAGGTGGCCTGCCTGGCGTCTTTCAGCGCTTTGCTCCAATTCTCTGCGCGAGACAGATCGCAAGGGACGGTGAGAGGGGCTGGGCTGGGGGGGCTGCCCAGGGGGAGGGTGCCTGGGGCCACAGGTGCCTGGAGCGGGGGATGGGTGCTCCGAGGGGCGCCTCACCCAGGTAGATCTGACACTGGGCCCGGTTGGAGAGAATGGTGCCCTTGAGCTTCGGGTCATCCCAGCCGGGCTCCGCGAGGGCCTTGCTGTAGAGGTCGATGGCCTCGCGGACGTAGAACTTGTTCCTTCCCTTCTTCGGGTCCAGGTACACCTGGAGCTGGAGGTTCGCCTGGTGCTTGTAGTTCCCCGCCTTCTCCAGCGGCGTTGTTTCGTCGATCATTTCCTGCGAGAATACAAGAGTGCGAACGCCTTGCTGGCTGGTCACCCGGGGGGGGCCGGGGGGGGTCAGGACCCCTGCTGGTGCGCATGGTCGGGGCACCCACCTGAATCGCCCGCCATTCCGGATTCTCGTTGGCATTCTCCGGAATTGTCTCCCAGAACATAGGATCTGCAGACTTGGCGTGACATGGGGTCGCGCATTCGGCGCAAGAAGATCCCGTGCGGGGCGAGCGGCGACGCGACGAAAGCGGCCACCGAAAGCCAGCAACACCGATGAGCGTATAAGCGCGTGTACTGGGTATATAGTCGCATGTACCGGCGCGAGGTGTTCTAATTATCGCTGGACACTGTAAGGCGCCGCCAACCCGCGCATATATTGTCCCGGAGTGCACACATTCGGGTCTCCCAGTCTGCAGCGGGGCCACTCACGCGTGCTGATGTCCTCCATCTCTGCCGGGAGGGGCTTGGGGTTGACGGTCCGATACCCGGCATCGTGGTCGGAATCGCTATCAGAGGACGACATCCTGGTGGTGCCCGCTCAATGTCCCTGCGGGCTCCCTCTGCAGAGGTGCTCCTGTCGGCAGGTGCTGACGGTGCGGTGCTGTTCAGTCCGAGGAGCCCGGGTGGATGTGCTACCGCACTCGTGTGATGCGACACGGCATGTACAGCTGCTCAAGCGGCGTAACATGCGAGAGAAGAGGGAATAGCCCATGAGGCTCCTCTTGTCAGGTCTGACCACAGTGCCATGCCCGCTCTCAGAGAGCTCCAGACAGGAGCCCCTGGGCGCTGAGAGGGGCAACCTCCCCCTGATGCCGTAACATTCACAGGTCCCTTCTTGTGCGCCGCGTAAGGGGCCCCCGCCGCGATATGGGCGTCAGCGACTACGCTCGCGGCTGCCTGTTGGTTCGCTCGGTGTGTGAGGCCCTCGAGTGAGTCGCTCCTTTCTTCGCCCCGAGAAATCCTCCCTGTTCCTGTCCCAGGCGTTCTGTCGGTGGTTTGCAGCATTTGGGAGCGCGGGGATAACTGCCATTTCTTTGTAATGTGGGGTGTAGGCGGGACGAAGTAGGCACCCGTGCCCCTCCTGTCGACTTTCGGGCTCTTGCTCGACGCCGCAGGTGTCCGGTGCCAATGACGGTGACAGCGCTCACCATGATGCACCGCTACGCCGCGCTCGAATCGATCATACCCAGTGATGAAGAGGCCCTCCGAGAGGTGGCGTCCGCGTGCGTCTTCGTTGCGGCCAAGGTCGAGGAGCACACACTCCGAACCAACGACCTCGTGAACGCCGTTTTGCGGCTGAGCCAGGGAAGGGGCACGGCGACGCCAGCAATGAAAGGCGCGTTCCCGGACCTTTATGGCGTTCCCGGGACCGACGAGCGAGTGGCTCACGGGGAGACGCCGGTGTGGGGCCAGGGCGGGGCAGGAGGCGCGGGCCAGGCTTCGGGTGACGGGAAGGGAATGGTGACACAGTGGCTGGTTGGGGAGGCGTACTACGACGCGAAGGCGACCCTGTTGCGGAATGAACAGCGGATACTCCGCGCCATAGAGTTCCGCGTGGAGGTCGAGCAGCCGCACCAATATGCCTTCAACCTCTGCCTCCAGGCACACTTGAGCCCAGCATGCGCTCAGCTGGCGGGGGCAATGGTGACCGACCTGCTCACCCTGACGACGCTGGCGGGGTCCGTCGCGGCGGCGAGTATTGGGGTTGGGGCCGTCGTCGCGGCCATGGAGGTCCTCGGGCTCCCGTCGGAGGGCGTCGCCGAGGCCACTGGCACAGACCTGGGAGAAGTGACGGCGGTGTGTCGAGAGATTGCTAGCCTCGCCGAGGTGTCGCCTGTAGAATGCTAACGCCTTACAGAACCCCGTCGTGGCCCCAGTGACGGCCACGCCGGCCTAGGCTTCGGCGCTCCTGGGCACTGACACTACTTGCTGTCAAACTGCTCGATCGACCGTGTTGCTAGCCCCATCAGGTCGGTGAAGGTGCCGACAGCCCCGCGAAGCATCTTCGGGTCAGTGGCCCTAAAGTTGACCACAACGTCGCACCCGCTCGCGACGATGCTCTTGCTCACATGCTTTGGGTGCAGCTGCGGGGTGGGTGACGGTGGAAGCCGGTTGGGGCAGCGGGGCATGGGCGTCCGCCAGGGGGATGACGAGCGCACGGGCCATGTGAAACTCGCCTCGGTGTCGACACTAAGCGCCGCTGCCACCATCCCGGCGTGCCGCTCCGTCGCGTAAGTCACCCTCGACGCGTATGCGAAGGGCTGCAAGGAGGAGGGTGGTGGGAGGGTCAGAGGTTGCACCTCCCTCCGCGGATGCCGCGTCCTCATAATAAACATCCCTTTGACTGCCAGGTGTGTCGCATTATTCGCACCAATACACGCAGTCCAAAGAAACAAATCGGGAAACGGGGATTAGGACTCGCCGCACCTTCTCCAAGTCGTCCCCCATCTTCTGCTGGGACGGGTGCCTCTCTATACGCCTATATTAGGGGCACCGGTGAAAGTTCCTCACCGAGCGCCTATGCAAGGCACAAGTGAGTGGACAATCCTCCTTCCGGCGGATAGTTTACACCTCTGGGGCCTCGACCAACTTGCTGCAAGAGGACCGTCTCGCCGAGTGAGACAGACAGCCCCCGCCCACCGACCCTCTTCGCCTGCCTTCCCCCGGCCCTCTCAAAGGGCCGAGCGTGTTTTTTCGTACGAACGAATCAGATTGATAACCTGTTCCTGTCGCGAGCGTTGCTTTTTTGGGGGGTGTCACAGCAGCTATCGTCGACTATGTCCTCCTTCATCGGTAGCGCGGTCTGCGCCCCCACGCGCATGGCCGTGGCTTCGAGGTGCAACACCGCCGTCCGTGCCGCCTCTGTGGCTGCCCCTGTCTCTGTTGACGTGAAGAAGCTCGATGGCTCCTCCGCTGGGTCTGCCTCCGTCTCCCTTCGCGTCGCTGACGCCTCTACCGCCACCGGCGTGGTCCACCGCTACCTTACTCTCGTTCGTCAGAACCTTCGCCAGGTGAGGCGCCTTCTGGGACGCCCCCGCGGCGCGGGGACGACACAACCCCCTCTCGACCAGCTGCCATTCATCCGTCGCCTGGACACTTCCCGGTACCGATACTGGGTCGCACTGTGTATTGCGTGCTTTTGGATCATATATTGGCTCGTGTGACGCGGAGCTTGCGCCGATATTGGTACTATGCTGCCCGTGGCAGGGCTCCGAGGGTCTGGAGAGGAGGTCCTGTGCGCGAGCCTGGCCAACTCTGCGTGAGTTGGGCCGGCGTTCGCCGCGGGTGCGCGTTAGCATCGCGCCGGCACATCGTACAGGGGTAACAGTCGCGCCTGAAGGCCGTGTTTTTGTGCGAGACACCAAAGTTGCCGACCGTACCCGCCCGTTTTTTTCCTCTGCAGGGGTCGGCAAACACCAAGACCCGGTCGGAGGTGCGCGGTGGTGGCAAGAAGCCCATGGCCCAGAAGGGCACTGGTGGGGCGCGCCAGGGGTCCCGGCGCACGCCCCTCCGCCCCGGCGGTGGCGTCGTGTTCGGCCCCAAGCCTCGCGACTTCACCATTAGCATGAACAAGAAGGAGAAGCGCCTCGCCATGGCCACGGCCCTGCAGTCTGCGGCAGCCAACAACATGGTCGTGGTGGAGGACATGTCCTCCTGGGCCGAGGTTAAGACCTCCAAGCTCGTTTCCACGCTCAAGGCGGTCGGCGCCGACTGCATGTCCGAGCAGGTGCTCCTCGTGACCGGGGACTTCGTCGAGGCTGTCGCCAAGTCGGGCCGCAACGTCCAGAAGCTCACCGTCTCCAACACGGACAACCTCAATGTCGTGGACGTGCTCCGCGCCAAGACCGTGGTCCTCGACCAGAAGGCCCTCGAGAAGATCTCCGAGTTCTTTGGGGAGAACGGCGACGCCTTCAGGAGCCACTACGTCCAGAACTGAGTCGTGGCACGCCAGGGTGGTTGGTCGAGAGGCGGTAGTCATGTGGGGTTTTGTTGCTTCCAGGTTTGTTCTGACATTTTTTTTGCGTGCCCGTCCTCTCTCCCGCCGCCGGACCCGTGTTCAAGATGGAAGACAGCCTGCTGAGCAGCACCGACGCGGGCCGGGCCTCCGGGGCCGCCCCCGCCCTCCCCTTGGCTCCGACGACGGGGGCCCTGCCTAGCTGTGCTCGTGCTGGCCGTTTGCCTCGCCGCGCTGCATTCCGTCCTCGTCCCGGAGCGCGGCGCCCTCGTCGTGTTCCACGACGAGGCGCACTACACGACGGGGGACGCGAACAAGCGCTTCGCCTTGCTGACCGACGAGGCCAAGTGCCCCGCCAAGAAACGCGTCAGCATGACGGCACTGGTCCGGTCCCGGGCTGTCACACAGGGGAGGTGCCAGCCAGGTCTCGTGGGAGTCGGGACCCCGCTCCACTTCGCCTCACCGGCCCATCCTGACCCCGCAATCTGGAGCCTCGCGTGCGCTGGCCTGACAAGCTCCACCATGCGTCTGTCGCAGCCGCGAGCCTCGTCCCGAGGCCCGGCTGGGCAACTGCCCAGGCGGAGAGGCGTGGAGAGCCGAGGTCTGAAGCTTCTCTCCGAAATCAGCCTGAAGTTTGGGCAAGAGCTCGTCGTGGTCGGGTCCGACGACGCAATCGGTGAGTTCTACCCATCCGTCCCGCGCGGAACGGTACAAGATCTCTCACGCCGGCCTGCGCGCTCTTGGCGAGAGCGTTAGGCGAAGATTGAGCCGCTCCGATACTAGGCTAACAGGAGGCGTATAAGCATTCGACGCCCCATACAATCGCACAATATACCTCTACGGTACCGTCCCCGGACGCTAAACGGACCATCGCGCGCAGAAATCGCTGCGCTCGCCTCAAACCCCGGGGCCGCTCGGAATGCCCGTTGGGCCGGTCGGCGCGCTGCAGATTCGAGGACGCGGTAGCAGGCGGTGATTTCTGCGCTCGTGCGGTATCGTTATTCAGAATCGTCGAAAACCTTGCCCTCATACCCCTCACGAGCCTGTAAAATGCCCACCCCAACTGTGCAGGGGCCTGGGACCCCGAGAAGGGGGCTGTGATGAAGTGGACCGAGGGGGACAAATGGACAGTAGAGATCGACGCGCTTCCCGAGGGCACCGAGTTCAAGCTAGTGATCAACGACATCAACACTAAGCGCGCCGAGTGGGAGGCGGGGGACAACCGCCTCGTGACAGTCGCAGATGGCGCTGAGCAACTTGTTTACGGCAACCCTGCGCTTACGGTTCAGGTGGACCCCGATACGGTCCCGATAGCACCGGCAGCGGAGGAGGCGGACCCGGTTATTTCAGAGGCCGTGGCTCTCCCGGTCGTGGCGCGGTCGACGGACGCCGCGGAGCTCCCAGAGCCTGCTGCAGTCGAGGTGCGGCCCGAGGCGGAGGTGCCTACTGCAGAGCAGGTGCCGGCGGGCGCGGCACCCGACGGGGAAGCTTTGCTGGTCGAAGACGAGGACACGACTGCAGCCAAAATGACGGAGATACCAACTAGGGGAGAGGGCGCGGACAACCTGGGGGATGGGCCGGATGCGGACGGGAACTATGGCTACGACCCCATCCTCCGTGCTCTGGGCCTGAGGTCCCCGACCCCCGCGCCCAGGGAGGACGTCAAGACTGTCCCGGGCGCCCCCGGCCCAGGTTTGGAGCTGGAGAACGAACCCGAAGCCGCGGCCGAGCCGCCCAACCCTGTCAAGCCCCGAAAGAAGGAGGAGAGCCTGGAGATGTCCAACACACTCGATGACATGCTCGAGCCGCTCCCCGAGTCGGCCAGGGAGCTCGTCGACAAGTTCCAACGCGCCAACGAGGAGGAGGATGACGTCACTAGGCTGGTAGGCGAGATCACCGGGGCCCGGGAGAAGATGAAGAGGGCGATTGGTTCGATCCGGCCCTTCGAGTCGACGCTCGAGTCCATTGCGATGTCCGTTGATGACCTCGAACTGGTCGACTGGGAGGACGCGCCCCTCGACAGTGATGATGGCCGCGAGGCTGAAAGCGACGGGGGCCGGCGCACCGAAGCTGGGGAGAAGGGGGAGCTGAAGGAGGTAGGCGAGGAGGCAACGGGAGAAGGCGAAGCCGGAGCACAGGACCGCCGAGGGGCAGGGGACGTCATGGCTCAGCTGGAGGAAGGGTTCGACCTTCTGGGGCGCCCGAAGCCTGCCCCAAGTCCCAATACGTCCAGGGATAGGCTACAGGCGGCACAGGACCGGCTACTGGAGCGTAAGAGGGAGTACAAGGAGCAGATCAAGAGAAAGGAGGAGGAGGAGAGAGCGAAGTTGCTCACCGAGGAACAGGTGGATGCGATCGTCGTCCGCGAGAGAAAGCTCGTGGAGGACGAGCTGAGGGAGCAGCACGACGCGGATCTGGAAAACGCCAAGAAGGCTCTCGTTGCGGAGAAGGAAGCGCTCGAGGAGCAGCTCCGGAAGAAAGAGCAGGCGCTGAAGGACGCGCTGACCGACACGGGCGGCAAGGGGAAGAAAGGGAAGAAGGGGAGGAAGCAAGCCGCCAAGGGCACTTTGGACGCCGACGCCGAGGTCAAGGCTGCGGAGGAGAAGGCCGCTGCTCTCCTCAGAGAGGCTGAGGAGCGGTTCGAGTCTCGCCTGAAGGACGAGGTGGAGAAGGCCCAGAAGCGGGCCCATGAGTTAGAGAAGAGGCTCGCGGATACGGAGGTCGAGCTCAAGAAGGCCAGTGACGGCGTCAAGGGCAATGATGGCAAGAAGGCTGCTGAGAGCAGGGCAGCCGACATGAAGGCTGAGTTGTCAGCTCTCAAAGAGAAAGAGAGCGCCCAGCAGAAAGAGATCAAGGAAATGGAAGTCATCGCAGACGCGCTGAGGAAGGAGAACGAGGCTGCTGAGAAGAGGTGCGCAATCCTCGAGTCTCAGCTGAAAGCTGCAGCTGAGGCGGCCCTGGCCACCGGGAGCGAGGAGAAGAAGGCGACAGGCTCTGACGCGGAGGCGAGGCTGAAGAAGCAGTTGAGGGCCGAGGAGCAGAAAGTAGCCGAGCTTCAGGTAAAGGTGAAGGAGGTGCGCAAGAATCGCGAGCAGAACGAGGCGCGGGTGAGGAAGCAGGTCAACAGCGAGGCCGACAAGAAGGTCCAGGCCCTTCAGAAGGAGCTAACAGAGGCGAAGGCCAGCCTGGTGAAAGCTGAGACTGAGGCTGAGGAGAGGGCGGCCAAGCAAATAAAGGAGATTGAGGCGCAGACCCGGAAGGAGCTCCAGGCCGAGATCCAGGCGGCCGACTTCATGTTCCGGAGCAGCATGCTGGTCGCTGCAATGGACACCGAGAGGCAAGGCGTAGCATCGGACGAGGCCCAGAGGCTGGCAGAGAAGCTCGCAGAGACCAACATCTTGCTGGAGGAAGTGACCACCCGCGCCGCCGAGGACGTGCTCGCTGCTGAAACGATGGCTATCAAGGCCCAGGACGATGCCGTGCAGCTTAGCGACAAGCTCGAGGCGGCCACCGAGGCGGTGAGGGCAGAGTACGAGGAGGAGATCGCTGCACTGAAGAAGGCCCTAAAATCGGCCAATGCGTCCGCCGAAAGAGCCCTCGAGGAGAAGGCCGAGCTGGAGACCCTCGTGCAGGACCTCGGGAAGCAGGTGAAGTCGTTCCGTGACGCCATGGACTCGATGGCAATCGCGGTTGATAACGACGAGGGTGCGCCCGTGGCCAAGGGCAGGGCAGGGAAGAAGGCGAGGAAGCAAGGGGAGGAGATTGCTGCACTGAAGAAGGCCCTAAAATCGGCCAATGCGTCCGCCGAAAGAGCCCTCGAGGAGAAGGCCGAGCTGGAGACCCTCGTGCAGGACCTCGGGAAGCAGG
>Ga0181583_10004158_pt1 | contig 10625 bp, 4 predicted proteins | sample 071ome_31_FD_132461 | JGI IMG/M metagenome (GOLD analysis project Ga0181583, IMG submission 132461) | Coastal salt marsh microbial communities from the Groves Creek Marsh, Skidaway Island, Georgia - 071405CT metaG (megahit assembly) | ecosystem: Environmental > Aquatic > Marine > Intertidal zone... | reverse complement strand
GGGGGGGGGGGGGGGGGGGGGGGGGGGGGGGGGGGGGGGGGGGGGGGGGGGGGGGGGGGGGGGGGGGGGGGGGGGGGGGGGGCGGGGGGGGGGGGGGGGGGGGTGGAGGGGCCCCCGCGGGCGGGGGGGGGGGCGGCCCCCCCGCGGGGGCCAGAAGGGCCGTTGCGCCCGGGGGCCGGGCGCGGCGGCGCCGCGGGGAAGGGCGCGGGGGGCGACGGGGCGGCCGCACATCCCCGCTTTCCCTCTCTCTCTCCCGTCCCGCGCGTGGGCGGAAGTGCACCGGCCGGCGAGCGCAGGGAGGGCCCGAGGAGAGGCGCCGAGAGCCCGCCTCAACAACTCGGGTTTGAACGGGACGGGAAGGTGCGACGCCCCGCCGCGCCGGCGGGGGCCCCGGGCCGCGGCAGGCGGCGGGCCGGCGCCTGATCCCCCGCCGACGCCTGCCCCGCGCGCCGGGGAGACGCCGCCCCGGGGGGAATCGATGCACATGTCCCCGCGGGACCCCGAACCGGGCCGGCGCATCCGGGGATCGCCGCGCGCCCCGTGGTCGCCCTCCCGGGGCCCCGCGTGGGGCACCGCGCGGAAACGTCGAGTCGGACCCCGAGGGCGCGCGACGCGCGCCACGGCGCCCCCACCCGCCCAGCGGCGCGCCCCTGGGGCCGGGGCGACCGCAGCTGCCGAGGTCCCCCCCTCCCCTCGCCGACCCGCAGGGGCACCCGCCATGTCGATCTTCTTCCAGAACGCCCTCGAGGTGTCGCGGCCCCACGCGATGACCCTCTCCAAGTCGAGGGGCGGGTCGGGCGTGGTGGCCGTGGCGAAGGAGGGCGCCAACGTCGCCCTCTACACTTTGGTGAGCGAGCCACCCCCCGAGGGCCGACGCCGCCCGCGAGGGCCGAGGACCCCGCGGGCCTACCGACCCCCGCGGGCCTACCCGCCCCGCCCACGCCCGGCGGGGCCCGGCGCCAGCCCCCCCCCCCCCCGCCCCCCCCCCCCCCCGCGTCCCGGCGCAGGACGGGCGCCCGCTCATCCCGGGGCGGGAGGCCCCGATCAACAACCCGCTGGCCCAGCCGTGCGCGTCGCTGGCGTGGCACCCGGCGGCCCGGCTGCTCGGGGTCGGGTGGTCGGACGGCGGGGTCCTGCTGTGGTCCGAGGCGGACCGCAAGCCCCGCCCCCAGGACCGCCCGGGGCACACGGCCAAGGTGCACCTGATGCAGTGGACGGCGGACGGGCAGCGGCTCGTGACGGGGGACGCGCAGGGCACCGTGTGCGTGTGGGCGGCGCAGGGCGGGCTCAACCCGGCCCTCCTCGCGCAGTACCGGGACCCGGGGTCGTGCGTGGACCACCTGGTGCTGTCGGACCCGGCGTCGGCGCCGCCCGAGTTTGACGAGGACGGCGCCGGGAGCGAGGCCGAGCCGCTGGCCCTGGCCGTGTACGCCGTGTACGCCGGGGAGCGGGACGAGACGCGCGTGTTCGCGGCCAACGACCAGGAGAACCGCATGAGCCTGTTCAAGTTCCCCGGGCGGTGCAAGGCGCTCCACTGGCTCCCCGGCCCCCGCCAGGTGGTGGTCGTCGACGCGGCGGGGATGCTGTCCACGTGGGGCCGGGAGCCGGACGGGTGGGCCAAGGCGTCGAGCATGCTGACCCCGGGCCTGGGGCGGGCCGGGGCCGGCGGGGCCGGCGACTTCCGCTGCGTCTGGTGCGGGGACCACACGCTCGCGATCGCGTCCCCGCACGAGGCGAGCGTGCGGATGTACGACGCGGGCACGCAGGACAACTTCAAGCTGGAGCTGCCGGGGAGCGCGCGGAGCGAGGGGCTGGCGGCGAGCATCACGGCGCTGGCCGTGACGGAGGGCGGGGTGCTGGCGGCGGGGACCAACACGGGGGCGGTGGTGGTCTGGAAGCACAAGCCGCGGGGCGGGGGCCGGCGCGGGAGCCAGGACGGGGCGGGCGCGGCGGGGGCCGCCGTGGCCCGGGACCCCGAGGAGGACTGGCAGCTGCAGGTCACGCACCACTTCAGCGCCCGCGTGGACGCCGTCCACATGGGCCCGCACGGGCGGTCCATGGCGGTCCAGACGGCCGGCGGGGTGGTCCTGTCGCGCGGCTCGCTCCCCCGGAGCTCGATGGGCTACGGCCTGGCGTGCGTGCAGACCTCGGACACGGGGCTGAGCATCGACTCGGACAAGGGCGGCCACGGGATGGAGATCGAGACGGCCATCCAGATCCACGGCGTGTCGCACCACAAGGACAAGGTGCTCGTCTGGTCGGGGGAGGAGGCGCAGATCTACACCCTGACGTCGAGCGGGCCGCAGCTGACGGCGTCCTTCCCGCGCGCGGCCACGTCCATGGCCGTCGCCAAGGACGTCGTCTTCGAGTGCAGCCCCGCGGGGGTGAACCTCCTCGACCTGGAGGGCACGGCGCGAATGACTCTCCCGAGCGAGCACGTGCACGGGCCCCCCGTGTGCCTCGACCTGCGCGCGGACGTCCTGGCCATCGTCACGCGCGAGGGCTTCGTGGACATCTACCGCACCGGCACGGGCACCCAGAACGCCGACGGCGGGCGCCCCGTGTCGCTCGGCCCCCCCCGGAGGCTCAACCTGAACGGGACGTCGGTCGGCGTCGTCGAGTCGTGCCGCCTCAACCGGGACGGGACGATGCTGTCGCTGCTGACGGCCGACCGGTCCGCCGCCGCCGCGCACCCGCCCGGGCGCGTCTTCGTCTACGACATCGCCGAGGACAGCCTCGCCGCGCACGACCTCCCCGGCCGCTCCGTCCTGTCCCACGCCTGGGACGCCCGCGACGAGCGGCTGCTCGGCGTCGAGACGGAGCCGTCCGCCGACGACGACCGGGCGGGCGCCCGGGCGGCCCCGGAGCGGCAGGTGTCCCTGCTGTTCGCCAGCCAGGGGGCCATCCACCACTTCGACACGGCCGACATGGACCCGGACGAGTCCCTCCTGGGCCTGCGGGCGCCCAACGTGTCGGTCTTTGCGCGGCCGGACCCCGTGCAGGGCGACGCGGGGGGGCCTGGGCTGGCGGGCACGCTGCGCGGGACGATGAACGGCGGGACGCTCAAGGGGACCCTCAAGGGCACGTCGCAGCGGGACATGGGGGTCGTGACGGAGGGCGGGCGGGTCAAGCCGCGGATCAAGCAGCAGCGCATGTCGCCCTTCTCCGGGCTGGACGACGGGGAGGACGAGGGGCTGGTGACGGCGCTGCTGGGCTTCTCCTTCTACACGGCGGCGGGGAACAAGGAGGAGGCCTTCAAGGTGGCCAAGGGGATCGACGACGCGTCGGTCTGGGAGTCGCTGGCGCAGATGTGCATCAAGACGAGGCGCCTCGACGTCGCCGAGCACTGCCTCTCCAACATGGGCCACCTGCAGGGCGCCCGGGCCCTCCGCGAGGCCCGCGACGTGGAGGACGTCAACGTGCGCGTGGCGCTCGTGGCCCTCCACCTGGGCCTCCAGGAGGACGCCGAGCAGCTCCTCGCCGGCGCCGAGGCGTGGGGCCAGCTGGGGGCGCTGCTGGTGGCGTCGGGGGAGTGGGACAAGGCGCTGGCCCTGGCCGAGTCGCGGGACCGCCTGCACCTCCGCAGCACGCGCTTCGCGCACGCCCGGTTCCTCGAGGAGCGCGGGGACATCCCCGCCGCCATGCGCGAGTACGAGCTCGCCGGCGCGCACGCCACCGAGGTCCCCCGGATGCTCCTCAAGGCCGGGGAGGCGCAGCGCCTGGAGGAGTACGTCATGGTCAGCCAGGACCGGGACCTGCTCGCGTGGTGGGCCCGCCTGTGCGAGTCCCAGGGCAACCTGGCCACGGCCCTCCGCGTGTACGAGATGGCCGGGAACCACGCGGCGGCCGTCAAGCTCCACTGCATGCAGGGGATGCTCGAGCAGGCCGAGGCGCTGGTGGAGAACACGCGGGACCCGGCGGCGGCGTTCCAGCTGGCGATGCAGTTCGAGTCCATGGCGAGCCTGGAGGAGGACCCGCGGCCTCTGTACGACGAGGCGATGCGGTTCTTCGTGCAGGCGGACCGTCCGGCGTACGCCCTCCGGCTGGCGCTCAAGATGGGCGACGAGGCGCAGGTGATGCAGCTGGCGGGCAAGTGCGCCAAGTCGGACCAGCTGCACGCCGCGCAGCTGCTCGAGGCGGCGGGGGAGCTGGACCAGGCCGTGCGGCTGTACCAGCTGGGCGGGCACCAGTCCAAGGCGCTGGAGCTGTGTTTCAAGCTCGGGCGGTACGACGCCCTCGAGCAGATCGCCGCGGAGCTCGACACGGGGAGCGACCCGGGCATCCTCCTCCGCTGCGCCCACTTCCTGGTCGAGAACGGCCAGGCGGGGCGGGCCATGCGCTACTTCGCCATGGCCGGGGAGGTCGAGCGCGCCCTCGAGATGGCCGAGGACGGGGTGCCCGGGGCGGTGATCGACGAGGAGGTGGCCGAGGTCCTCACCCCGGCCAAGGGCCAGGGGGACCCCGTCTACCGCGAGCGCGTCCTCCTGCGGGTGGCCGAGGCGTGCATGCGGCAGGGGCAGTTCCACCTGGCCTGCAAGAAGTTCACCCAGGCGGGGGACAAGCGCCGCGGCATGCGGGCCCTCCTCCGCTCCGGGGACAAGGACAAGATCGTCTTCTTCGCCGGCGTGTCCCGCGACCGCGAGGTCTACCGCATGGCCGCCAACTTCCTCCAGGCGCTCGACTGGCGCAACGACCGCGACGTCACCAAGAACATCATCGGCTTCTACACCAAGGCCAAGGACTACGCCTCCCTCGCCGCCTTCTACGAGTCGTGTGCGCAGATGGAGATCGACGAGTACCGCGACTACGACAAGGCCCTGGCGGCCATGCGGAACGCCGGGCGGTACCTGGACAAGGCCGGGCCCGACCACGCCCTGGCCAAGGCCACGCTGGCCGAGCGGGAGGAGCTCGTGGGGCGCTACCTCCGAGCCCGGGCAGTGCTCGCCCCCGACGCCGGCGCCATCGCCGAGGGCCTCGGCCCCGAGCAGGAGGCGGCCGCCGAGCGCGTCTGCCACCAGCTCCTCCACGACGCCCCGCAGGAGGTGGCCCCGCAGGAGGCCAGCATCCGCATCGGCGACGTCTTCGCGCTCCTGGTCGAGTACAAGCACGCCCGCGGCGAGCTGGGCCAGGCGCACGCCCTGCTCGTCCAGATGCGCGACCGCGGGCTCGTCCTCGCCCCCTACATCGACGGCCGGGTCCTCGACGACGTCTTCTCCGCGGGCGGGGTCGTCGACGACGGCAGCGGGGCGCGGGGGGCGCCCGCGGCCCGCGGCCCCGGCGACGCCCACAGCGACGCCAACGACGACATCCCGGCGGACGTCGACGACACGGTCGACTCGGACGGGTCGTACTGATAGGCCGGGGGGTTCGCCCTTGAACGGACCGCTCGCTCTTTGGAAAGCGTCGCCCCCCTATCCCCGGCGATCCCTCCGCCTCCCCGCCCGTGCCCCGGACACCCCCCCCCCTGCCCCGCTCACACGAGAACGCGCCCCCTGCACGGCCCCCGCGTCTCGCCACTCGTCACAGCCTGGACCTCCCGGGGGCGGCGGGGGGCGACAGGAAGGCGTCCGCCTCGAGGGCCGCCATGCAGCCCGTCCCGGCGGCCGTGACGGCCTGGCGCCAGCGCCTGTCCGCGACGTCCCCGGCGGCAAAGACGCCCGCGACGCTCGTCGCCGTGCTCCCCGGCGCCGTGGCGACGTACCCCTCCGCGTCCGTGGCCACCTGCCCGCCCAGGAAGGCGCTCGCGGGCTCGTGGCCGACGGCCAGGAAGAGCCCCGCCACGTCCAGGGGGCGCGCCGGGCGCGTCGTGCCCCCGCCCGCGGCGCTGCCGACCCAGATGCGCCGCAGGTCGCCCCGCGCGTCGCTCTCGGCCCGCTCCACCACGCTCCGCCACAGGACCGCCACGTTGGGGAGCCCCAGCGCCCGCCGCCGCAGGGCCGCCGACGCCCGCAGCGCCCCGCCCCGGTGAACCACCAGCACCCGCGACGCCCGCCGCGCCAGGAAGCACGCCTGCTCCATTGCCGAGTCCCCGCCGCCGACCACGGCCACGGGGCGCCCGCGGAGGCGGGGGAGGGCGCCGTCGCACACGGCGCAGGCCGAGATGCCCCGGCCCCAGAGCGCCTCCGAGCCCTCGAAGTGGAGGCGGCGGGCGGTCGCCCCTGTGGCCACCACGAGGGCGGCGGCCGACACCGCCCGGGGCCCCGCCGAGACGCGGAACGGCCGGCGCGACAGGTCCACCGCCGTCGCCGTCTCGGCCCGGACGGTGGCCCCGCACCGGACGCTTTGCTCTCGCATCCGCTCCATCAGCTCGGGCCCGGCGACGCCCTCGGGGAACCCGGGGAAGTTCTCGACGCCCGCGGTGGTGGTCAGCTGGCCCCCGGGGACAAGGGGCGGGGCCCCCTCCAGGAGGAGCGTCCGGCGTCCGGCGCGGGACGCGTAGATCGCGGCGGTGTGGGCGGCGGGGCCGGAGCCGATGACCACGATATCCCACTCCTCCATCCCGGCGAAGCGGGCGGGAGAGCCTCCGTCGGCAGCCCGCCCTTTGGTGCCCCCTGGTGACTTCCGACGAACGGGTCGGGACCCTACCGACTTTGGGTACCCGGAGACGAGGGCCTCCGGCGCGAACTGATTGCGTCGCACCACGAACAGATGAGGCGCCCGGGGGGCAGGTGGGGAGTTCTCGCCACACGTGCGCGGGAGGGCCGCGCCAACAGACGGCCCACGGGGGCGCGGCGAGGGGCGGGGGAGGGGGGTGGGTGCCGCGGGGACACGGAGGCGCCGCCCTCCTCGGCGCGCCAGGTGTCCGAGTCGCGCGGGGAGGGGGGTGCGGAGGGGCATGGGGCTCCCGCGCCCCCCCCGCGGGGCTGGACCCCAGGGCCGCGTCGGGCCCCCCCGGCACGCTCTGGCTTGCATGACAGCTGCCGGAGGCACACTGCCGGAGCGCCCGCCAGCCCCTCAGGCCCGCCTTCCCGGGTCCTTCATGGGCCCCGGGCGCTGCAGGTGTGCCCCAGAAACGGTCCAACCCCTGAGTGAGAAGGACATCCGCCCATTCCAGGAATCGCTCCTCCATCCAAGTCGTCCTTGCAGACTGGTTAACGCGGAGCGACGAGCTTGCCGATCGGTTGAGGATTGCTAAAAAGAAGAGAAGCGAGGGCGCTTTCGGGGATCGAGGAAAGGTGCGGCCCCCCCTCCGACTTCCAGGTCAGGGCGAGGGCGGACGAACCCCGCTCCCGTAGCGGTGTGGAGCGGCGGGCGGGTACATGTCCCGCGATGGCGCGCAGGTCCCGCGTTCCTCGGCGCAGGCCCCGAAAACCCGCCGGCTGGATGCCCGGGTCTCGCGGCGAGCGGCGTCTTCCCCCGCGGGGGGGTGTTGACGGTTGTGGTCGCCCCCGCGCGCGCGCCTGACGCCCCTCGCCCCCCCCCGCCCCCTCCGCAGGGACCGTCGACATGGCGCCTAGGGTCTGGGAGGTCGAGGGGGTCCCCCCCCCGACGATGAAGGCGACGGAGGAGGAGATGGCCAAGGCCCGCCTCCCCCACTCGTACAGGGACTACTGCTCGCACCTGCTCATCAAGCTGAACGAGTGCCGGCAGAAGAGCAAGTTCGCCCCGTGGGCGTGCAAGCACGAGAAGCACGACTACATGATGTGCCAGTACGTGGAGTTCTACCGGCGGCAACAGATCGTCAAGACGATGCTCGACAAGGGCCAGCCCATCCCGGACGAGTGGGCCGAGAGGTGGGACCCCTTCCACACGAAGAAGGCTTCCCCGGCCGCCTCCGACTCCGAGTAGGAGGGGAGGGGGCTTTGAAAGCGGCTACTGATACGCCACCACGCGGGCTCGGCTCAGACGGGCCCGTCCCGGTTCATGGCGTCGATGTACTTGTCGTAGTACTCGGCAGCGGTGCCGTAGTCGTCGAGCTCCGTGTAGCAGTCGGCGATGACGCCGTAGGCGTCGGCGTCGCCGAGGTTGTCCCCGACGACCTTGGACAGCTCGAGGACGCGCTCCAGGTACGAGATGGCCTTGCGGTAGTTGCCCAGCAGCTTGGCCGAGGCGGCCAGCCCGCGCGTCGCCCGGCGCTCCTGCATCTTGTTGCCGCTTCCGCGCGAGAGGAGGAGGGCCTTCTCGAAGCGCACCATGGCCGACGGGCCGTTGCCGTCCTTCAGAAGCCGCTTGCCCTCCTTGAGCGCCAGCCGGCACTCGTCCATGGGCTCGTCCAGCGAGTCGAGGGCCGGGGAGGCGGGCGCGGGGGCCGCCGCCGGGTGGGCCGCCTCGGCCGCCTCCGGGTCCGCCACCACGGTGGACACGGTCACCCCGGGCACCGTCTTGGCCTCGGCGGGCGCGTCCACGCTCGACACGGACGTCGGCGCGTAGCTGAGCCCCGGCGCGTACAGCGTCCCCACCCGTGCCTGCTGCCGGAGCTGCTGGTTCACCTGCCGCAGCTGCTCGTTGAGCTTCTCGGCCTCGGCCTTGCGCAGCCGGGCGCTGATGCCCGAGGCCACGGCGCCCACCAGCGCCACCGACTCGGTGATTCCCACCACGTCCACGCCGAACGGCGTCGCGCACAGCCCCACCATGTTGGCCTTGGCCCGCTCCTCCTCCTCCCTCCCCTCCGTGCGCAGGAACTCGATCTCGCGCTCCAGCTCGGCCTCCACGGCCGCCTCCTTCGTCCTCCTCAGCTCCACGAGCTCCGTCTCGGCCTCAGCGAGGGCGCCCCGGCCCCCGCGTGACTGCAGGAAGCCCTCGGCGCGGGCCCCCCTGCGGTGGATTGGCGATAAGGGCGCGGTTGGGTCCCCTCCGGGGCTTCGCGGGGCCTGCCGGGTCCGTACGGACGCCCGGCGGGAATCCGGGGTAGCACGCGGGGCTAATGGGGCGGGATGCCCAGCGACGCGCCGGGGGGGGCCGGGCCGCGTCCGGGCGGGGCCGGCGCGCAGCGCGGAAGTCCCCCCTCCGGGGCCTGATCCCAGCGGGGGGTCCTCGAGACGCCTCGCCGAAGGGCCCCCTTGATCCGATACGGTCTTGATGCTTTGAAAACCGCTAATAATGCTGCCCGGGACGATCGAGGGCGCGGTGCAGGAGTCCGCGGGTGCGTGCGAAAACGGCAAGGCGGGGGGGGGACCGGAGACACGTATGCGGGATCATCCACAGGCAGATCCCGAGATAGTTCATCGTAACGCGACAGTGAGATCAGTATCCGCGCGCCAGAGTACTCACCCGGCGAGGAGGGACCCGGACAGGGCCAGCGCGAGGCCCCCAGCGAGGAGCTGCTTCCCCGCAAGGGAGACCCTGTCCTCGGCCTTGGCGCGCACGACACAGCGGCGAGATCCCCGGGAAGCGCCCGCGCGACCCGCCGTGGACACAGCCGCGGCGCGGGCCGTGGAGTGGACGCTCGACATGGTGCCGGGTGCGGCCTGGAGACACGGGTTGGGGGGGATGCACAAGGGCTCTCAAGACGCGATTCTCCGGGAAAGGGTCATCCGATGGCTCCGAAGACAGGTCTGTGCGCCGAACGGATGATCGAGGGAGCATGAGAGAGGGCTCGGAGGGAGGGAAGAGCGGGGGACGCGGGGGAAACCTCGGGTTGCGGGGCGCCCGAAACACGAGGCGTGTGTCCCGCGCGTCTCCCACAGCCTCCCCTTTCGTACCCCCGCCGCCCCCCCAGCCCCGCCAGTTCGTCTCTCCCGACCCAACCCTGGCCGGCTGCCCCGTCCGGATCCGCGGCGGCGTCCCCCCTGGCGCGCAATTGCGACGAGGAGCGGGTTACGTGGACGTGGCTGGTCCTTGCGACAGGACGAGCGCCGGGGTCCTGGGCGAGGCACGTGGATGCTAATGGGCGGGGAGGGACTGGCCCCACCCGGTGCGGGGGGGGGGATCCCGCCTATCCCCGAGGTGCGTCCGCGACGGGCGCCCGTCCCGCAGGCGCACCCGAGGGCCACCTACACCCGCCGCGACGCGACGCGTCCCCTGCAGGGGGCCCGGAGCGGCGACCGCGGGCCACTCTCCGGGCCGCCTTGTCCGCGATTGCGGGGCCGTGGGCCGCGCGACGGCCCCCCGTCCCGGCCAGGGCCCGCGGAAGCCGGATGGACAGGATGGGGGGCGTGGCCAGGGTTCGTGGCCAGAGTTGGCCGGGCGGGCGGGCCCACCGGGGGGCCCGCCCGCCCGCCCCCTGCCGTCCCCCGCCCACCGACCGCGCCCCCCGCCCTCCCCCCGCCCGCAGGACGACCTCCTCCAGGCGCTCTTCATGGACTTCGAATCGGTGGTCCCCGTGCGGGCGGGCGCCCCGGGCGGCCTCGCGGGGGGGGGGGACCGGGGGCGGGGGGTGAAGCGCGAGCGGGACGACGGGACCGCGGGGGAGTCGGACGAGGACGAGGACGACGGCCCGGCGCCCCGGAGGGGCTCCTCCAAGCCCCTCTCGGCCGCCCAGAAGAAGAAGGCGAACCGAGAGAAGCTCCGGCGGGAGCGCATCAACGACCGCTTCGCCCAGCTGGCCCAGGTGAGGCCGCCCGGGCCCGGGCGCGGCCGCACAAGGGCGCGCCCCCGGACGCCCCGCCAGCCCCCCCCCCCCCCCCCCCCCCCCCCCGCCCCCCCCCCCCCCCCCCCCCCCCCCCCCCCCCCCCCCCCCCCCCCCC
>Ga0181583_10004150_pt1 | contig 10634 bp, 5 predicted proteins | sample 071ome_31_FD_132461 | JGI IMG/M metagenome (GOLD analysis project Ga0181583, IMG submission 132461) | Coastal salt marsh microbial communities from the Groves Creek Marsh, Skidaway Island, Georgia - 071405CT metaG (megahit assembly) | ecosystem: Environmental > Aquatic > Marine > Intertidal zone... | reverse complement strand
CCCCCCCCCCCCCCCCCCCCCCCCCCTCCCCCCCCCACCCCCCCCCCCCAGCCCTCCCCGGGCCCCCCCCCCCCCCCCCCCCTCGCGCCGCCCCCCACCGCCCCTCGCAGGCCCTTCGCGGACCCTCCCGGCCTCAGCGGCATGGTGCGGCCCTGCTCCGCGGAGCTGGACGGGCAGAACATGGTGTACCATTCGGCGAGCAAGGGCCTCGTCCTGGCGACCCTCGCCCTCTCCCAAGACCGCGTGGGGTACCACGTGTTGACGCCCGACGGGCACGACGTCGTCTCGGAGCACGTCGCCCTGCGCGGCCTCGTGACGGGCGAGGCGCCGTGCTGGCCCATCGCCGACGCGGAGGACGGCGGGAGGGAGAAGGTCGTGGCCCCGGGAGACGTCCTCTGGGCGGGGGCCCTCCCGTACCGGCTGCTGCAGATCCTGCAGTGCCCCGGGGCACCCGCGCGGTCCCGCGCCGTGTTCCGCGCGCAGGGGCTGCGGGAGGAGCCCGGGCAGCTCCTGGGGCTGGAGCCCGAGGGGGCGCCCGACCTGCACCTCCCGTCGGCCTTCCAGAGGCGGAGCGCGGTGCAGTTCCTCGGCGGGAGGCTCCACGTGTCGCCGTCCGCCGCGGCGCGGCTGGCGCATGTGACGGGGGCGCTGGCCGACGGGTTCCTGCGGATCGTCCGGTCGACGGGGCAGCCCGGGGAGGCGGTGTTCGAGGTGCCGTGCTCGAGGGGGGACTTCATGGAGTTCGTGGCCCGCGCCGGGACGGTCAGGTCGCGGGGCCCGGGGCCCGCCGCGCCGGGCGGCGCGGGGGGCGAGCGGGGCCTGGCGCGGGCCGCGCCGGGGCCCGGGGAGGACGGCGCGAGCGACGGCGGGGCGACGGACAGCGGGGCCGCGAGCCAGCCGAGCGACGCCGGCGGCGACGGCGAGCTTCCGTCCCGGCAGGGCACCCCGGCCGGCACGCGCCCCTCGACCCCCCAGGGCGCGGGGGCGGGGGGCGCCGCGGGGGTGCATGTGGTGGTCGCGCCCGGGGACTTCCCCAAGTTCAAGGCCATGGTCATGGACCCCGGGGGGTTCCCGAGCTTCCCGGAGCGCAGCGCGTCGGGGCAGCAGCGGCGAGGGCAGCGGCGCCGGTTCCTCTCGGTGGTCCGGGGGAACATCGACCTGGTGCTGCAGCCCAGCACGTGCGACCGCGGGAGCAGCGACGCTGACGACGCCCCCGAGCGCGCCGGCAAGGGCGGGCAGTGCGCGGACCGGCTGCTGGTGCGGTTCTTCTGGACGCAGGAGCAGACCCTGGCGTGAGGGGGGCCGGCGCCGCGCGGCCCGGCGGCGGGGCCTTGAACGCGGTGCGCGGCGGGCGCCTCACTCGCCGTCCCCGCGGTCGCCCCCCGCCCCCCGCCGGCGCTTGGCCGGGGGCCGGCTGGGCCCCGCGCCGCCGCCGTCCCCCGGCGCGTCTCGGTGCGGCATGAGCTCCTCCCGGCAGTGCCGCGCCAGTTCCTCCCAGTCCCCCATGTTGTACGAGAGGCAGAGCTGCCGCGCCTCGGCCGCCCCCTCCTTCTCCCGCCGCCGCGCCGCGCGCTCCACGAGCTCCACCAGCCACCCGTCCTCGCTGGGCCGGACGCCCACGATGGTGTCCTTGATCAGGAACGAGAGCGCGAACACGTTCTCCACGAACTGCGCGAAGCTCCGCCGGTTCATGACGAGGTCGAGGTACCGCGTCGTTAGCCCCGCCCCCTGGCGCTCCTGGAGGACGTCGTGCATGGACTGCATGATGAGGTCCGTCTCCTGCTTGTCCGACTCGTGGACGTCGCCTGTGACGGCGTCCGGGTTGACCTCTTCGCCGACCACGTCGGGGGGCGGCCTAGCGGCCTTCTCCGCGGCCGGCCGGGCCTTCTTCTCGCGGGCAGAGATGTCCAGGGGCCCCAGGAGGTGCTCCGAGACGTGCACGGGAGCGAAGAGGCCGGCGTCGTAGACGTTCCGGCAGAGCTTGTCCCAGGAGAACTCGTCCGGGTCGAGGTTGCCGCCGCGGGCCCCCTTGTTCCGGGAGAAGAGCGTGTGCAGGGCCCGGACAAAGTCCCCCGGGCCCTTCCCGGCGCCCTGGAGCACGCGGTTCGTGTAGACGAGGGCGTTCTCCGTGAGCCCGGCCTGGGCGTTGACGACGGCGCGGAGGCCCCGGATCGTCTCCTGGTTCCGACCCACGATCGTAATCTCGTCCATGACCTGGTGGTAGTCCTCTAAGAAGTTGGCCGACTGGTCGACGTGGGTCCGCCCAGCCCGGCGGGCCACCCGCGCAATCTTGGCCATGTTCTCCCGGTTGTCCCGGGCCTCCTCCTGGCGCGTCCTGTCCGCGCCGCCCTCCGTCATCACGAACCCCGGTCTCGACAGACCGCGGCTGCTCGCCGTCTCCGCAGGGGAGCCTGCGGGGGGGGGGAGCGCGGTTCGCGCGTCGACCGAGCTCAGCAGGCACAGCAGCCGCTCCCGCGCCGAGTGGAGGGACTCGCCTGGAGGACTAGATGCTTCGCACGGTCGAACGCGGGACAACTACACCGCCTGATTGCCGCAGGCGCCTCGGGGGTCGGTAGAGGGCAGGTGTGGGGGTGCGTCCTGACGGGCTCGATTGGGCTGGGCGTGCCGGGAGCCGAGCTTGCCGGTGACCGCACCGGTCTTTTTCGCTGGTTGAATACGGAGTCGTCTATCCACTCGACGCCCCGTCCACTCGAGGTCCCGGCTGGGGACCCGCGTCGGAGCGCTTCCCGAGGCCCCCAGCAGCCCGCGCCGTGCGGGTGACACACTCTGGTGAGACCCCCGTGACGGGCCGTCGACATCCCCCAAGAGTCCAGGGCGCCCCACGTCCGAAACCAAAGAAGCAAGACGGCAAGAAAGCTGTTGCCCACATATTTGCGTATCCCCTAAAACGCGGATATTCTTCTTCAGCTGCGAAGGTGAGGACCGGGACGCGCGACCCGTCAGCTACGCGCGTGTCGACAGTCATACTGGCGGCGGAGGATTCATCTTGATATCACGCTACGGTAGCGACCACGTTCAGTGGTGGGGGTTCCCCGCACGGCCCAGCGCAGCCTCCTTGCTTCCGCGGCCACGCAGCGTTCAGACGGGCTAGCGGGGCTGCCGCTCGCGCAACCGTCCCCGCGCGCCCCGCATACTGGCTCTCCGCGGACCATTTCTATCAAAGCGACCGTATCCCGTGCTCCCGCCTCCCGTTCCTCCACTACCCCGCCCCGCGCGCCCGGGGTCTCCACCCAGCCGCCCATTCTAGAGCATTTTGCCGTCCGCTCTTCTCGGCAGGATCCTGGGGTCCAACCCGAGACCACGACCCCGGTCGCCCCAAATGTACCCTGGTCCGCGTTCGCGACCCCGGAGTTGTACCCGCAGGTGCGGTGTTGCTGCCCCTCCCCGCGAGGCCCCCCGACGAACTTCTCCCCCCCTCCTGTGGCGCAGGACGCCCAAACAACACCGCCACCGGCGACGCCCGTGACGGCAGCGACCATGGCTACCGCCGAGGAGGGGGTGTCCGTCCGGCGCGTACACAGCACGTACGCGGCCGAGATGGCCAAGACGCTCGAGCGGACCTACACGGAGGTTCGTCAGCTGGAGAAAATCCCGGCGCACAAACAGCTCACGATCCACTTCAAGAACGTGAGCGCGTGGGTGGTGGACATCGTGTCGCTGCAGATGCAGAAGAACATGATTGGGATGAAGAAGGCCGGCGCTGGCGACGCGCCGCCCGCCCAGAAGCAGATCCTGACCAACCTCTCGGGCCACGTGGCGCCCGGGGAGGTGCTCGCGCTCATGGGGCCGTCGGGCGGGGGCAAGACGTCGCTGCTCTCGGCCATCGCCGGGCGCGCCAAGTTCGTCAAGTCCGAGGGTGTCATCACGTTCAACGGCCAGGAACTCACCAAGTCCATCAAGCGCCGCGTCGGCTTCGTCATGCAGGACGACCTCCTCTTCGAGTCCCTCACGGTCTACGAGTCGTGCTACTACGCGGCCATGCTGCGGTGCCCGCGGACGATGACGCACCAGGAGAAGTTGGACCGGGTGCAGACGGTGCTCAACGCCCTCGGGCTTAACAAGTGCAAGAACACGCTCATCGGCGGCTTCATGCGCCGCGGGATCTCGGGCGGGGAGCGCAAGCGCGTGTCGATCGGGCACGAGCTGCTCATCAACCCGTCCGCCCTCTTCCTTGACGAGCCCACGTCCGGCCTCGACGCCACCACGGCCCTCAAGCTCGTTCACACCCTCCGCTCCCTCGCCCAGACGGGGCGCTCCGTCATCACCACCATCCACCAGCCGTCCTCCCGGATGTACCAAGAGCTCGACAAGCTCCTGCTGCTCTCGGAGGGGCGGGCCATCTACATGGGGGACGCGCAGGCGGCGAGCAAGTGGTTCGAGCAGGTCGGGTACAAGATCCCGTACGGGATCAACGTCGCAGACTTCCTCCTCGACCTCGCGTCGGGCGACATCGCGGCCGACGAGTCGAGCACGGGGACCTTCTTCGCCGACAAGTGGGACGCTTACCTGCTCGACGGCAAGGTCGACGAGCGGGAGCGGCTGCGCCGGGAGAATATGGGGTTCCAGGCCGGCCGGGGCGGGCAGCAGGGCGGCGTGCTCGGGCTGCTCTCCGGGCTCGGAGGCTGGGAGGGCGGGGCGGGCGGGGGCGCCGAGTCGGACCCCAGCGACTCTGCCTTGGGGGCCACGCTGGGGCGCGAGGTGTCGCAGGTGGACACCGAGGCCGGCTTCCCCAAGGAGGACAAGACGCGGACTGGGGCCTCGTGGCCCGCGCAGGTCGGCTACCTGACGCAGCGGTTCATGAAGGTGCGGCGCTTCGAGTCCCTCGGGATGCAGCGCTTCCTGCAACTGATTGTCGTGGGGCTCCTGACGGGGCTCTTCTGGTGGCAGCGCGGTGGCGCGACCGACAGCTTAGGGATCAGCGACGTGGGCGGGCTGCTCTTCTTCGAGATGCTCTTCATGGCCTTCGCCGCCCTCTTCGCCGCCCTCTTCACCTTCCCCCAGGAGTTCCGGCTCATGGTCAAGGAGCGGGCCTCGGGAATGTACCGCATGTCGTCCTTCTACATCGCCCGGATCGCGGCCGACCTGCCCTTAGACTGCCTCTACCCGACGCTGTTCGTCCTCATCATCTACACGTTCGGCGGCCTGCGCCCCGAGGCGGGCGCCTTCTTCGCCAACTGGGGGACCATCATCCTGCTCCTGCTGACAGCCCAGTCCATTGGGCTCTTCCTCGGCGCCGCCATGATGAACCCCAAGTCGGCCCAGACCGTCGCCACCATCCTCATGCTCGCCTTCATGCTGACCGGCGGCTTCTACGTCGCTGGAATCCCCTCCTGGATCGCCTGGGTCAAGTACCTCGGCTTCATCTACTACGGCTGGAACATCCTCCTCTACGTCGAGTACAACGGGCGCCAGATCGAGTCGTGGCCCGAGGGGTTCCCGGCCCTCGAGGAACTCAAGCCGGGCAGGGACCTCGGCATCCTGTTCGCCATGCTCATCTTCTCCCGGATCTGCATCTACTACGTGCTCCGCAAGAAGACCAGCTCGTGAGGGCGGCCATCTACGTGGGGGCGTGCGCCTGCGGGGCGCGCGCTGCTGTGCGTTTGAAACGGGAAATCCTAGAGCACAAGAGCATTTTCGCACTCCTCACATCTCTCAAACGCATTCGAAGCGCAGCATGGAGCCGGGCGCGGCGACCTTGGGCGGGCGGGCGGCCATGTCGTCCCGGATGGCCTTCAGGTCGGCGGCGACCCTCGAGTCGGGCATGCGGCCAGACACCTGCTGGAGGGGGCGCGCATTCCAGCGCTCAGTGACGGGGATGGGCCACGAGCCGGTCGAGCTCATCATCAAGCTCCCTGATGCGCTCCTTGAGCTCCACGATCTTGGCCCGCTCGACGTCGACCATGCGCTGGAGGATGAACGACATGCCAAGAAGCGGCACCTTACCGTTGATGTCGTTCTCAAAGAGGCGGTACTTAGCGGCCCGCCCGCCCCGCGCCAGCTCGGCGAGGGGGAAGCCGTCCTCGCGCATGGTGCCTGCGAACGAGCAGCACTCGAGCTTGGACCCGGGGCGGAGGTGGTCGAGGTCGATCTCGCCGTGGAGGGTCTGGCTGCGGAGCTCCTGGCTGAACGCCGCCAGGTAGTCCTCGTAATCTGAGACAAGGGCCGGGGGCAGCGGCGGGTGCTTGGCGGGGTTGTGCAGCACGAAGTCCGCGAAGGAAGAAAGTCCGCCCTCGCCCTCCAGGTGCACCACGTACTTGCGAGTGGCGCCTGTCTGCTTGTGCGCGAGGATGGCGACTGGCTTCACCTCGCCCCAGGGCACGTCCTCCCTGTCCGCATCGTCGTCAGCAAATGGCCCCTCAGCCTCAGAGGGACACTTCTCGTCGGCGCTGGCATCCTCCGCGTCAGTGGCCTTCTTCTTCTTGGACTGGTAGCGCGGCCTGGACTTCTTCTCGGCCGGCTTCCACGCGGCGGGCTGCGCGCCTGCCTTGCGCTTTGAGCCGCCCGCGGGCTTGGGCGCAGTGGCGAGCTCCTCCTTCTCCTTCCTGGCGAGCTCCTCGCACCTTGCCCGCTCCTCCGCGGTGGCTACCTTCCATAGCTCCCCGAGCCGCTTGCCCATCTCAGCGAAGGCCAGGGGCTTCAGCTCCTCTGCGTGAGCCACGCGAGCGTCGGCGCAAAAGTGCATGTATGCGCTCTTGGCCCGCTTGGGCTTGTCCTCTATTGAGACGGGAGCAGGCTGGGCGGAGGGCTTCGGAGCGGCGAGCTCGGGGGCGGCCGGCTTGGGGGCGGCCGGCTTGGGGGCGGCAAGCTTGGGGGCGGCAAGCTTGGGGGCGGCAAGCTTGGGGGCGGCCGGCTTGGGGGCGGCCGGCTTGGGAGCGGCGGGGACGATCTTCTTTGTCCAGGCCGGCTTGGCCAGGGGCGCAGGCTGCTGCTGCAGAAGCGGTGTGGCAGTACATCGTGAGTCATCTGGGTTTGGGAGATGGGGCCCGTGCAGGAGGGCTCTCGAACGATGTTCCTTACCTTGGTGTCATCGGCGGCGGGACACGTCTCGACGCCCTCGCGAGCCTCCTTGAGGGCAGGAGTTGCCTCGGTAGCGGCGGACGAGGCGCCCAGCACCTCAGCAGGCTCAGCACAATCGTTGTTACTCTCGTCCTTTGGCAACCTGGCGCCGCTGGAGGGCCTCTCAATGAAGTCGATGGGGGCATGCTCCCGCGCTACCTTCTCTGCGTTCGCCAGGAGTCTCTCCAGGGCGTCCATCGTGGCCTGGTCGTCCTTGACGGCGCTGGATGGCTCCGATCCACTGTGGCCCACTGCGGTGGTGCTGGTGGGCTCGCCCGAGGCCGTCTGCGCGCGACGGGACGTTGGTATGGCTCGTCATTACAGAAGCGGAGTCAAAAATAGATATTTACGCTGCAGTGCAGGCTGTTTGGGCGGAACATAGGGAAATACGACGGGAAATGCGGGGGGGCTCAAGAACTCGCCTTGACCTTAGCGACGACGAGGTTCACGATCTTCTTCACCATGGTGCTTGGTCCAGGTACTCCGTTGAAGTCCCATGCAGGAGCAGCTAAGAGGGAGTGCATGAGGAGAACTTCCCCGGGGGCGGAGTAAGCCCCAGCTCACTGGCATCCTCAAGTCGGCCGTTCCAGGCACCTCCAGCATCGCCGTGTCAGCTCACAGCGGCTCACCGTGCCTCACGCCCCCTCCTCGCGGAGGAGACACGGCTCGTAGAACCTGTCGAAGTTCGCCCGGAGCTGCCGCACCGCCGCGTCGACGTCCCATCCCTTGGCCTCGGCCACCACCTTGCAGATGTTCTTCAGGGCCGGCTCGAGGCGTGAGATGGTCGTCACGTCCGACTCCACCAGGAGCCGGTCGTCAGGGACCGCGCGGATGCGCTCACGCAGTGCCTCGGGGTTCGTCTTGACGGCCGTGTTGAATGAAAAGTAGATCCGGTCCCCGCAAGGCAGGGCCAGGAAGCGCCCGACCATCTCTACGCTCCCGCCGTACGAGTGGAGCATGACGCGGGGCGGCACATGTTCCCCCCGGAGCCCCCGGAGAAGCGCCTCGATCTGTCCGATCGCCCGGACGTTGTGCACAGATATCGGCCGCTGGTACTCCCCCGCAAGCTCGAACATGAGGTCCTGCAGCTCCTGCTGGTGCACAGCCGCGACATGCACCCGGGTGCCGGGGATGACGGCGGCCCGATCCAGACCGACCTCCCCGACGCACGCGCGCGGGTGCTCGCTCAGGAGCTCCCGCAGCTCCGGCTCCCACACCGCCCGCGGGACGGGGTCGGGCAGCGCGTCGAGCACCGGGGCGGCCTGCCCCAGGAGCGCCGGGGTCTTGGCCTCAAAGAGGGAGGCCTTGTCCGGGCACGCGCGCGTGCCGTGGAGGTGGGACCACCACGGGTGGATCCCGAAGCACTCGATGGCCTGCGGGCCCAAGGCGCTGGCGGCCGCCTGGACCGCGGGCCAGTCCCCGCGGGCCACGGACATGAGGGCCACGGGACGGCACCCGAGGGTGCTGAGCGCATCGAAGTTCGCGGCGTCGAGGTGCGGGTGGCAGTGTGCGTCAGGGACATCCTCCCCGAACCAGGCATCCGCCGCATCGGTCGCCATCGCGCGCAGGGAGGAGCAGGGGGCGGGACACTCGTGCACGCTCCCGGTGCCCAACCTTGCCCTCCGAGTGGCAACCCTATGCAGAATGCCGTTCAGAACGTGCGGCGAGAAGAGCATTTGGGGGGAAATCCGGATGACAAGCGCGCCAAATGAGATCATTCAGAGCCGATGGAACGGAATAAGCTCAGGGTATCTGGGCAGCGTCCCCTCCGGCGAGAGGTCCGCGCATACAGTTGGACCGTTCCCCAGGGCGGTAGTTCCGCGGATCAGAGTCAGCAGCGCCACATTAAGGGTGTGAGTGGGTTCCTCTTTACTCGCGATCACTAGAGCGTCCGGTAAGCGGTCGGTGCGGTCACCTCGCTACGCACTCGCACCAGTCAGGAAGGGAGGGGTTCCCGGCAGGGTACTACCAACTAGTAGTTGGCTGTCGCACACCTTGCCGGCGTGGTGCTGGAGATCCAAGCACGGGTCCCGCCGCTGCACCTCCTCAGTATTCTCTTCTATTCGCACCCGGAGCCTGTGCGCCGATATTGTGGACCCGAGGCCGCGACGCGCGTTTTCCCACCGCCCCCCCCGTTTCCCTTTGCGCGGGTACCACAGAGAGGCGGGAGCGAGATATCTTGGAGATCGTCAGCGTGCGACTGTCTCGTATAATATCGATAACGATGTTGACCGTCGCCGTGCGGGCCCAGCTCGCTCGTGCGCTCGGCCCCGGGCGGGAGAGCCTCGGGCACCCAACCCTGCGCCTCCCCCTCCTCGCGATGTTCCCGCGACTGCAGCCGACGTCGCAGCGCCGGAAGGCGACGGTGAGCGGGGCAGCCACTGGAGACCCCGCCCCATGGCAGCAGAGGACGCAGCTGCTCGTCGGCGACGACGGCATCGACAAGCTCCGTGACGCCTCGGTCCTCGTGGTGGGCCTTGGCGGTGTGGGCTCCTTCGCCTGCGAGTTCCTCGCCCGCGCGGGCGTCGGGAGCATGACGATCGGTGAGACCCGCGGGCCTACCCCGGCCCGCCCCCCGCCACGCATGCCTGGCCGCCCCGGGGAGCACCCACCCCCTCGACCTCCACACCCGCCTCCCACCCCGGCCCACAGTGGACGCGGACGCCGTGGACGAGACCAACGTCAACCGGCAGCTGCCCGCCCTGAGCAGCACGGTCGGGGTGTCCAAGGTAGAGGTCATGCGGCGGCGGCTCCTCGACATCAACCCGGACCTCCGGCTCACCGTCCGGGAGCAGTTCCTCCAGCCCGACGGCGCCGACGGAGTTGAGGCGCTGCTTGCGGCGGCGCCATGCGGGTACGTTGTCGACTGCATCGACACGGTGGCGCCCAAGGTGCGGCTGCTTCGGGAGGCCCACCGGCTCGGGCGCATCGTGGTGAGCAGTATGGGCGCGGGGGGTAAGATGGACCCCTCGCGGGTCAAGGTCTGCGACATCTCGCAGACCCACAACGACAAGCTCGCCAAGGTCGTCCGGAAGCGGCTGAACGAGGCGGGGGTGCCCCAGGGGGTCACGGTAGTCTTCTCCGACGAGACCATCAGGCTGGCCAGCGTCGCCGAGGCGGACAGCGCCCGCTTCAAGCGCTCCTACTACGGCACCATCTCCTATCTCCCCGCCCTGTTTGGCCTCCACCTCGCCTCGTTCGTCGTCCGCGACGTGCTGGGGGACCCCGTGGACATGTACCGGCGCCCGGCCATGCCTGGGGACAAGAAAAGGCGCACAAACAAGAAGAAGTCCGGGAAGAGGGCCGTCCCCGTGACCCAGGCGCCAGAGTGGGGCGCGGCTGTGGAGCCCCTGTCCTCCTGGGACGCCACCCCCGTCCTTATGTTCAGTGAGGAGGAGCTCAGCGCCGGGGACTGGAGCGCTGCCAAGAGCAAGTACGGTCTCGACATGCCGACTGGCAGGGAGACTGCCCCCGCGTGCGGCGAGCTGACCGGCAACACGGTCGACGAGTGCAAGGCCGAGGCGGCGGACTGGATCAGCAACTTCAAAGGCAGGAAT
>Ga0181583_10004145_pt1 | contig 10645 bp, 6 predicted proteins | sample 071ome_31_FD_132461 | JGI IMG/M metagenome (GOLD analysis project Ga0181583, IMG submission 132461) | Coastal salt marsh microbial communities from the Groves Creek Marsh, Skidaway Island, Georgia - 071405CT metaG (megahit assembly) | ecosystem: Environmental > Aquatic > Marine > Intertidal zone... | reverse complement strand
GGCCGGGTGACCCCCCCCCCCCCCCCCCCCCCCCCCCCCCCCCGGGCGGGGGGGCGCCGCCGCGCCCCCGCCCCGAGCGGGGCCCGGGCGGGCGCGGGGCCGCGCGGCGGGGGCGGGGGCCCGCGGGGGCGCCCCCCCCCCCCCCGCCGCCGCAGGGTAGGGCAAGCTGTTACCGAGTCACCGAACGTCCCCGCCCCTGGGCCCCGCCCCCGCAGATCGTGCCGTCCCGCCCGCACCCTCTCCTGGGGGCCAGCAAGCCGGAGGAGATGGTGCAGGGGCTGCCGCGGCAGGTCCACGCGCTCCCCGTCTCCGTCGTCGTCGACACGGGCGGCAACGCGCCCACCGATCCGGAGGAGCTACAGTGAGCGCCTCCACTACCCGCCTCCCCCCCCCCGGCCGCGGCACCGGCCCCCGGGCCCTCGCGCGAGCCCGGGCGACCCGCCCGGGGCCTGGCAGCCGATCCCCCACCCCCCTTTCCCGGCCCGCAGGAACGCGCGGGCGGCCATGCACCTGCACGTCGCGGGGGTTCTGGGACCACACGTGCCGCGCGGGTCGGTGGTGCCGTCCCGGGGCGGTGTGCTGGTGCCGTGGGAGGGGCACCTGGTGCGGCTGACGGTCGAGCCCGGGAGCGGGGCCATCCCGCCCCCGGCTCCCGAGGAGGCCGTGGCGCAGGCGGTGGCCCGCCGCCTCGAGTCGTCGCCCGCCCTGGCCGGCGCCATCCGCCTCGTCAAGGCCTGGGCGGCGAGCGAGGAGGGGGGCGCCCTGTCGTCGGCGCTGTCGGGGCTCGCCCTGGACGCCCTCGTTGTGGGGGCATGCTCGGGGGTCCCGGGGGGGGGGCTCCCCGCCACGGCGCAGCGCGGGTTCGCCGCGGCCATGGAGGCCCTCGCGCGGCTCAGCGCCGGCGGCACCCTCGCCGTCGCGGCGCGAGTGCCCGTGGGGCAGAGCCCCGAGGCCGGGGCGGCCAAGAGGCTGGGCGTGGTGCCCGGGATGTTGCCAGTGGTGCGGAGGGCGGCGGCCGAGGTGCTCGCGAGGATGCGGGGGGCGTTCGGGTGGGGCCCGGGCGCCGGGATCGCGGCGGGGGCGCCGTCCCGCGGCATGCCCCAGGCCCAGGCGTACGAGTGGGTGTGCGAACTGCACGGGACGGCGGCGGGGGAGGGGGTGCCGACGGTGGGGTGCAAGCGGGCCCGGGCGCACGTGTCCGCCCTCCCCGAGTCCCTCGGCGCCAGCAAGCGCCGCAGCGCGCAGCGCAGGCTCGTTGCGGGGGCCGACCTCGTCGAGTCGGCGGTCGGGGGGCTCTGGGCGAGGTTCGGCCACGTGGCCTTCTTCGGGCGCGTGGTCGGGGAGGGCGGGGGAGAGGGCGTCGCGTTCGGGTTCTGGGGCACCGGGGCCGCGGAGCGCGAGGGGAGCGTCCCTGCCACGGATGTGATGGCCGGCGTCCTGCACGGGCTGCACGGACTCGTCCAGAGCGTCCGGCCCTTCGGGGCCTCCGCGTAGGGTGGGTGCCAGTCTTGTCTCCTCCTGGCAAGATGGCGCCCTCTCCCCTCCCTCACCGATCTCAAGACGCCGTGCCCTGCCCCCGGCAACGTGAGGATCAGTGGATCAGGAAAGGTTCTGGTACGGAGGCGGACGGCCTTGGTTCGGTTTTTTGGACACCCTTGAAGTTCCGGGAGGAGAGCACAAAATGTCGACTGACGGTGAGTGCCGTGTGAATCTGCTTGCCTTGACGGCTCCATGTTAGGTAGATTTCGAGTTCGCTTCGGCCAGCGTGCCCATCGCCGTGGGGTTCTGGCCTCTCGCGGCGGGGGCCGTCTCTCTCGCGGGAGATCTGAGATCGCCCGCTGGGGAACGCGAGACGCCTGACGTCTCGTTCCTATCGTGTCAACTATATCTTCCCCGTCGCAGACCAGTCCCAGGTTATCAAGGTTGCCAGGCGTGTCTACGTCGGCAACCTTTCGTGGAGCACCACCTGGCACTCCCTGAAGGACCACTTCAAGTCGGTGAGTATTTCACGCCCTTTTCACGCGTTGTTTTTGCCGATGGATGTGGTATCCTGCGATCCTACGCGGAATCCCGTGAGGGAAAGCTTGCTGAAGTCCTCAAGGGGCTTGACCCATTTTTTACGACTGGGGCCGTGAGCGTAAATTGGGGCCCTGTTACCCTTTTGTTGAGAGGTTTGGTCGCTCGTATCAGGCGATTCGCATGCATCGGACGAGATCCGGGGGCAGGGCACGCGCAGAGGGGCATCGCGCGCCAGTGTTGTTTGCGGGCCCCCCTGTCACTCGAGTGCACCTTTCGATCGCCGTCCCTGTATAATTATGGATAATGTTCCCGAAATTAACGCGCGACGGATCCGAACGCCGACGGGAGAGCGGCGGGTCGGTTCCTTGATGGGCAGCGCCTGGGGGCTGCTTGCGCTCCGATGTGGGCGTTTGCGACGCGATCCGCGCGCCTTGAGCGGAGCTGACGTAGTTGGTTCCGGTGTCGTCTCACGGGGAGATGCGCAGTAGGGACCCAGTCGCGTGGGGTACCGCCCCCCGGCGCGCCCCGAGGCACTCACCGCTCCCCCCCTGGGCCCGTCTCGCAGGTGGGGACCGTGAGGTTCGCGGACGTGCTCCAGGAGCCCAACGGCCGGAGCAAGGGCTGCGGCATCGTCGAGTTCGAGGATGCCAACGAGGCCGCCGCCGCCATCCGCGAGCTTAACGACTCGGACCTCGACGGGCGCCAGATCTACGTCCGCGAGGACCGGGAGGACCGCGACCTCAAGGAGTACTACTCGCAGGAGGGTGGGGCTCCCCCCAGGTCGGGCGGCAGGGGCGGCCGCGGGGGCCGCGGCTCCTTCGGCGGCGGGCGCGGCGGCGGCCGCGGGCGCGGCGACAGCATCACGATCGGCCGCCGCATCTACGTGATGAACCTCCCCGACGCGTGCACGTGGAAGGAGGTCAAGGACCACTTCCGCAACGCCGGCCGCGTGGTGCACGCCGACGTGCTCCTCGACCACTCGGGCCGCTCCAAGGGCTGCGCCATCGTCGAGTTCGAGCGCGCCGACGAGGCCTTCAAGGCCATCACGCAGCTCAACGACTCGGAGCTCATGGGCAACACCATCCACGTCCGCGAGGACAGGGAGGACCGTCCCGGCGGTAAGCGCCCCGGCATGGACCGCAGCTACTACTGACCAGCGCCCGCCGTTGAAGGGCCGCCCGGCCGCCCGGGAAGAGGGAGGTGGACTAGCGCGGAGGACGGACCGTTTGATGGAAGGCGGACTTGTGCGGAGGATCGGACCCGGGCTGCAGGCAGGCGCCCCCCACGGGCCCCGGAGCGTCGGCTCCCGCCCGGCAGCGCCTCACCCGCACCCCTCCCTGTCCTTGCCTCCGCAGCCCCCCAGGGCGGCGCCCCCCGCGCCGCCCCCCGCCCCCCCCGCGAGCCCCGCGAGCCCATCAAGCGCGGCCTCGAGGGCGCCTCGGGTCGCCAGGTTGTCATCCACGGCCTCCCCTGGTCCATGGACAACGACGGCCTGGCCGAGCTTGTCGCCGAGGCGGCCTCCGCCGTGCACTCGGAGATCGTCCGCGAGTCGGGCGGCCGCTCCAAGGGCTGGGGCCTGGTTGCCTTCGCCACTGAGGACGAGGCCAACGCTGTCATCGAGCGCTTCAACGGGTACGAGTTCGACGGCCGCATGCTTACCGCCAAGCTCGACCAGTACGCCTAGGCGCGCACGTACCTTCGGGCTTGATGCTTCCCGCGACCCTGCCAGCCGCTCCGGGGGGACCCGGGAGACGGATGGCGGCGTCCACGATGTCGTTGGGAGTGGGAGGGTGCTCTGATGGCTGGTCCGCACCCCCCAGTTGAATAACCAAGGGCTGGGGAACGGCGGTTCTGTTGCCGACAGGGACCCGCCGCGTCGGGGGCCAGCGGTCTGGTGATGTGGCACGGAACACACGTCCGTGACCCCGGGCCCGCGGGGCTGTGCGGCGGAGGCCTCTTTCCGTGAGCGGACTGTTCGGCGGCCGGGCACGGGTGTCCTTCGTTCTTCAAGACCAATCGACGCACAGCTATACACTAAACGGCATCGGCATGCAGAAGTAAGCTTACTTCATCTGCTCGACGATCATGTTGGCGGCCTCGCCGACGGTGGAGATGTTCTCGGCACCCTCCTCGTCGAGCTGGATGTCGAACTTCTCCTCGAGGGCCATCATGATCTCGACGGTGTCGAGGGAGTCGGCGCCGAGGTCGGAGAACTTGGCGGCGGCCTGCGAGGAGACGGGGGCGGGGGGGCGTGGACACGTTACACCTCCGGGGGTACGACACCGGGCCTCGCAGAAAGGTCGCGGGCCTGGCGATATGCCATCTCCAAAAGCGCCCGACCCTAGAGGAGTGCCCGGAACGGGCCAAAAAATCCTCCTGGGGGCACTGAAATTAGCGAGGAACGCTCCTCGGAAGCCAAGCGAGCGGGAGTGGGCGGGAACCCGAACAGAAGGTGGCGCCCCCACGCCATATCCGGCAGAGCGTGGTTGGCGAGCGCTCAGGGGGGGTCGAAGCGCGGGTATTTCCCGCCACAATCGGCATCGCAGCAGCGATCGCGTGCGCATCCGGGATGTGTGCGCCGTATACGGTGGATTTGGGCACGAGGGGTAGGGAGGCCTTGATTGGGCAAGATTCCGCCGCACAAGAGCGCTCAGCTCCGCGAGAAAGTCGCCATGCCCGATGATAACGAAGGTGTGGTACTCACGGTGACCGAGTCGACGTCGGTACCGAGCTGCTCGGCGATGATGCCGCGCACATCGGCGAGCACCTGCTCGGCGTCAGCAGCGCGGACCACCACGGCGCGGCGGGCGGCAACGCGGCCGGCGGAGCGCACCTGCGATGAAAAAAAGTACAGCCGCGGGGGTGTTCGGCCAGCCGAGTGAGTGTCGAGGACGGAAGGAGCCCTCATTTTGGGGCCCTGAGGAACTGAACATCCCCGCACGTGCGCGCCCTCGGAGGGAGCGGGGGGTTCAGGGCTTGCAATCGCGCGCAGGGAGATCGTTCGAATATCTCTATCCGGCGTAGTGTTTGTGCACCAGCGAACATTCGGGGCAATCGATCACCCCGCGAAATCGAGTTTTGAGATCGCGAGCGCCGCCCCTTGGGATCTATATTCAGCCGGCCTGCCTTCGGCGGCTGCAACGGCGATCGTAGGGGCCCGAAAAGCGAGGCGGAATGAGCGAGGATCGTCACCTGCACGCGGGCGCCAGTGAAGGAGAGGGAGGCCTGCATTTTGATGTTGTGAAAGGACGGATTGATTCGAAGGTAACCACTATCAGCCTTCATGCCCGGGCCCGCGGCGCATATGAGGAGGGAGGGGCCCGCGGAGTGGGGAGGAGGGGGTTCCCCGGCGCAAGTGTTCGAGTTTCAGTGGCACCACAAAAGTGGTCCGATTCCCCGCCGGTTGTTGCCGCTCACGTTCCCTTTGTATCTCTTGGCGCTCTTTAAGCGCGGAAAAGTTCCTCCTCGGTGACGTGGATGTACTGAAGGGGAGGAGAGCGCCGCGCGGACGCACCGAACGCCCTATCCGTTTCCGTCCGGCTGCATTCGACTGGGGTTTTTTGATATATTCGCCTTGCCGGGGGGGTTTTAACGTCGTTCTGACGATGTTCACGCTCCGCAGCCTCTCGCTGGGGCTGCCCACCGGCGCGCAGATCAGTGCCCCGAAGCGGAAGTCCCCTGCTGGCATTCCCAGCCGCGTGCGTCGCGGTCTGAAGCTTCGGGCCGCCTCCACTGAAGCGGAGGACCGTGGTGAGTATGATGCCCCCGGGATTACCGTCGCTCCGGCCGGCATGGCACCTGGGGAGTCGCATAGTCGCGATAGCGTAGAGAACAGGGCCCCACGGGGCGATGATACCGTCCGCCGTGTCTGCGTGGACCCGGGATTCCGATGCGGCCGCTCTCGACCCTATATCGCGCTTGCAAGACGAAGGCCTCTTCGGATTGTCCGGAGAGCCCCGGGAGGGGACGCCACGGGGACTCCCTGCAAAACCCCGATGGATTGGGCTAAACCACATCCCCGCCGATCCTCGGGTGATCCGTCGCTGGGGGATCCTACCGCCGGGCACGCTCCCCGTAATGGTCTCCAAGAGCATGCGAGACGCGTGGGGCGTCCTCTTCCGTGTCCCCCGGCCGCGTTTCAGCGTCTCCCCCCCCTCCGTCTTTTGCAGCCAAGGCTGCCATGGAGGCCGAGGACGCCCCCAGCATGGGCCCCGACAGCGACTCCAAGCAGCTCAAGCTGCTCCGCACCTTCCCGCTCGCCGCTGTGGTCGGCCAGAACCTCATCAAGCAGGCCCTCCTCCTCGGCGCTGCCGACACCAACCTCGGCGGCATTGCCGTCGCCGGGCGCCGTGGGACGGCCAAGTCGATCATGGCCCGCGGCCTGCACGCCATCCTCCCCCCCATCGAGGCGATTGAGGGGTCCATCTGCAACGCGGACCCTGAAAACCCCGAGGAGTGGGAGGACGGTCTCCTCGAGAAGCTGGGCGACGGGGAGATGAAGACGGTAATCAAGGACGCCCCCTTTGTCCAGATCCCCCTGGGCGTCACGGAGGACCGCCTGGTGGGCACGGTCGACATCGAGGCCTCGATGAAGGAGGGCAAGACGGTCTTCCAGCCCGGCCTCCTGGCCGAGGCGCACCGCGGGATCCTCTACGTTGACGAGGTGAACCTCCTCGACGACAGCATCTCCAACCTCCTCCTGTCGATCCTCGCTGACGGCGTCAACGTGGTGGAGCGCGAGGGGATCTCCATCTCCCACCCGTGCAAGCCCCTCCTGATCTGCACGTACAACCCGGAGGAGGGCCCCCTGCGCGAGCACCTTCTCGACCGCATCGCCATCACCCTGTCGTGCGACGTGCCCCCGACCTTCGAGGAGCGCGTTGAGGCCGTCGAGATGGCCGGCCGCTTCCAGGACGAGCCCGAGTCCGTGTTCCGCGAGGTTGCCGAGCTGACCGAGGAGCTCAAGACGAACGTCATCTTCTCTCGCGAGTATCTCAAGGACGTCACCATCGGGGCCAAGCAGGTCAAGTACATCGTCGAGGAGGCCCGGCGCGGGGGCGTGCAGGGCCACCGTGCCGAGGTGTTCGCCGTCAAGGTGGCCAAGGCCTGCGCTGCCCTCGAGGGCCGCATGCAGGTGGAGCCGGAGGACCTTCAGAAGGCGGTGCAGCTGGTGATCCTGCCGCGGTCGATCCTGATGGACATGCCGCCGCAGGACGAGCAGCCCCCCCCGCCCCCCCCCCCGCCCCAGGACAACCAGGAGGAAGAGGAGCAGGAGGAGCAGGAGGAGGAGAACGAGGAGGAGAACGAGAACGAGGAGGAGGAGGAGCAGGAGGAGCCCGACCAGATCCCGGAGGAGTTCATGTTCGACACGGAGGGCGTGGTCATGGACGAGGACGTCCTCCGCATGGCCCAGCAGCAGCAGCGCTCGCAGGGCCGCTCGGGGCGCGCCAAGAACCTCATCTTCTCGGAGGACCGCGGCCGCTACATCAAGCCCATCCTCCCCAAGGGGCGCGTGAGGAGGCTCGCCGTGGACGCCACCCTCCGCGCCGCCGCCCCCTACCAGCGCGTGCGGCGCAACCGCTCGGTGGAGAAGGGCGAGGTCATGCGCAACGTGTTTGTGGAGGAGCCCGACATGCGGGCCAAGAAGCTGGCGCGCAAGGCCGGGGCGCTGGTGATGTTCGTGGTCGACGCGTCGGGGTCCATGGCCCTGAACCGCATGTCCTCCGCCAAGGGCGCCGTGATGCGCCTGCTCGCCGACTCGTACCAGTCGCGCGACAGCGTGTCCCTCATCCCCTTCTACGGCAACAAGGCCGAGGTGCTCCTGCCCCCTTCCAAGTCCATCTCGATGGCGCGCAACCGCATGGACACGCTGCCGTGCGGAGGCGGGTCCCCGCTTGCGCACGGGCTGTCCCTGGCCGTGAGGACGGGGATGAACGCCGTGTCGGGCGGCGACGTCGGGCGCGTCATGGTGGTGCTCATCACGGACGGGCGGGCCAACGTGCAGCTGTCCAAGGCCACCGAGGAGGAGGGGGAGGAACCCGCGGAGAAGCTCGACGCGGAGGAGCTCAAGGAGGAGGTGCTGGACATGGCCAAGAAGATCAAGGCCGCGGGGCTGCAGCTCCTCGTCATCGACACGGAGAACAAGTTCGTCTCCACTGGGTTTGCTGAGGAGATCGCCAAGGCTGCCCAGGGCAAGTACTACTACTTGCCCAACGCCAACGACGCGGCTATCGCCGCCGCCACGCAGAACGCGGTGGAGGAGGCCAAGCTGATGTAGCGCGGGTGCCGCGGTGTGAATTGCATGGCGCACGCGGGGCACGTGCCCGGGGCAGGGGGAGCTCGGGGAACTCGGGGGACTCGCTCTCGGCACTCGGTCGGGGGGAGGACTCTGGCGTGCCGCACCCGCCATGGGGGGCTCTTCCGGCACGGCGCGCGCACGCCGGCAGCCGCGGGGGTCCCTTTCTCCGGGTGGCCCGAGCGCGTATTGGACACAGCGCCCCCCCCACTCGAGATCTGACCCGGCAGATCACCAGGGGCGCCACACGCGAGCGAGGAGTGGGGGGCGAGGTCCAATGAGCAATCCAAGCGGCACCGGGCACGGCAGCGGGGGGGGTTCGAAGTCCCGGGCGAAAGCCTTGGCTCAGAATGCGAGGTAAGACCCCTGTCGAGCTGTTGGCCGCCTCTGAGGGCTACCCGCAGCTCGGCCGCGCGCAAGCAGGCGCAGGCGGGCTCAAGCAGGCGCCCAATGTCCGCTCCATCCCCGCATGGGGTGACGGGGAGACGTATCACGGCTGCGGGCGTTGCCCCTCACCGGACGATCCGTCTCCTGGTCGGAAGCCCCCTGGGGCGCGGAGCCTGCCTCGGCGGACCCGTGTGGGTGGGCTGGTCGTTTGGTCAAGAGGGATGTCTGCCCCCACCGGGACCGCGAGCGGATAACGTCAAATTTCCTTGCCCTCCGCAGCTTACACGGGGAGGGAGCGGCTAGGAGGAGAGCGGTGCAGGTACGAGAGGGCGCAGACGCAACGATCTGACCCATCCCTCTCACCCATCGTCTTCTTTGTCACCACCTCCGCGTTCACGTCCTCGGGTGCATGGCGCGTTTGTTGCGCGGGCCGTCATGCCTGGAGCGCGGATCGCGACGCGGCTCCCCAGACCGGGCCTGGGGCGTCCGTCGCGGGGGCGGCAGGGTTGTTCGTTGGCAGGTACCCCGAGTCGGAAGCCACCCGCCGCTTTCGCAGGAGCTCCTCTTCTTCTCAAGCGTGGGGGATATCCAGCGGTGCAAGAGGCTGATCGAGAGCTGGAAGCTGAACGTGTCGGACCCGGACTGCTGCGACTACGACTACCGGACCCCCCTCCACCTGGCTGCCTCGGAGGGGGCGTGGCTGGTGACCAAGTGGCTCATCGAGGCCGGGGCGCAGGTGAACGCGCTGGACCGCTTCAACCGGACCCCGCTCGAGGACGCCGTGCGGGGCGACTTCCTCGAGGTCGCGAAGCTCCTCATCGACAGCGGGGGCATGATCCAGCAGCGGGGGAAGCTCATGTCTGTGGCCGAGTCGGAGCTGAGCGGCCTCGTCAACCTCCAGGCGCTCGGGCTCACGCCCGGGTTCGAGGGCCTCGACCTGGACCCGGAGTGGGAGATCGACCCGCAGGACCTGCGCGTGCTCGAGAAGCTGGGGCAGGGCGAGTTCGGGACGGTGTTCAAGGCCAAGCTCCGGGGGTCGTTCGTGGCGGTCAAGGTGCTCAACAGCTCCGACTCGATCGCGCTGGGGGACTTCCGGACCGAGATCGGGATCCTCCGGCGCGTGCACCACCCGAACGCCGTGCAGATGCTGGGCGCGTGCACCAAGTCCAAGCCCTTCATGCTCGTGACCGAGTACGTCCCGGGGGGGTCCCTGGCCAACGTGTTCCGCATGGACCGGTCGCCGTCGCTGCGACGGGTGGTGGAGATGTCCCTGGACGTCTCCCGCGGCATGGCCTACCTCCACAGCACGGCCAAGGGGATCATCCACCGGGACCTCAAGCCGAGCAACATCCTCATCGGCGGGTCCTACTTCAACACCCCCTCGGAGCTCATCTTCCACACGGGCATCATCAAGCTCGGCGACTTCGGGCTCTCCAAGTCGCTCCCCGTGTTCCAGATGCAGAACGCGGAGGACGTCGGCGCCAACGACATGAGGGACACGTACCACCTCACGGGGGGCACGGGGAGCTACCGGTACATGGCCCCCGAAGTGTACCGGCACGAGCCGTACAACAACAAGGTCGACGTCTACTCGTTCGGGATGATCCTGTACCAGCTCATCGAGGGCGTCGTGCCCTTCAACGGCACCAAGCCCATCCAGGCCGCCTTCGACGCCGCGCAGCAGGGGAGGCGCCCCGACTGGCGGATCGTCAACTCGCTCCCCGAGCCAGCCAACAAGGTCAAGGCCCTCGCCGAGCGGTGCTGGGACTCGGAGCCCATGCGCCGCCCGACGTTCGAGGAGATCGCCGACCACCTCGACGAGATCCTGGCCGCAACGCCCCCGGAGGACCCCGCGTGGCTCTACGGGGGGGGCGGGGGAGCGGGCGGGGGGGGCGGGGGGGGGGGCGGGTGCAACACCATGTAGGGTGGGCTGCAGCCGTCGGC
>Ga0181583_10004139_pt1 | contig 10648 bp, 17 predicted proteins | sample 071ome_31_FD_132461 | JGI IMG/M metagenome (GOLD analysis project Ga0181583, IMG submission 132461) | Coastal salt marsh microbial communities from the Groves Creek Marsh, Skidaway Island, Georgia - 071405CT metaG (megahit assembly) | ecosystem: Environmental > Aquatic > Marine > Intertidal... | reverse complement strand
TGGGATAACGAGTGTGAGGCACCTGAGTGGTCTGAGGGCGACTGGGAACCAGATCTGTCCTATCGCACCAAACCTGAAGTAATCCATGCTGAGGAGAACGCAATCGCAAAGATAGCGAGGAGCAGTGAGAGTAGCGAGGGTGCTGCCCTGTTCTGTACTCACACCCCATGTATCGAGTGCGCCAAACTGATTTATCAGTCTGGTATCAAAGAAGTGTATGTCGCTAAGTCTTACGACGCCAGCGTTGGATCAGGACTAGAGTTCCTTAAGAAGAGCGGTGTCAACGTTGAGATAATGCTTGACATATGAAACGAATTATAGTACAATATGTGTATTGTTATTGAGGAGATAAATTATGCCACTGACTGAAGAACAACAACGATTGCTTGCCGAAGCAGATGCGATCCGTGAACAGCAACAGCAAGAGCAACAACAAGAGCAGCAGATGCTGTTCCCTACTGACCCAGAATACTTTAAGGAAAAACCTGTATTCGGTATTGTCGGTCATGGTTTCGTGGGCAAGGCAGTTGAACGAGCACTGCACCCTGAACTTGAACGGTTCCTGGTAGATCCAATATACAAAACCAATATTGATCAACTAATTGAGGCGAAACCAGTTCTCACATATGTGTGTACACCAACACCAGTCCTTGGTAACGGTCGCATTGATGCTGCTGACACTGTTGATGCTGTCTTAAAGTTGATCCGACTGACTAAATCAGCAGTGATTCTGAAGTCAACTGTTACGCCTGATATCATCGGTAAGATCATTCGAGCAGTAGAACAAGCGGAAGCAGCACATCGCTTCATTTATGCTCCGGAGTTTTTGACTGAGAAAAATGCTGACTTTGAGTATTGTAATCCTACCTATCTTGTGTTCGGTGGCATGCAATCAACCGTTGGGCAATACATGGAGTTCTTAGCAAACAACACTTTCTGTAAGATGAAGAAAGATGCATCAGTACATGTGGTTCATCCCATGGAGGCATCATTCATAAAATGTGCAATCAACAGTTTTTTGGCAATGAAAGTGACTTTCTTAAATCAATTGGTCGATGCTATGGGAGACGAGGTAGAGCATGGTATCAATCCGTTACAAGTGTTGCGTTCTCTATCAGATGAACCAAGACTTGGTAGTTCGCACTGGCGTGTTCCTGGTCCTGATGGTAAGAAAGGATTTGGCGGTGCATGCTTCCCGAAAGATATCTCGGCATTGGTAAATTACACCAATAAAATGAGTTTGATGGAGGAAGTGCTTTCTCTCAATAACGATATGCGTTCGGAGTATGATTTGGATGAACGCGAGAAGGTTGCCAATGTAACCTTTAAAGAAGATGATGTCAACATTATCACAGAAGAGGATGTCCTGGATACAACAGGACAAATAGATATGTTCGACGAGGATGCAGCATGAAACATGTAGAGTTTCGTAATTTTAACAAATACGCTGATGGTAATGGAGAACTGAGTGAGGATGTTGAGGGAATAACAGGACTTCATTGGCTTGTTGTTGATTATCATGGTTGGGGTGGTATGCTTAAAGAGTGGCGTAAACACTCAACTGCTTGGATGGAGAAGGTCAGTAACTTTGGAACAGTTGTTTCCGCTGGCGGTAACTGTGGTATGTACCCAAGATTTTATGGCGAATACTTTAACACAGTTTACTCCTTTGAACCAGACCCTGCTTGCTTTGACTGTTTACAGTTAAATTGCGATGGCGACAAATATATCTTAGATCAAAGTGCACTGAGTAATACTGCCTCAACTGACAATTACTCATTGGAAAGAGTCCAGAATGACAATCGGGGGTCTATTAGACTGATTAAGGATAGCAATGGAAATGTAGAAACAGTTCGCCTTGACGATTTAAATTTGACTGAGTTAGACCTATTACATTTAGACTTAGAGGGACATGAACCTGAAGCACTAGAAGGTGCGCTTGACGCCATAAGGGAATTCACTCCTGTCATAATTGTAGAGAGATCAATCTATCCAAAATCATATTTAAAAGCGACAAAAATTCTTCGTGATTGTGGGTACAAACCTTTTAGAAGCATTGATGAGTACCCTGCCAAATCAGAACATAAGAACACGGATAGAATAAACATGGATGCTATTTGGATTCCATAAAGGAGATTATATTATGAGCGTGATGGATAAATTAAAGAAGAACAGCAAGATCAAAGCAGCGGAGACTCTGTCTGATTCTAAGTTCTTCGTAGAGCGACCATTGATTGACACAGGTGTACCGATGGTCAACGTTGCTTTGAGTGGTGACATTGATGGTGGTCTATCCTCCGGATTGACTGTGCTCGCTGGACCAAGTAAACACTTCAAGACTTCGTTCGCTTTGTTGATGGCAGCAGCATATCAGAAAGCGAAACCCGAGTCAGTCGTGTTATTCTATGATTCAGAGTTTGGTTCACCCCAAGCATACTTCAAGACGTTCGGTATCGACACCGACCGTGTACTGCATACTCCTATCGCTAACGTCGAGGAGTTGAAGTTTGACTTGATTGCTCAGTTGGAAGCACTTGAGGCAACCGACGATGTAGTAATCGTGATCGACTCTATCGGCAATCTAGCATCGAAGAAAGAACTTGAGGATGCTATCAATGAGAAGTCAGTCGCAGATATGTCAAGAGCGAAAGCATTGAAGGGTCTGTTCCGTATGGTTACGCCATACCTGACTATGAAAGATATCCCGATGCTTGCTATCAACCACACATACAAAGAGATTGGACTGTTCCCGAAAGATATTGTATCAGGCGGTACAGGCATCATGTACTCTGCTGATAATGTGTGGATCATTGGTCGTCGCCAGAACAAGACTGGTACTGAAGTCACTGGTTACGATTTCATAATCAACGTGGAGAAGTCGCGTTATGTTAGAGAGAAGTCAAAGGTTCCTGTCTCAGTTAGTTGGGAAGGTGGTATTGAGCGTTACTCTGGTCTTTTGGATGTCGCTCTTGCTGGTGGGTATGTTATTAAACCTAGCAACGGGTGGTATCAACTGGTTGATAAGAGCACTGGACAACTCGTTGGCAACAAGGTCAGAGAGAAAGACACAAGAGCAGATACTTTCTGGGAGTCGATCCTTACCGAATCTGACTTCAAAGAGTTCGTAAGAAAGTCCTATCAGATTGGCGGTGAGATTGAAGAACTAGAGTTGGATCTAGAAGATTGATACTTCCTGGCACCTACGACTTATACATTACCAATGTATGTAACCTGCATTGTAAAAATTGCAGTGTCCTTGATTGGAAAGGAAAGCATACCATACATCATATGGATATGTCGGAGGTTGTTAGGATATTTGATAAAATCAAACGTCTCGGCATTGTGTTAGATGAGATAAAGATAGTTGGCGGTGAACCGACCTTACATAAACAGTTTCCTGAGATAATAGAATACATACTGAGTCAACCAACACAAAAATCTCTGACAGTGATCAGCAATGGGTTGAACCTGACCGAGAAGGTCATAGAAACTTTGACCACAGTCGATAAGGTTATATTCTCAGTCTATCCTGGGATATCTGCTGAGGAAGAGATAAAACAGTCTGGTATTGAAGACAGACTAAAGGATGTAGAGTATTGGCACAATGATGAGTTTCAATATTTTGACGAACCATCCAAGGTTGTCAGGATATTCGGCACCTCTCCTGCTAAAAATTGGAATAGGTGTTATCTCAAACATCGATGCCGCACCATAACTGACGATGGATTGTATCGCTGTGTAATAGCAATGAACAAGAGATCTGATATATGTGAGTGGAACGACGCTGAAGAATTATTACAGTACATGGAGAGTGATGTACCTCTGGAGGCATGCAGCGATTGTAGTTGGCCGCCCGAACAAAAACCATGGAAGAGTTTGAAACCAGAGATAGATAGTAAAAATTACAACAAAGGTTTAGAACTGATAAGGAGTATAAATGTTTGAGTATCAATGTAAGATTGTCAAAGTAGTAGACGGTGATACAGTCGATGTTGATATTGATCTAGGATTCGATGTTGTCCTACGAGACCAACGTATCCGATTGTACGGTATCGACACGCCTGAGTCGCGCACTCGTGACAAAGAAGAAAAGAAATATGGACTGTATGCCAAGAACTATCTGAAGAACGCACTTGGTAAGACAGGTATCATTCGCACCAAGAAAGATGGACGTGGCAAGTTCGGTCGTATCCTTGGTGAGTTTATAATCTACGACGGTGAGACTGACTCATATCGCAGCGTCAATGCTATGATGATCGAGAAGCACATCGGTGTAGAATACCACGGACAATCTAAAGATGAGATTGCCGAGCAACACATTAAGAACCGAGAGTTTATTGATGTCTGATACAGATAAAATCCTTGACAATATCATAGAACATAATCCTAAACTGGACGCGATCACTATTGTAGGGACTGAAGAATACGAATATGTTGATGCAGCAGAGCATGAGCATTATCTTATTCTACCTGACCCGATGGTAGACAGCGACCAGAGCGATACAGCATGGACCATGTTATTGTTACAAGATCCATACAAAGACTTCTTGGTTCGAGTGAGCGATATCATTACAGAGGGAGAGGACATTCAGTTTGATTGGGAACCTCTGTCTATACCTGAAGACGCTGATGAACCTGAAGACCATACTCACTTCTTAAATTATCTCACTGGGTGCATTGCCAATCACATGCATGAGTGCTGGTTGAATGGTGCTGTTGAGATGAGGGATGAGGATGGTAAATTGATCAAAGAAGTTTCGGAGGAAATAACTGTTGAACAGTGATATGCAAAATATGATACTGCGTTCGTTCTTTACTAACGAGGACTACATGCGCAAGGTTGTCCCATTCATGGACCCCAAATACTTTGAGGGAGTGGGTCAACAGCTGTTCAAAGAGTTCGCCAAGTATGTGGCAAAGTATAATGGCATCCCTTCTATTGATGCATTCAAGGTATCGCTACAGGAAAGCGAGGAGACGTTCTCTGAGGAAGCATTCAGGCATGCCATGGATATCCTGCCTGATCTGTTCCGCAAGGATGCTGACACTGACATTGACTGGTTAGTAAATAATACCGAAAAGTGGTGTCAAGACCGTGCTTTGTTCAATGCAGTCATGGAATCTATCTCTATCATTGATGGTAAACATAAGACTCTGACCAAAAACGCACTGCCTGATATCTTATCGAAGGCACTTGCTGTTACCTTTGACACTAACATCGGTCACGATTACTTACAGGACGTTGAAAGACGATATGACTTCTACCACACTGTCGAGGAGCGTATCCCCTTTGACCTTGACTATCTAAACAAAGTCACTAAAGGTGGATTGCCTAACAAGTCATTGAATATTATCCTTGCTGGTACAGGTGTGGGTAAGTCACTGTTCATGTGTCACTGTGCTGCGTCAGCGTTATCGCAAGGCAAGAATGTGTTGTATGTGACTATGGAAATGGCAGAGGAGCGTATCGCTGAACGTATCGACGCCAATCTGTTAGACGTGTCACTCGATCAGATCTCTACACTGTCCAAGGATATGTTCATCGGTAAGGTAGAGAAGATTGCTGAGAAAACACAGGGCACTCTGGTGATCAAGGAGTATCCTACATCACAGGCACACTCGGGTCACTTCCGTGCACTGATGAATGAACTAAAACTGAAGAAGAAGTTCGTGCCTGATATTGTATTCATCGACTATCTGAATATCTGCGCGTCCTCTCGTATCAAGTCTGTAGGCGGTGCAGTGAACTCATACACGTTTGTCAAGGCAATCGCCGAGGAGTTACGAGGTCTTGCTGTTGAGTTTAACCTGCCTATCATGTCAGCAACACAGACTACACGATCAGGTTATGGGTCATCCGATCCTGGTCTAGAGGATACGAGTGAGTCATTCGGTCTACCTGCTACCGCTGACCTGATGCTCGCGCTGGTGTCTAACGACGAACTCAACGCACTAAATCAAATCATGGTCAAGCAGTTGAAGAACAGATACAGTGACCCGAACATGCATAAACGATTCGTGATCGGTGTGGACAGGAGTAAAATGAAACTGTTTGACGTTGAAGATCCAGAGCATGAGTTGATAAATGACGTGGCATCTGGTAAAAAAATACCTGAAGAGGACGTTCCTGCATTCGATTTAACTAATGCGGGTAAGAAAATAAGTGCAGAGGGTTTTCAATTCAACTAAATAACTCTACAATTTTCTTTCTCTAGGACTCCAACTAATGTTACAAGACGACGCAGAAGTTGAACTTCAGGTAGAGGTAGCAGTATTGAAAACTAAAATCGAACATATCGACGAGTCGATGCACGAACTGAAAGCGCAACTTGATGGTATTGAATCTCGTCTTGTACGAGTTGAGCGTATTACATACATGGTTCTCGGTGGTTTGGTTATCCTTCAGGTATTACCAACCATTCAAGGGTTCCTTGGCGTTTAATATTGGATCCGCTGACGCATACACTCATTGCCACCTTATTGATAGCAGGAGCATATTACACAGGCAGATATCTAGGAGGAAGTGTAGGATTCCAATTAGGATATCAAGATGGTTCCGCTGAAGGTGGTATGAAAATAATTAAAATCCTACATGATGAAGGGACATTCGATCAAGAAGAACTTGAAGAAGCACTTGATCGGTGGATAATGAAGCATAGAGAACATTATGTAAATCGAGGTGATAAATTATGAAAGGCACTGTTGTAACTTTGGTAACGCACATTGGAGAGATCATTGGTCAGGTAGAGGAAGAAACTCCTGATTCATTTGAACTCAAAGATCCACGACTATTTGTCAATCAAGCAGAGGGTGCAGGTCTTGCTCCTGGGATTTGTTTGACTGGCATCAAGGATCCGACTGGTGGTGTGTTTTACAAGGGCAGCATTGTTGCTGTGGTAGTGACTTCTCCGGAACTTGAGAAAGCATGGCGACAGCAAACAAGTGGAATTATTTTACAATGAACGGAAAGGGTGACATGCCGAGACCATTCTCGGTAAGCAAAGAGCAGTTTGATGAAAACTGGGATCGGATCTTCAGTAAACCTAAACAAACCATGCTACGCGAAGTCAACTACGATAATATGTGGAGACACTCGTGCACCGTGGATATGACTGTCGTGTGGCTGGGTAAGAACGAAACCTGCGACTATTGTGGCGCATGGGAGGAGGACGAAGAATGAGCGAAGACATCTTTGACTTTGGTTTTACAGCGGTTACACTCGACGAACTTGAGGTCATTCAGGAAACCACTGCGCAGTTGGAATCAACTACAGCAGAGGCGAGTGAGGTCAAGGCACGACTCGATAACATCTACAAGGCAATCCAACCACTTCTGAATAATCTTAAGAAAGACCCTGAGCGAGACTATATCTACTGGCCGGAGCGTCTGACTAAGATTGAAGCATTCTCGGATCACATCGACAAACTATACATGGGTTGACATTTGACCCGATCTGAGTATAATATTATATTATGCTAGCAAAAAAATACAAAACACCTCTCCGTTATATGGGCGGGAAGTCACGTGCCACCAAGACACTGTTGAACTTCCTGCCCAATGTCATGATAGGCAAATACGTGGAACCATTCGTCGGTGGTGGTTCAATGGCATTTGCCTTCTCACGTCAGTTCCCTCACGTCCCTATTCATATCAATGACAAGTATTATAATCTGTATTGTTTCTGGATTACGCTCCGTGACCGTCCCTCAGACCTCGTCAATCGCCTTCTGAGCGTCAAGAGTGAAGCACATGACGCAGTGGGTCACCGTAAACTTTTTGACGACTGCAAGGACTATTTGACAAAAATAGACTGTGGTCAACCATGGAATAATACATTCGAGATAGGTTGGCGCTGGTGGGTATGTAACAAGTGTTCCTTCTCTGGTCTCGGAGAGTCCTCAGGTTTCAGTGAGCAGGCATCCGTATCAAACTTCAGCGAGAGTAATATCCGTGCACTGCTTGAGTATGGTGCACACATAAAGGATTGGAAGATAACGAATCACGATTACAGTGACTGTCTCATTGATGATCCTGGGACATTCATCTATCTCGATCCTCCCTATGCCAAGGTCGGTAAGGATGGCAACTCGTTTCTCTATGGTCGTAATGGTGACATGCATAAGCACTTCGATCATACCGAGTTTCATACACAGGTATCTTTCTGTCAGGCACCCATGATGATCTCTTACGATAATAATAAATTACTGAAAGAGATGTACTCTGACTGGGAGCAGCACACCTTTGACCTCACATATACATTACACTCGGGTAAGAACTATCGTGCTGACGAAAAGAATCGTAAAGAACTTCTGTTGATGAACTATGGCAGTATACTGTCCTGACATTCCACTCACCTTCGTTCATATCCCGAAAACTGCCGGATCCGCCGTGTCCGACTGGTTAAAAACCCACGCACACGCCACCGACTTCCTTCCACTCTCTTTCGGTAGTATGCATTGGGAGTTTAGTAAAATAAACAGGCAGATGCGAAGTCGCCGTTTGAATCCAGGAATCGTGGTAGTCGTCGTGAGGAATCCCTATGATAGACTGGTCTCTACTTGGGCGTACTATCGTCGTCGTAAGAAGTCCTGGTGTCCTGAGAACTTTCGCGACTTCGTACTGAACACGTCGTGGGGAAATGCGAAGAGACTACAGACGTCTTTCTTTCGATTCTCGGAAACGATACAGAGTGAAACCATCGTGTTACGTTTCGAGAGTCTCGCCACAGACTTTCGTGAAATACAGTCGCTCTGCAATAGTAACGAACCTCTCACAATTAAGAACAAAAGTGAACATGAACATTACTCGTCATATTATGATGCTGAAACAATCAACGCAGTTCGTAAGAAGCATGGAATGGATCTAAGACTGCTGGGGTATAACTTTGAATCCATTTAGCAACAGAGAGACAGAGTTAAACCATTTGTGGAGAGACTTCCTACGCTCCTACCCCCAAGCAGACCCCGTGCATCATCCTGAGCAGTGTAAATATTATGCTAAGATGTACTTCTATTATAGGAGTGAAACTGAGAAATCACGTAAATCTAGTGAAAAACACTAGGATAATTGTGTAAAATAGTGAATAAAACTAGAGAGAAAAATACACTACTCGTCATACATGCGTTATCGTGATTTTATCCCTGAAAATAGAGAAAAAACAAGGCAAAACAAGGACTTATCGGGGTTTTATCGGCATGTGAGCATATGCATATACGATGGTAAGTATGAGGCGAAAAACGTAGTTCTGGGCGGAGGAGAGTGTGCAGTTCCCTATCCCAGCGAAAATGTCAAGAGATATCTTCTTATTCCCCCTCGTTATTAGCATATAGCAAAATAATCCTTTACAACTGCCCCCGACTCGCGTACAATACTTCGTATTGATCATGAGGAGGTCATTATGACTAAAGCGGAAATTCGTAAGGAAATTCAACGACTTAGCAAAAACGTCGACATTAAGGTCATGCCAGCTACCCCAGCACCTAAGCAACTCACCGCATTCGTAAGACTATCACTCACGAACCGTACAGGTTGCCGAGTAGACGGAGCACGGTTAGGTGGTGGCCAAGGTCGTTGTAAGTAACTAATTTGTAAAGAGTTTTTCCGTTTTACATTGGCCATAATATGCCGTATAATGATTATATTGAATAGGGAGTTGGACATGAAAGCATTTGACCTAGTAACTGACGAAATGATCGAGCGTAAACTCACCTCTTGGACTGAGCGTGAGTGGGAAGGTGTAAAAGAAAATTATTTTGAATACCGTGCTGCTCTCGGTCCTGAAGCAACTAAGACTCTTCGTCAGTTTGCTTGGGGTCTTGCTGCTCAAAACTGCTTGTTTGCTGTCTTGAAGGAGGCATAAGATGACTCTTAAGCATGCTATGACCATTTTGAACAAAGAACGCGAGTTCTTGGGTGTACACTGGGAGCAGTTGTTTGCTCTGTTCAAAGAGTCGCCTGCAATCTTTAATGAAAGTGCGCATGAGGCATACCGAAAATATCGTGACCATATTGCTTGGGAAGCGTTGCAGGAGCGGTAAACGCTCCATTTGGCGACTGCATGCAACGGAAATTGCTAATGACTGCTATGGGGCATGTAAGTCGCTGTTTTTATTCGAGAATTTTCGACTTTACTTTGGTCATGATTTTAGGTATTATATATGTATTGAATAGAGGGATCGCTGGCGAAACGCTAGATCTACTGAAAGTCCACTGGACTACTGGCGCGTTTCTAGATTAACTGATGATCCCTCTTCCTTACTTGGAGAAAGAAATGTCGAATAATATTTGTGCTGATATCGCCGAACTGTTTCGTCACTATGTTGATCATCCTGATAACATCGTGGATGGCGAGGTCAACTGGGACTACGTTGAGGCAGACATCTGTATGGATCTCGGTGTTGATCGCATCATCGAGGAGATGGGTTCTCTTGAGGAGTTCTATCCTTACTTCACCAATCTCGTTGATCTTCATCTCATGTTCGCGCGAGAGGCAGCATAATGACTCGTATAGAAGAGATCTTTCGCAATCACTCCTTCTCTGTAGGAGGAACAACATACTGCTCATATGACAGTGTGTATGACGACATGCGCGATCTGTTCCCGCATAAAAGTCATGAAGAAATTTGTGCTCTGATGGAGGACTTCAATG
>Ga0181583_10004136_pt1 | contig 10655 bp, 9 predicted proteins | sample 071ome_31_FD_132461 | JGI IMG/M metagenome (GOLD analysis project Ga0181583, IMG submission 132461) | Coastal salt marsh microbial communities from the Groves Creek Marsh, Skidaway Island, Georgia - 071405CT metaG (megahit assembly) | ecosystem: Environmental > Aquatic > Marine > Intertidal zone... | reverse complement strand
CAGCAGCTGTGCCGCTGGCTTCTGCTAAGCCACGATCGGCTGCCATCTAATGAGCTGGTCATGACTCAGGAGTTGATCGCCAACATGCTCGGAGTGCGCCGGGAAGGTGTCTCGGTCGCGGCCAATCAACTTCAGAAAGCTGGGCTGATCAGTTACCAGCGCGGTCGAATCATAATCGTCGATCGTCTTGGCCTGGAACGCGCGGTCTGTGAGTGCTATCAGGTGGTCAAGACGGAGTGTGATCGTCTATCACCGCCCAGGTGAAACTGCCCGGCAAATTGGGCGCCCCGCCATCGGCCGCAATGTGCGCCAGCGCGCGGAAGGTGGGCCAGGCACATGCTAGTGTCCGTACCCACATGCTTCTAAGAAGCGCCAAACTGGCAATGCAGAGCGATTATGGGGAGCACCCACTTTATCCGCACCGTACACCCGCCCGGTAGTTCCGTTCGTTCGGACAGGCGTCGTTGACACCGGTGCCCGCTTCAACCCACGTTCCCGTTAGGAACCGCATCCTGTCAAGGCTGGCACGGACGGAATACCGGCGGCTGAGACCGAGCCTCGAGCAGGTCGCACTGCACGAGAACCAGGTGCTCTACGGCCCGGGCGATGCCGTCAACCATGTCTACTTTCCCAATGATGCCGTCGTATCGCTCCTTTTCGATATCAATGAGCGCCGGATGGTGGAGGTGGCCATGGAAGGCAATGAGGGGGCGGTAGGGCTTGTTATCCATCTGGGCGGCGTGAACGCGCGCAACCTGTCAGTGGTGCGGAACGCCGGCACCGCGATGCGCATGGATGTGAGTGCGCTGACAAAGTCCGCTAACCAGCGCGGCGACCTGCAGGAGCTGCTGAACCTGTACGTCCACGCATTGGTGACTCAAATCGCACAGTTGGGTTTGTGCAACCGGTTCCACAACATCGACGCGCGCCTTGCTCGCTGGTTACTCATGACACACGATCGAATGGGTTCCAGTGAACTGCACGCCACACAGGAATCCATCGCTCACATGCTCGGCGTGCGGCGCACCAGCGTCACTGCCGCAGCGAGCGGATTCCATAGGCAGAACATCATCGACTACCGTCGCGGGCAAGTCGTGATCCTGGACCGAAGAAAGTTACGTGCTGCCTGCTGCGATTGTTATGCAGTAATGAAACGCCAGTACGATAGTTTCCTGAACTGACGAACCTGCCTTCCCCAACGTGACTCACACCCTGACCGCGACTCGCGGCAACGCCACGTGTCGCTGCGGGCAAGGTTTCATGGACCTGTTTGTACACGCCAAGTGATTGATTGAAGGCCGCGCTAGTTTCCCTATGTTTGCTGGCGCACAGACTCCAGTCGAACGGACAGCATACGCTTCAGCCAGCGAGACTGGGCACTTCCCCCGGTCCGTACCAAGCGAGGAAGCGAAGTGGACCAGCATCGACAAAATCGTAAGACAGCCAAAAGACCGCGCCCAGGACCTAAGGGCGGCGGGATGAGCGCAGAAGTCGAGACACCGCTGAAAGCCAATCGAGTGGACCCGGTGGGAAGACTTCAATCGCGCCAGGAAGTAACCGACCGGCAAGCGGTGGAGCGGGCCGAAAACGACGGGATGACGTGTTCTCTCGGGACCGGCAATCATCCTGCGCCAAACGACGACCTGCGACGTGAACGCCAGTCCGGTTGGCTCGACGCACGGACGAGCGTCACCGCTGACATTCAGAAGGGAGAATCGTAGTGCCATCCCAAGGCGGAAACGGTGGACAAGGCGGCCCATGGGGCAGCAGAGGCAGGACGCCTGATCTGGAGGCCTTCATACGACAGTGGCAGGCCCAGCTCAAGCAGTTCCTGCCGAGCGGTGGTCCGAGCGGGTTGGTCATTATTGCCGTACTCGCTGTGGCCGGCGTGCTCGCATGGACGGCCTATTACACGGTGCCGAGCGATTCCGTCGCTGTTGTACAACGCTTCGGCAAGTACCTCAAGGACGTTCCAGCGGGATTGCACTTCAAGCTACCATTGGGCATTGATGCCGCAACGATCGTTCCCGTGAAACGGCAATTGAAGCAGGAATTCGGCTTCACGACCCCGGGCGCCCGCGATCCGTACCAGGGTGCTCGAGATGGGAGGCAGGACACGAAGCGCGAGACGGAGATGGTCACCGGGGACCTGAACGCCGCACTGGTGGAATGGGTCGTTCAATACCGTATCTCGGATCCCGTGAAGTTTCTCTTCGAGGTTCGGGAGCCGAGTGAAACGCTGCGCTATGTCTCCGAATCGGTCATGCGCGAGGTCGTCGGCGATCGCACCGTCGACGAGGTCATTACGATCGGCAGACAAGAGATTGAATCCGAGGCACTCGCCAAGATGCAGGCGCTCTCCACCAAGTACGCCATGGGGATCAGTATCGATCAGGTGCAATTGAAGAACATCAACCCGCCCGAGCCGGTGCAAGAGTCGTTCAACGAGGTCAACCAAGCGCAGCAGGAGAAGGAGAAGCTGATCAACGAAGCCCGCCGCGACTACAACAAGGTAATCCCGCTGGCCGAGGGCGAGAAAGATCAACGGATCCGCGAAGCCGACGGCTATCGGCTCAAGCGGATCAATGAGGCCGAGGGCGACGTCGCCCGATTCAGCGCCCTGTTGGCCGAGTATACCAAGGCGCCGGAGGTCACACGCCGCCGCATCTACATCGAAACCCTGCAGAGCGTGCTGCCCGGCATACGCTCCAAGATCATCATCGATGAACAGACTCGCGGGATACTCCCGTTCCTAAATCTCGACTCGCAGACAGGAGAGCGGCCATGAGCAGAAATGCCCAGATCGTGCTCCTAGCGGTCCTCGGCATCGGAGCGTATCTCGCGACGAGCGCGCTCTACACTGTTAGCGAAGTACAGCAGGTGATCATCACCCAGTTCGGTAAGCCCGTTGGCGACCCGGTGACGTCTGCCGGTCTCAAGATCAAGGTGCCCTTCATCCAGGATGTCAATCCGATCGACAAACGGGTGCTCGAGTGGGACGGGAGTCCCTCGGATATGCCCACCAAGGACAAGCTCTACATCTCGGTCGACCTTTTCGCCCGCTGGCGGATCGTCGATCCGCTGCAATATTTTCTGCGGCTACGCGATGAACGCAGTGCTCAGTCCCGCCTCGACGACATTCTGGGGAGCGAAACCCGCAACGCCGTGGCCAAGCATGAGCTCATCGAGATCATTCGCACCACGAGGGACCGCGAACCGCTGCGCGACGTCCTCCTCACCGACGCGGAAAAGGACCTCAACATGGGTGCGCTCGTGCCCATACAAAAGGGGCGCCAACTCGTGGAGCAGGAGATTTTTGCTGCTGCCGCCGAGAAGGTCCGGGTATTTGGCATCGAGCTGCTCGATATACGATTCAAACGGATCAACTACAACGAAAGCGTGCGCCCGAAGATTTACGACCGGATGATCAGCGAACGGCGTCAGATCGCTGAGCGCTTCCTGTCCGAGGGTAACGGCGAGGCTGCCAGGATCCGCGGTAATCGCGTTCGAGACCTGAACAAGATCCAGTCGGAGGCCTACCGGCAGGTCGAGGAAATCCGTGGCGTGGCGGACGCGAAGGCTACCGAGATCTACGCGGGCGCTTACAACCAGAGTCCCGAAGCGGTGACGTTCTATGAGTTCATGCGGACCATGCAGGCCTATCAGGCGATCATCGCGGAGAACACCACGCTAGTGCTTTCCACGGCCAGCGATCTGTTCAAGTTCCTCAAGGGCATGAGCCCGGATGACGCGGGGGTTCCACTGGAAGGCACAGAACCAGTAAGGCAATAACACATGAGCGACGTGCGCCGCATCTTCGTTCCGCGTTCGGCGAAGGAGCGGAACGTCGATGCGCATCGTAAAGCAGGCGCGGCCAATAGAGCGCGCATGATATCGGTCGTAGACTACTTTGCCCGACACCGCGCGAATTCACCCCCATGGCAAGACACCCCCCCGGTTCGGGAGGAGATCTTCAGGGTCGAGCGGCTCGACCGGCACGCCGAAAGCCTCGCGGCCGCGCAGCCGGTGACGACTAAGCCGCAACACGTCGCGTCCTTATATGCACTACTATATGGCAATGCCAACGCCTTGCACAGGACATATCGCGTCTGTGCCGCAGGGCTCGAGCGCGGCCGCGATGTCGTGCCGGTAGCGGAATGGCTCCTCGACAACCATCATCTGGTCGAGGCGCAGATCCGCGCGATCCGAAATGATCTGCCCCCCGGCTACTATCACCAGCTGCCGAAGCTGGCCGAGGGGCCTTTCGCCGGTTATCCGCGGGTGTTTGGCCTTGCGTGGGCGTTTGTCGCGTACACCGACAGCCACTTCGATCCCGTCATACTACGATGTTTCATTGTTGCCTATCAGCGGATATAGCGGCTCACGATCGGCGAACTGTGGGCGGTGGCGGTCACATTGCGGATCGTTCTCGTCGAAAATCTTCGCCGGCTGGCCGACCAGATAATCGCGGGACAAGCGGCGCGCGCTGACGCCGATGCGCTGGCCAGCAGGAAGTAAACCACCGCGCTCCTGATCCCGACAAGCATTGCTCCCAGCGTGGCGAAAAGGCCGAGGGCGGCGAGGGAACCACGACGACCCGCGTCAGTCAGGCGAGCCGCATGCTGGAGCCACGTGTCCGATCTATACAGCCAGGACCCTGCCGATTTCCAAGGAAGCGAAAGGTGACGGGCCATTCGAGTTGCCTCTACTGTACGCTGGCGCACAGAAGCCTGATACGCGATCTTGATACTGTGAGTCCGAAGGGACAACTCTCAAGAATGCTATGGAGATGAGCCGAACTTAGTGAGCAACGGACCCGTGGAAAAGAAAACGACGATCAACGTTTGGTACATCATCGCGGCTGGTCTCGGGATCATGATGTTGCAAAACATGTGGTCGCAGTCAAAGCAGGTCGAAGTCGTGTCCTACAGCGAGGTTCAGCGCTATCTCGAAGCCGAGCAGGTGGAAGAGTTGGTTGTCACCGAGACACACGTGCACGGCGTGTTCAAGTTACCGCTCGCTGACGGAAAGCGCGAGTTCTTGGCCGTCCGTGTCGATTCCGAGCTGGCAAAGGATCTGGCGAAGTACGATATCAAGGTGTCTGGAGAGACAGAGCAGACGCTTTTCAAACAGCTGCTTGGCTGGGTGTTGCCAGCGGCAATATTCGTCGGTATCTGGCTCTTTGTCGTGCGCCGCGTCGCCGAGAAGCAGGGCTTGGGCGGTGGACTCATGTCGATCGGTAAGAGTAAGGCGAAGGTCTACGTCGAGAGCGACACGAAGGTGACGTTCGATGACGTCGCGGGCGTGGATGAAGCCAAAGTGGAGCTGCAGGAAACGGTTGCATTTCTCAAGGACCCGAAGACATATGGTCGCCTCGGTGCCCACATCCCTAAGGGCGTTCTCCTGGTCGGTCCACCCGGAACGGGCAAAACGCTGATCGCACGGGCGGTGGCAGGCGAAGCCGGCGTGCCATTTTTCTCCATCAGTGGGTCGGAGTTTGTGGAGATGTTCGTCGGGGTCGGTGCGGCCCGAGTACGTGATCTTTTTCTGCAAGCGCGCGAGCAGGCGCCTTGCATCATATTCATCGACGAGCTCGATGCGCTCGGCAGGGCCCGTGGCGCCTTTCCGGGCGTGGGCGGGCACGACGAGAAGGAGCAGACCCTGAATCAGTTGCTGGTGGAGCTCGATGGCTTCGATCCCAGCGCGGAGGGTATGGTTCTGTTAGCCGCCACCAATCGTCCCGAGATTCTGGACCCTGCGCTTCTCAGAGCCGGGCGCTTCGACCGGCAAATTCTGCTGGACCGTCCCGATCGGGCTGGCCGGGTGCAGATCCTTCAGGTTCACCTACAGCCCGTGGAGGTTGGTCCTGACATTGACGTCGATGCAATCGCGAGCTTGACCCCTGGGTTCACGGGGGCGGACCTTGCGAACCTTGTCAACGAAGCTGCGTTATTGGCGACACGTCGGCAGGCGGACTCGGTGACCAGCCACGATTTCACTGAGGCGATTGAGCGAATGGTGGCGGGCCTGGAGAAACGCAACCGACTCATCAATCCCCATGAGCGTGAAGTGGTCGCCCATCACGAGATGGGCCATGCTTTGGTCGCGACCACGCTTTCCGGTACCGATCCGGTCCACAAAGTATCCATCATCCCGCGCGGTATAGGTTCGCTCGGCTACACCATTCAGCGTCCGACCGAGGACCGCTATCTGATGACCTTGGACGAGCTCGAGAATAAGATGGCTGTGCTCCTCGGCGGGCGCGCGGCGGAGGTGCTGATCTTTGGCAAACTGTCCACCGGTGCCGCGGACGATCTCAACAAGGCCTCTGAGATCGCTCGCAGTATCGTCACACGCTACGGGATGAACGAGACACTGGGCCAGATGACCTACGACCGGGAACCGGCTATGTTCTTGCCAGGGGTATTCCCTCAGGGGCGCGAGCGAGACTACAGCGAGGAGACCGCGCGCGAGATCGACTGCGCAGTGCGCGAGCTCGTCGCGCAAGCGTACAAGCGGGCACACGGTGTCCTGGAACAGCATCGCCCCATTCTGGAAGCGGGCGCACTCCGACTGTTGGAGTGCGAAACCTTGACCGCCGAAGAGCTACGCGAGCTGGTGGCCGGGTCGTCCACGCCGCATTACTCAGAGAGCAGCGTCGAAGTGGCTGACCGTCAAGCTATAGAGCGAGGCGAGGATGAAGGGATGAAAGTAAACCAAACATGAACGATTGCTCGTCTCCACAGCGTAAGGTGCGTCGGGCAGGCAGGCAACGTGCAGGTCCAGCCTCTCGCCAGGAACCGATAGCCATGCCAAGCGCGATTGTTGGCGGCGGTGGCAGAGGCCGACCATGACCCAGACATCCACGTGATGGTCCTGTCCGGCGCAGGAAAGGCCTTTTGCGCAGGCTACGATCTGGCCCATTACGCCGAGGGCAACGGCCCCAACAAGGTTGTCCAGGACATGCCCTGGGACCCGATGCAGGATTTCCAGTTCATGTGGGCCAACACGCAGGCCTTCATGTCGCTCTTCCGGGTAATGAAACCGGTGGTCTGCAAGGTGCACGGCTTTGCCGTCGCGGGCGGCTCGGACATCGCGCTGTGCGCCGATCTCACGATCATGGGGGACACCGCGCAAATCGGCTACATGCCCACCCGCGTCTGGGGTTGCCCGACAACCGCAATGTGGGTGCACCGACTGGGGCCGGAAAAGGCCAAGCGGATGATGTTCACCGGCGAAAAAATCAGCGGGGTTGAGGCCGCCGAAATGGGGTTGGTGCTGAAATCCGTGCCCGACGACCAACTGGATGATGAGGTCGAGGCTCTGGCCGCCCGGATGGCATCCGTGCCGATCAACCAGTTGGCGATGCAGAAGATGGTAATAAACTCAGCTGTCGAGGAAAAGATCAACCAGACACAGCGCCTTGCCACCGTGTTCGACGGCATCACCCGACATTCACCCGAGGGCATGAACTTCAAAGCCCGCGTGGAACAAGTCGGCTGGAAACAGGCGGTTCAGGAACGTGACACCGGGACTTTCGACTGGACTCGCAAGACACCCATTTAATGAAAACCACGACTTAAAGGGGTAGAGAAGGTTGGATCTCGGTCCCGTCTCCCGCCAAAAATTAGCTGCCCTCAGAGCGCGTCTTTAGGTCTTTCGTGCCGCTGGCTTTAGCCGTCGTAGGTGATACCGCCTAACTCCCGATGCCACAGGCGTCACCACCGTGCTTACCGTATCCCAGCCGCATCCACACATGACGCTACGATGTCGAAGCTTTCATCCAGTAGAGTCCATTCCCCAAATGCGTGCCAGTACGCCCCTCAGGTCAGCCCACTCTCGCACACCGACGTCATCAGCCCAGGTTTGCCAATCCCTCGCCATTCGCCGCACGCGGGTTGGTGCGCGCCTGGCAAGATTGTTCAACTCGGTTCGGTCTTCGTCCATCTGGTAAAGCTCCCAGTCGGCCCCATGGCGTCGGACGAGTTTCCATTCGCCCATTCGTAAGGCTGCGTTGCCTTCATGTTCCCAATAGATCGGTTGTTCGCGCTTCCAATCTGCTCCTTGCAGCAAGGACAACAGGCTTTCACCATCCGGACGATACACCGGGTGCCCGCCGAATTCGGCTGGATAGGCGGCACCTGTGGCCTCAAGGATTGTGGGCATAATGTCCACAACATGGGCGGGTTCATGTACAGCCACCCTCTTTGGCATGCCCTGTGGCCAGCGCACGATTAAGGGGGTAGAAATTCCGCCCTCATGCACCCAATGTTTGAATAGCCGGAACGGTGCGTTCGAGACATTAGCCCAAGGCAAGTCATAACTCATGAATGTATCTTTCCCTCCAGCCTGCAGGTCGTGCCTGTTGCCGGGGGTCACAATAGAGCCGTCGTGGTTCACCCTCGGGTAATATTGCGCCCAGCCGTCCTCTTCCATCAGTTCGGCGCAGCCACCATTGTCGGATAGGAACATCACCAGCGTGTCGTTGCCAATACTTAGCGCATCCAGCCGCGCCATCACCTTCCCGATACCACGGTCCATCTGCTCGACCATGGCGGCATAGGTCTGCATCCGACGGGCTTCCCAATCGCGGTTTGAAACGGAGGCCCAAGGTGGCGCATTTACGTCGCGAGGGGAGATATCCCAAGCGTCGCGCAAGAGGTTACGGCTGTTCAGTTCCTCATGACGGGCAGCACGGATAACATCCCAGCCACTAGCGTATAAGCCATCATAGACAGCGATATCCTCTTCATGCGCATGCAGTGGCCAATGCGGAGCGGTATAGGCAAGATACAGGAAGAAGGGCTGTGCATCCTGCATGGACCGGTTGATCATGCCAATCGCCGCATCAGTGATCGCATCAGTAAAATGAAAGTGGTTGTCAGTGATCTCGACCCGACCATCATCACGCAGGATGCAATGCGGTGAGAAGAAAGAGCTCGCCCCATCGACCATGCCGTAGAATTCATCAAAGCCCCGCTGGCGGGGGGTTGGATGGTCTAAATCGCCGATCCGCCAGCTGTCGATCTCCCGCGCATCGAAGTCACCGCCGACGTGCCACTTGCCAGACATAAGCGTACGGTAGCCTGATAGCCGCAACACCTCGGCGATGGTGACGGAATTGTTGGACAGATAGCCCTGATATGCGGGCGATCCAAGGTTTGCACCCATATGACCAACGCCCGCGCGATGCGGGTAAAGCCCGGTTAGCAGGGAAGCGCGGGTTGGGCAACAGCGTGCGCAGTTATACATCGCCGAGAGGGTGGCTCCCTGGGCGGCCATGTGGTTGATGTTCGGCGTGCGGATTTCCGACCCAAAGCAACCTAGATCTGAAAACCCCATGTCATCGGCTAAGATTAGGATGACGTTTGGGCGGGCATCGTAAGTTGTTTTTTCCGGTGTCTTTCCCAATCGCATATCGGTTTTCCTGCCAGTGGTTCGCGATCAGATTAGGAGTGTTTAAGTCTAGTACAAAAACAACATTGCGCCCCGTCAGTTGAGCTTGGCTTACGTCAAAGTCTCGCCCTTGGTAGCGTCCGTCAAGCTGGTGGCCTTTGTCAGAGTAACTTTGCCTGAGACAGGGCAGGGCGCGAACTGGAGTCTGTTCATCACCAAATGCTCCCCTTAAAGTATTTGAAAGCCAGTCCAGAGATCATCCGCTGGGCGGAGGCGTTATTTGTCCGGATTCCAGTTTTGATGGATCCGCAGCGTTTTGCTGAGACTCGCAATTGCCGGCTCTGACGCGACAGAGAGTTGGGTACCAGACCCGTCCCCCGCCAAAAATTAGCTGCCCTCAGAGCGCGTCTTTAGGTCTTTCGTGCCGCTGGCTTTAGCCGTCGTAGGTGATGGCGCCTAACTCCCGATGCCACAGGCGGTAGAGATGACGTTTCTTCTCAGGGTCCTGGGCATCGTGAAAATCAGAGCGGTAGTGACCCAGCTCGTGATTGTTAAGGTACTGGACCTGACCGCGTTCCAGTGGCGCTTCAACCCAAAGTTCCTCGGCAGCGCTGACTTCATCAATCGCCGTCAGCGCATCGACGAGCTCTTTATCCATTTTCTGCTCCGCTACGGCATAGCCTTTTCGGACCAGCGACGTGTTGGCGCGGCACCGAAGCTTCTCACCTCGCCATGAGAAAAAAGGTGCCCAGCAAACCTTTGGATCGCTGGGCGAATGCTCGGCTTGTCGATCAAACAGCATAGGCTGATAGAGTCGTTGAAGCGCCTCAGGATACTTCGCCTCCATACGCTCATGCACGGTGTAAAGACTGCAGAATCGACTAAGTCCTCCGGTTGCCGCGGGGTACTTGCACAGTAGCCCGACGAAATCCGGTACCTGCATGCCAAAGGCATTGTCGGTATGAAAACCAAGTTCCACATTGGTCGCTGATCCGCGTACCCCATATCCGTATTTCTGGCCTGTATCAGTCACGTCATAAATCATGGTCCCGTCCCACTTCTGTGCGACGTTTCGGCCCATCAGATGCCCAAGCGTCCAGTAGACGGAGACGATGTCTTCAATGTCGAAAGAATCGATGGGCAGGCGATCAAGAACCGCAAAGCCGATTCCCTTCTCGCAGATGGCTTTCATTTGCTGAAAAGCGGCTCGCAAGTGGGGAATCTCAAACTGATCCGGATGACGCAGGATCGTTGGGAGT
>Ga0181583_10004129_pt1 | contig 10661 bp, 8 predicted proteins | sample 071ome_31_FD_132461 | JGI IMG/M metagenome (GOLD analysis project Ga0181583, IMG submission 132461) | Coastal salt marsh microbial communities from the Groves Creek Marsh, Skidaway Island, Georgia - 071405CT metaG (megahit assembly) | ecosystem: Environmental > Aquatic > Marine > Intertidal zone... | reverse complement strand
CCCCATCTGATGTGGCGAACGTTCAGTGAGACGATCCACGACGTCGCAGTGGCTGTCGACGCTGCGATGGTGATCACCCTTGGTGCGATGATCGCCGAGATCCCCCATACGCGGCCCCCGACCATCACCGGGTCGACGACCGATCCTGACCTCGCCACCCTGATGCGTCTCGATCAGCCCTCGTACCAGGGGCCGACCGGTGTGATCGGCGTGCTGCATCAACATCTGGAGGCGCAGGGCGTGCCTGCCGTGTCACTACGGGTCGCCGTACCGCATTACGTCTCTGGCACCCCCAACCCGAAGGCGTCGCGCGCCTTGCTGGAGCGCTTCGAACGGGTGACCGGGGTGCGCACCCCCTGGGCCAGCCTCGACCAAGACGCCCGGGACTGGGAAACCCGCGTCGACGCGGCGATGCAAGACGACGACGAGGTTGCCCTCTACGTCCGTCGCCTCGAGGAACGCTACGACCGCTCCACCGCGGCTGCCCTACCCGATGCCGATGATCTGGCCGCCGAGTTCGAGCGCTTCCTCCGCCAGCAGGGCAACGAGGGCGAGACACTCTGAGCGTGCATCATCTGGTCGACGTGACGTGCGCACCCGATCGCCCGGGGAGCGAGGTCGATCTGTTGGTTGACACGCTGTGGGCCCTTGGGGCCATCGGCGTGCAGGAACTCGACGGTGTGCTACGAGGAGCCTTCGACGACGAGGCAGCCGCCTTGCTCGCCGCCAAACGTCTCGGGGCGACATGCCTCCAGGTCGACGATCGCGAAGGCCTCGATGCCTGGCGCGCCTTCGCCGAGGTGTACCGGGCCGGTCCGTTCGTGATCCGTCCACCCTGGCTCGACACCGTTCCGGACGCGGCCAACCTGGTGATCGATCCGGGGGCTGCCTTCGGTAGCGGGAGCCACCCGTCGACCCGACTCCTGCTCGGCCTGTTACCCGGACTGGTCTCGTCCGGGAGCCGCGTCGTGGATCTCGGTACCGGCAGCGGCGTGTTGGCGATCGCTGCTGCGCTCCTCGGCGCCAGTGTCACCGCAGTCGACACCGACCCAGCCGCTGCTGATGCGGTTGCTGTCAACTGCGCTGCCAACCAGGTTGCCGATCGCGTCCACTTCTCGATGGGTGATGCATGCCAAGTGAAGGGCCACTTCGATGTCGGGCTGTGCAACATGACAATCGATCTCCACGAGCACCTCGGCCCGTTGCTCACAGCCGAGTTCGCGACCCTCGTGGTGGGCGGGATCCTTCAGGGTGAACAGGAGGCGCGGGTCTGCGCCGCCCACGAACGCCAGATCGACACTCGCCAGGTCGAGGGTGAGTGGGCAGCGCTGGTCCTTCGCTAGATGTGGATCTCTCCCTTCGACGGTGGAGGTCATAGAGTCACCCGCATGGCCCGCCTCGACGCACCAGGCCCCGTAGGAGAGCCGCTCCACCACATGCGGCCCGAACCGCCGAGCGACTCGTGAACGGGCAGAGTCGAACCCAGTACGTCACCTCGAGCGACGGAGTCTCGGTCGCGTTCCACGAGCTCGGCGGTGAGGGGCCTCCTCTCGTATTCGTCCACGCCACCGGCTTCCACGGCCACTGCTACCGTCGCATCGCCGAGAGCCTTCTCGACATTCGACGGTGCCTTGCCATCGACCTGCGCGGTCATGGTGATTCCACATCCCCGACGAACGGGCGGTTCGAGTGGGCCGGCATGGTCGACGATCTGTGTGCCGTCCTCGAGGCGCTCGAGATCGATGAGCCGCTCGATTTCGTCGGTCATTCACTGGGTGGAGCGGTCATCCTCGGAACCGAACTCCGCCGCCCGACAAGCATCCGGCGAGCCTGGTTGTTCGAGCCGATCGTCTTCCCCGGAATCGACAAACGGGGCCCGAGCCCACTCATCGAGGGGGCCCGAAAGCGTCGGGCCACATTCGAATCCTTTGACGCTGCGATCGATCGCTACCGTTCGCGGCCGCCGTTCGATGCCATCGATCCATCGGTACTGGACGACTATGTCAGGTTCGGTTTTCGACCCGACGCCGACGGCGTGTCGCTCAAGTGCGCACCGGAGTCGGAGGCCGCCACGTTTGCAAACGCCGACGGCACCCTCTTCGACCGGGTCGCTGCGATCGACGCCGACGTCCGACTGGTCGGATCGACCGACGGCGACGCACCCGCCATGTTCGCCCCGCTTGCTGCTGCACAGATCCCGGGCGCCGTCTTCGAGTGCTGGGACGGCGAGACCCACTTCGGGCCGTTCACCCATCCGGGTCGAGCGGCAGAGGAGATCCGCGCCTTCATCGAAGGCTGACGATCTCCTCGGGTTTCGAATCGATCGCGAGTATCCCGGCCGTGTGCCGCTCACATCCGAAACGTGTCGTCGAGTGCAACCTTCCATGGCCCACCGGCGGTGGTCCCCCCGTCGACCGGCACGCTTGCGCCGGTCACGAAACTTGCAAGGTCGGAGGCGAGGAAGACGATCACCGCCGCACATTCCTCGGGTGATCCGACACGTCGGAGGGGCGTGGCGTGGTGCTCGGTGGACATCGCACCGCTCGCAACTGCGAGCTCGGTGTCGCCGGGCGTCGGGATCATGTCGGGTGCAACCGCATTGACGCGTATGCCCCGCCCCGAGAGTTCGAGCGCGAGTGTTTTGGTGAACTGCTCGACGGCTGCCTTCATCGCCCCGTAGACCCCGAAACCAGGCGACGCGTGATGAGCCTCGACCGAGGTGACGTTGACGATGGAAGCACCTTCGGTGAGGTGGGGCAGCGCAGCCCGCACGGTGTTGGTCACCGTGGTGAAGTTCTCGGCCACGAGGGCCGCCTCACCCCCGGCGGACACCTCGCCGAACGCAGCGTGAAAGCCGCCTCCGACGTTGTTGACGACGATCCCGACGGGGCCCAAGGCGTGAGCAGTGGCTGCCAGAAAGCTGTCGACTGCATCGGCGTTTCGCACATCGAGAACCTCAGCCCTGACTCGGCGTCCTGCGGCCTCGACCAGTGCGGTGGTCGCCGCCAATCCGTCCTCGTCTCGATCACATACAGCAATGTCGGCACCGAACCGAGCCAACGCGACAGCCGTGGCCGCTCCGATCCCTCCCCCCGCACCGGTCACAACCGCTACTCGGTCGGTCAGCAGGATTCGATCGGGTTCGAGCTCCACGGTGCCTCCCATGCCCTCGCGCCGCCCTACCCTACGCCTCATGACCAACCGCGTCGTTGTTGATCCCCGCACCCCTGTCATCGTCGGCCGAGCCCAGATCGCCAACGGAACGCCTGATGTCGATCACCCTGCCGATGCCATCGATCTGATGACCCGTGCCACGATCGATGCCCTCGGTGACGCCGGCGTTGCGCCGTCGGCAGTCGAAACGGTCGGGGTCGTGGGCGGCATCCATCGACATCGCAATGCGGCTGCAGCCGTTGCCCACGAGATCGGTTGTCCGACCGCTCACACCATCGTCACGACGTGGGGTGGTGACACGCCGGTTGCATTTTTGGGTGAGCTCGGGCAGCGGATCGTTGCCGGAGAGATCGACGTTGCCGTCTTCGTCGGCGGCGAAGCGAACCGCACCCGTGATGCGCTTCGTACCGCTGGTCGCGAGGTGACAACACGAGACGACTCCGAGATGGAAGATCCCGAGCAGTGGGGAACCCCACTCGAGATGGGTAGGTCCGATGCAGTCGAGCGCGGGGGTGAGCTGCCGAGAAACACCTACGCCATATTCGACAGCGCGCTGCGCGCCGGAGCGGGCGAATCCCTCGACGAGGCGCGCGACCGCGCAGCGGAGCTGTGGGCCGGGTACAGCGCTGTCGCAGCCAGCAACCCCGACATCGATGTCCGCTCGATGGACGCTGCGGCGATTCGCACACCCGCAGCGGACAACCGGATGGTGTCGTGGCCCTACACCAAGGCGATGTGTGCCAACAACCGCGTCGATCAGGCTGGAGCGCTGGTCGTGTGCAGCAGCGCAGCGGCCGACCGTCTCGGGGTCGCACACGACCGCCGTGTCTACCTTCATGACACGATCCGGGCGAGCGACTCCGACTCGTTCCTGCTCCGGGAGCGGATCGACACCGTGCCCGGCCTCGATGCCGCTGCTGCGCTCGTCGTCGAGCGCTGGGGACCGATCGACGCGATCGATCATGTCGACCTCTACGGCTGCTTCCCTTCGATCGTTCGCTACACCGCGTCTGCGTTGGGGCTGTCTCCAAAACGTCCTCTGACGGTCACCGGTGGCCTCGGTTTCATGGGGGCACCGCTCAACTTTGCAGCCGGCCAGTCCCTCATCGCCATGGTGCGAACGTTACGGGCCGAACCTGGCACGTTCGGCCTGGTGCAGGGAAACGGCGGCCATGCAGCCAAGCATTCGTTCGGCGTCTACTCGACCGCCCCACCGCAATCGCTTCCCTCCGTGACCGTTCTGGACCGGGCCGAAACCGCGACGTCGATGGCTGCACCCGACTCGTCCGGCAAGGCCACGATCGAAGGCATCACCGTCGAATATGGTCACCAGGGGGCGGAGCGCGCAGTGGCTGCGCTCCGTCTCGATGGAGGCGGCCGACTGTGGGCGAACTCGGTGGATCCGGACGTGCTCGATGCAGCGATCAGCCGCGAACTGGTCGGCGTCGTCAGCAGCGTGCGTGCCGGCGAGTTTCGTCTCTGAGGACGACATTCGCTGGTGGTGAACGACCTCAGTGCTGGTCGATCGAAAGCTGCTTCGTCAACTCACCGATTGGCATGGGCCGAGCATAGAAATAGCCCTTGGCCCGAGTGCACCCGATCCGAAGCAGTGCCTCGGCTTGAGCTTGCGTCTCGATCCCCTCAGCCACGACCTCGAGGTCGAGTGCCTCGGCGAGCGAAACGATCGACCGGACGAGGAGATCATCGGAACCGGGACTGTCGAGATCTCGAACGAGCGATTGATCGATCTTCACGGTGTCGACGCCGAGGCGCTTGAGGTGGGCCAATGACGCAAAGCTGGTGCCGAAATCATCGAGAGCGATGCGGACACCAAGACTGCGGAGGCGGGAGAGCACATGCTCAGAGCGTTCGAGATCTGCAGTCATCGACGCCTCGGTGAGTTCGATACAGAGTCGGTGCGGCTCGAGTCCTGCATCCGACAGTGCGTCAGCGATCACCGTCAACAAATCGGCTTCTTGAAGTTGTGAGGCCGACAGATTGACGCGGACCAGGGTGTTGTGATCGGCCCACGACGACGCTTCTGCACAGGCTGCTCGCAGGACGTACGAACCGATCTCCGAGAGAAGGCCTACTTCTTCGGCGGTGCCCAAGAAGTTGCGGGCGTGCATCAGGCCGCGAACCGGGTGTTCCCATCGGACAAGCGCTTCTGCCCCGAGGAACCGGCCGCTGTCGAGTGCGATTTCTGGTTGGTAGTGGACCGAGAGTTCGCCGCTGTCGAGCGCACGACGCAAGCCTGCCTCGAGCTGAAGCTGATCGTATGCCTTTCGCAGCATGCTCTGATCGAAGGTGACGCAACGAGATCCACCCGCCGCTTTCGCCTGGTACATCGCAGTGTCGGCCGCCCGGAGGACCTCGGATCCAGTGGTGGGCGGGCTGAGGCTGGCGATGCCGATGCTCGCTCCCGGCTGAATCGACTGCCCGGCCAAAATCACCGGTTCATCGAAGAGTTCCACGAGCCGGTTGGCCACGAGTTCGGCATCGGTGCTGTCCGATGACGACCCGAGCAGAATCGCGAACTCGTCTCCACCCAAACGAGCAACCAAGTCACCCGGCCGAACCGCAAGTCGAAGGCGATCGGCCAGGACTCGCAGGAGTTCATCTCCTTGATCATGGCCGAGCGAGTCGTTCACTGCCTTGAACCGGTCGAGGTCGAGTAGGAGCACTGTTGGCGCTACCCCGTCACGAATCGTCTCGTCGAGGGAACGGGTCAGCACTCGGCGATTGGCGAGTCCGGTGAGTTCGTCGGTAGAAGCCTGATGTCGAAGCACCTCCTCATCGCGTCGTCGGGCGGTTGCATCCTCCACGTGAACCAGCCAGGACTCCTGACCGGGACCGACTCCCTCAATCGGTGTCGCATGGATGCGTCCCCACACTTCTGCACCATCGACACGGTTGAACGGGAGCTCGTACGCGCCAGCACTGAACTTGCCTTGCAGCACCGTCAGGGCCGCTTCGATGCCGGTTGCAACCACCTCGTCTGTGGTTGCGAACCCGAGAAACGAGGCGAACGCTTCGTTGCAGGTGATGAGTTTGAACTCGCTGTCGCACAGCAGAACGCCGATTGGCGACTCGTTGAATGCCAACTTCGCGCGTCGTTCTGCCGTAACTCGCCGCTCCGCTCGCTCGATCACGACCAGAAGCGATTCCAGCAGCGGCACTGCCGCATCCCGCACGCGCTCGTCCAGCGGACCGACTGCGAGGACAAACACGTGACTCTCGCTTTCGAGTGGAAGAAAGACGTGGCGATTCCGGATGAGATTCTTGGAACTGCGCGCGACGGAGAGAAGCGGACCGATCGTCGAGTCATCGGCACGGAACAGCGGTCGAAGCGGAGCCGAGAGAGGGCGACACTTTTCGCTTTTGGTGTTCACGGACCAGAGCTCGATCTCGGGGAGGTCGAACAGGTTGGCTCCGCGTTCGAGCACGGCGTCGAGCGCATTCGCGAACCGCTCGGGAGCCACGCTGTTCAGGGTCGAGGCGGCATCGCGAAGGTACGCCGCGGTCTCTTCTTGCCACTCCGCTCCTTGCTCGGCGTCGATCCTGAATTTGAGTTCGCTCAGGAGCTCCCCGAACGCTGTCAGCCATTCGACAAACCGCGTCCCCCATGGGGTCTCGTCTTCGCGCAACAACATGCCGATCGATGCCGCCCCATCCTGCCATCCCGGCAGTGGGACGCACACGAGCGTCCATTCTGCGTCCTCCTGGGTTCGGCCCGTGATCAGCGATTCCGATATCTGGATCGACGTCACCACTGGCTGCTGAGCAAGGATCGCCTGGTTCACCCACGACTCGGGGAAGCGCACGGGTGCTCCGACATCGAACATGGAGTCATCGGACTCCCAAAGCGTAAGGACGCGGCCGCACGTGGTCGGGGCCGGGTTGGTTGTATCGACGATGGCGACAACCTCTGCACCCACCGATCGTGCGATCCGAGCCAGAGCGTTCTGCACAATGTGTTCGGGCTCTTCGCCGCGACTGTGAACGACCGAAGAGAGAATGTCAGAGAACGCTTCTTGCACTCGCATCTGTACCTGCGAGAGACGTTCGACATCGGTCCGGGCGAGCATTTCGCCCATCGACCGGCCCACAGCCACGAGCGCGTCGATCTCCTCCTGCTCCCAGGTCCGCCCGTCACGAGTGAAGATGATCGTTCGGGCGGGCCCGTCGGCGACGCCGATGGGGATCAGCAGGGCTTCTGCAGAAGGGAGGTCTTGGGCGATGTCGGTGTCTGCCCCAAAGACCTCCAGTGCGAGCTCGGCGCTCGAGACCAAAACGTGGCTCTCAGCTTTTGATTTCGGATCGAAGGGAAGAGCTGTAAGAGCGGTCTCGAACCACCGTTGATGAAGCGGCCGTCCCAGGGCATACAACTGTCGTGCGGCGTCGCGGAGCTCCAGTACAGCCAACTGGAGGAGGTTGAACTGCTCTTCGATCTGACGAAGGACTGCATCGACTGCAGCGGCTGACGTCCTGTGGTCGGCCTCAATCATGCGTTGCTGAAGGTCCGTTACCAAACGAGCCAGCGCGACGTTCTTTTCCAGCTTTCGCTCGGCGTGGACACGGGCGAGGAACTGTCGTAGCGCGAGGGAAAGACTGCGGCAGAATTCGATTTCTTCGTCGGTCCAATGGGAAGTCGGTCGATGCATCACCAGCACGTCAGCCTCGTCGCCAGTGAATTCGATCAACACGACCATGACAGAGCCGTTGCGCCAGGGAAGCGGAATCGCTTCCTCGGAGAAGAAGGTCTGCAACCCAAAGTACGCAACGCCGTCATTGCTCAATACCGCTTCGGCATTTGCGGGATCAGGTTTTCGAACGGGGGAAGTACTCATGGGCATGAGCGTTCCCTGCTGCTCCCAATACTCTTGCAACAGCGAAGTACCAGCCGGGTAATCGTTGTGCCAGCGCCCGATCACCTCGACCGAGAGGTGCGTCGCAACCTTTTCCAACAGGGTGGTGAGAACCGCGCTGGCCTCCTCGGTGGACACACCGGTGAGGGTCGACCCGATCTCCCAGAGCAGGGCCTGCCCGGTCTCGCTTAGCTCGAACTTCCCTCGCATCCTGACTCCGTCGGCAGGCCAACGTGGAACCTTAGGCCTCCGCTAACGTACCGAGTCATGGGAGAGAACGTCCACCTCGAACGCGACCCGTCGACCGGTGTTGCTGTCATCCGACTTGAGCGTCCGAAGGTGAATGCGATCAGCACCGACATGGTTCGTGACCTCGCTGCGATCGCCGCCGAGATCGCTGGTGACACGACGGTTCGCGCGGTAGTCATCACCGGGGGCCGACGGGTATTCGCCGCTGGCGCCGACATCTCCGAATTCCCCAGTTTCGACGTTGCGTCGGCCCAAGCCTTCTCCGAGACCTTCAACGAGAGCTTGCTTGCCATCGAGCAACTCCCGCAGATCACGATTTCGGCGGTGAACGGCTATGCACTCGGGGGCGGACTGGAGGTTGCGCTCACCACGGACTTCCGCATGATCGCCGAAGACGGCCGTATCGGCCTCCCCGAGATCCAGCTTGGACTCATTCCCGGGGGAGGAGGTACCCAGCGCCTCACACGACTGGCCGGGGTGACATTCGCGAAAGAGATGGTGTACACCGGCCGCCATGTCGGCGCCGAGGAGGCGCTCGTCAACGGAATCGTCAGCTCGGTTCACGACCCCGACACCCTGCTCGATGACGCCATTGCGAAGGCGGCCGAGTACGCCAAGGGTCCGGCAGCGCTCCAGATGGCGAAGCGTGCCATTCTCGACGGGCTTCACCTCCCCCTTGCCGAGGCGGTCCGGGTCGAAGCCGAGCAGTTCGGCCGCTGTTTCGGGACCGCTGACAACACGATCGGGGTGCAAAGCTTCCTCGAGCACGGTCCCGGCAAAGCCGAGTTCACCGGACGCTGAGCCTCACCACAGCTCGGCGGCTTCAGGCCACATCCATCCGCTCGAGGCGGATCGCCGCTGCGGCCAGCGACCCGACTGCAACCATCACACAGACGAACAGTGCAGTCGACGTTTTTGCCTCTGCTGCCGAACCGAGGTCGATCTCGGAGAGGTTCGCCAACAGGGACCGGGCGTAGCCTCGCACCGCCACGTTGCCGATCGGCTCGGAGAAGCCGGCGAACAGCCCCTCCCACAGCAGGACGTAGGCCAGACCCCAGATGATCGAGTTCCTGATCGCGATCCCTAGGAGCACGAAGACGCCGCTGTAGGCCAGTACCCCGAACACTGTGGCAACCACTGTTGCCACGACCCCCTCGGCGGTTGCTCCACCGACAATCGCTGCGCACCCCAGAACGAGCACCGTGAGTGGCACGCTCACTGTCAGTGCCGCCAGATAGGCACCGGTAACGACCGAGAGACGGTCCATCGGCCGAAGCCACAGGTACACAAGCGTGCCATCTTCTCGCAGATCACCAAGCGCTGCCGAGGCGAACACCAGCGACACGATGGGCACCACGAGGATGAGGCCGAGGCCATCCATCACCTCGATGATCGTCCGGGCCGCATCCTCGACCTCGGCGCTTGCCGAAACCCCGACCGCGGCGAGGACCACGACCGCGCCGAGACTCAGCAGCGCCAGCAACCGGCCGCGCGTCAGGAGTTGACGTACGAGGAGGCGATGGGTGATCAGCACCGCTCGCACAGAGGAGACAGATCGATTCATCGGCGTCGCTCGACCAGATAGCGGAACACCGATTCGAGGTCATCGTCGAGTGGGACCAGTTCGTCGAGCCGTAGGCCGAGTTCGACGGTGAGCGGCGCAATGATGCGGCCGAACCGGTCGATGTCGTCGACGTCGACGATGACGGCGCCTTCCAACACGGTGACCCCGCGAGCATTTCCCCGTTCGACCAGAGCACCGGCGAGTAGTTGTGGACGGTCGGTGCCCACACGGACGCGGTGGGGTCGGTCGTCCATACGGTCACGCAGACTCCGATAGTCCCCGGCCGCCGCCAAGCGGCCCTGCGCAATCACAAGCACGTTCGAACCGAGCCGGGCCACCTCGTCGAGCACATGGCTCGACACGAGGAGGCATTTGCCGCGCTCTGCCAGCTCACCGAACAGGGTGATCATGCGTTGCCGCTGAACCGGATCGAGTCCGGTGAGCGGTTCGTCGAGCACCAACACGTCAGGGTCGTTCACGAGCGCGGCTGCCAGCTTGACGCGCTGCCGCATTCCCTTCGAGAACGCTCCGACCGGTTTGGGATCGTCGACATCGAGTTCGACCCGTTCCAAGGCGTCACGAGTACGAGTGTCGACCTCGACAACGCCATGGGTCTCAGCAGCCAGCGCAACGAAGGTTCTCGCAGAGAGTCGATCGAAAAGGGCGTCCTGTTGCGGGGCGAGTCCGATCCGGCCCCGAATCTCTCGATCCGTTCCGGCATTCCGGCCGAGCACAGTCACGGTGCCGGTCGAGGGCTGGGTAAGCCCGCACAGCATGCGAAACAGGGTCGACTTGCCGGCACCGTT
>Ga0181583_10004125_pt1 | contig 10665 bp, 7 predicted proteins | sample 071ome_31_FD_132461 | JGI IMG/M metagenome (GOLD analysis project Ga0181583, IMG submission 132461) | Coastal salt marsh microbial communities from the Groves Creek Marsh, Skidaway Island, Georgia - 071405CT metaG (megahit assembly) | ecosystem: Environmental > Aquatic > Marine > Intertidal zone... | reverse complement strand
TTGTCTACAAATAAGACCACCACAAATATTTTTAATTACTGATATTATTGGAAGTTACAAAGATTATAACAATAGAAATACTACTATACTTAAAATTAAGTCACCTGTTTATCCCTCTTTTAACGGTTATACAGTAGCCACAGGTGTTGAAGGAAAAGGAATTTAAGAATGCCCAGTACTTATACTTCTAGAATTAGGTTAGAAAAACAAGGTGATGGAGAAAATCCTAATAGTTGGGGTTCTATTTTAAATCAAAATGTTATTGATCTAGTAGATGAGGCTATTGCTGCATACACTACCATTACTGTTTCTAGTGCAGATGTAACCTTAACAGCTAATGACGGAACGTCAGATCAATCTCGTAGTCCCTTTTTAGAATTATCTGGAACTGTTTCTGCTAGCTTAAATGTTATTGTTCCAGAAAAATCTAAAGCTTATATTATTAACGACAAGACTACCAGAGAAAATTCAGCAGTAATTACTTTGAAAAGTGGGTCAGGCTCTGGTTCAGGATCAACAGTTGCAAGCGGCAGCAAAAAAATGTTTTTCTGTGATAGTGTTTCTGTTTATGGTCTTGATTATTTAACTGCTGATACAACTGCTAGCTTTGCAAAACTATCTTCGGCTAATACTTTTACAGATACTAATACTTTTAATAAACCTGTAACCTTTGCATCTGCGGTGGGCTTTGCTACAAGTGTATCAGCTACTAGTATATATACAACCTCTATTGCGGCTGATTCAGCAGTTGTTTCTAATGCAGTTTTAAATATTGTTAGTGTAGCAGGAAGTGCAACATTTAATTCACAAGCTACGTTCTCTGGTCAACTTGTAGTTCCACCTGTTACTCTAACAGAAGCAGCATCAATTGCTCTTGATCTATCGACAGCCACTACCTTCTTTGTTTCTTTAACGGGTAATAGAACTTTACAGAATCCATCAAATGCATTGCCGGGACAAAGTGGATATATCTATGTATTTCAGGATAACACTGGAAGTCGGACACTATCATACGGAGATAGTTATAATTTTCCTGACGCAGAGATTCCTGTTTTATCTACAGTAGCTAGTGCTGTAGATATGTTGGTTTACAATGTTAGGGGTGTAAGTGCAATTGATATGGTTTTAGTATCTTCATTTGGATAAAAACATATGCCATCTACTACTTCAAAATTAGAGAAATTAAATTTCAAGCCAGGGTTTCACCGAGAGTCTACTCAGTATTCTGAGGAAGGGAAGTGGTTTGATGGTGATCGGGTCAGATTTAGAGAAGGTAAACCTGAAAATTTAAGGGGGTATCAAAAATTTATTGATAACTCTTTTATTGGAATAGCAAGAGATTTGCTTGCATGGACAAATAATAATACAGAAAAACTTTTAGGGTTTGGTACTGAAAGTAAATTATACGTTGTATATAATGATTTTCCTTATGATGTAACACCGATTGTCAGCACTGTTAGTATTGGAGATTTAGGAACTGGAGGAAGTTTCAATACTGCTGCTGGATCACCTTTAATTGAAGTTAGTTCTAATAATAATGGTCGAGCCGTTGGTGACTTTGTAGAATTTTCTAATACATCTATTAATGGATTTGGAACAGATGGCTTAGACTTTTCTGCCTCTTCTTTTGGTGGTCCAACCTTTGAGGTTGTTAGTGTTCAAGGATTAAATAATTTCTTTATTAGTGTAACTAGCGTAGCTACTAGCACTGAAACAGATCAAGGTAGTGGAGTTGCATTCTTTTTATTAGCATCAGGTAAGTCAAATCCTATTCAAGGATTAGGATATGGTGCTGGTGTATATAATGCAGGTGCTTCTGCAACAGGAGAAAGAGCTTGGAATAGCCCGGCAGAATCTTCTAATATTGTTTTCTTAGGGACACAGTGGTCTTTAGATAACTTTGGTGAAGATTTATTAGCTGCTAGAGCGGGAGGACAATTAATTCACTGGGATGCTACGGCTAGTTTAACCCCTGTTAGAGCAAGTATTGTACCAACATCTCCAGAGCAGATAAATAGCATTGTTATTTCTCCCAACGATAGACATGTTATTGCTTTAGGTACGGAAGAGTTTGCAACATCTGTATTTAATCCATTACTAGTAAGATGGTCTGATCAAGAAAGTTTTTCTAACTGGACTCCTTCAGTTTCTTCTACATCAGGTGAGCTACAGTTAATTGATGGTACTAGAATTATAGGAGGTGTGCGAGGACGTAATGCTATTCTTATTTACACGGACAATGCTCTATATACTTTACAGTATGTTGGTCCTCCGTTTATTTTTAGATTAGCTCAAGTCGGTACGAACTGTGGTTTAATTGGTCCACATGCTGCAATTGATGTTGGTGGTAGAACATTCTGGATGGGCGATACTGATTTTTATGTCTTTGATGGTTCGGTTAAAAAATTAGATTGTACCGTTAGAAGATTTTTATATAATGATTTTAATATGACTCAAAAGTCTAAAGTATTTGCAGGACTTAATTCTGAGTTTCATGAGGTTATTTGGTTATATCCTAAAGAAGGATCAAATGAACCTAATAGTTATGTAATATATAATTATATGGAAAATACTTGGGTCTACGGAAGTAATTTTTATACTACCTATATTGATGATTCTATTTTCCTTAATACGGTAGCAACTGGAGCAGTAAGCGGTACAGTTTCAACAACTAACCCACAGTACCTTTGGTTTAATGAGCCAACTTCTGTTTTCTCTGGTGATGGTCAAGCATTATCTTCTTTTATTGAAAGTGCTGATTTTGATATGGGTGATGGTGATGATATTATGTTTATGGATAGAATTATTCCTGACTATGATATCAATCAAGGGACAATTAAATTTTCTTTAAATGTTAAAGATTTTCCTTCAGATCCTACAACGGAAGTAGGCCCTTTCGATATAACAAATCAAACTAGAAAAATTGATATGAGGGCTAGGGGTAGACAGGCTAATGTTAGAGTATCAACGTCTGATATTAATACGTCTTGGAAATGGGGTAGTGTTAGAATAGCTATGCAACCAGCAGGTAAACGATAATGTCTTTTTCATATCCTAACTTTAATGTTAATTATAATATTACTGATGAAGAATTAATTCAACTATATAATTCAATTAATACATGGGCATCAGAAATAAAATTTTTATTGGAGAGTAGAGATATAGAATTAGATGCTAGACCTTCAACTAAAATTTACTCTGTTGTAACTGTCACAGAGATAGGTAGACCTCAAAGTGGTTATGTAGCATACTCAGCTAGCTCTGGCAAGTTTAAAGGTTATGTAAATAATGCTTGGGTTGATTTTCACTAGTTTTGCATGAAACTAATTTTTATTGTATAATATATAAAATATAACTTGGAGAATTATAGATGGTAGCGATGATGAATCAAGATGCTCCTTATAGCGGCATAGCTGGATTGATGGCAGCAAAGGGACGTTATGGGGATACAGAGCTTTTACATGTTAGACCTGATGAGCTTGCTGGTCTTGCTAGCGTAGGTCAGTTGACTATTAATCCTGATACAGGACTACCTGAAGCATTTAGTTTTAGATCACTGTTGCCAGCCATAGGTGCAATTGCTGGTAGTGTATTGCTTGGTCCCGGCATTGGCACAGCTCTTGGAGAGGGTGCTTTTGCCGCCGCTGCCGGTGCTGGACTTGGTGCAGGTGTTGGTGGATTTGCTGGTGGACTTGCAGCAGGTCAATCACCAACTCAAGCTCTTATCGGTGGTTTAATGTCTGGTGCTACTAGTGGTATTATGGCGGGTATAATGGGTCCAAGTCCGGGTGACCTAACAGGAATTACTGAAGCAGGAGCACAAACAGCACAACAAACTAGTGGACAGGCTATAACTAAAGCTGGACTTGAAGTAGGTAAATTTGCATCACCAGAATCATTGTTACGTCCTGAATTAACAGCTACTCCTCCTATTAATGTTGGACAAGTTTTGTCTCCATCAGGTTCATACATACCTGGATCTCTACAATCATTGGTAAGTCCTGAATTAACAGTTACTCCTGCTATTAATGCTGGACAAGTTTTGTCTCCATCAGGTTCATACATATCTGGATCTCTTCTAGATCCAACAATAGGTTCTCCAGTTCCTCAGGTACAAAGTTTTCCACTTTCTCCGGTGCCTGCAAATGCGGTAGCAGGTATGTCGGCAGGAGAACAAGCACTTGTGGATGCTGCTCAAAAATCAGCATCGCAAGGACTTCCTCCGGTTCCTGTTGCTGCCCCTCCTGCTGCATCTGATACTGTTTCTAAACTTGTTAAAGTTGAAGGAGATTTAGCTAAAGAACTAGGTAGCACATCAATTGGAGACTCAGTTAAAGCTGGATTAAATCCGGGTGAACAAGTTGTAACAGTTGGTGGTATAAAAACACTTCCATACGTTCAAAAAGCTTTAGGAGCAGGGAATGAGTTGACAACTGGTGAGATAGCAGGTGCATTATTACAAAGACCATCAACTTATACTCCTCTAGCATTTGGTGCGGTAGAAGGTATGATGGCTCCTCCAGAATTTGATCCTAGTCAAGATGAAGGTTTAGCTGCATTAGAAAGCACATATACTCCTAGAGATTTAAGAGTAACTGGTGGTGAATTTACTCAAGGAGATTTAAGTCAAGAGGATTATACTAGACTTGCTCTAGAGGGTGGACTTCAATCACCCTTAACACCATTTAGATATGAGGAAGAAGATACTGTTACATTAGCTGAAGGTGGAACACCCGAAGCAAAAGAAGTTGATACTCAGGTTGAGGAAGATACTGTAGCATCTGAAGAGAAAAGAAAAGAAGAAGAGATACTTCAGAAACGAAAAGCAGCATCGGAGGTGGATAAATTTATATCTAATACGGTAGGAGGGGCAGCGTTAGGAGCTTTGATACAGGGTGGATTAAATCAAGACCCTGCTGCTACTGCAACTCCATATGGTCAAGGAGCACAACCAATTAATACAGGAGGTAATTTTGGATTTAATCAAGGCGGTCTTGTTGGCTTGTCTAATGGTGGCAGCACCAGCACAGGCTCAAAAAAAAATTCTTTTAATCAAAGACAGGAACTAGTTTTTAATTTCTTTAAAGAGAAAGGATATCCTGATGAAAGCATAGCTGCTATAATGGGAAATATAGCAGTTGAGGCACCTACCTTTAAATATTCTGAAAAAGAAAAAGGAGGAAAGAAAGGTAGAGATCAGGGAATTGGTTTGTTTCAGTTTACAAGAGGTAGACAAGACGATTATAAAAAATATTTAAGAGATAATAAATTATCAGATAATGCTATAAATCAACTAGAGTATGTTCATGAGCAAATGACTAGTGATTCTAAAGATGAACTTTCTTATGATGTTGGTGTTAAAAATAGAGAAAGACTAAGAAAAGTTTTACTAGGTAAAGGAATGGGAGCAGTAGAAGACAGGGCAAAATTTATATCAGACATTTTTCTTCGTCCCGGCAAACCTCATATGGAAAGAAGAATGGAAGAAAGTTTAAATATGTATGATATGATTCCTCGACAAGATAAAATAACAGGAGGACTTAGATCTTATTTTGAAGGTAAAGTTATTGGTCCCGGTGATGGACAATCAGATCAAGTTTTATTTGATGTAGAGGGTAATAATCCAGATATGGCATTGTTAAGCCCTGATGAATATGTTATACCTGCAGATGCGGTAGCTATGATTGGTAGTGGATCATCTAATGCAGGTGCAAAGAAATTAGATGGCTTTGTTAAAAATATAAGAAAAAAAGCTACAGGAAAAACAAAACAACAAAAGCCTATTAAGCAAGGCTTAGAATCATTTCTAGCATAGGATGAAATAAATGGTAGTTCTTACTGGTGATCAACAACAGTATTTGCAAAATACAGGCCAGACTTCTTCTACAGATGTGGGTAATGGTTTGGTACAGCCAACAGCAATGCCTACAGCTACGGTGTCACCTACCGTAACTCCTCCAGTTCCTCCTCAACCTATTAGTCTTGTTAATAGAACTAATCAAGGACCAGCACCCCAAACTTCTCTGCAAACTCCTTTAAGTTCTTTACCTCCTACTCCAACAAGCGGTAAGGGAGGTATGGGTGTGCCAACACAACCATCCCAACTATCTACTGGTATGTCTACTACATCAGCTTTGTCTACCTTTCTGCCACTTCAAAGACCAAATTTAGTCCAACGTAGTTCAACGGATGCTATTAATCCTTCAGTTCCACCTGTAAGATCAGGTAAAGGTGGTGGAACACCTGCTCAACCAACAGGAGTTAATAGTTTATTTTCTCCTTCTTATACTCCTACTGTATATGATACAGGTGATGCATACAGTGGATCAGATTATGTAGATGAGTTTTTTGATATAGGTTCAGGCAATACAGAATCTCTACAGGCGTTGTCTACAGCTATTCAACCGGGTGCAATTGTAAGTGCGGATGAGGAAGATACTGGTCCTACAGATGCTGAAATTCAGGCACCAAAACCGGGAGAACCACTTACTGGTTTAGACGACGATGATGATAATGATGATTAGGATAAATAATTGAAGTTAATTAAAATAGAACCTAATTGCCTTGAGGCTACTTGGCCCTATGTTGTTGAGTTTATAAAAAAACCATTGAAGAGAACACAAGGTGAAAGAAGTTTAAATGATATCTACCAAGAACTACTATCAGACTATTTACAATTATGGGTTGGTGTAAATGAAGAGGATGGAATTTTAGGTATTTGTATAACACAACTTATTATTTATCCACAATATAAAGTTTTGGCTATGCCTTATATAGGTACAAAACCACATACAATTCACAAATGGTTTGATTATGGAATGAGTGAAGATTCTCCAATTATTAAATTTGCAAGAGAACTAGGTGTAAAAAAACTTGAAGGATATGCTAGGGATGGTTGGTTAAAGTTTACACCTAAGTATGATTTTAAAAAATATACAACAGTTATTACAAGGGAACTATAGAATGTCTGTAAAAAATATTGTTTCTAAATTATCTACTCCAGAAAAGATTGAGCTATACAATTGTTTGTATACTGATCTTGCTGGTAAAGGTATAGGAGGAGATACTGAACTAGCTCATGTCAATACTGAGGAAATGAAAGTTCTCCGAGACATGGGTGGGTCTGGTACAGTCAATCCAAATACAGGATTAATTCAGTTCATGGGTGGTAGTCCAGGTGGTTCTCCTGCACCTGCTCCCTCACAGTCAACCGTTACCAAAGAAACTATTCCTGAAGAATTAAAACCATATGTTACTGATGTTCTAGAAAAAGCACAAGCTCTTCAAGAAAGAAGAGAAGAGGAAGGATATGTTCCCTTTTCTGGTCCTCGTATTGCTAAATTTTCTCCAGAGCAGGAACAAGCTTTTGCGGGAGTACAAGCTATACAGGGAGCAAGTCAACCATATTTTAGAACGGCAGAGGCATTAACAGCCTCAAGTGCATTAGCCCCTAATGCAGCATCTGTTGGTCAGTTTATGAATCCCTATATTCAAAATGTAATAGATATTCAAACAAGAGAGGCGGAAAGGGCGGCTGATGTTGAACGACAACGATTAGCTCAAAGAGGTGTGGAGGCTGGAGCATTCGGAGGCTCTCGTCAGGCTATTTTAGAATCAGAAGCAAATAGAAATCTTCAGCAAAGACTTGGAGATATTCAAGCTAGAGGATTAGCAGCCGCATTTGAAGATGCACAGAACAGACTTGCACAACAAAGAAATAGAGAAAGAAGTGCTGGAACACAGTTTGCTTCTTTGGCTACTGCAGTACCGGGACAAACTCTTAGAGAGCTAACTGCATTAGAAACTGTTGGAGCAACTAGAAGAAATGTAGGACAACAGGCTCTTGATATTGCTCAACAAGAATATGAAGTTGCTAGAACATTTCCTGAAAGAACTCTCCAAGATTATCAATCTATTATTAGAGGATACTCTGCCCCCATTCCAGCTAGTACTGTTCAGAGAACAACAGGAACTACAGCAACACCATCTGCCTTACAACAGATTGGTGGTCTTGGATTAGCTGCTCTTGGTACGGCTGGTGCATTTGGTGCATTTAATAAAAAAGAGGGTGGATTAGTGGGTCTTGCTGGTGGTGGTAAGATTGGAAAGTATTCTAATGGTAGAAGCATTGGTGGTCCGGGTATTTTTGGTAATGCTCAACAATATCAAATACCCTCTATTCCTGTTATTGATCCGGGTCAACAGTTTTTAGATCAAACTAGAACAGCAAAAAATCTGCAACTAGAAAGAATGAGAGAAGCATTTCAGGAAAGAGAAAGACTAATACAGCAGCAAAATCCTTTGCTAGTGCCGACACAGACGCGAGAGAGTAAAGATTATTTAACAGCACTAAAAGGTATTGATTTTGCCAAACGAAAAACTGATGTAGAAGAAGCATATGCTAAAGAAGAAGGTGATATCGAAAGAGATAAGTATCTTGCCCTTGCTAAAGCAGGTCTAGGTATATTATCAGCAGACCCTGCAGGTAAAAACCCTCTTCAAACAATAGCATCTGGATTTTTAGAATCCAAAGCATTGGAGGATTTAAAAGATAGTTATAAAGATGAAAGAAAACTGTTAAGAGAACGAAGAAAAGATTTACAAGGCATTGAAGATAAGAAGCTAGCAAATATGGCTGGAGTGGCTAATTTAACACAGGCTCAAGCTGATGCTGTAAGAAAAGCAGAAATTGCTAAAATAAATAATAAAATGGGAACGCTTGATGATAAACAAAAATTAGCAGGAGCAGTTAGTAAAGCTACTGATAGTGTAGCTCAGCTCGCTGTTAAGATAGGAGAAATTCGAACAGCTAAGCAAATAGCTGCAGCAAAAGCTGCTGCAAAAATTGAAGCCGAAAAATTGGGTGGAAAAAAGATTGTAAAAGGTCTTACACCTCAAGAAAAGGAAGATCTATTCAGAGCCAACATACCGGGCTATGATAAAGGTAGTCAGTTACCAAAATATGCTAAACTGAGAAATGAGTTATCAAAAGCAATGGCTCAGTATGTTCAAGACACCAGAGGTAAATCGGCAAAATCAGGTGGTTTATCTGTTTCGCAAGGACAAAGAGAATTTTTTGAAACTCTTGAAGCTAAAAGAATTATAAATAAATATATACCGGGAACTTTTAAACTGGAAACACCTACAGGTACTCCAAATGATCCTCAAGGTAGACGGGATACATTTCAGAAGAGATTAGGAAGAGAGTAGGGGTAGATATGACAGTATCTATTGAATCAAAAGCATTTCAAGATACTCTATCAGAAATGCTTACCTTATCTGATAATCCTGACTTTAAAGGAAACATTCAATTACAAGATCAATTTTTAACAGCTAAAGGTTTTGATCCAACAGAATTTATGGCTGCTGTTGATCAGTATCAAACAGAAGTAGATGCAGGTCGAACAGATTTTAGACCTAAGTCTGATCCTATTTTGCCGGGAACATCTATTAGTTTGCCTGATCCTGTTGTTAGAGCAGCAGGACGGGCATTCGGTGAAGTTGGTAAAGGTATAGATAATTTAGGAAATGCTTTTTTGGGTATAGATATATCAGATCAAATTAAAGCAGCCTCTACTGCTGTTCTTGGAAAAGAACTAACAGATGATCTAGCCCGTCAAGTTCAACGGACATTCGATCCATATCATGGTGATACTGTCATTGGTGATATAGAAGATATTAGTGGTCAAATAGCTGGATTTATTATGCCATCAACCTTGGCTCTCAAAGGTATTAACATGGGAACTAAAGCTCTTGCTGGCAGTGGTAAAGCTTTAAATCCTTTAAAAACTTATGTTACAAATAATAAAATTTTAGGCAGCAAAGCTGCTAAGTATGGAGCTTTAGGTGTTGGTGCTGCTGCTATGGAAACTGCACTAACTGATTATGAACAAGAGTTTGCAGATAAAATTTTAGAATCTGATGATGCTATAGAAATGTTGGAAAATTCTATGAAGGAAGATAGCATAGTTAGCACAGAAGATGTACTAAAAAACTTTGCTACTAATCTAGGATATGAAGCAGCATTTGCTGGTATTATAGGTAGTGCTATAGGTCTGCCAAAGCTGACAAAATATTTGTTAGGTAAAAGTAAAACTGGCGAAAAGGTTATGTATCTTGGTGGTAAGTATTTTGGGAGCCGAGGTGGAACAGACGATATTACTTTAAACTCTACAATAAAAAGAAACAATGCTGCAGAGAAAGCAGCTACAGAAGCTAATGGTTTAGCTAATGATTTAGCTAGATCAGTTAAAAAAAATAAAGATGACTATGAATCTGTTGATGCTTTATTAAAAGGTAATACTCCATCGACGGTAGTATCTGCACAGACTACTGACATAGTTTCTAAAATGAGAAATAATATTGATACGTTGTCACGAGAATTAGGTAATAATGTATTCAAGGGAAATTTATCTGCCAGCATAAATAAAAATCTAGGTACTTATCTTACTAGATCATACAAATTTTTTGATGACGGTAAGTATGCTCAAAAGATTACAAAAGCGGCAGACAAATATCTTTCTGGTTTAGGTACTGGAGCAAGAATTAATAGATCAGATGAGGCAACAAAACTTGTTGATGATGCTTTTCAATATCTAAGAAGTCAAAATCCTAATGTTCCTGATGCAAAACTAAAGGAAATGTTTAATAATTTAATTACTCCTG
>Ga0181583_10004121_pt1 | contig 10671 bp, 18 predicted proteins | sample 071ome_31_FD_132461 | JGI IMG/M metagenome (GOLD analysis project Ga0181583, IMG submission 132461) | Coastal salt marsh microbial communities from the Groves Creek Marsh, Skidaway Island, Georgia - 071405CT metaG (megahit assembly) | ecosystem: Environmental > Aquatic > Marine > Intertidal... | reverse complement strand
CCTAAAATAAAATTGGGGGAGTAAGACCTCCCCCTAGATTGTTACTTGCTTTCTGTTTCGCCTTCAATAGTAAAACCATCAGTGATTTCAATTTTCTTAGGCTGTAGTTCATCTGGAACTTCACGTTGTAAGTGAATGTTAAGCATACCTAGTTCAAGGCTTGCATTAACAACTTCTACGTGATCAGCAAGTGTAAACTCTCTACGGAAGTTGCGTCCGCCGATTCCTTTGTGTAAGTAGTTTACATCCTCATCGCCTTTGGGTGATGTACCTTCAACACGAAGAATATTCTTATCCTTGGTAATTTCCAAGTTATCCATACCAAAGCCAGCAACTGCTAACGAAATCATATATTCGTCATCATTTACTTGTACAATGTTATATGGAGGATATCCTGTTGATGCACTGTTTGCGAAACGTGCTTCCATTTCGTTAAACAGTCTGTCAAAGCCGATAGTTGCTCTGTGTAGAGCGGGAAGGTCTAGAGTTGTTAGTCTTGTCATAATTTTCTCCTTATTTAAGCAAGATTATAAATGTGAGCCCTTTCGGCGCTCACATTTATTTATCATTTAGATTTTACATCATGCCCATGCCTGGGTTCATAGCAGGTGCTGATGCTTCTTCTTTTGGAATATCAGTAATGCTACATTCTGAAGTTAGTATCATTCCTGCAATGCTGGCAGCATTAACTAAAGCAGTTTTTGTTACTTTAGTAGGATCGATAATACCTAATTCTAACATATCACCGTATTCACCGTTGGCTGCATTGTAACCAAAATTACCAGTGCCTGATAAAATATTGTTTACAACTACATCTGCACTGTCTCCTGCATTAGCAGTAATTTGTCTAACTGGTGATTCAATTGCATCTAAAACAATCTTAATACCTGCTTCTTGTTCTGTATTATCGCCAGTAACAGACACCGCTTGCTTTGCTCTAATTAGTGCAACACCACCGCCAGGTACAATGCCCTGTTCTACGGCTGCTCTAGTTGCATGAAGAGCATCGTCGATGCGGTCTTTCTTTTCTTTCATTTCAACTTCAGTGGCGGCTCCTACTTTAATTACTGCAACACCACCAGAAAGTTTGCCTAGGCGTTCTTGAAGTTTTTCTCGATCGTACTCGCTTTCAGTTGTGCTAATTTGACTTTGGATAACTCTTACTCTTTCATCAATAGCACTCTTTTCGCCTGAGCCGTCAACAATGATTGTAGCGTCTTTGCTAACTTCTACACGACCTGCACTTCCAAGATGCTCAGCAGTTGCACTTTCTAGTGATAGTCCAACTTCATCTGAAATGACTGAGCCTCCAGTTAGAACGGCAATATCAGCAAGCATCTCTTTACGTCTGTCGCCGAAACCTGGTGCTTTAATTGCACATGTTTTTACAACGCCTCGCATGTTATTAACAACTAAGGTTGCTAATGCTTCGCCTTCAACATCTTCTGCAATTAATAATAAAGGACGACTTGCTTGCGCCACTGCTTCTAAAATTGGAAGTAAGTCTCTAATGTTACCAATCTTCTTGTCTACAATTAGTACATAAGGATTGTCAAGTTCAGCAACTTGTCTTTCTTGATCAGAAACAAAGTAAGGTGACAAATATCCTCTGTCGAACTGCATTCCTTCAACAACTTCTAATTCATCGTCGAGACCTTTACCATCTTCAACAGTAATAACACCGTCTTTGCCTACACGTTCCATTGCATCAGCAATCAATCTACCAATAGTAAGATCGCTGTTTGCAGATATAGAACCAACTTGTTCTATTTCTTTTTGTGTGTCACATGGCTTGGACAAGTTGTCAAGTTCCGCAACAATTGCAGTAGTTACTTTATCAATGCCACGCTTTAGATCCATAGGATTCATTCCAGCAGTTACAAGTTTAGTACCTTCTTTTACGATTGCTTGTGCAAGAACTGTGGCTGTTGTAGTACCGTCGCCTGCATTGTCAGCAGTCTTAGATGCTACTTCTTTAATCATCTGTGCACCCATGTTTTCTACAGCATCTTCGAGTTCTATTTCTTTTGCTACAGAAACACCGTCTTTAGTTACGGCTGGTCCACCAAATGCTTTTTGGATAACAACATTACGACCTTTAGGTCCAAGAGTTGTTCTTACCGCATTTGCAAGAGTATCAACTCCTGCGATTAGTTTTGTTCTGGCTTCGTTACCAAATTTAATATCTTTAGATGACATGTTTATTCCTCCTTATTCTACTATTGCTAAAATTGTTTCTTCTTTTAGAAACACTAAATCTTCATCATCATTTGTTGTCTTTATACCACTGTCTTTAATGTATAAAACAGTGTCTCCAACAGTTACAGTCATGTTCTCGTTATCACCAACTGCTACTACAGTACCTTTTACAGGTCCGTCAACTGTTGCGTTAGGAATAAACAATCCTCCGCTTGTTTTGTTTTCAACCTCAGTCGGCTTGACTAGAACTTGATCTTTTAATGGTTTAATCATACTATTCTCCTTTATTAAGCAAGTTAAATTTGAACCTCTAAGAGCGTTCAATTTCCAATTGTTTTAGACTCGTAAACACTATTATGAGTCTGTGTACAGCGTACAAACGTTGTACACTTGCTAAGTTGTTTTAAGGTCTTAGCACCCGCATACGTGCAAGTACTGCGTATACCGCCTAATATATCTTGCACTGTATTCATTATTGCTCCTCTATAAGGAACAAGAACTGTTCTTCCTTCTGATGAACGATAATCTTTTAGTCCACCAAAATGTTTTTCATTTGCACTTTTTGAACTCATACCGTAGAACTGTACAAACTGTTTTCTTTCTACTATTTCTTTACCAGTGTCATAATGTATTTCACCAGTTTTAAATGCTCTATTAATTACTTCACCGCCACCTTCATCGTGTCCAGCAAGCATACCGCCTAGCATCACAAAGTCTGCTCCTGCGGCAAATGCTTTAGCAACATCACCAGGGCTTGTACATCCACCGTCAGCAATAATATGGCCGCCAAGACCATGAGCAGCGTCAGCGCATTCAATAACGGCTGAGAGTTGCGGATAGCCCACGCCAGTTTGTATACGAGTAGTACACACAGACCCAGGTCCAATGCCAACTTTAATAATATCTGCTCCACTTAATATTAATTCCTCTGTCATTTCACCAGTAACTACGTTACCTGCTATGATTACAATATTTGGATACTCCTTTCGTATTTTTTGTATAAATTGTGTGAAGCGTTCCGAGTATCCGTTTGCTACATCTACACATACGTATTTTAAATTGCCGTCTACTAACCCCATTACATTTTGAAACTTGCACCAGTCGTCATCAGTAATGCCTATGCTCATTGCTACATGATTAGTACGTAAGTAGTCATCTGTGTCAAAAAACTCTACAAGTTCCTCGACACTGTAAGTTTTTACAAGGCAAGTAAAAATAAATTTCTGAGCAAGAGTGTCAGCCATTTCCATTGTACCAACACCGTCCATGTTAGCAGCCATAATTGGAATACCTTCGTAGTGCGGATTGCTTTCAGGACGTAGGATTTCCATGCTCATATCCACAGGAGTATAATTTCTAAAACTAAAACTTCTAAGTAGTTCAACTTGTTTTCTACTACTTAACGTAGATCGCTTTGGTCTAATTAGTACGTCTTTGTAATCTAGTTTAACCTGTTCTTCTATTCTCACTTTGTAACTCCGTAGTTAAATGATATCGAAATACGATCTTTGTCACTGTTGTTAGTATCTACTGAATGTTTAAGCCAACTAGGAAATACATATAATGCTCCCGTTTTTGCCTTGTAGTTACTTGCAGTAGCAGTGTAGTAGGTAATTTTTTCTGGTACTTCAGGAAGAAAGTATTCAGCATTGTCAGTTCGCTGTATTTGTAAGTTCCCTTGGTTGTCTGATGCATCTACGTAATATACACCTGATAGCACTGACCCTGCATGATCGTGTAATTTATTATAGGCCCCTGGAGGATTAATATTAATCCATATATTATAAATTTGCAAGGGAGGTAGTCCTACCTGTTTTGCACAAGTGTAAATTTCTTGATTTAAATTTGAAACAAACAAATCTATAAATTTACACTCTCCTGATTGTATATCCTTGCTTTGCCAACCTCCGCTGTTACTAATTTTTCTACCTGGATCAGTTGACTGTTTTTTGTAAGCAAAGTTGGTTAATTCAGTGTTGTCTGGCCAATGAATTACTCCAGACCAGACAACACTCGGAAACCATAGTTCAGTATGCAACGGCATCTATATTACTTTTTTCGTTGATAAGGGTTTGCATTTGCAAGCGGATCGTTACGCATCTTTTTTAGATGCCGGGCACGGCCTGCTGCCTTAGCACGTTTACGTGCTTCACTGGGTTTTGTATAAAATTCTTTTTCGCGTAAAGTTTGTAACAATCCGCTGTCTTGCACTTTCTTTTTAAATTTACGCAGTGCAAAATTAATATCACCATCTTTCACAATTACACTAAGACCTTTTACCTGAACATTGTCATTGTTCTTGGGTCGATAAGGTCTTTTATTATTGTTGCGGAAGTTCGGCTTGTGTTTCAAAATATTCTCCTATTAAAGTTTGTAAAAAATCTAAGTTATAGACTCTGTTAACACTTAACTTATTATAAAACGGTTCATTGTCATTTGTCAACCAGTATGTGTTGGAATTGGCAATAATATATGAAGCAAGGGTTTTAACTTTAGATGAAGTATTATCAAGATCAAATACCACAGTGTTAGCAATATGAACCATACTGAGTAACCAGTCAATATCGTGGCTTAAATCATCTGGCTCGTAGATATAAACATTAAAAGGATGATCTAGATATGCAATAGATCTTTGAAACTGATCTTTAACAGTTTGACTAGGATAAATTAATAAAATTGTATAGTTGTTGTTGAAGATTTTATCAGGGGGTGTTATCAGTGTTATTTTGTGCATCTTTTAATTTTTGCCATAAACTTGATTTGGTTTGTTCACTATTTTGGACATACTCTTCCCATGGTAAAGTGTCTATTTGTCCACGTATATATTTCTTTTTGTGTTCTTTGAGTGTCTCGTTTGGATGGTCTTGTTTCCAGGCTGACTTTGCTTCGGTCCAGGATGGGGTATTATCAGCAAGTTCGTATGCTTCTTTACGTTCTTCTTCTGTTGAAGGTTCCGATAATTTTATATCTTTTTTTTTAGATTCGTCTTCAGTTTTTTTTAGATCAGCAAAAGTTTTGGCATAACTTTCTGCTATAGCCATTGCGGCATCATCTACAGCAGAAGGTTGACTTGCTGGCTCCTCACTACTGAGTTCTCCAGGTGACCGTTCTTGTTGTAAGTGTAAGTCGTTATCTGTTGTATCTCTTGATTCGGTAACAGTTTCACTGTCTGTTTCATCAACGGTCTCGTTTGTTGCGTCTCCGGCAAGTTTACTGGTATCTGTGTCGGAGGAGTTGTTGCTGTGATTTCCATTATCTTCTTCCCTAAATCTAAATGTATACTGGCTTGCAATCAATAATAAAACAGCAAGAGGATCAAATACAAATATAATGATAATAATAACCCAACGGACTGCTTCTTCTAGTAAGTTTTGGTCTGCTTTTTCACCGTATACAAACTCTGCAATATATTTAACCGGTCCAACTTCTGCTTCTAACTTACGATACTCTCTTTGAACAACATTTTTTTCTTCTCTATTATTGTCTAATTCTACTTGTTCAAGTTCGATAAGTGCTTCTAGTTCAGAAAGTCTAGTGTCTATGTCATCAGTTTTCATATCTGACTGATTACGTAAATCATTTATACGAGTTTGGAATATGTCAATTTGAGGACTGTATCTTTCTGTGATTTCTTCTAACACAGAATTTAACTCGTTGTTAATACTTACAATCTGACGTTGTACTGCACTAGCAACACTAAGTTCGTTTTGTGTTGCACGGTCTATTGCTTCGTCTAGTGCGTCTTTGTTTCCAAATGTACCTTGATAGCGTTCTTGCGCTGTTGCTATATCTTGTTCTTTTCGTGTCTGTGCTTGTGCTAGACGATTGTTTTGTAGTTCAATTTTACTATTAGCATCTTCTCTAGCAGATTGCTTTTCTTGTTCTTGTCTTTCGTACAACTTATCAATTTCAGATTGTTCTCTTTCTATTAAGGAATCTACTCTAACGTCTTCGCCTCGCAGTAAACGATCTATTTCTTCTGACCATCTAGTAATCTTAGATTCACTTCTTATAATTTTTTCGTCTAGTGTATTTGAAATTGCAACTTGTTCAACTGATAAACTGGTTTGTTCAATATGTGCTTTTGAGAGGAAGCCAAAAATACCCATAGATGTGATAAACATCAATACCACAACGGCTACAGACAAGTAGCCTTTTAGCCACCATACGGCTCTATCCCAATACTTATGAAGCCAAACCGCGGTAACTAGTTTTGCTATTTCTAATATGCCGCCCATTATTATAATAGGAATAACAGCCGCGGCAAAAATAGCAGTCAATCCTGCTACGCTATAGTATATTGCAACTGCACTGATTGCTAATGCAGTTACCATTGTCAATAATGCTAAGAACATAATTTATTTAACGTGGTAAATCCCAGAATTAAGTTAGTTTATTTTCGTATAAAGCGCCAGCCCTTGTGTCCTGACCCCTTACACGCGGTTTCTGTAAAAGATCTTTCGTTATTATTTACACTAATAAGAGAGTGGATTGTTCTACAATAACCTCCACCAGAAGGATAACTTTGTACAGGTCTTACTTGTCCGTAACTATCTCTATCTGTATGATACCATTCTACAAGTTGACCATTATCGAGATTGTTTAAAGCAAAAAATACTGCTTCCTGTTGTTTTTCTTTTTCTTCAGCATTTAAACTATAAAAGTTATACTGAGCAAGATTATAAACAACACCATATAAGCCTGCGCCTGGCTTGTAACTTTGCACAGCAGGAAGTTGACTGCTGTAACTTCCATAAAAGTTTTGATTCGCGCAAGCCGTTAAGTTAATACCGATGATCGCCAGGATTAACGATTTCCCAAACACCGTCAAGTCTTTCACAGATAAATCCTCTTTGTGGAACAAGTTTGCCATTAAGTTTAATATCATAATTAAACACTTTACAATTGTCTGCAATACCAGAGTACGCAAGGAAGTCTTTTGCTCCGTCGTCACAAACAACTTTTTCAATCGTGTATTCATCAATTATATTGCCTTGAGAATCTTTAACGACTGTTGTTTCAGTTGTTGCGTTGCAGTACTGATCACTCCAAGGACCTCCTGCATGTGCAACTGTACTAGATAATAATACTATTAGTAAAAGTATTTTATTCATTGATATTAGGTACCACGCCAACTTTTACTTGTGGGTTAAAACTTTCGATTGCACTATCCACAGTATCTTGTCCGCGAAGTTTTACTAGTTCTTTGATACGCTTGTCTTGTTCGAATTTTGTTACAAGAGTCTCTATGTCAGCCTGCGAGATATTTACAAGAATAAATGCTCTGTAATTGTTTAACTCTTCGTTGTAAACAATTTCTCTTTCACGAATGCCGTACGTTCTAAGAACTGTATCAGTAATAACGTTTACAATTTCGTCTCGAGCAGACATACTTCCTGCCATTGTTTCTGCAACACCTTGTTCGTTATAGACATAAGTAGTTCGATTATTCATCTCACCATTAATTCTATCAGCAATTTTGGCTTTAGCCTTGAGTGTTGCTTTCTTTACAGCCATTTCCATATCTGGAGATACTGCAACGGCAGCCGCAAAATAAGCATCTTCTCCAAAGATTAAACCTTTTTCAGTTTTAGTATCGTGTTCTAAATACCAGTCTGGAACTTGCTTCTTTGCAGTGTTTTCAGTTTTCAGTGTGGTGTAAGTACTGCACCCAGTAATAAGAATCATACCACCAAGTACACTTGCCTTTAATAAATTGCCTTTCATTTGGCCTCCTTAATAAATTTAAACTACATACGTAGTATAAACTAGGCAAAGTAAAATGTCAATAGTTTTTGGTTAACGTGAAACTTTATAATAGAAATGATCACCGATACGAGAAACAAAAACAAACCTTCTTGCCCAACTAGGGCTAACATAGTGCGCATGATAGTGAGTAGATCCTTCTGTTATACCCCTATAATCACCGTGTGTTAGCATGTTGTATGCTAGATAAATTGCTTTGGTATATGCATCAACGTCTTTTGGCTTATCGCTTTTGCCGTCGCAGTACCAACTAAATTGACATTTATTTCTTACAGGAACTTCTCTTCCCCGATCTAAATGCCATTGGCTAAGTTGTGCTTGATATATAACGCCGCACACAGTATTTGGATATGCAGTGCTTTCAACTCTATTTAAAGTTACATCTGCTACGCTGGCCTGGTCTACAAAACTAGACCCTCGTGCTTCATGATAAATGTTTAATGCTAAACATTCAATTTCACTATCTTCTATTAATTCCTCTGCTTGGGCGCCAGAAATTAATGTTAACAACGCTAAAAGTAGGTACTTCATTTTTGCCCCCTATCTACGCATACTAGCAATATCTTTGGCATATTGCTCGTCGATTACAGGGACTGCATTGCTTTTGTGCATAGTTGCGATACCCTTAATCAATGTGCCTGTATATTTTTGTGGTTCTTTCTTTGGAGTACCACCACTATGTTTATTTTTGAAGAAACTACCATCTTTGACAGACTCTTCCATCAGGCTTTTGTATTTAGGTGTTTCGCGATGATATTTTTTCTCGGGTTTTAATGAGGATGTAATAGGTTTGAATTTCACCTGTCCTCTGCAATATGCTATGTAATCTTCTACAGTAGCATATTGCAGGTCATGCATATGTTTTTGGCGCATTTCTTTATTGTGTTTACGCCAATCTAGAGTGTATTTTTCTAGTTCTTTTTTTGTAACGGGTTTTAGTTTTTTCTTACGTGTGTTAATTGTTGACAAGCCTTGTGCTAAGTGCATAGTCATAAAAAAACTCCTGCTTATTACGTTTATATAATATAGCAGGAGTTTTATATACTGTCAACTTTTACTTAGCCATTTTTGCTACGGCTTCGTCGTACTCTGCTTTTGGAACATAACCGCTTTCCAAAAGTATTTCTCTATTTTTTAAATGTTGTTCTTGTATATCATCTTTGTTCTGTCCGTGATATGCTACTGCATGTCCTTCACGTATCATAACATTGCCCATAAAGTCCCAACTGTCAGTTTTTGGATCGTATATTCTAAATTTTCCTAGAATACGTCCGAACTTACCTTTTGACTCGTCTCCAGGCTTTTCAGTTACTAGAGTTTGGCTAGACCCTTTGGGTAATTTGCTTTGTACAAATTTCTTTGCGGCTAAGCCAAACACTTTTTCAACTTTATCACGGGTTCTTGATTCTGGCGTGTCAATACCATGAACTCTAACTCGTTCATTTCTTAGCCACATTCCAAAGCCAAGATCTATGTCAACGTCAACTGTGTCACCGTCGACAACTTTAACAATTTTACAATTATACTCATACATAAAATAAATCCCTCATCATGAAGTATTTATCATAAACAGAGTATATTTACATTGCGTTCTTTTTTTCTTGAATTTCAGCACGACGAGTTTTAGTTAACTTTCCTAATTCGCCTAATGCCTTACGAGCACGAGTAGCCGCAGCCTTAACACCTTTGTCATCAAAAGTTTCTGCTTCTTTTAAGTAGTTGTTAAACGCTTGTACTATTTCTTCATGTAGTGTCATTATTTTCTCCTTATAATATGACTAAGATTAAATCTTAAGTCCTGTTGTACTCTGTATATAATTACTAGCCATTTCTTCTAGTGTTTTAACAATACAAACAATTGATGTTTGATTGATTTTAAATTTTGCTTCTGGGTCAACTGTAAACATAAAAGGTGTCAACCCCATGCCTTGTTGAGTAGCGGTAAGAGACAAAGGTTTACTAATGGTTACAACACTTGTGTCTTCGGACACTAATTTTGCAACTAATTCTTCGCCAGAAGTTAATTTGATGCTGATAACATCGTTTTCTTTATACGGGGTATCTATTAACATGATTATCCTTTTATTGGTTGTTTACAAAAACAGTGCTTTGAGAAGCGGTTAGAGGGTCTCCACATGATGCTTTATCACCAGTTGCTGGCGGTCCTGCATCAAATTCTACAGCAACTAGTTTATCATTACCAAATACATCACTTGTAAATGACACAACAACTTTAGCGGCAGCATGTGATCCACTACCGTGACTTACAACACTATCACCGTTTAAAATAATTAGTTCATCTTCTACAAAAATGTCTGAAGAACTGGGTATTAAGTCTCCGGATGCAGTGTCTACGTCTCTACTTACGCGGTAAACCACAGTTAAGATCTCCTTTTAAGTGCGTCGAGCATTTTTATTTTATCATGCTCTCTGAGATATTCTTTTTCGCCTGCATATGTAGGAGCGTCTTCTAATGCAGATTGAGCAGCCCATAATATTTCGTAGATTTTCTGTTTGCAGCCCCAGCCGTTAAATCCGTCAATCATTGGATCGTGCATGATGCCTTTCCATTGTTGTAATTGAGATTTAATAGCAGTTGTACCTGTTTTTTCTACGTAGGGCATGTGTTAACCTAGAAGCCTCTGTTGGAGTTCTGCATAGCCGCCAATTGATTCACCATCAACTTTGATTTGTGAGAAAGTTCTT
>Ga0181583_10004096_pt1 | contig 10704 bp, 10 predicted proteins | sample 071ome_31_FD_132461 | JGI IMG/M metagenome (GOLD analysis project Ga0181583, IMG submission 132461) | Coastal salt marsh microbial communities from the Groves Creek Marsh, Skidaway Island, Georgia - 071405CT metaG (megahit assembly) | ecosystem: Environmental > Aquatic > Marine > Intertidal... | reverse complement strand
CTGCCATTCGCACGGGTATGGAGACAAGTGCCGCTGAGCTTCTTGGCAATAGCGACACCAACAGGATTCCATCAATGTCCTTCCAGATCGACAAGACAACGGTAACTGCCGTTTCTCGCGCGCTGAAGGCTGAATACTCAGTAGAGCTTGCTCAAGACCTGAAGGCGATTCATGGTCTTGATGCCGAGACAGAGCTGGCTAACATTCTTACGACTGAGATCAATGCTGAAATCAATCGTGAGATCGTTCGCTCGGTCTACATGTCTTGTACGGGTGTTCAGGCGGTTGATGGTCGTGGTACTGCGAACATTAGTCAGCTTGCTGGTACAACTGGTGTTCTCGACGGTCGATGGCTCATTGAGCGATTCAAGGCTCTTGTCTACAAGATTGAAACAGAAGCCAACGCGATTGCCAAGAACACTCGACGTGGCAAGGGTAACTTCATCATCTGTTCCTCAGATGTTGCGTCTGCTCTTGCGACGGCTGGTGTGCTTGATCCAACCGCTGCACTTACAGTGGATGACACTGGTTCAACCTTCGCGGGTACAATCGGTTCAGGAATGAAGGTCTACATTGATCCTTACTCCTACACTGGTGACGACTTCATTGTTGTCGGTTACAAGGGAACCAGCCCATACGACGCGGGTATGTTCTACTGCCCATACGTCCCACTCCAGATGGTTCGTGCCATCGGCGAGGATAACTTCCAGCCCAAGATCGGTTTCAAGACTCGATACGGTGTTGGAATCAATCCCTTCGCGACAAACGATACACGAGCGACTGGACCTGCCGTGGGTCAGAGCAACCGATACTACAGAGGCTTTGCGGTCAACTACCTCAATGGTGTGACACTGTAATCTAAGCTAAAGTAGTAGCACACAAAACGGGGAGTGTCCTTCGGGATGCTCCCCGATTTGTTTTTGTGGTTTCCTAAATATATACAGGAGGTGAACATGGCAAAAACATTCACTAATCAACCAACAAACATCAACTATTTGTCTCCAGTAGGATTCCGTTTTGGAATCGAAGCACTACCACAGACTACATGGTTTCTGACATCAGCCAACCTTCCGGGTATTTCATTAGGCGAAGCTGCACAACCAACACCACTCATGCCGACCTTCGTTCCGGGTAATGACATTACGTTTGATCCTCTCAATATCACGTTCATCGTAGATGAAGACCTTCAAAACTGGAGAGAGTTATACGACTGGTTGATTGGTCTTGGATTTCCAAATGATTATAATGAATATAAAGCACAGAAAGCACAACAAATATATTCAGATGCCACCTTGACTATATTGAATTCCAATATGAACGCTAACTACATCATAAGATTTGAGGATCTTTTTCCAACTAACCTCTCTGAAGTTCTCTTCGATTCTGCGTCTGGTGACATTGAGGGGATAAAAGCAACGGCAACTTTCCGGTATCTTCGTTATTCATACGAAAAAGTTAGCACTTAGGACTTGACAAGTATTCCTTTGGGGATTATACTATGTGCCGACTCCAGAACTACGTCTGGATTTCAATATAGTTGGAGGTTATGTTTAAATGAAACATCTTATTGGAATGACCGAAATTGAAGAAATCTATGAGATGTGGAGTGCCGACAGTAAGATTGATGATTTGGAGTTGGATACCGAGAGTTTGAAGATTCCTAATCTACATTCTAAATATGTACGAATGTTGACCGATGAGAGACGACAGCTACAGAAGATGCGTGAGATGCACAAGATTCTGTATCGTGACAAGACTGACTATTATAGTGGCAGAATGTGTCAAGAGGACTTGGAAGAGCGTGGATGGCAACCTTTGGACATTCGTGTTCTCAAATCAGAGGTTCCCAAGTATGTGGAAGGAGATGTAGAAGTGGTTCGACACCTGATTCAAATCTCAGAACAGGATGAGAAGGTCAAACTCCTGCTTTCCATTCTTGACAACATCAAGTGGCGCTCTCAACAAATCAAAAATGCGATTGATTGGCGTAAGTTTCTAGGTGGTGCGAACTAAATGGATACAGTAGCCGTTGCCAAGAAGGATGACGTGTATCTATGGGTTAGTTCTGAACCTTATGTTATTCGTGAAATGTCCGACTACTTCACGTTTGACGTTCCTTCGGCAAAGTTCCAACCATCGTACAAAATGGGTGCGTGGGATGGAAAGATACGACTACTGAACTATAAAGACCATACCATCTATGCTGGATTGATTGACCACATTCGCAACTTTTGTCAAGAGCGTGGATACCTATTCAACTATGATGGTGAAGGTGATGAAAACTTCTCGTTAGTCGAGGGCAAGCAGTTCGTGAACACGTTGGATCTACCACTTGAACCACGAGATTATCAGATGGAGGCATTTGTTTCTGCTGTTCGCAAGAGAAGAATGTTATTGCTTTCACCAACAGGTTCAGGCAAGAGTCTCATCATCTATCTATTGATACGATGGTACATGGAACAACACGATCGAAAGCATTTGATTGTCGTTCCTTCTACATCACTCGTGGCACAGATGCGAAAAGACTTCCGAAGCTATGGATTTGATGCCGGATCAAACATTCACGAAATCATGTCCGGTAGAGACAAGGTTACGGAAAAACCGATTGTTATTTCAACATGGCAATCGTTATTCAGAATGCCAAAATCATATTTCGATCAGTTTGGAACCGTGATTGTCGATGAGTGTCATGGTGTCAAAGCCAAGTCAATCACAGGCATTATGACAAAGATGGTCAACACACCCTATCGTTTTGGTACAACAGGCACATTGGATGGCACACTCACCAACAAGCTGGTGATCGAAGGTTTGTTGGGTGGTGTGCGAAAGGTGACGGCAACTGCTAATCTTATTGAAAACAAGGTGCTGGCAGACTTTACAGTCAAGGCAATCGTTCTCAAGCATCAAGAGCGTGTTGCTTCAAATCTCAAGTATCAGGAAGAGGTTGACTATCTGGTATCAAACGAATCACGCAACAAGTTCATCAAGAACCTCGTGTTGAGCTTGAAGGGAAATACACTCGTGTTATTCAACTATGTTGACAAGCATGGTGTTCCTTTGTTCAAGATGATAAAGGAAGCGTGTGATGAGGATCGAAAGTGTTTCTTTGTCTATGGTGGCACAGACTTGGACACAAGAGAAAATGTGCGTGCCATTGTAGAAACTGAAAAAAATGCTATCATTATTGCTTCGTCTGGTGTATACTCTCAAGGTATCAACATCAAACGATTACATAACGTGGTTTTCACACATCCGGGTAAATCTCGGGTAAGAACATTACAAAGCATTGGTCGTGCGTTACGACGAGTGGATGACGAGGAGGCAACATTATACGATATTGTAGATGATTTGACGAACGGAAGACAAACCAAGAACTTCTCGCTGAAACATTATCAAGAGCGTTATTCAATATACAAATCGGAGAAGTTCAAGGTGAAAACATATAATGTAGATTTATGAGGAGTGCCGCAATGAAGCGACCGGATCATTATGTAGACAACAAAGAGTTTCTTGAGCATATGGTAAAGTACCGAAAGTCGGTGCTTGAAGCCGAGGAAAATAATGAGTCACCGCCACAGATACCTGACGAGATTGGTACGATCTTCTGGAAGATTGCCAATCACCTATCGTTCAAGTCCAACTTTATTAGTTATGGCTTTCGCGATGACATGATTGCTGATGGTGTAGAGAACTGTATTCAATACATTCACAACTTTGATCCAGACAAGTCAAAGAACCCATTCTCATATTTTACACAGATCATCTATTATGCCTTCATTCGTCGTATTCAGAAGGAGAAGAAACAACTGTATGTCAAATACAAGTCTCTGGAGAACGACAGCATCATGCAGGGTGGTGACACGATGAGTGAAGAGGATTACAACAACGTGACCAGTCTCGGATTTGCCAAGCTGTATGATAACATGAGTGAGTTCATTCACAACTATGAAGACTCGGTTGAGAAGAAAAAGGCAATCAAAACGAGTAAATCACCAAAATCCAAAAAGAGGAAGTCTGGTAGCAATAGTAACAGTATTCTACAATTTGCTGCTAATTTGACCGAGGAAGAAAAAGTCTAAGTGAAAGTTCCATTTCTTATAAATACCTACATGGGTAACTATGGTGGTATCATAAGAAAGGAGACGTTATGTCGCAGAAGAAACTATCTTGGAAGCAAATTTCTGGAAGAAATCGCAAAGAGGCTATAGCTAAAGGTGAGAAGTGGTATGAAAGCACTACTCCTTGTAAGAAGTGTGGTAGCACAACAAAGTATGTTAGCGGGTATAAGTGTAAGTCGTGTAGCATCGAACAAGGGTTGGCTAAGTTGGCAGACCCAGAGTTGATGGCACCATACAGAACACAAGAAAAAGTAAATGCTAAACAAAGGAGATGGCGAGCAGAAAACTATGAGAAGTTTCAAGATCAATGGTTGAGAAGAGACAAAGCCTCTAATGCTGCGAATTCCGCTGCTTACAGAGCAAAAAAGTTGGAACAAACTCCAGATGATGTAGACTATGACGCTATTCAGGCTATCTACCAAAGGTGTCGGGAGCTTAGTGAAGAAACTGGTATACCACACCATGTAGATCATATCCATCCAATTTCAAAGGGTGGATTACATCATCAAGACAATCTACAAATATTAACTGCCCATGATAATTGGGTAAAGGGTAGTAAAATGCCCGAAAAAGAAGAGGATTAAAAAAACTATGAAAATTGCTCTTATCTCGGACACTCATGCGGGGGTTAGGGGGGATAGTGACACTTTTGCGAAATATCAATACTTATTTTGGTATGACGTTTTTATCCCTTATTTGGAAGCCAATAACATCAACAATATCATACACTTAGGAGACATCACAGATCGCCGAAAATGGATAAATTACAAAACGCTGGATTCGTTCCGATCTCTGATGCACACGCTGTCTGAAAAGTTTGATTTGAAGGTAATAATCGGAAATCACGACACATTTTACAGAAACACCAATGCCATCAACTCGATGGATTGTTTGTTCTCTGGTGGTGCGCGATTTCAATGGTATTCTGATCCCACCGAGGTATGGTATCAAGGTGTAGAGCATCCGTTGTTGTTTGTTCCTTGGATCAATCAAGGCAATCGTGAACAAACGATCGAGATGATTGAAAAGACTTCTGCCAAGATTTGTCTGGGTCATCTCAACCTTCAAGGATTTGAGATGGCAAGAGGATTGATGAACAAAGAAGGCACGGATCGTCGAATGTTCAGTAAGTTTGACATGACATTAAGTGGTCATTTTCACAAGCGATCACATGCTGATAACATTTGGTATCTGGGTTCTCCCTTTGAAAACACATGGATCGACTGTGATGAAGAGCGTGGTTTCCATATTCTTGACACTGACACGATGGAGTTGGAGTTTGTGCCTAATCCACATAAGATGTTTTATAAAATATTCTATGATGGGGTCGCACCTGATGTTGATCTTACACAATGTAAAGATAAGGCAATCAAGTTAGTTGTCAATCGCATCGACGATCAATATATCTACACCAAGTTTATTGAAGAACTCGATGCCGCAGGACCGTGGCATTTACAGGTCATAGATAATACTGACGTTGCCGACATGGCAGAAGTAGAAGTTGAACACATCGAAAGCAAGAGTACGATTGAAGTGCTAAATGATTATGTGAATCAAACCAAGCACGACAATAAAGACGAAATCAAGACGCTGATGCGTGACATTTTCAATGAGGCTATATCATTACAGTAGGAGTATGATGTGATTATATTCAAGAACCTTCGTTTTAAAAACTTTCTGTCGTCAGGTAATACCTTTACAGAATACGATCTTGCGACGAACAGCAATACACTTGTCATAGGTAAAAATGGTTCTGGCAAAAGCACCCTACTTGATGCGCTGACGTTTGCTCTCTTTGGACGAGCCTATCGTGCGATCAACAAGCCTTCGCTGGTGAACTCGATCAATCAGAAAAACTGCTTGGTCGAGTTAGATTTCCATATCGGCAAGAAGGAATACAAGATCCGTCGTGGACTCAAGCCGAACGTCTTTGATATTGAAGTGGATGGAACCCCGCTCGACAAGAATGCGTCTGCCAAGGACTTTCAAAATAATCTTGAGAGTTCTATTCTGAAAATGAACTATAAGAGTTTCTGCTCTGTGGTAATCCTTGGTGCCAGATATTCGTCATTCATGTCAATGACTCCAGCCGATCGTCGCAAGGTTGTCGAAGATGTGTTAGACATAGAGATTTTCTCATCCATGAATGTCGTTCTGAAAGAACGCATGGCAAAGCTCAAGCAGAGTGTTCAAGACAATCAGTCAAGCATTGTGTTGAACGAGGAGAAGAAGCAACTTCAGGTGTCGAACATTGAAACGACAATGAAGGAGCGTGAAGATCAGATCAAAGAGAAGGCAAAGAAGATTCAGCAGATTCAAACTGATGTGGATGAGGATGCTAGGTCTTTGGTAGAGGATCGTGTTCGTGTTTCTCGTTTGAAGGCAGAGATTGGAGAAAACAAGCCACCACTCGTGAAGAAGATGAAGAGTACCGAAAACATCTTTCGCGATTTGAATAAAAGGTTGGGTGCTGTCAATAAGGACAAGGCATTCTATAATGAACATGATGAATGTCCAACGTGTAGGCAGGATATTGATAAGCACTTCAAGAATACCATCATCTCAAAGAAGGAGTCTGATGCCAAAGAGATCAGTTCTGCGATTGACCAGTTGAGTCAAAATCTTGACAAGATCAAGAGAGAGATGGTTTCTATTGAAGACATGGAATCATCGCTCAATCAATATGAAAATGGTGTCAATGCCAAGATGAATCGTATTCGTGTCAAGTCGGATCAGGTCAAGTCTCTACATGATGAGATAGCATCACTTCGACAAAAGAATCAGTCGCCTAATGATGATCGTGAAAAGACACTCAAGGATATTCAAGATCGTTTGGCAGTCCTTGAGACAGAGAAAGCAAAGCTGGTGAACGAGAAGAGAACACATGACATTGCCTATGATATGCTGAAGGATTCTGGTATCAAGGCAAAGATCATTCAGAACTATCTTCCCATCATCAACGCACAGATCAATCAACACCTACAGGACTTGGATTTCTATGTCAAGTTTGAGTTGGATGAGACGTTCACGGAAACCATCAAGTCGAGACACTTGGACGAGTTTACCTATGCGTCTTTCAGCGAAGGTGAGAAGGCAAGGATTGATCTTGCTTTGCTATTTACATGGAGAAAGATTGCCGAGTTGAAGAACAGCGTCAGCACCAATCTGCTCATTCTGGATGAGGTGTTCGATGGATCGCTTGATGCCATCGGAGCAGATGAGGTGATGGCAAAGTTGTTGTTCAAGCAGTCAGAGCATTTCAATGGAGAAGTTCGACAGAACCCAAACAACAACGTGTTTGTTATTTCGCACAAGATTGATCTCGTAGACAAGTTCGAGAACACAATCAAGTTCGAGAAGGTGCGTGGGTTCAGTAAAATGGTGTAATAAATATGCTTGGGTAGGCAAACTAAAGCCGCTTAACAAATAAGCCTCACATGGCTATTGTTTGTTTAAAAGTTCCAAGAGTCCGTGGATGAGTTCAAAGTATGATCGCATCGCGACGGACACACCATTGGAGATATAATGAGCTTTCTTAATGCGGACATTCCAGTATTTGAAGCGTATGTCAGGAACGAGTTTCTATACGACATGCAAAAAGGATTTGGTGAGTTCACGCCAGTAGCAGTGTTTGGTGTGTGTTCAAGAGCAGGATGGGCAACTGGTTTTCATGTGATGACCGAACGTGGCGCACAAGTTGGAAGACTACCGATACATTCACTCGCATGGAAGAAGGATGCACCAACCAGACCATTAGATGCTCTACAGTTGTGGGACTCGTTTTCCGATGACGTTTCAGTTCACGAATATGGTCTGCTGGCAAGGAAGAGATGTCGTGTTCTACTCAAAGATTCGGAGGTGGTTAGTGCCACTTACTTATTTACATTCGATTGGACAAATGGTTGTCATGCTGATGGCGTCGGTGATTTGGGCTGGAAGTGCGGTCATTTTCTTAAGCTCGATGACGGCAATTTTAGCATTCAGCCTAATAATAGAATACTCTGGTACGATCCTGCGTTCGTGGCAAACCCATATGAAGGAAAAGATAAACCAGATTATCTAATCAACACACACGAATGGATTTGTGAGTCAACGGTTTCTAAATATACGACTACCGAAGACAGCAATCGTATGTTTTACGATGTGAAGGAGAAATCCGATGGAATACTTCAACGAGGTGCTAAATGACATTGAAAAACAATATCAAGCAAAACATAGCGTTGATGGCGTATCGTTTGTTGCCTATAGGGATACAAACCGCCTTGGTACGGACGACGATAATGCTCTACTCACGGGCATGTATCTGGGAGCTGCCAGTTTCCGAGCAGCAGTCCGAGGAATAACAGAAGAGGATCTTGAACCGATCTTTGATGCGCTTGAAGGCATTAGTTTATTGACTAATGTGACAGGTGTGCCGGGAGTTCTGGTAAGACAAGCATTTCCCTATGAAAACTCTTGGAATCGTATTGGATATGATCCTGTCATGTCACTCACGGGTGGCAATAGTTTTGGTGAAAAGATGCGTCGCGACTATTTGTATCATGGTGACTTCATGGGTGAGGAGTATGTTTACCTAACAAAGACAACCAAGGATCAAATGACTGGTATTTTGTTTGGATTGACATGCGCTCACATTCTGATACCCGAAGCTCGTGACATTGTGCGCGATATTGTGTCTGCGATATGGCATCGCATGAAGGTTACAGATTATTCACTTGTCGATCATACTGGAAGAACACATGGAACAACGGCATATAAACTTGACGAGCCATTGCGTGTATGTTTGAACGCTCTGTATCGTGCTTCGGTCAACGCATCGGCACGCAAACCAGATAGTTGGTTCTTCAAGCCTTGTTTCAATAGAATAGCAACACTTCACTATAATCGTAGAATACAGAACACATATTCATATAATCTCAATCTGCTCATGGCACACGCATTGTTGATGTTGGAACCATACCATATGTGTGACAAGGGTGTGTTGAAGTGGAGACGCATTCTACATAACAAGGTGGCAGGTGATGAGAATCCTCATTTCGATCTGCTTGGGCAGGGTTATATGTCAAACGGATCAGTCAATAATCTGTGGCGACGAATGAGTGAACCATATCACAAAGGATTCTGTTGGAGTCGTGATCCAGAAGAATGGTTTGGGCATGAAAGCGACAAGATTGGACCCAGTATAGATGTGATGCTTCCCATGTGGATGGCACGATATTATGAACTGATTTGAAATAAGGTTTTTGCTGAATATACATAAAGCTGTCCGCGATGCGTCAACATCCGACAGCACTAACGTCACTACGATAAAAAGGGAGACGCCAGCTATGTCATATTTAGCATACACCTACCTAATCAAATGTCCAAACGATAAGTTCTATTACGGATACCGAGCAGCCAACCAAACATCTCCAGAAGATGATTTGTGGAACCATTACTTCACAAGTTCAAAAGTGATCCAAGAGTTGCGTGAACAATACTCTGATGATGAGTTTATTGCCACTATTGATAAGACCTTTGAAACGGCTGAAGAGGCATATGAATACGAGAAAAACTTTCTTACCGAGAATGATTGTGTCAAGAGTGATGATTGGCTCAATCAGGGTTGTTTTCCTGTGTTTGCTGACAATACGGGAAAGAAACACTCTGAAGAATCCAAGAAGAAGATGAGTGAAGCCCAAAGGGGGAAGAGACTATCTGAAGAAACCAAGAAGAAGATCAGTGAAGCAAAGAAAGGCGATCGTAACCCGAACTATGGAAAGAAATTCTCTGAAGAACATCGAAGGAAGATGAGTGAAGCCCATAAGGGAAAGAAACGATCTGAAGAACATCAAAGGAAGCTGAGTGAATCGCTGAAGGGAAAGAAACGCTCTGAAGAAGCCAAGAAGAAGATGAGTGAAGCCCAGAAGGGAAGAAAACACTCTGAAGAATCCAAGAAGAAGATGAGTGAAGCCCGGAAAGGTCGTCGTAACCCGTTCTATGGAAAGAAACACTCTGAAGAAACCAAGAAGAAGATGAGTGAATCGCTGAAGGGAAAGAAACGCTCTGAAGAAACCAAGAAGAAGATCCGTGAATCAAAAAGACGAAGAAAGAAAAATGAAGAAAACCACACTATTTGATTATATGGAAAACATCGAAGAACATCCGGGTCATATCCCTCCGCATGAACGCTTCGACAAATATGATGGTGACAAGTGTTGGCAAGGACACCTTCGCGAACTGAACATTGAGAAGGATCTTCGCAACGCGCAACTAACACCAGAAGAAGCTGCTAATCTACGCACATCAGATTTCGATTTTGAATATGTCCCGAAGGACGATAAACTTAGATGTCAACAAATCGTTCGTTTCATCGAACGTCACGAGTGGTTGGGCAAGATGCCAACATGGGTGACACATCGGTTCGCATGGTATTTGAATGTGCCCGGCAAACCTCGTGTGTTGTCTGGTGTCATCATCATGGCAACACCCAATGCGTTTTCTAATCTGTTAGGTAAAGAGTATCGTGACAAGGAAAAACTGATTGCTCGTGGTGCCTGTATTTCATTTGCTCCAAAGAACCTTGGTTCGCATATCATTATGAGTG
>Ga0181583_10004084_pt1 | contig 10716 bp, 7 predicted proteins | sample 071ome_31_FD_132461 | JGI IMG/M metagenome (GOLD analysis project Ga0181583, IMG submission 132461) | Coastal salt marsh microbial communities from the Groves Creek Marsh, Skidaway Island, Georgia - 071405CT metaG (megahit assembly) | ecosystem: Environmental > Aquatic > Marine > Intertidal zone... | reverse complement strand
TTAACTGCGAGACCGACTTCGTTGCCCGCGGCGACAAGTTCAAGGAGCTCGTGGCCGACATGGCCATGCAGGTGGCCGCCTGCCCCGAGGTGGAGTACGTGTCCATGGCCGACGTCGACCAGGCCGCGATCGACCGCGAGACCGAGATCGAGATGGGCAAGGAGGACCTCGCCAGCAAGCCCGAGAACATCCGCAGCAACATCGTGAAGGGCCGCGTCGACAAGATCTTCAAGACCCGCTCCCTGATGGACCAGCCCTTCATCAAGGACACGGACAAGACGGTGGAGGATGTCATCAAGGGCGCCATTGCCGAGATCGGGGAGAACATCCAGTTCAGGAGGTTCGTCAAGTACAACCTCGGTGAGGGCATCGAGAAGAAGGTCTCCGACCTCGCCGCTGAGGTCGCCGAGCAGACCGCCGCCATGAGGAAGTGATTCCGCTCACGTGGCTGATTACTTGTCCTCCCACCCCCTTCTCGCCCCTCCACCCATTTTTGACAGAGACCGGTCTTGGACCCGGGTCCAACGAACAAAAGAAGTTGAACATCTTTCCTTCAGCACTGGCTCAAGTGCGCATCGCCAACTGGAGGAAGGCCCGACTCACTACCTCCCGGCCTCGTGCGCCCCTGCCCTGGCCCGTTTCCGCGCCAGGTAACGTTCCTTTGCACTCATTACGGCGTTCTCGTCGTTTCTGCGCCCCAACGCCTCGGCGAGGGACCGCTTCGACCCCGTCCCCGCCCCCTCTCCGCTCCCCTCGGCCCCTTCCTTTACTGCTGGTTCCCCGCCCGGGCCCGGGCCAGCGGCGGGGCTATCGGCCCGGCGCTCGGGGGTCGGCTCCCGGTGCTCGGGGGTCGGCTCCCGCGGCGCGGGGGACGGTTCCCTCGCCTCCCCCTGGGAAGGGGTCGGGCCAGGCTCAGCAGCGGCGGGTGCCCCGTCACCCCCGAACGCGATGTTGCGGTTGAGGTTGGCGTAGAAGCCCATCATCCCCCCCTCGCCCTTCTTTGTGACGTCATTCCTCTCATCCTCCTCCTCCTTGCGCTTTTGCTCCTGCGGGACCGGGGCGGAGGGGGCGCGGGGTGGGTCCGGGGCCGGGGCATGGGGACAGCGACACAGCGCAGCTGTCGGGGCGACAAGGGGGGCCCTCACCGCAAGCCACTTGTTGTCCTCCTCAAGTTTCCTCCTGTAGGCGCTTGTTATGAACTTCTCCTTGTCCCCGAACTCCTCCTTCTCCTTCTCCTGCTCCTTCCTGAGCCGCCGCTCGAAGCGGATGCCGTCCTCCTTCTCCCGCTCCTGCGCCTTCTGCAGCAGGGCGCCAATGTACTTGCTCTTGCGCTCGATCTTGTCTTTCTTGACGTGGTCCGTCTTGCTCGCCTTCATCTGGTCGTACACTCCGTCGTAGTCGAACACGCTCGCGTCCTCCGCGAGCGCCGCTGCGTGGATGTCCTCGTACTTCTGCTGCGTGTGCCTCCTCTGGGCCGCCTGGCGCTGGAGCTCCCTGTTGACGTTGTTGTCGTCTTCGCTGTCCGAGTCCACGCCGAACGCGCCGGCCAGTCCGACGGCAGCGGGCTTGCGGGCGGGGACGGGATTCTGCGGGAGTTGCCCAGGCCGATGTCACGTTGGGGCGGGGCGGGGGCGAAATCGGGGTGGGGGCCCGGGAGAGCTCAGGTTTCGCCCGTCAACGGCGCGTTCAAGTCTCACCTGGCCCACCGGCTTGCGAACATTGAGGCCGAAGCTAAGATTCTTCCCCACGCTGTGAATGTTCGGCTTGTTCGCTCCTGGACCGCTCATAATTCTGATCAGAGGGGCGTGCTCGGAGCAGGGGCTCTGCTCTTCAGTGCGGGGAACGCCGCGCCGACCGGGGCGGCAACAAACGGGGTTGCTTTCCGACAGCGGAGGCGGGGCGACGGGTTGTTAGGGGTTGGCCGTGCGAGGTCATTTGCTGGCGGAAGCGCGCGTCAGGGTTCAACTCGAGACGGACGACTGCTCGCAAGCGGGGCGACCCCCTCACTGCTTGGACTTCTTCTCCTTCTTCTCCCGCTTTCCCTCCTTCTCCCGTTTCTCCTTCTTCTCCCGCTTCTCCTTCTTCCGCGCCTCCACGGCCTCCTCCCGCCCCCGCTTCTTTGCCTTGTCCGTCCTCCCCCCCGCCCCCGCCGTCCCCGCGGGGCCCGTCCCCGGCTCCCTCAGGGACCCCACCATGGTGAACAGCCCCGCGGCGACGACGACCTCCTTGAGCACGAACGTCGCCTCGTCCCCCACCGCGAGCGACGCCCCCGTTTCGCTGCTCGTCCACGCCCCGCCCCCCGGCGCGAACTCGCCCCGGATATCCTGCCTCCCAATGGCCACATGGAAGACCCCCCCGCACTGGAGGGAGAGATAGTCATTGCCCACCTTGCTTACCGTGCCCGTGAGGCGGGAGCCGACGGGGGGCACGAAGAGCTCCAGCTGGGCGGTGGCCTTGACCCGGATGTAGGGGAAGTACTGGTGGACGCGGCCGAGGGCCCCGGCCACCCGGACGTCGGCGTGGGACAGGACGACGCCGCCGCCCTCGGCCCAGTAGCCGAGCACCATCTGGTCGAGCTCGGCGCGCACGCCCGCGGCCACGTCCCCACTCGTGGACGGATGCAAGTCGAACTCCAGCTCCCGCCGCTCCGTCCGGATGAACTCCGCCAGGGGGGCCCGGTCGAGCTGGCTACTGGTCTCCATGGGTGCCCCAGGCATCGGTTGCCGGCGAGCGCGCTACTCCTGCGGAGCGCGAGCCGAGGGCGAAGGGTCGGAACGTGGCTTCCAAGACTCAATGGTGGCGTTGAGAGGTCCGGTCACGCGACGTACGCAGCAGGGGTCCGGCATCGGCGAGCCGCCGAGAGGCCCGAGGGGTGCCCTCCCGGTCGCAAAAAATGCGGGGGGAGTCGTTCTTGAACGAAACCCGGTCGTCTCCGCGAATAAAGAGATCCAAATCGTTGTTTCAGCGCCACCGGGACCCCACACGGAGCCGACGTTAAGGAGCAAATACCGTGCCGGCGTCACCCCCCCAGACGGAGGCTCTCGCTCACCTTCTTCACGCGTGCAGTCGCGCTGACTAAATACCGGGCGTTGGTCGTCGCAGCCGGTAATTCTGATATACATCACCCATTCCGGACCCTTCTCAAGGACACCGGGGCACGGGGAAACGGCGCCGGGCTGGTGTCCTGACGTCATGGTTGGCCGCCGCCGCCGGGGGGAGCCTGCACTACTCCTCAGGCCGCCTCAGGGGCCTCCTTTGATGGGGACAGGGGCCGGGTGCGGTCTGCGTATTGGTATATCCCGCCACGGACGTGTGACAGTACAGGGGGAGCAGTATCAGTGCACCACACCCGTTCGCACACCCCAGCCGGGACTCCGACGCGTCACTCCCTTCCCTCTGCTGAAGAAAACCCTGGGATCCGCCGTCGCGCGCGGCTGTTGCGCGCCATGACGGAAGCAGCACCCGGCCACGTGCCTGATGTGAGAGTCATGCGCCGCGGGGGGGCGGCATATCTCGGATAGCGCACGACACGCGCGAGGGAGCGTCGCGAGAGAGCGTTGCGAACCCTGCCCGTCGCCCCCTCCGGCCGGCCGCACGAGGAGGAACGTGGCGATTTCGGAGAAATGCGCGCAATTTCACATATTACAGCGATCGATGAATCTAACGACATATACTGACCCGGCTCGCAGCACTTGGGCGCGTGCACGCACCCCGGGGACGGAGGGGCGAGCCTCAGTACGTGGGCGAGGGTGGGCCAGTCCCTCGCCGGGGCACCGGCCCAGTCGCTGAGGGAGCACGGGTACGCCGTGATCGACGGGTTCTGGGGGGAACAGTGGAGCGAAGGGTACCGCCGGGAGATGCGGCACCTCCTCGACCACAACCTCATGCTCCCGAACAAGACCCAGTTCCTCGACGCCCGTGGGCAGCCCATCCAGTGCACCAAGCCCAACATCTTCGAGCTGGACCTCCACAACGAGGAGGTGCGGAGGCTGCTGCCGGTGTTTGGCGAGTTGTTTGGGTCCTCGGCCCTTGTGGAGGGGCTGAACGACGCTGTTGACGGGCTGGCGCTCGTGCCTGGGACGGACGCAACGACTGTCAAACTGCAGTACAATGCCGGCGGCGGGGGCTGCTTCCCCCTGCACTACGACAACCCGGGCCCCCCGAACAAGCGGAGGGTCACGATGCTCACGTACCTCAATCCGGGCTGGGAGGAGGGGGACGGTGGCGAGCTACAGCTGGTGCCCTGGATGTCAAAGCCGGTGACGGTGGCACCCAAGATGGACCGCGTCGTCATCTTCCTCAGCGACGTTGTGCTCCACCGGGTCCTCCCGGCGAGCAAGGGGCGCCTGTGCTTCACAGTGTGGATCGACGGGGCCGGCACCAACGCTCCCGAGGATAACGCCATCGACATGAGAAAGTTCCCTGACCTCGACACCCTCGCCGTGCACCTCGCGCTGAGCCCCGCGCAGAGGCTCCTGGCCCGCGGGGTGTACCGGGAGGCGTTCGCCCGGAGCCTCAGGGACTGCATGGGCGACGCCCCGGGGAGCGCAGAGATGCTCGAGTCCCACGACAAGTACATCCTCGCGATGCGGGCCAACAGGGGGCTCAGCGCCCTCGTGGAGAGGCTCCGGGCATACCACGACGTGCTCCAGACCATGAACGGCTTCACCGTGTGACGGGCCGGGGACCGGGGGGGCGTTCAAGCCGCTTAGCCCGCCAGTCTCCCTCCCGGCTCCTCCACCGCGCCCGCCAGGAGCCGCAGGACGCACCCGGTCCCGTGCAGGCTCGGCCCGAGCTCGTGCCGCCCCCCCCGGGGCACCAGGAACAGGTCCCGCTGCATCCCCGCGCCCATCCCCTGGGCCACCTGGAACTCGAGCGCGGCGTCCAGATCGGTCCGGTCGACGTGTTCGTGCAGCTTCCGCGAGAGCACCTCCTCGTTGACCGTCCCTGCGGCAACCTCGCGCAGCAACTGCCCAGCCTCGCCCCCCAGGCCTGCCACCCTCTGGCGCTTGGCCCGGGCGGTCGCCGACCCCCCCGCGTCCCCGTTGTCGTCGTCGTCGCCGTCGCCCCCCGCGACCCCCGCCATGCGCTGGAGGACGGCGAAGATGGCGGCCGTGGCGTTAGGGATGTACTTGGAGAGGTTCTTCTTGCGGTTTGTTCGGTCCCTGAGCGCCTGCTGGCGGGCGATCTTCTGCTTGAGCTGGACGCAGCACGCCTGGATGGCGCTCTTAACGGCCCCCCGGAGGACCTCCACATCATCGGCGATGTACTCCTTGCCGGCGCCCTTGAAGGGGATCTTGGAGCTCACAATCGACACAAACACCCCGACCCGGTCTGTCGACTGGTTGATCTTGTAGCTCGCCCAGTTGACGCGGTTCGTCGCCGTCTGGCTGATGACGTCGGAGCCGCCCTCGAACAGCAGCGGGATGCGGTTGGCAAACCGGAAGATGTTGAGCCCGGGCTTGACGTCCCGCCCGCCGAGGCTCACAGCGGCCTCCACCATGAAGGCGTGCCCCTCGTGCGCCCCCACGGCCCCCGCACTCGTGGCGACCATCTCCGGCCGCAGCTCCTTCATTACCCCCAGGTGCAGGTTGTACTCCCCCGCGGGCGACAGGTGGTCCCCCCGCGGGTCCGGGAACCGCACCTCGTGCAGCAGCTGGTGCAGTCGCGCTGTCTGCTTGTCCGTCATCTCCCCGGGTTCCATGTCCTGGTCGACTCCGCCACGGGACTCGGCGCAGATCCGCTCCGCCAGCGGCCGCGTGATGCAGTCGAAGTCCCGGCTCAGCATGCGCAGCAGCGTCCGCTGCTTCGTGCCGGCCACCACGCGCCGCAGCGTCTCGAGGTCCACCGCCGCCGGGTGATGCTTCGTCTCCCGGGGGGGCTCAGGCATCTTGTCGGTGCGCCGCTTGAACGCCGCGCGGAAGTCTGACTTACCCTCTCCCACGGGAGATCGGTAGTCGAGCGTGAACTGCGCGTACGGCGTGATGACGGCGATCTGACGCAGGTACTTGAGAACCCTGGCCCGGTACTTGGTCCAGCTGCCCTCGATGACCACGCTGATCTCCGACCCACGCCACGCCGCCTCGTTCTGCTCCTGGGCCTCGAACAGGACGCTGGGCTCGTTCTTGTGCACGTCGATGTCCAGCCTGCGCGCGACGGGGGGGGGGCGGGCGGGGGGTCGTCCGGGCCATGGCGCCATTGGGCTGCCGGCGGGGCCCTGTGCCCATGGGCTGACCGCTCCGACCGGGCGTGGCTAGGGCCCGGGAACTCGCCTGTACACCGAGACCTGACACGTGGGCCCCCGACTGCTGCGGATGTCGAAGGGCAAGCCCGTGCTCATCTTGGACCACAGCAGGGCCATCTTGGCACCCAGTCCGAACTTGCCGCGCGTCTGCTTGACGCCGTACTTGGTCCCGGACAGGACGCGGCCGAGCATGTTGGGAATGTCGTCGTGGGCCATCCCTGCCCCGTTGTCCCGGACCGTGACGCGGTAGAACTGCTTCCCGGCGGCCTTTTCGCGGGCGTCGGACAGCTTCTTGGCCTCCCTCGCAGCGGCAGCGTCACCCTTGTCCGCGCGGACCTTCTCCACCTTTTTCCGCTCCTTCTCCTCCCGGGCCTCCCGCTTCTTCCGCTCGCCCTGCGCGGCGCGGCGGGGCCGGGGCACGCGGGCTGAGCGGCGGCGCCGCGCACCGGTGGGAACGAGGGGTTGGGGGGGGACGGGCGCTGGTCCCGGACGCGAGGGAAAGCGCGACGCGCGCGGTGGTGGGGGGCAGGCGGCTCACCTCGGTCTCGTGGTCCTTAAACATCGCCTCGTCGATCCTCGACACGTTCTGCGGGGGGCACCAGATATCCAGGTGTTGCCGTGGCGCCTTGCGAAGTGGGGAGGTCCCCCACGGAAGACGTTCCTTGCGGGGCCAAGCGCCTACAGCGAGGCAGGGAGGGGACGAGCGGGCGCGAAGATGCAGCAGATGGACGATTCACCTTGATACCTCGCATCGTGTTGAGACTGTGCTGCGTGATTTCCTCGATGGTGATCTCAATCAGCGGGAGGGTGCTGATCGACTCCGCCGCGTCCAGCGAATTTTCGACCAGCTCACGCAGGGTCGTGTAGAGCGATTTTCCCGGGGAATCGAACCCAGCTATGTTTCTGCGGGTATCAACAAGCGCGGAGAGGGTCCGCAGGTGCCGGGGAGTCGCCGAGATTGCTCGAGCGCGACGCGAATACCCCCCCTCCCACACGGCGTGTTGCTGCCCCCTCAGCCGGGAGCCGAGCCCGCCCCCTGCCTCCGTCCCTCACCTGTTCTCGGCGAAGAACTCCGCAGGGGACTTCGCCTGGAGCCTCCCCTTCTCCTCCCGGGGCGCCATCGCGTCCCTCCGCCTCGCGCACCCGGGTGCGGGTGCAGGCCTGCTCCTTCGCGCCCCGGCCTGGGCCGTGCCGTGGGGGTCCCCCCGTGCGCTGCGCTCGCTGGGGCGGGGAGAGACACGAGGCGCGCACTCGCCCTTCTAGCGCGCAGCCGCCGCCGCGGGAGCATGCATGGGTGCCCGAAGGTGCATAGACGAGACGTCCCCCGTCTGTCCCCGTGCAGGTGTGACTGGGATCAGGGGGGGGGCGCCAGGCGGGGGCAGGGGCCGAGTCGGGGCGTTGAGCGACGGCGGGTCCGGTTCGTCTTCGACGGCGGTTACATTGGGCTACGGGCGGCCTCAGTTGACCGAGTTGATCATGAGCTCCTTCCCCGAGGTGACCTTGACGTACTCGATCGTGTCGCCGACCTTCATTTCGTTGAGGAGGTCCTGCCCCTCGGTGATGTACCCGAAGACGGCGTAGCGGCCGTCGAGGAGGTTGGAGCCCGTGGGGGTGAGCTCGGACTCCTTGAGGAGGAAGAACATCTGGGACGACCCGCTGTTGGCCTCGAACTCGGCGCGGGCGACGGCGAGGGTGCCGAAGGCGTTGAAGGGGAGGGCCGGGAGGTCGTTCGCGCGGCCCAGCTCCTCGAGCGTGATCTCGTACACGGGCTCCTTGTCCTTGGCCGGGCGCACCTCGAACGGGATCCTCCGGATCTCCTTGGTCGCGGGGTCCACGAAGCCCTCCGGGGCCCCCTCGGGGTCCCCGAACTGGACCACGAACCCATCCGCGCGCTGGATCTCCATCCCGTCGTAGAACTTGCGGAGCACGAGGTCCACGAAGTTGCCCGCGGAGACGGGAGCGTTGTACCCGTCCACGACCATCTTGAAGGTCCCGCCCGTGATGCCGTTCGTTCCGGGCTCCTTGAGCTTGATCTTCATCTCGAGGTTGGCGCGGCCCTGCGCGGCGCCGGGGGGGCGTGGGGGGGATGAGCGTGTGTCGGGGGGGGAAGGGACGGGGGTGCCGGGGGTGGGGGACCCGGGGGCGGGGCGGGGCGGGGCAGCGCCCGGTCGCCCGGCGGCCGGCACGCACCTGGAGCTGGGGGAGGGCGGCATAGTCAGCAGGGACCTGGAAGGGCATGCCGTTCATCATCGACTCTTCGATCTCGGAGACGTAAGAGAGGGCCTTCTGCTGCGTCTCGACGACCCTGTCCTTGTTCTCGGCAGCGATGACGTCCTGGAACTCCTTGAGGGCGGCGCGGAGGCCGTCGATGGCGGCGTCGCCGGCGGCCTTCTTGTCGGGGGCGAAGTCGGCGGCGATGGCGGCCTGCTGCTTGTCGAGCACGGCGAGGGCCTTGTTGACGCGGCCCTTGATGGGGCCGAGGGGCTTCTTCCCGGGGATGCGCAGGTCGTCGCTGATCTGCTCCAGGGACGCCTGGATCTGCCGGATGGGCTTGTTGTTGATGGGCAGCGCCAGCCGGAGGAGGGCGTTGGCGTTCTTGACCCCCGAGGAGGTGGGCAGGTTGGCCTCCGCGGGGGGGACGGCCACGCCGCCGGCCACGGTCCCGGCGATCGCGAGGGACAGCATGGCGTTGCGCATCCAGGCGGCGGGGCCCTGCGGGGCGGGGCGTGGTCGTAGGAGGTGGGGGGAACGTCGGGTGGGGAGGGTGCAGGTCGGGTCGTGGGGTGGGGAGGGTTGTTGGCGCGGTGGGGGGCGATGGGTCCCCCCATGTGGCCGCAGGACACGCGACCGGCACGTAATGGGCGCAAAAGGGGCCGCCTTCGCCACCAGACCCTGTCGCTGGGCGGGAGGCCCGAGTAACGGGTGGCTGTCCTCGTCCACGGACCGCGATTGTTGGGGCCTCCGGGGGCCAGGAGGTAGGCGAGCGGCGGATCCCCCCCGGCCGATGAGCGGATCCATCTAAGCGCGAGGCTGGGGTGGTGACATCGCGGCAATCACGCCGCCATCGCGACGCCGTGGCCCATCAATCAACGAGGGCCCAGCATTGCCCTCCTCCCCCCGCTCCGCGAGTGGTGACGCCGGGTCATGATGCGGAGAGACGCACCTGCTTGGCGCCGGAGGCGGCCGCAGCGACACAACGCGAATTCTTCACGGCGCGCACCCCCATCTTCGGGGCGGAGATCGTGGAAGCCATCGTCTCGAGGGGGGTGGGTGAGGTCTGAGGTCTGGGAAGCGAGGGTGGGGACTTCTCCGGGTCTCCAGGCAGGTCCGGCTGGGCGCGAGTGCTGGAAAGGGCATGGCCAGTGCGCGGCGGGTGGCATAGGGGTATCGGGGGGCCGCAGCGGGTGCGTCATTGGTCCTCCCCGCGAAACGCCAGTTCCTCCAGCTCTGAGGAGGGCGGAGCGCACCTGGGATGGACCCCCTCCTTACCCCGCGCCTTTCCAGGCGAGGTGTCTCATGGGGCGAGGCATCTTTTTCAATCCCGGGGACGCGCATCTCACGGGGAGGGACCGTTTCAGGAGGGTCCCACTTCGTCAAGGTCTCGGAGACCATCGCTGAAAGGTAGGAGGTCCCGGGAGGTGCACTTGGTGATTGACGTGCACGGAAAGGGTGGCTGGGCCCGCGGGAGTGTACCCCTCCTCCCCGTGAGGGCAGGGGAGCGGTCCCAGGCCCCTGTTGCACTGTCCATACCCCGTGGTTCCACTTCCGCCCACAGGGCTCGCGCCTGCGCAATTCCGCCCAGATCCAGGCGTCGTTATCGCGATTGCGCCCGCAAATCCCGAATACGGGCGGAAAACGCGCGATTGGGTCGCAGAAGCGGTGCGCGAAGCCCCCTCGTTACCTTGCCCCGTTCCCCCCGCTCCTGCAGGCGCGCAGACGAGAGTGGGGTCAAGATGGACGAGGCAGACTGGCGCAGTTTCATGGGAAGCACGATCAGCTTGACGTCGATGAACCACATCCGGTGCGTGGCGGCGCCCCCCGCCCGGCGCGCTCCCCCCGATCCTGAACCCCCCGGCCCTTTCCGCCCCGATCCCCCGCTCCGCCGGCGCGGCGCCCCGTTACCCCCGCCCGCGCGGCCCCGCAGATCATCCCCGCCGCCCCCCCCGCCCCGCCCCGCAGGTACGAGGGCGTCCTTTTCAACCTCAATGCGGAGAAGGCCGAGATCTGCCTGAAGAACGTCCGCTCCTTCGGCACCGAGGGGCGGGTCGGCAACCCCGCCGAGGAGGTCCCCCCCGCCTCGGGTGAGCCCGCGCGCGGCCCTCGGCGGTGCCAGCGCCCCCGCCCCCGCGCCGTCCCGCCCGCGGACCCCGGCCCCCGCAGCGCGCGCCCCCGGGCCCCGCCCCCGGCCCCGCGCCCGGCCCCGCCCCTGCGCGGAGACGCCCGCCCCGCCCCCGCCCCTGCGCAGAGACGTT
>Ga0181583_10004079_pt1 | contig 10718 bp, 7 predicted proteins | sample 071ome_31_FD_132461 | JGI IMG/M metagenome (GOLD analysis project Ga0181583, IMG submission 132461) | Coastal salt marsh microbial communities from the Groves Creek Marsh, Skidaway Island, Georgia - 071405CT metaG (megahit assembly) | ecosystem: Environmental > Aquatic > Marine > Intertidal zone... | reverse complement strand
CCCGAACAGGTGGTGACGGAGCACATCGAGCGCCTTATCCAATTCCCTGGGGCCCTTCAGGTGCTGGATTTCGCCCAGGGGCGGGCGCAGTTGGTGGCCGTTAAGGCCTATGAAGACGGGCCCCTCGTCGGCCAAGCCCTCGCCACCCTTCGCGAACACGTGCCTGGGGTCGATACCCGAGTGGCGGCAATCTTCCGTCGTGATCGGGCGATCATGCCCCAGGGCGACACGGTCATCGAGGCTGACGATGAGGTGTTTTTCATCGCCGCCAAGCGCGATATCACCGCGGTGATGAGTGAACTTCGCGGCCTCGAGGCGCCCTACAAGCGCATCATCATTGCCGGTGGCGGCCATATCGGGGAGCGCCTCGCTAAGGTCACGGCGAAGGGACACCACGTAAAGATTATTGAATACGACGCCAGCCGAGCCATGGCCCTGGCTGACGCGCTTGATGGGGCGGTGGTGATTCAAGGAGATGCGACGGACGGCGATCTCCTCATGAACGAAAACATCGAACGCACCGATGTCTTCTGCGCCCTAACGAACGACGACGAAGCCAACATCATGAGCTCCATGCTGGCAAAGCGTCTCGGGGCACGGAAGGTCATGACCCTAATCAGCAAGCCCGCCTATGTGGATCTCGTGCAGGGGGGGGTGATCGACGTTGCCATCTCTCCCCAGCAGGCCACCATTTCCGAGCTTCTGGCTTATGTTCGCCGAGGTGATGTGGCCCGAGTGCACTCCCTTCGGCGGGGCGCCGCAGAGGCCATGGAAGCCATTGCCCATGGCGATAGCCACTCCTCTAAGGTCGTGGGGCGGCGCCTGGATGAAATTCGCCTGCCCCCGGGGGCTAGCATCGGCGCCCTCGTGCGTGGCGATGACGTGCTTATTGCCCATGATTCCGTGGTCGTCGAAAGCGATGACCACGTATTGCTCTTTCTGACGGACAAGCGGCAGGTTCGGGCCGTGGAAAACCTTTTCCAAGTGGGTCTGAATTTCTTCTAAGGTCTGCCATGTTACGCAGTGCGCTGTTTCTTTTGGCCTATGTCATTCTGACCATTCTCTGGGGCTCGCTCGGGGTCCTCGTCGGTTGGATGCTGCCCTATCGTCAGCGCTTCGCCTTTATTATCGGGACATGGACGGCCATGGTGCTCTGGGCCTTTGAGCACCTCTGCCAAGTGCAGGTTGAGGTGGAGGGCCAGGAGCATCTCCCCGCGACCCCCTGCTTAGTGCTCGCCCGTCATGAAAGCACCTGGGAAACCCTCTTTCTTCAGCAGCTCTTTGCCCCCCAGGCCACGGTGATCAAAAAGGAGCTGCTTGCCATTCCCTTCTTTGGGTGGGCCTTCAGCCTCCTAAGGCCCATTGCCATTGATCGCAAGGATGGTCGCGGCGCCCTCAAAACCCTTATTCGCGAGGGAAAGGCGAGACTTGAGAGTGGAAGCTGGGTGGTGCTCTTTCCCGAAGGCACGCGCCTAGCGCCGGAAGAGCAGCGACGCTTTGGCCGGGGCGGTCCGGCCCTTGCCCTCGCTGCGAAGGTGCCCGTGCTTCTTGTGGCCCATACCGCCGGCGATCGCTGGCCCGCCCGGAAGTGGCTTAAATCGCCGGGGACACTTCGTGTCCGTATCTCCCCGCCCTTTGTGGCCGACGGGGAGAGCTCGAGCGCCTTTACGGCGCGCCTCGAGCGCTGGCTCGAAGACGCCCAGCGCGACCTTCGCGCTTAGACGTCGAGGTTGGCCACGGAGAGGGCGTTGGTCTCAATGAACTGCCGGCGAGGCTCCACCGCATCCCCCATCAGCGTCGTGAATACCCGATCCGCGGCAATCGCATCTTGCACGGTGACGCGCAGCATCCGCCGGGTCTCTGGATTCATGGTGGTTTCCCACAGCTGTTCCGGGTTCATTTCCCCAAGGCCCTTGTAGCGCTGAATATCCTGACCGCGCCGGGAGTCCTTCATCAGCCAGGCGAGGGCCTCCTCGAAGCGGGCCACGGGCGCGGTGCGCTCCCCGCGCCCGATGCGCGCCCCCGGGCCCAGGAGACCTTGGAGGGCTTGCCCAAGCTCCGCCACGGCGCGGTAATCCCCGGATTGGAAGAAATCGACGGAGAAAGGCACGGGCTTACTCAGTCCATGCTCACGGATTTCCACCTGGGGAACGTAGCGACTGCGCTCTGCATCAAAGCGTAGGGAGACGTGATACTCAGCGCCATCGTCTCCGTGTTCCGCAAGCCGCGCCTGCAAGCCGTCACAGAACGCCTGAACCTCGGCCTGGTTGGCCCACCCGCCTTCGCTCGGCGCCGGCACCCAGATCATCGCTCGCGTGATGACTTCTGGGTAAGTTCTGGAAAGGCGCTGAAGACGCTTCTCTACCCCTTGATAGGCGTGCACCAGCTGCTCTAGCCCCTCCCCGGTGATGGGCGGGGTGCCCTCGTCGGGATAGAGCGCGGCGCCATCGAGCGCTTGCCCCGTGAGGTACGCCGTTAGGGCGTCGTCGTCCTTAACATACTGTTCCTGCTTGCCCTTCTTGACCTTATAAAGCGGCGGCTGGGCGATGTAGATATGCCCAGAAGTAATGAGCTCGGGCATCTGGCGGAAGAAGAAGGTGAGCAGCAGCGTTCGAATGTGAGAGCCGTCTACATCGGCGTCCGTCATAATGATGACTTGGTGGTAACGAAGCTTCTCAAGGCTGAACTCATCGCGACCAATGCCGCAGCCCAGAGCGGTGATCAGCGTGCCCACCTCCTGGCTCGAGAGCATCTTATCGAAGCGGGCTTTCTCCACATTTAGAATCTTACCCTTTAGGGGCAGTATCGCTTGGGCGCGACGATCCCGGCCCTGCTTTGCAGAGCCGCCGGCGGAGTCACCCTCCACCAGGAACAATTCCGATTTTGCAGGATCCTTTTCCTGGCAGTCCGCAAGCTTTCCCGGGAGGCCAGCGATGTCTAGGGCGCCTTTCCGACGGGTCATTTCCCGCGCCTTTCGAGCCGCTTCCCGAGCTCGAGCTGCATCAATGATCTTCTGCGCGATGCCCTTCGCATCCGCGGGGTTCTCCAGAAGGAAGTCCGCAAAGGCGCGACCCATCTCCTGCTCCACCACGGGCTTCACTTCGCTGGAAACCAGCTTGTCCTTGGTTTGGGAAGAAAATTTTGGATCGGGGACCTTCACGGAAATGATCGCCGTAAGGCCTTCGCGAGCGTCATCTCCCGTCATGCCAATTTGGGCCTTCTTGCCCAACCCTTCCTGATCAATGTAATGATTAAGGGTCCGCGTTAGGGCTGCCCGGAACCCAGCGACGTGAGTGCCGCCATCGCGCTGAGGAATGTTGTTGGTATAGGCAAAGACGTTTTCCTGGAAACCATCATTCCACTGCATGGCAATCTCAACGGAAATGCCATCCTCTTCTCGCTCCGCGCAGAAGTAGAAGGGCTTGGCGACCACTTCCTTGTTGGCATTGAGATAGTCCACAAACGCCTTCAACCCGCCGTCATAGAAGAAGATCTCTTCCCGTCCGCTGCGCTCATCGGTAAGCCGGATCCGCACCCCGGAGTTCAAAAAAGCAAGCTCTCTCAAGCGCTTAGCTAAAATGTCGTAGCTAAACTGGATGTTTCGGAAGGTTTCCGCAGACGGCTTAAACCAGCATTCCGTCCCCGACTCCTCCGTTTCTCCGACCACAGCCAAGGGTGCATCGGGGACACCGTGGCGGTAATGCTGCTCATGGACCTTACCTTCCCGGCGAATGGTCAGGCGAAAGGACTCGGAAAGCGCATTCACGACGGAAACCCCCACGCCGTGGAGCCCACCAGAAACCTTATAGCTGTTGTCGTCAAACTTACCGCCGGCGTGAAGGATGGTCATAATGACCTCAGCGGCGGAAACACCCTCCTCTGGGTGCAGATCCACGGGAATGCCCCGACCGTTATCTCGAACGGTAACCGCTTCCCCTTCATGCACAACCACCGCAACTTCCGTGCAGTATCCCGCGAGGGCCTCATCGATGGCGTTATCAACGAGCTCCTGAACCATGTGGTGCAGGCCCGTGCCGTCATCCGTATCGCCGATGTACATACCGGGGCGCTTACGCACCGCATCAAGGCCCTTCAGGACTTTGATGCTCCCGGAGTCGTAGCGATTTTCCTCAGCCATGCCCTATCTCCCTCGCCTCAGGTCGGCGTTATTTCACCCTGTTCCACGTGGAACAGTGCTATCTCATCTGCAAAGCTCAGCCCGCTCAGGACCAGCTCCGGCTCAACGGCGGTCATCAACACCTGTCCGCGTTGATCCCTCAGCGCTGAAGCAAGGCGTTGCCGGTGCGCCTCATCGAGTTCCGCGGCGAGATCATCAACTAACACCACCGCACCAGAGCCTCGGCTCTGCTTCAACAGTGCGTTCTGGGCTAACAACAACGCACAGGCCAGCACCTTTTGTTGTCCCCGGGATAGGCACTCCGAAGCCTTCCGCCCCTCTATATCAAAGCGCAACTCTGCTCGCTGCGGCCCAGACCGGGTAAAACCACTTTGCCGGTCGAGCTCCAGCTGCTCAGCAAGTGCCTCCCGCAACGTTCGCCGGCGATCCCAGCCAGGCTGGTAGCGCAGCGCCACCCCCCCCACGCCCTGCAACTGTTCAAGAGCGGTCTGCAGGGGCAGCCTTAGGCGCTCCACATACTGCTCCCGCGCTTCGTGAACCTGTTCCGCAACAACCGAAAACTGGCGCGTCCAGCTTTCTAAATCTCGAGACCCGGTCCGCAGCGCAGCATTACGATGCTCCAAGGTCCGTCGGAACGTCGTCGCCACTGACCCGAAGTGATGTTCCACGTGGAACACACCCCAATCGAGGAACCGGCGCCTTTGCTCCGGACTGCCCATAATCAGGCTCATGGACTCTGGATGGATCAATAGAACGGGAAGGGCCTCTGCGAGGGGGCGATTCGAAGAGACGCGTTCACCGTCAACTTTCAGCACCCCGGCCCCAGAAGCCTGGCGAGTTACTCCAAGCCTCGAAACCCGACCAGAATCGTGAACCACCTCGCCAAAAAGCGTTAATGCCTCAGAGCTGTAGTTTAGCACTGAGGCGAGACGATTGCTGCGGAAGGAGCGGCCCGTGGCCAGGGTATAAATCGCTTCTAGAAGGCTGGTTTTACCGCTGCCGTTGGGCCCATGGATAAGAGAAACCCCTGGCGGGAAGGAGAGCTCCAAGGGCACAAGGTTTCGAAGACCTTGCGCCTGAAAGCGGCGCAGGATCATCCAGCGCCCCCTGGCTTAGAGCCGCATGGGCATGACAACGTAGCTGGCCTCGGAGGACCCTTTGTCTTCTAAAAGCGCCGAACTGTTAGCGTCGGACACGCGCACAGAAACTTCGTCTGCCTCGAGCGTGCTCAGCACTTCGAGCAGATAAGAGACGTTAAAACCGATCTCGAGCGCCGGGCCCTGGTAACTCACGGGCATGCTCTCTTCCGCCTCTTCCTGCTCGGGGTTGTTGGCCTGAATCGTAAGGTTCTCTGGTGACAGGACCAGACGCACTCCGCGGTATTTCTCGTTGGACAAAATCGCTGCGCGCTGGAACGCCTCCCGCAACATCTTCCGATCAGCCTCCACCACGGCCGTATTTCCTTGCGGCACCACCTTTTCGTAATCGGGGAAGCGACCATCAATGAGCTTGGTCGTAAAAGAGAAGCCCCCCACCTTCGCGCTCAGGTGATGCGTGCCGAGGGAAAGGGCGACGGGGTCATCCCCGTCGGCAATCAGCCGCGCAAGCTCCAGCACGCCCTTTCGCGGCACGATTACCTGGCGCTCCGGCCCTGCGCCGGGGCCCGGGGTGAGCGTGCACATCGCCAAACGGTGGCCATCGGTGGCGACGCTCCGAATGTGCGCCGGTGCAAGCTCAAGCAGCATGCCGTTCAAGAAGTAGCGCACATCCTGCTGAGCCATGGAGAAGCTGGTTTTCGAAATCAGCTGACGAAGTTGGGCTTGGGACAGGGTAAAGTCCGCGTCGGCCGTCCCTTCCTCTAAGGTGGGAAACTCCGCCGCCGGCAAGGTCGCCAGCTGAAAGCGCGAACGGCCCGACTTGAGCGTTGCTCGTTGCTCGTCGACGCTAAAGCTCACCTGGGCGCTGTCGGGGAGCGCGCGCCATATATCCATGAGCTTACGGGCAGGGACGGTAATCTCACCATCTTGCTCCGCCGGCGACGCAAGTTCGAGTTCCGCGACCAGCTGAACCTCAAGATCCGTACCTGTCATCAGCAGATTTTTGCCACTGACGACCAGGCACAGATTCGAGAGCACCGGCATGGTTTGCCGCCGTTCCACTACCCCCGTCACCAGCTGCAAGGGCTTTAATAGGTCTTCGCGCGAAACGGCAAATTTCATGGACGGTCACTCTCTCGCTATGCGCTTCGGTAAGGGCGCCGAAGCCCTGTGGCTAGTGTAACGAAATCAAGGCCCTAGGCGGTAAGGAGGCGGACGAGATTTTTGTAGTCTTCCGCCAGGTCCCCACTGCTCTCCCGGAGCTCTCCGACCTTTCGGCAAGCGTGAAGCACCGTGGTGTGGTCCCGCCCCCCGAAGGCATCGCCGATTTCCGGAAGGGAGTGACTTGTTAGCTCCTTCGCAAGCGCCATGGCCACCTGCCGGGGGCGCGCAACCGCGCGGTTACGTCGCTTTGAATGAAGATCGGAGAGCTTGATTTTGAAGTAGTCCGCCACGGTCCGCTGAATGTTATCGATCCCAACCTGGCGCTCCTGGATTGCGATGAGATCGCGCAAGGCCAGGCGTACTTGATCGATGGTTACGGGCTTACCGGTGAAGTGAGCATTCGCTATCACTCGCTTCAGGGCCCCTTCTAGCTCACGCACATTAGAGCGAATGCGCTCGGCAATAAAGAAGGCCACGTCCGGCGGAAGCTCGACCCCTTCCTGCTCAGCCTTTTTTAATAGAATGGCAACCCGATGCTCAAGCTCGGGCGGTTCTACGGCCATGGTCAAACCCCAGACGAAGCGGGACTTAAGTCGCTCCTCTAAGCCTTCGATCTCCCTGGGGTAACGGTCGCAGGTCAGCACCATCTGATGCCCCCGCTCGAGCAAGGCATTAAATACGTGGAAGAACTCCTCCTGGGACCGGAGCTTCTTCGCAAAAAACTGGATATCGTCGATCAAAAGCGCATCAACGGACCGGTAGTAGTTCATGAAGTCCTGCATGGTGCCCTGCTGAAGCGCCGTCACCATATCTTGCACAAAGCGCTGAGAATGCAGGTAGACCACGGTCTTTCCAGGGCTATTCTTTTGGATCTGATTCCCCACGGCCTGCATAAGGTGGGTCTTCCCAAGCCCCACACCTCCGTACAGAAGAAGGGGGTTGTAGGATTGGCCGGCGTTCTCCGCCACCTGCTGAGCCGCAGCCTTAGCCATTTCGTTGGACCGGCCCACCACAAAGGACTCGAAGGTAAAGTCGGGATTGAGGTCGTAAGCACTGGGTGCCGCGCTTCGGCTTGCCATACCCGGAGCGACCCGCGCTTCCTCTGCCGAAAGAGGCAGCCCTTCCGCTGCCATGGAACCCACCTCGAGCACCACCGAAAGCGGCTCCGTGGCCACCCGATCGACGAGGGCCCGAATTCGGCTTAGAAACTCCTCGGAGACCCGATCCCGCACGTAAACGTTAGGGGCAAGCAGGCGCAGCGATTCCTCACTGGCAACCGGGTGGAGGGGGCGAATCCAGGTGTTGAACTGCTGTGCGCTAAGCTCATCCTGGAGATACCCAAGGCACTTGCGCCACACCACTGACTCCATCCCTTGCCCCCCAACCTTTTACTGATCAAAAAATGATCAAATATTCTTATGTTCTGATGACTGGTTCCCAATCTACCGTGCTGTAGCGGTGCATGGATAGGCTTTTTGAAAAAAACACGCTGTTCGCGGAAAGCCGGGAATCACTGACGCATCAAGCACCTGTGATGAAACGCGCTTCCGCAGGGGATGGCAAGGCACAACTCTGTGCGAATCCCTGGGGACAGCCTCAGGATAAGCTGTGGATAACTTTTCTAAGCCTCTTCAATGTGGATAAGTGATCCCCCTATCCCCGCCTTTTCCCCCACCTACCCCAGCTCTTCCCCAAGCTTTTTCACACCCTTTGCGCGCCATAATTCTCTGTAAGAAGAAGACCCTAGGGCTCCTATCCACATGCCCGGGCCCCCCAAAGGGTTAACAAGAAACAATCAGTTTTAAAAAAAGATTTTCTATTTATCTACAACCGATCTTCTTCCTCAAAAACGGGGAGTGACGCATTGCCCCAAGTGAAGAAAGCCAGCGATTGACACGGGCCAGGGTCACTTCTAGAATCCGCGTCCCTTTTGAGACGAGTGCCCGTTAAAGCGGGGACTTGCTTTAGACCCTTTAACCTTGGATGTGCGCCATGAAGCGGACCTTTCAACCCAGTGTGATCAAGCGCAAGCGGACCCATGGCTTCCGCGCCCGCATGGCCACTAGCAACGGCCGTAAGGTCATCGCTCGTCGTCGTAGCCGCGGTCGTAAGCGTCTGAGCGCTTAAGCATTCTCTTGCCGAAGGCGCCTAACGCATTTCCTCGGGCGCACCGGCTTCTAGTCAAAGCTGAGTTTGATGCCGTCTTTGCGTCGCCTGATCTAAGGCAACGCGGAGTCGGCGTTCTTTTACTTGTTCGCCGGCGCCCCCACCAGGGCCCTTCCCGCCTGGGTTTTGTTCTTGCCAAGCGCCACCTTAAACGCGCCGTCGACCGTAACCGAGTGCGTCGCGCCTGTCGGGAAGCCTTCCGGCAGCACCGCTTTCTTCACCCCGTCGACGTCGTCGTTTTGGCGCAGGGAAACGCTAAGGCCCATCTTAAGGACCCCTTAACCGGTAAATTTACCGCCCTTTTCCAGCGCGTAGACAGTAAACTGGGCACCGCGGCGAGCGTCGAAGGGTAGAGCCCGTGGGAAAGACCATTCTCCTTCGCCTGCTTGATGTCTATCAGTGGGTGCTTTCACCTTTGCTCCCAAGGTCCTGCCGTTTTTATCCAACCTGCAGCGCCTACGCGCGGGAAGCGATAACGGTTCATGGCGCGGGACGAGGCGGTCTGCTCACGCTCAAACGCCTGTTAAAGTGTCATCCGTTTCATCCTGGAGGGGTTGATCTCGTACCCCCTCCCCATCCAGCTCAGCAGAAGGACGGCCCATGAATGTGAATGAAATCGCCCGCTACGGCCTTATGGCAGCGATGGCGGTACTGGCCTACTTCATGTTGCTTGCGTGGAACGAAGACAGTGCGCAGCGCCAGACGCAAGAGCCGTCCGTGGTGGCCACGCCCTTGCCACCGAGCGTCTCCCGGTCCGCGGGGGCCCTTGAGGAAGGGGTGCCCACAGCTTTCGAAGCAGAGCCGAGCGCGGATGAAATCCCTGGCGTTTCTGCGCCCCGCCGCCCCGCCGAGGCCCCTGAGGGCGTGCTGGTTGAAACGGACGTGCTTCGGCTCCGCTTGGATGCTTTTGGCGATCCCGCCTATGCGGCCCTTCGTGATCATCCCGTGTCCCTCGATGCAACGGATCAGCCCTTTGTCATTCTCGAGCAACGCGGGGGCTTCACTTACCTGGCGCGTAGCGGACTCGTGGGTGCGGATGGGTTGGACGGCGCCGGGCGCCGGGCGCGTTTTAGCGCTTCTCAAGAGGTTTTCCGCTTGGCGCCGGGAGCCGCAGAGCTTGAGATTCCGCTGGTTTATGAGGATCTGGAAAGGGGTCTGCGGGTGGAGAAGCGCTACACCCTGACTCGAGGCGACCATGCGATTCGCGTGACCTATCACGTGGAGAATCGCGGCTCGATGCCCCGGGCCCTTGCCCTTTACGGCCAGCTTAAGCGGTCCCCAGGGCTTGCCCCGGGGCAAAGCGAAAATGGCATGGGGCCCCGGTCCTACGTGGGCGCTGCCTTCACCACGGCGGAGTCGCGCTATGAAAAGGTCGATTTCGATGATCTCGATGACGCCCCTTTCTCTCTGAGCCAAGCCGGGGGCTGGCTGGCCATGCTTCAGCACTACTTCCTAGCCGCTTGGGTGCCGAGTGCCGGGGACCAAGCGCAGCGCTACAGCGGGCGCGCGCTAGGCGATGGCACCTATGTGGCGGAGTTTGTCCAGCCTCAGGTGACGGTCCCCGCCGGCACCGCCGCGGACTTCGAAGCGACCCTTTATGTGGGGCCCAAGGCCCAGGCGCGGCTAGAGGCCCTGGCACCGAACTTGAGCCTCACCGTGGATTACGGGTTCCTCTGGTGGATCGCCGTTCCCCTCTTCCAACTCCTTGAGCTCCTGAATCATCTGGTTCACAACTGGGGGCTTGCCATCATCTTGCTCACCCTAACGGTGAAGCTGCTCCTCTACCCCCTTTCCGCAGCGGCTTACCGGTCCATGGCGAACATGAAGAAATTCGCCCCGGAAATGCGTCGACTGCAAGAACTCCATAGCGATAACCGACAGAAATTGTCGGAAGAAATGATGGCGCTCTACAAGAAAGAGAAGATCAACCCCATGGGGGGCTGCCTTCCCATGCTGCTTCAGATGCCCGTTTTCCTGGCCTTGTACTGGGTGCTGTATGAATCCGTAGAGCTTCGCCAAGCGCCCTTCCTGTTCTGGATTCAGGATCTGGCCGCCATTGACCCCTACTTCGTGCTTCCCCTCTTGATGGGGGCGACCATGTATTTCCAGCAAACGCTGAATCCCCCGCCCCCCGATCCCATGCAGGCTCGGGT
>Ga0181583_10004076_pt1 | contig 10719 bp, 10 predicted proteins | sample 071ome_31_FD_132461 | JGI IMG/M metagenome (GOLD analysis project Ga0181583, IMG submission 132461) | Coastal salt marsh microbial communities from the Groves Creek Marsh, Skidaway Island, Georgia - 071405CT metaG (megahit assembly) | ecosystem: Environmental > Aquatic > Marine > Intertidal... | reverse complement strand
CCCGCGATAAATTTGGCCACCAGGCGCAGGATTTTCATCAATAATTAAAGAGTGAATTCCATTCTGGGCCAATTCTAACGCGCATGATATCCCAGCAGGACCCGCACCCAATATTACTACATCATGGATCATCTATGAACTTCCTGTGGATCATAACTGCTTACAACCATGTTTGGAGCAACGGATGTTCGACAAGCTTGCTTCACACCAAGTCCTTCGATATAAACTAAACATTCAAAACAATTCCCAATTAAACAATAAGGCCCACGAAGAGTATTGTTCTCTGGTGCTTTTCTCGTAGTAACGATACCCGCCGCTAATAAGGCACAAGCAATTGGTTCACCGATTTGCGCTGCAATTTCAGTTCCCTCGAATATTATCGAACAAGGATTATTGAGAGCTGTTTTACGCTGAAACATTGAACCTACCGGGATGAAAAGCTGCGTAATTTTGTGGGATTGCGCCATCGATAATCCAGTTGGCAACATCGTAAGCATGCGTAGATGCAAGAGTGACACCACTATGGCATGCAAACGAAAACAACCCTGGATATTGAGCTGATTGCTGGTAGATAGGGCAGCCATCAGGCGTCATAACACGAAGAGCGCCCCAAGCTCTTTGTAGCCGTAGTTTACCAACAAATGGGAATACTGAAGCGCAATATTTCGCCACCTCTGCCATCGTTGGAAGATCAGTTCGTGCATCTAATCCAATATCTTTACTAGATGCGCCGAGTAGAAACGAACCATTGTCAGTCTGTCTCACGGTTCCAGTAGCAAAACGCATGATCGGCGGGACTTTTTCAGTTACCAGAACCTGCCCTTGATCAGCATGTACAGGTAAATCAATGCCCAAATCACTAATAAGAGGCTTTGAACCATGACCTGCCGAAACAACAACTTTTTCTGCATTAACTAATTTTCTTTCATTAACTCCATATATTACGAAGCCGCCACCATCGATTGGCTCGATTTTAGAAATCTGGGAGTTTGGCTTATAGTGCGCACCTTTTTCTTGTAAGTCTTGCTGTAGCGCACGCATTAGGAATAAAGGGTTACAGTGGCCGTCGTGTCCGGTAAAAATTGCACCTGGTACCTGGTTTGAAATTTCTGGGGCATGCTTTTTTAATGTTTTGTGGTCCAAAACTTCAAAATTATAAGCTCCATCACCCATTTCTGTCCGTATTTGTTTTTGCCTCTCAATTGCTTTCTCAAGCTCAGCTTCGGTGGCTAAAATATTGTAGCCCTCTTTAACGTAATGCACGTCAATTCCAGTATTCTCTAGAAGCTCTGCGGCCAAGTCATCCCACAAATTGCTGGCACGTAAGGACCAACCGGCGTATTGAGGCATGCCAGCGCCTTTGCTCTGGACCCAGACTAATCCAAAGTTACCACGCGCCGTCCGAATAGCTGCATCACCTTCGTCAAAAACTACAACTTTTTGCCCGCGCCTGGTTAGCCCCCATGCAAAGGCAGAACCCAATAACCCGCCACCAATAATTGCGACATCGTACTCAATCATTAAAGATATCCTTGAGCCGGTGACATGCAACTTGATGGGAAGATACATCATCCATATTCATTTCGACGAAAACATCATTGCACGATTTATCAGCGTATGGGCAACGTGGAGCAAAGCGGCATCCTGGTGGAGGGTCTATTGGCTGTGATAACTCACCGCGGATGTTAGGAGGATCCCTGCGTTTTGTAGGGTCTGGCATAGCTACGGCACTTATTAGCGCTTTTGTGTATGGGTGTTTTGGATTTCGTATAACTTCCTGAGCAGGTCCGATCTCCATCGCTTGCCCCAAATACATAACCAGCAATCTATCAGCCACATTACCCAAAATAGATAAATCATGACTCACATAAATGGATGCGAACCCACGATTTTCTTGCATATTACGCATCAAATCTAAAATGCCAGCGCGTATCGATACATCTAACATTGACAAAGGTTCATCAGCGATAATGACTTCTGGTTCCATCACCAGCGCGCTAGCAATACCGACGCGTTGGCGTTCACCCCCTGATAATTCATGTGGAAATCTTTCCGCATATTTTTGGGGAGGCAAGCCAACAGATGATAACATGCTCAAAGATCGTTGAATAATTTCTTCTTCATCCCAAAGTGCTAGCGCCCGCGGACCTTCAGCAACGATATCGAGGATCCGAAATCTTGGATTCAATGATTCATATGGATCCTGAAAGATCATTTGGACGGATCGACGATACTCTTTCATCTCTTGGGCATTAAGATCCAATATGGATTGCCCTTTAAAGCGAATATCTCCACCAGAAGGCGACAGCAGACCTGATAGCATGGTACAGGTGGTAGATTTCCCGCAACCTGACTCCCCGGCAATACCTAAGATTTCTCCTTCATTCAGCGATACGCTCAATTGCTCGACAGCTTTGATGTGACTATTTGGTTTATGTAGAATGTGCCTACCTATAAAGCCTGGGCTAAGTTCGAAATGGCGGGTCAGTCGATCAAGCTCTAACAAAGCCATGTTGATTTCTCCTTAGCGCGCTTCTCGAATTCGGGTGCTTTTTCATGATAAGCACATCGCACCAGATGATCCGGTGAAACTTCAATCAAAGCAGGATTTTCTGTCGCACACAGCTCACCATTAAAAGGGCAACGGGCTGAAAACGGACACGCCTGCAGTTCTCCAATTAGGGTTGGAGGTGAGCCTGGAATAGAAATTAACTCCGTGCCCAGGCTCTCTATTGAAGGAAAAGCGTTCTTCAGTCCCAGTGTATATGGATGGTAAGATTTTTCAAACAAATCTAAGGTCGGAGCTTGCTCCATGAATTCACCACCGTACATTATCGCAATCCGATCACTCATTTCTGCAATAACGGCAATGTCGTGAGTGATTAGGATTATAGAACTTTCTAATTCTGATCTTATTTCGCGTATACGTCGCAAAATTCGTTCCTGCACCAAAACATCTAAACCTGTCGTTGGCTCGTCCATAATGATTAGGCCTGGATCTAGTGACAACGCCATTGCGATCATTGCTCTTTGCCTCATACCTCCAGAAAATTCATGCGGATAACTACGTAATAATCCTGGCTCCAGTCCAACAACATCAAACAGACTTTCGGCTCTGTCTATTGCTTCGGCTCGTGAGATCGACTTGTGTGCTTGCATCGATTCAACAATCTGATCACCAACACGATAAACGGGATTAAATGAAGCCATCGCACTTTGTGGCACCAACGACATTTCTTGCCATAATACTTCTTTTCGGAAGGTTTCATGATCCATTTGAAGTAAATCTCGGCCTTTGTAGGTGCATTTATCTGCTGTCGTTCTACCGTTATCGGCCAGCAACCTGAGCAATGACTTTATAAGAGTTGATTTTCCACAACCAGACTCGCCTGCGATTCCAAAGACTTCATTCTTCCTAAGGTCTAAATCAATATTTGAGACTGCATGAACTGGACCTTGTGCAGTGTCATACACTACGCCCAAGTTGCGTAGACTTAGTAAGATTTCTGGATTTTCCATCTCTATCTCCGACGCAACCTTGGGTTAGCAACTTCCTCATAAGCACGGCTTACAAAAACTAGTGAAGTCACCAGCAAAATTATACAAATGGAGGGTGACGCGAACCACCACCATGCCACCCGGGTCTTACCCGAGAGCCACAACTCATATAACATTCCACCCCAGCTTATGGTTTCTCCGTCTCCGAACCCCAAAAAACTCGCTGATGCTTCGGTGATAATAGACCATGCGATATTGAATGACGCATATAACAGCAACAATGGTAATACATTCGGTAGAATATGCCGGTAAATGATGCGCAGATCGGAAGCTCCACGAGCCTTTGCCATTTGTATAAATTGCCTTTGCTTAATAGACATAGCTTGCGCGCGGATAACCCGAGCCGAGGTTCGCCAAATGATTAAAACTATAGCAAGAATAATGAACTCCAGTTCACGCCCGAATAGTGCAATAAGCACAATGATGAAGGGCAAAAAAGGCATCCCATATAGAACATCAGTTATGCGCATCAAAACTTCATCGATTTTTCCACCATAGTAACCGGCGATCAAGCCTACATTTGCGCCAATGAAAATTGAGATGAAACCCGACACTATTCCAATCAATAATGTTGTTCGCGTAGCTAAAATTAATTGAGAAAACAGGTCATAGCCTAGGTGTGTTGTTCCAAGCGGAAACTCCCATGATGGTGGCCTTAAGGCTGCAAAATTTCCATCTGAATCATACGTCATTTCCCAAGGATCATATGGTGCAATTAAAGGCGCGAAGATTGCTACTAAGGTAAAAAATACAATTACCCAGAACCCAAAACGGCTTAAAACGTTGGAGTTTATGATTTCGTAATGCTCGACGAAACCTCGTTTTATTGCTTTTGCGCCTATAACGATAAAAGTATCACTCATACGCTATGTCCTTTTCATATTGCAGTATCTTATCCAAGGACACCTCAATCCCGATCCCAGAATGCGTTGATGGGGTGATCTTTCCAGCCGTTACCAAATTACTGAAGTTTGTAATATCATCCGACATTCTAAGCGTGGACATATAAGCATGCCCACAAGGCAACAAATTGCTTAATGTTATCCCAAGATGAAGTGAAGCAGCTTGAGTAATACCAAACTCAATCATTGAATTCATCAAAATCTGTTTACCTGCAGATTTCACCGTTTTTGAAATCAGAAGTGCGTTGGCTAGCCCACCATGCTTTGATATTTTCACAGAGATAACGTCTGCGGCTTCGGCCGATATTAATCTCTCAGCACTTTCGGTCGAAGTCACTGCCTCATCAGCAGAAATTGGATGTATGCCAAGTGATACTAATTTGCTCATGTCAAGCAAATCGATTGCCGGTAAAGGCTGTTCAACCAGAATTAAAGGTAAGTGCTTACTCCCATGTATAAATTCCTCCGCCTGTAGCGCTGACCAACCCTGGTTCGCATCAACCATAATCTGTACATCTGATGGCATTTCTGAAAATACCTGTGTCAAACGATTTAGTTCGTCGGATATCGAGCGGCTCCCCATTTTCAACATGAAAGTTTTAAAGCCCAATTCATAGCGCTCCCTGATGATTTTTAGATCATCTTGAGCTGTGCCGCTGGATGTAGGCCATAAAACATTTAAGGCTTCATGCCGTCTCTCACCGAGTACTTTCCATAGCGGACTACCAATGGCTTTTGCATATGCGTCATAACACGCGACATCAATTGCTGCGGCAGAGGTCCCAGAAAAATTCATTCCAGTTGAGTTTAAAACCCATTCTTCCACTGACTGTCCAATTAATGAGTCTTTACGTTTGGCGATATCAGAACACGCTCGCTCAAGTGTATATCCATCGAACGCTGCATGTGGATCGCACTCGCCCCACCCAACTATTCCGTTGCTAAGTGTTATCCTAACAATCACAGCCTCAGCATGAGTTAACGTTCCTAAGACTGCAGATAAATGATAAGGGGTCGCCAGAGGTATTCTGATAGGCCAAAAATCAAGTGCAGCAATATTAAAAGGACCACTCATCAGCTCAAACCTTTTGCTGTAATTTTTATTCGTGGATCAAGATAAGAATACAGAATGTCAGTGATGAAATTTAGAGATATAACCAAAATCGCGAGCATCAAAAATGTGCCTTGCGCCACAGGATAGTCATGCTGTGCAGCACTCTCTACCATGAGCTGCCCCATGCCAGGCCACGAGAATAATGACTCGACTACTACCTGTCCTCCAATTGCAAAACCAACCATGATACCCGCAATAGTTACAACGCCCAACATTGCGTTCCGCGCAGCGTGACGGAGCATGATAACACGGTTTTTCAACCCTTTAGCCCGTGCCAATTCTATGTAATCAGAACCTAGAACCTCTAACATGCTATCACGCATGATCAGCATTGGTGTTGATATGTAATACATTCCGACTGTAATTGTGGGCAAAACCAGTCTGTGCCAAAAGTCGGCGGTGGTTAGTAAGTCAAAAATACCTTCTGGGCGCATGCCAGGCGCATACATTCCTCCCGTCGGAAACAATCCCAAACGATAACTCAACACCATTAATAACAATAGTCCCGTTATAAATGGCGGAGCCGCCTGAAAAATTAAGCCTACAACTGTACCAAAAAAATCGATAGCGCCACTGCGCCGCCAAGCCATGATGATCCCGGCACTTATTCCAAGCACTAGGGTCATGCACATGCCTGCGGCCATTAACAGAACAGTATTCCAAAAGCGGTAGCCAAGAATATCTGTAACCTCTTGTGCTGAAACAAAAGATCTACCCCATTCCAAAGTTACTAAATTCTTTAAATAAATGCCGTATTGCACCCAAATGGGCTCGTTTAACCCAAATGCTGCCTTCATTCTTTCTTGAACCGCTGGGTCCATGGCGGGGCTGATGACTTGCATAGTTGGCTCACCTGGAAGCATTCGAAATAATACGAACAAGATCGATGCCACCATAAAAATGGTGATTAATGTATAAACCAAACGACGTAGGATGTAGTCAAGCATACAGCGAGTCCACTTTATAAGAGAAGTTAGAGAAGTTTGAGTATTGGGTGGCTAGACCACCCAATACTAACAGCCATACGTTGTAATTTGCCTTAGGAAGGATACAGCAATTTACCTTCGCTATTCCAGGTGTAGCCAGCTGCAGCAAGCACATCGCGTGCTTTCTTTACATTCGCTGTACGGGATACAACTGAGCTATTGTGCCAGAATTTATTGGCTGGTGCTATTACTGAGCCACCATTCTCTGCAAAGCCAGACATGATAACATCGCGAATTACATCTCGCGGTATAATCATATCCATAGCCTTCCTGAAGGAGGCGTCAGCTAACGGCCCTCTGCGTACGTTGTACCCAAGATCATAGAAGCCATGGCTTGCATAACCTGCACCCACAACTCCAGATATTTTGTTTAGATCTTGAACAAGTGCGGGCTTTAAAATGTAACGTGTACGATCACATTCACCTACTTCTATCGCAGCCGCCATCGCATCATGGCTACCGTAAGTAATGCGAATGATCCCTGCGCATTTTGGAGGGCTAAAATGATCTGTGTTAGCACTGACTTTTAGTTCTTTACCACGGTCCCAGTAGTCGAACTTGAATGGACCAGATCCGATGGGGTTCTCGTTAGCGAAATTCAGCACATCATCCACACCAGCTTTTTCTGGAATGTCTTTCCAAATGTGCTGTGGCAAGATAAAGAACGAACAGAAGAAGTTAATCATTAATGGTGCATGTGGTGCTGATAACTTGATCCGAAGCGAATTCGCTCCTGTTTTGGTAACAGTTTCAAATTTCTCTAACGACGATATAAAGAACGGTGCATTCCATTTCTTGCAGTAGTCAAATGAAAATATTACGTCGTCTACGGTGACAGCGTTTCCATCATGCCACTTCATACCGTCACGTAGCACAATATCTACCGTTGTATCATCAACGATATCAATTGAAGTAGCAGCCCAAGGCACAACTTTGCCAGTAGGATCAACCTGTGCCAGCCTGTCATAAATCATCCGTAACTCTTTAAATTCATTCGAGTCCGTTGCAGCAACTGGGTTCAAGTTTTTCAGAGCTGATGTCTGTCCTGTGCGTACATAACCGTCACCTTTCTTAACCGTCATGTTAATATCAGTCCAGAAACTCCCGATACCTTCGCCGAGCATTGGGACTACGTTGCCAAGTCGATCTTCTCGGTATGCGTTGGTCATTGACGGATAGACTATTGGACTGCGTACGGCGTCTTCATGTAAGATCGCCTGAGCTTCATGCACCAGTGCCTGACGCTCTTCGGCTATCATAGCAACTTGCTGCTGCTCAGCAAGTTTGTTGATGCGTTCATCATTGTAGCCCCATTTGTTGTATGCGCCATCTTTGTGGTGCTGCATGCTAATAAAGGTTTCTGGGTCTATACGGTTTGCACGCCCTGTCCAGCGTACAATGAACATGTCAAAGTCTTGTTCTTTAAATACCTTGTTAATACCTAAGTTGTAATCTTCGGCTTCAAGTTTAATGTCCCAGCCAATACCTTTTGCCGCTTGGGTTATTAACCTGCCCATCTCAGGACGCACTGGGTCAAAGCTAGCATTGGCCGTCAAAACCGCCATAGGTTCGACAGGTTGGCCAGCTGCCGCGAAGGCGGGCATAGCCGTCGCAGTTGCGGCAGCAACAGCCGCGCTACTGCTGCGCGCCATAAAAGTTCTACGGTTCATATTATTTTTTGTCATTCATTCCTCCCTGGTAAGCGATTTCCGACGGCATGATTTTGTCGTACTTTCACTTTTAACGCTATTACTAGTTTATTTATTCATCAAATTAATATATTTCATTACTTCATGAATTAATGGAATGCTGCTTTGCAATTGCGAGATTTAGAGTTTTTAACGACCTTAATACGCGTTGGTTCAGTAACCAAAGCAGCTGAACTGATGAATACTACGCAATCAAATGCAAGTAAGATATTGAAAAAGCTAGAGGAACGGTTTGGATTTGAACTTGTAGTACGTACAAATGGAAGAATTGTTCCGACCGCGGAAGGTCAAGTAATCGCCGAAAGAGCGCAGGCTATAGTCATGGGCTTACGACAACTAGACTTGCAGGCGCGTAATCTGCGTGAATTGCGACATGGCAGCTTGATAGTAGGAAGTACGCCACAGCTGTCTCGCGCGTTTGTACCAAATGTAGCCTCACAATTTATGAGAGTTAATCCAGAAGTATCTATTAGTATCGAAACGAGAAATTCGCAGGTGCTAATTGATTTAGTAGCTAATCGTCAGCTAGATTTTGCAGTTGGACTATTGTCTTCAGAAGACACTTCTATCGAATGCGTGCCACTTTTCGATGTTCACATGCTCGGTGCTTTGCCAAAACAACATTCATTGGCTGGAAAAAGCTATTTGACGGCTGCAGATTTTCATCAACAAGACTTCATAACCTCTAGTATGTTGGATCGTTCTCGTGAACAAATCGAAAGTTTTTTCTCCGCGGGAAACGCAAAGCCATTTGATAGAGGAGAAGCATCGCTCTCATATGCGCGGATACACATGGTGAAATCTGGGCTTGGTATCACAATGATAGACTCACTTGCGGCCAAAGAGTATTCGGATTCTGATCTCGTATTTCTACCACTGCTACCAAGTATCGAAATGAAAGTATGGCTAATTAAGTCTAGGCTTTCTTTGAAATCTATGATCCATGAAGCCTTCGAACAAAACATTCTCGAGCATGCTAAAAATTTCGCGATGGAAGTTAATTGATTTTCATTACGCGAGCGAGATTAATACTAGAATAATTGAATTAACAAAGACCTATGAAACCAAATCTCAAAAGATTTCCGCTATTGCTTGGAATATCGAGTGCCATCATCGCGGTATTCTGTCAGTCAATTAATGACGTAGCTATAAAATTTTTAAGTGGCGGCTATGCGTTACATCAAGTCGTGCTCGTTAGGTCATCAATCGGCTTAGCTATATTACTTGCTGTTATTCTTCCTTTTTCGAATGGGTGGAGGACCTTCAAGACAAGAAGGATAAAATTTCACATTTTGAGAGGTTGTCTCGTTTTTTTTGCTAACATTACGTTTTTCTTGGGTCTTGCAGCGTTACCGTTGGCAGAGGGCGTCGCGATCTTCTTTATAAGCCCAATGTTAATTACCGTATTCTCGGTGGTGTTCCTACAAGAAGCAGTCGGATTCAGAAGGTGGATGGCAATAATTTTGGGTTTGCTGGGCGTTATAATAATGTTGAGGCCAGGGGTTTCTACATTTCAATTCGCAGCATTGCTACCCTTGTTGGCAGCGTTTGGATATGCATCAGTGCAAGTTCTCACACGGTATATAGGCCGCACCGAAACAGCTGTAACAATGTCATTTTATAGTCAAATAACGTTCATAGTTGCTTCAGGACTGTTTGGTCTAGTACTGGGAGATGGCCGTTTTGAGGGTAACTCAGACCCATCATTATCATTCCTTTTCCGTGCATGGAGTCTCCCAGCACCTGAAGATTATGTAATATTTATCTCGCTTGGCTGCGTGAGCGCATTGGGCAGTTTTTCTGTATCTCAAGCTTACCGAGCAAGCGAAGCAGCATTTGTTGCTCCCATCGAATATATTGCTTTACCATTGGCAATCATGTGGGGCGTTTTAGTTTTCGGACATTGGCCCGATTTTACAGCTTTGATCGGTATCGCTCTGATATTGGGTTCCGGATTATACATGATTTGGAGAGAAACGAGAACTGCTTTGAGTAGGTAGCCGTGAAACCAAGCTTCGTTCATCAAAATCTATTCTGTTAACGTGTTTAACGGCGAACTTGAAAATAAAGAATGTTTGAATTTTTCATCTTCGACAATATTGGCTTAGTGTCAAAACTTTTTAGATGTTTTTAATGTTCATAAACGCCCAGTAAGCGCAATAAAAACACCTTGAATGTAGATTGTTCCCGACTTCTAGGCACGTCTTTCGAAGTCGTTAGTCTATGTAGTCTACATTCTTTTTCGAACTCATAAAACATGGCCACATTCATCCTGTTAAAATAAGGGTAGCACAAATTAAACTCAATTGCCTACATAATCTTAAGTGATTTCTTCTCAGTTCTATATCGTTACAGCTCAGACTACTGTGGATTAACGTTCATTTCGGTTAGATACGTTGCTGTCTGAGCTGATAGTTTAAGATATGAAATCATAGAACTAGCAATCCTAT
>Ga0181583_10004060_pt1 | contig 10734 bp, 13 predicted proteins | sample 071ome_31_FD_132461 | JGI IMG/M metagenome (GOLD analysis project Ga0181583, IMG submission 132461) | Coastal salt marsh microbial communities from the Groves Creek Marsh, Skidaway Island, Georgia - 071405CT metaG (megahit assembly) | ecosystem: Environmental > Aquatic > Marine > Intertidal... | reverse complement strand
TCTGAGCAAAAGAATAGATGTTAAATCCAAAAAAAAGATAGATAAAAATATAAAATTTAACAGCGTTAAAGCGCATGTTCAAATATAAAAAAAGCGCCCCGTTTAGGGCGCTTATTTATAAACATTTAAGTGTAATTTATTCTACCGTAAGTTTAATAGGAATCTCACGCCATGAAATTACAAACTTTCCATTGTTCTGGCCAGGAATCCAACGAGGTGAGCGTTTTAAAACACGGATTGCCTCATCTGTAAACTCAGGGCAACTTGCAGTTTCTTCAATGGCAGAAATTCTTGATACTCTACCCTTTTGGTCAACTACGAATCGTAATACCACTGAACCGTTAATACCTTGGTCTTGACAACGCACTGGGTATTGAAATTCTGTAGCAACAAACTCTCTAAATGCTGCTTCACCACCTGGGAATGCTGCTTTTACTGCTACTTTTCTAGCAGGGCCATCATCTCCACCTGTTGTAATTGGACCAGCATCACCGATACCAGGATCTGGTAAAGTTGGATCTGTAATTCCCTCTACCGTTTGTACACCAGTATTGGTAATATCATCAGGAGGAATGATCACAGTTTCTTCGGTTGCATCTTCATTAATTTCTGGAGTTACATACTGTTGAGCAGCAACTGGTTCTGGTTCTTCCAATTTTGGCGGCTCCTCAGGTTGTTCCTCCTCTTCCTCTAATGGACTATCTATATCGTCTAAATCAGTTACGATTTTTACCACTTTTGTCTTTGGCTCAGCTTTTTCTAAAGCATCAAGTATAAATGGCATTGATGCGAAAAGAATGGCTAAAGCGCTAGCAGCTATAGTTGCAATTGCTTGCGACTTTCGGAAGAATTTACGGACTTGGTAAGCACCATAATCTTTGAAACGATTTTCAAACACCAGGTCTAAACGAGAATCTGCTTCAGGTAAAGCCCAACGATTGAATAGTTTTGAAAAAATACTTTCTTCCATATTACTGCTCGTTTAATTTTTTTAACAATTCGGTTTCCATCTCTGCTAGGTTTTCCTCAACTACAAAGTATTTCGCTATTTGAGTAATCAAGAACTCGTCTATTACATCAATGACGTTTTCATATGTAGCTTCATTATCGTGTTTGAGGAGTACAATCAATTTTGATTCTTGCTGAGCTTGTTTAGATTCTCTCTGGATTCTATTAGTGGTTGCAGTATCAGTCTCATTTGCTTTTGCCAACTCCATTTCTAAATTTTTTAAAATTTTAATGAGAGGAGCATTTTTTTCAATAAGAACCTTACGTAAACCATTTTTTGTAAAATCAGTTGGAATAATTTCCGTTTCAGCCTTCAATGAACCGGTGTAATAATAAATTTTATCATCACCTGTTAACAGTATGGTTAAACCGTCTTTTACTTCTGGACGTTTCAGTTGCGGATTGTCTTGATCCAATTTTTCCGGAAAAATCATTCTCAAAACTTTCGGCTTCGAAAATGTAGAAGTCAATACGAAAAAAGTTAGTAATAAAAAGGCAAGGTCTACTAGTGGAGTCATGTCCACACGAGTACTTTGTTTTTTGGCCCTTTTCTTACCGCCATCGTTACCGCCGCCTGATTGTTGAATTTCTGCCATGTTCTTTTAACTTTCTGGGCCACTTTCGAGGCCGGTTATCATCTGAAACTCTTTAACTTTAGCCTCTCTGAATACCTCGATAATATCTTGAATTACATTGTATTTTGCGTTAGCCGCAGCTTTAATCGCAAATTGGATGTAGTTAGACTTATCAAAGTCAAGATTCTTCAATTTAGCTTCGTTTTCTCTTTCTTTATAATCATTATGTGCTTCCAACTTTGTGAACTTAGCCCAATAATACAATTCATTCTTATCGAGTTTGCTTGCTGCAGTATCGTAAGGAATTCCTCTTTGTACATAGGCAGTTCTTTCTGTTGTTTCAAGCTCCATGAAGGTTTTTATTTCGCCCATTTTCAATCCAATTGGACCCACCCCGGTAAATTGCTTTACCTCTTCTTGGGTTAATCCTGGTGCTTTGAATTGAGCTAACATTTTCTTCAATACCTTCATTTTTACCGCAGCATTTGTAATATCTACAAAGGCTCTTCCCTCCTGATCAATTATTACCATAAACACCTGTTTTGGAATTTGCTTCTCAGTAGTAGATGATGGTGGATCAATAATCACCGGTTCTGGTGCACGGAAACTTGAAGTCAACATAAAAAACGTCACAAGCAGAAACGCCAAGTCCACCATTGGAGTCATATCCAATGCAGGAGTCGATCTAGGCATTTTTACTTTTGGCATTCTATTCTATTTTTTTGGTTTATACCTTTTTGTTGTAAAAGGTAAATTAAGAATGATTAGCTTGGAAATTTGAAACGATTGAATAACCTGCCTCATCCATTGCATGAGTCATTCCGTCGATACGATTCGAGAAATAGTTATAACTGATAATCGCTAATGTAGAACCGATAATACCAAAAGCAGTATTTACAAGTGCCTCGGAGATACCCGTTGCAAGAGCAGCAGTGTCAGGAGCTCCCGCATTTGCTAATGCCGCAAACGCACGAATCATTCCGAATACCGTTCCGATCAAACCTACTAATGTACCAATAGAAGCCATTGTAGAAACTATCACCAAATTGCGAGACAACATTGGTAATTCAAGACTTGTAGCCTCCTCTAATTCTTTTTCAATCGCAGCTTTCTTTTCATCGCGATTCAAACTTTCGTTTGATTTTACGATTTGATATCTAGTTAAACCGCTTTTAATGACATTCGCTAAAGATCCTTTTTGTACATCACATGATTTGATGGCACCATCTAAGTCGTTTTTAGCCAACAATGACTGCATTTGATGAACAAAAGCACTAGCATTTCCTTTACCAGCCGCAACTGATAACGTAATAAAACGCTCAATTGAAACAATAATTACTGTAATGTTTACCGCTAACAACAAGGGCACGATAAATCCACCACGGTGAATGATACCTAAAATGTTGTGAGGGTGTCCTTTTTCAACAATCTCCTCTGGCTTCAAACCAGCTCCTTCAAAGTTCGCAGGGTTACCCATGATGAACATGTAGATTAAAACCCCTGTTAACAATGCAACTAGGATGGATGCGCCAGCAAAATAGGCCGCAAAGACACCCTGTCCTGAATTTTTCTTTTGATTACTCATTTTTCAAAATTATTTACAAAATGTTGCAATATTACGCCCACACAATAGATTAAACAAGTATCGATAAAAGAAGATACCTAATATTCAATTAAAGTTTACCTAATTTACAACATTGAAAGTAACAACGCGCTTTACAAGCGAGATAATATTAACATGACTTAAAAATGTCAAATCTTCACTAAATAGTCAAACTCATCTAGGTTTTTAGGGATATAACATCCAATAATAACAGGAAACACAGGAATTAATTTGGGTTCTAAGAATTAACCCTCAACTCGATTTTTTTAACAATTATTTAACATTGAGCTAATCTATCGAATTCATCGACCTCGGCGTTTTTCAATTCCTAGCTCATTTGCTCGCTGAACAAGTTTCTTGTTTACCGTTCGCTCGGCTTTTTTCATCAGAACAACCTTCGAATACCCAATTTTTGGAGCCATATCAGTTGAATATTTTTTTAACAAATCAACCTCAAATTGTTGTAACGCAATTGCCTCTTTCAAATATTGCTTTGCCTCTGTCTCACCAAGATTATCAATATCCTTCGGGAACCACTTACGACGAAATTTTTTACGTTCCGTTCTTAATTCTTTTACATAAGAGTTATATAACTTAAAAAATTCAACAGACTCTTCATCTGATAATTTTAACTCTTTCTTCATCAATTCATTTCTGTAATCTCGCAACTCCTCAAACTTGTCCATATCTGTTGACTCTTCCTGAGCAAATAATGAACTAGTGAAAAAAAACAACAGAAATGATATAATTATCCGTTTCATAAAAATCATGGTGCGAGTACAATCTCATCGAAGATCACGTCTTCTAATTCTAAAACCATTAAGCCTTCTTTTTCTAATTCTACTGAACTAATTCTTCCTTGTTCCGACAATTCTTGGAATTCGATATTTTTATGGATTGGGAGATCGTCATCTACAATTAAGTCATACACCAAACCAACATCTGTATCTAATGAAGGTACTTGGAACTCCTTGGAGGTATTCTTCTCTTCTTTAGTAGAATTCACAATAGGATTTTCTGGAGTATTGGCAGCCACCACATTTTGATCAGCCCAGTCATCTATTGCCATTGGTTTTTGAATAACAGTCCAAACAAACCATGCTGCTGCCACCGCTACTAAACTCGCCACGGCACCAAATATACTTGCCCATGGTATAGACAAAGATTTTTTTTCTTGAGTATTTTTCTCAACCGGTTGAGAAGATTCTGAACGGTTTGCGAGTGTGTCATATACTTCTTGAGTAGAGACTTCAGATTGTTGTCTCTTTTCCATTTCCTCGTGCAAAAGGTCTAGCTCTATTGAATCGTATTCGATCTCTTCAACTATTTCATTCTCTATTGGGGCAGCTAACTCATTAATCGTTTCTTGTACAATATCTTTACCTGCCTCACTTTCTATATCTTCAATAGCCTCCTCAATTTTTGCCTCTTCAATTTGAGGAAGATCTTCCCTACGCAATACTAATCCAGAATGCGGGAAGTCTTCAAAAACAGGTTTCGTTACTTCTATTATTTCTTGAACTGAAGCTTTAAGAACAGCCTCTTCCTTGGATTCTTCGATTATTAAGTCTTCTACCTTTGATTCTGGTTTTGACTTTTCCGTAGTGAGTGGAAATCCAAATTCCACGCTTAATTGAAGAGACTCATTTCTTTTCGAAGGAATCTTTACAGACTTATCCTTTCTAAATACTTCTTTCTTTTCAATTCCTACTTTAGATTGTACTTGTGCTGCCAAATCAGACATGTATTTCGAATCTGGCTTAAACGGGCTTTTTACTTTCTTCGTCTCTAAATTCATAATACTTCCATTATCTTAAGACATTCAAATAAATTTCCAACTTTTTAACCGCATGATGGTAGGAAGACTTTAATGCGCCAACGGATGTTTGTGTTAACTCGGAAATGTCGTCATAAGACAGATCTTCAAAATACCTCAACACAAAAACAAGTTTTTGCTTGTAAGGCAAATAACACATTGCCTTTTGTAATTTCATTTCAATATCATCTGAGGATATATATTGAGAGTCTAATAAATAATCAGACAACTCTGGCAGCGCCTCATCAAAATCGATATTTTTCTTCTTTTTTCTTAAAAGATTAATGCACTCATTAGAGGCAATTCTATAAATCCATGTTTTTAATTTACTTTCTCCTCTAAAACTAGATAACCCCTTCCAAACTTTTATAAAAGTATTCTGTGTTGCATCATCTGCGTCATCATGGCTACTTAACATATTTCTAGTGTAGATGTAAACAGGTTCTTGAAATCTTCGCAACAGTTCACGAAAAACATCTTCTACATATTGAGAATTTTCGAAATACTGAATCAAATGAGCATCGTCAAGCTTCTCAAAATTAATTGAGACTGCATGATTACGCATGGAATTAGAACTTTCTGATCGCTTTGGTAGACTCATATAGTCTGAGATTATTTATACGAATATGCCCCTTTCGATGTAGATTAGACGCATTCATCGGTTTAAAGTTTAATACAACCTATGTGAATATCGTAAAATGTGTATAGTATTATGGAATCCTAAACAAACACCATAAAAAAAGGCGAGAAAAATCTCGCCTCTTCATTAGATTAATTTTTAGTGCTTTATATGCGACGCTCTTTAATACGAGCAGCTTTACCTTTTAACTCACGTAGATAGAAGATTCTTGCACGACGCACCATTCCTCTTCTATTTACCTCAATTTTATCGATATAAGGAGAATTGATTGGGAAAATACGCTCTACACCCACCCCGTTTGACATTTTTCTAACCGTGAAGGTTTCGTCAATGCCAGAATTTCGACGTTGTATAACATCACCCTGGAACTGCTGAATACGCTCTTTGTTTCCTTCTTTAATTTTATAATGAACAGTTACGCAATCACCTGCTTTGAATTCAGGTAAATCGGTGCGTAAGAATTCCTGAGAAATGCTTTTTACTATAGGATTCATGACTTTCTTCTAAATTGGGTTGCAAAGATATGCAAATCAATAGTCATTTTCAATACACTTTGTAAAAATCTTTTCTTGGCTAATACGTGTGGTCAATTACTATCTTCGGTTCACCATTTATATTCTTGATTATCAATGAGAAAAAACCTCCCGTAGACTTTTCATCTTTTCTAACATCCCAATGGCCAAAAACCTGGTAAATACTTTTTTTATCATCCAATGACAAAACCTTAATATCATTAAATTCTAAATGACCCATAGCCGCCTTATTAGGATATGATTTCTTGTAACCATTCAATACTTTTTCATAACCAAGTTTTATCCCTTTTGGAGTTATAAACTGCAGGGAATCAGACTTCCAGTATCCCTTACTCATAAAAGAATCTAAAGATCCAGCATTCCAAGATTCAGTTTGAGAATGTAACATATCAATAATGTCATTGCTCAAATCGCGGTTTTTTTTGTTTGTCAAATTGTTGCAGGAGAACGCGATTATTGACATACTAAGAATTAAATAAATATGTTTCACGACTTAAATGTATTAAGGATGAAAAACAATTCCTAAACCCACTGAATTACTATAGGCACCAGAACTAGGATTAAAATTTGTATTTCCACCAATTGTAATTCTGTCACCATTTATCATGCTAAAGGCACTGTATGTTCCGTGCAGCGAAAGACTCCAATTTTGATGGATTGGATGCTTGACACCTAACTCCAGCAAACAACCTAAATTCCTGTAATCATCTTGAATATTAGGATTAAATCCCTCTAGATCAGCTACAGATAATAAGTAAGTTGGTACTACCCCTCCATAAATATCAATTCCCTTCCATACACGATTGTAATAAAACCCTATGTCTAAGGTTCGTATTCTAATATGGAAGATATTAAAATCAAGATTTTCAGGATCTATTCCTTTTCTACTGCCCCGTTCAGACAATCCGATACTCAATTCAATTGACTCGCTTTTATTCAATGTAAATCCAGTATTTACTGCAATTTTTGCAGCGATCTTGTTATACCCTGCAGCATTATCTCCGTCTATTTGAGATGCTAATAAATTTAAATTACTGTTAAAATAAAATTGTCCCTTATTCCATTCAAATGGATATTTATTGGACTGAGAATAGGAGTCATTTAATAGGAATATTAACCCGAAAAATATGATTAGTCTTTTCTTCATGACTATTTTTGTGCAATTTCTATCATTCAAGTGGAAGAAACAAGATTCGATTATATAATCATCGGTGCCGGAATTGCAGGTCTTTCTTTGGCCTTGGAACTCGATAAAAGGAAGCAGCGATTGCTAATTATCGACCAATTTAAAGAGAACAGTTCAAGTCGTGTTGCCGCCGGCATGTTAAGTCCTATTGTACCTAGAAATGTCCAGAAAACTTGGAAATGCTTTGAAATCTTTCCAAATGTATATGACTATTACAGAAAATGGGAAGAAATTCTAAAGGAGAAATTTATCTATCAAATTCCAGGTCTTCAAATTCATAAAAATGCATCCCACACGAAAAATTGGAGAAAACGTTCAAAGGAGCGTGGTTTTGATATCCTCTTGAAAGACATACCACCAGAGGAAAATAACTACCCCTTTGAGTTACCTTTTGGAGGTTCCATCAATTTACTTTCAGGCCGGTTAGATGTTCAAAAGTTCATGAATTCAGCGGTTAACTATTTATCTAAAAAGGGCCATAATTTTAAAAATACTCGTGTAGACTATTCTGAAATTAATGAAAATCAAAATTTTATCAATTTTCAGGGTCATAAAGTTAAAGGAGTTATTTTTTGTGAAGGATATGGCGTACGAAACAACCCCTGGTATTCCATTATTCCATTGAACCCTAGTAGTGGAGATCTTTTTACATATGAGATAAAAAATTTAGACCCCAGCTATATTTACAAAACGAAGGAATGGATAATACCTATTGGAGGGAATAAATGGTTGGCCGGAAGCACCTACCATTTTGAAAATGATGATGAGAAAATCTACCCAAAAGATGCGGAAGAAATGTTGGCTCAATTCCAAGAATGGATTAAACTACCAATACGTATTTTAGATCATAAAAAAGGAGTAAGGCCTACAGTTCATGGGCGTCGTCCCTTCATGGGTAGCAGACAGGATCACCCACGACTTTTTGTTTACAACGGATTAGGATCAAAAGGAAGTAGTCTTGTATCCTATTTAAGTCCCAACTATGCAGAGCATCTGGTTAATGGAAAAGAATTAATTGAAGAGGTTGATGTAAACCGATTATTTACATCTGAGTAGGTGCGTATTTATCTAAATAGGCAAAGAAATCCTTTGGTGCGCCTACGACCTTACAATTATCAGGGCACTTGAGATCCCGCCTTCTAATGATTTGGTTACCCGTAAGCAGAATATCTATGTTTGGCCAGTTTCTTGATAAAGTATTAACATATACTTGTATTGGCATATTGCTGTTGGCATTGGTTATTGCACAGAATAAGATATCAGGCTCATGCACTTTACATAATTGCTGTAAATCTTCAATTGGCGTACTAGAGCCGATATATACAACTTCATGACCCCGTGTTTTTAAAATATAGCTAGCGAACAGTAAACTCAGCTCATGATTTTCACCATTTGGTAAAAAGAGAATGAATTTTTTTGCACTTGGCGATTTCGGTGTATTAACTTGATCTATGGCAACATATAACCGTTGTTTAATCAAGTTCGTAATAAAATGTTCATGCGCAACATTTATTGTACCACTCAACCACAGAATACCCACATGTTGAAGAAAAGGAAAAATTATTTCACTTGTAGTTTCAATCATGCCTAATTTGAGCATATTTAACGAAAGGGTTTTGTTAAATTCCTTTTCGTCGAATTGAATCATTGAATTTGTTAATGATTGAACCTGGCTTTGATAGGTAGTATTATTTTCGGAAATATTTAAGGTCCGTCGTTGAACCTCATCTCTTGACATTTCCGCAATTTTGCTGATTTTATATCCGTGGTTGTTCAACAAGGCCACGTTCATCATATATTTCAGGTCCTCCTCTTCGTAATATCTGATATTAGTATCAGTACGTTTTGGAAGCAACATCCCATATCGCTGTTCCCACACACGTATTGTAAACGCCTTAATACCGGTGATGTTCTCAACATCACGGATAAAGTACTTGTCACGAAAATCTTTTTTTGATTTTCGAACAGGACGACTTTTTTTCGTTTGGTTTGTTATACTCTTTAAACTATTATCCATCATCTGATGAAAATTGCAATTACTGGAAGCTCAGGAATGATTGGCCGTAAACTAAGCGCGCGATTAGAGAGCTTAGGACACGAAGTTGTTCCCGTTTCCTACCGTATTAACAATCAAACCATTAAAAAAGATTTAACAATCTCTATAAAAAATGAATCGGCCACGATTAAAAGGGTCAATGATGCTGATATATTGATCCATTTAGCAGGAGGTAACATTAGCAAACCATGGACTAAAAAACATAAAAACGAAATTCTAAAAAGTCGTAGTGATGGCAGCAGAGAAATTTTCAATTGGATATTTCAAAATGCAAAAAATATTAATAAAGTTATTTCAACTAGTGCCATTGGGATATATAAAAATCCCTGCATTGAATTAATTTCTGAAAATTCAGACAAGGGGGCAGGTTTTTTGAGCAATGTTTGTAGAGAGTGGGAAAAATCACTTGAAGTAATCCCGGAAAAAGTAGAAGTTGGCATTGTAAGAGTTGGTCTTGTTTTATCAAAAGAAGCTGGTATTTATCCGATTTCTGTTCTTACAAAAAATCTCGGCATTATTCCAATTACAGGTAGTAAAAATAATTATTGGAGTTGGATACACATAGATGACTTAGTTGAAGTATATGTTGCTATGGTTGAGAATAAAATAAAATGTGACATTTATAATGCGGTTGCTCCCAATCCAGTAAAACAGGAGGCTTATGCAAGAAGCGTATTTGAAAATAATAAACAAAAATGTCTTATTCCTGTCCGTTTTTCTCCTGTTATTCCACCATTTTTTTTAAAACTTATTTTAGGTGAGAGGAGCCAACTTCCACTAACTTCTCAAAATATTTCTTCTAAAAAACTTACAGACCTTGGTTTTAAATTTAATTATCCCACTATTTCTTTAGCATTACAACAATTAATTAATGAATAAATTTATTTACTTCTGGTTCAGAAGAGACCTCAGAATTGAAGATAATCACGGATTATTTGAAGCTTTAAACAGCGGATACAAAGTCTTACCAATTTTTATTTTTGATAAAGAAATATTAGACAATCTCACAAACCCTGAAGATTCAAGAGTGTCTTTCATCCATAAAACAATTAAAAGTTTAAAAGAAAGGTTGCAAAATGAATTTGATTCTGACCTTGTGGTACATTATGGTATCTCAAAGGACATTTGGAAAAATCTTCTTACGGATGAAAAATGTGTGGGAATATACACCAATGAAGACTATGAGCCCTCTGCAATTCAAAGAGATAAGAAAGTTGAAAAAATTGCTAATTCGCTTGAAAAAGAGTTTAAATTATTTAAAGATCAAGTGATTTTTGCCAAAGATGAGGTGGTAAAGGACGATGGGAAACCCTACAC
>Ga0181583_10004053_pt1 | contig 10740 bp, 9 predicted proteins | sample 071ome_31_FD_132461 | JGI IMG/M metagenome (GOLD analysis project Ga0181583, IMG submission 132461) | Coastal salt marsh microbial communities from the Groves Creek Marsh, Skidaway Island, Georgia - 071405CT metaG (megahit assembly) | ecosystem: Environmental > Aquatic > Marine > Intertidal zone... | reverse complement strand
GGTCCGTCCGGAAGCTATTTTGCCGACCGCGATGAAAAAGCCTTCATCGACTGTCAGAAAATCCTCAACGATATTTCGCGGGACGAGGAAAGTCCGACAATCCAGAATGCCAACCGGAACGTCGTCCTGCTACAATCCAACGCCGGAGAATGACCGCGAAGCGATAGCTGGACCGGTGGTGGCGATCAGCCCTTCGCGGCAAGCGCCTTTTTCGGGTCGTAGAACGGCTTGGGAACGATCCGGCAATTGCGCGGATCGCCGGCCATGTCGATCATGGCCTCGGTTCCGATATCGGCATGTTCCGCGCCGACAAGGGCAAGCGCGATATTCTTTTCAAGTCGCGGTGAATGAACCGCCGAGGTGACATAGCCGATATCCCTGCCATCCTGCCGGATTGGCCAGAATTCATCATTCGAGCCGACAAGTGGCGGCCCGTCGAATTCAAGCCCGACCTGGTGCTGGCTGACTCCCTCGCCCTTGATCCGCGTCAACGCCGCCTTGCTGACGAAGTCGGCCTCCATATCGAGATCGACAAGCCGGTCCATCCCCAATTCGAACGGATTGTTCCGCAGCGTCATGTCGGCATGGTAGGATAGCATCGCTGCCTCGATCCGGCGGATGCTGGATGTGTGGCCCGGATACAGGCCCATCGGCCCGCCAACCTCCATCAGATACTCCCACAGCCGGTCGCCATATGCACCGTCACGAAGGAAAATCTCATACCCGAGCTCGCTCGACCAGCCGGTCCGCGAAATGACAAGCGGCACTCCGTCCCAGTCATATTCCATGAACCGGTAATATTTCAGTTCCGCCGGCGCATCGCCGAAAGCCGCACGCAGGATGTCACGTGATTTTGGCCCCTGAAGCTGCAATGGCGAGACATCGGGCTCGCGCACCTCGACATCCATGCCGGCCGTCGCGGCAACCCCGCGCGCCCAGAGCAGCACGTCGCTGTCGGCGATCGACAGCCAGAAATGGTTCTCGCCAAGCTTCAGAAGGATCGGATCATTGATGATACCGCCATCCTGATCGGTGATCAGGACGTATTTGCATTGGCCGACCTCGCATGCCGACAGATCACGACAGCTCAGGAACTGTGTGAAACGCGCCGCGTCGGGTCCGGTGATCTCAACCTGACGTTCCACCGCCACGTCACAGAGAATGGCGTCATTCACGAGATTCCAGAAATTCTGCACCGGATCGCCGAAATCACGCGGGATGTACATGTGGTTATAGACCGAAAATCCCTTCGCTCCCCAGCGCAGCGCGGCATCGGAGAATGGCGATTTGCGCACCTGTGTGCCAAAGCTGAATTTCTGGAAGGCGCGATCATTGGCGTGATCATTATCTGGCGCGGTCGGTGTCATCATATTGAATCCGGTTATGTGGCGTGACCCTGCTTGATAGACCAGAAATGATTCCATTCACAGGAAATTGCTGAAACCTGCCCTGCGGCGGATCGCGGCGGGCGACCGTTCAGGAATCAGCCCCACACAGATCGCGCGCGATGGCATCGAAAATACGCACACCGATGGGGATCAGATCGTCGGGGAAATCATAGTCGGGTTGATGCAGCGCCGGATGGTCAACACCCGGACCGAGGCACAGCATGGCCGATCTGGCGTTCCAGCCGAATACACCGAAATCCTCAGAGGCGCGCATCGGCACGCCGTCGCTTCCATGCGGAATGCCAAGCCGGTCCAGCGCCCGTGTTGCAACCTCGACAGCCGCCTCGTCATTGATCGAGGCGGCAAAATCATCATGAATGCTGAAGGTAACTTTCAGTCCGCTATCGACGACCAGAAGATCAATCTGCCGTCGTGCTGTCATCTCCATGTCATTCACACCATCATTGGTGCTGGCGCGTAGCGTCACCATGATATCGGCATTGCCCGGGGTGATGCCAAAGCTTGCCTCGCCAACATTCACATGCGTCACCGTGGCAAGCCGAAAGTTTTCATCGAGAACGCCGCCGCGGCCAAGCGATTCAAGATGATTGATGATCGCGCCAAGCAGACCGACCGGCGAACGTGCCAGCTCCGGCTCGGCGGCATGGCTGGTCCGCCCCTCGATCCTGATCGCAAGTCCGCGCGAGGCACAGTTGATCAGCCCTGCCCGCGTGCCGACATGACCCAAGGCAAGGCCGGGCTCGTTATGGATGGCAAAGGCCCAGTCCGGGGCCATATCGGCAAAATGCGGGTCGGCAACGACCGCGCGGGCCCCGCTGCCATCCTCCTCGGCTGGCTGGAACATCAACACGACACGCCCGCACGAAATCGGACGGCGATGCAACAACCTCCCCAGACCAACCAGCATCGTCATATGACCGTCATGCCCGCACAGATGCGAGGCCCCCGGCACAAGCGATGTCCAGGCAGCGCCGGATTGTTCGATTATGGGCAAGGCGTCCAGCTCGGCACGGAACATCACCGTCGGGCCTGGATTGCCGCTGTCGAACACCGCCGCAACCCCATGTCCGCCAAGCCCCGTCACCAGCCTTGTCGGAGACAGGGCGTTCAGGGTGGATGAAATGGTGGCGGCGGTTGCCTGTTCCTGGCGCGAAAGCTCCGGATGCCGATGAAGCTGACGACGAAACGCCACAAGCTCGGCGATATCAGCATTTGTCAGCATCGGCTCCCCTCACCCGTGCCCGGAGCTCGCAAGCCATGCCCCGGCGGGGATCGTCGGCGGCGCGGCGTTCAGGCTGTCACGCGCAAAGCCGGCGGCGGATTTGTATTTTGCCATGAAATCCTCACGCTCGGCCTTCGGGATGACATCCTCGATATTCTCGAACGCGCCACCGCAGCGGTCATTGACCATGTTCAGCAGGCCGAACGGGCCAGCCCCGCGGTTGCGAAGCACGATCTCGGAGACAGGTTTGCACAGATCGTCATTGAATGCGGCGAGTGCCGCCGCGCCAACGCCATGTTGAAGGAATTTCGCGCCAAGAACGCGGGAATCGATGATCGCCTGGCTGGCGCCATTTGATCCGGTCGGATACATCGGGTGCGCCGCATCACCCATCAATGCCACCGGTCCGTCATTCCAGAACGGCACCGGATCGCGATCAATCATCGGATTTTCATAGGCGGCTTCGGCGCCGCGGATCAAGGCTGGCACATCCAGCCAGTCATAGGTCCAGTCCTCGAAATAATGGATGAAATCATCCAGCTCGACGCGGTTGAACCAACCGGTTGAATCGCGGGCAGACGGGTCATCATAGGTAACCTCGGCAATCCAGTTGATCAGTGCCAGCCCGGTATTGGGATCAGGGTGCGAGATGGGGTAGATGACCATACGCTGGCGGTGCGTTCCCAGACCGATGAAGGATGATCCTGTCCGGATCGGCCGTGCCAGCGAGGTGCCACGCCACATGACCGCCCCGCCCCAGTGGATCGGTGGCTGGTCAGGATGCATTTGCGCACGGATGGCGGAATGAATGCCATCCGCCCCGATCAGCACGCTGCCTATAATGGTCTCGGCACCGGACGGTGTATCGACCCTTGCCGCAACGCTGCCATCCTCCCGGATGTCATATCCGGCGACGCGGCAGCCGAGCCTGATCGACTCTTCACCGGCAAGGCGGCAGAACCGGTCATAAAGCGCCATCTGGAAGTTGCCACGATGCGCCGCATATTGCGGCCAGTGATAGCCGGCAAACCGGCCCCGGCTTTCCGCATAGATTTCCTGCCCGTTCAACCCGACAAGCGCCCATTCCCGCGCCGGCACGCCGAACCGGTCAAGGTCGATCTCGGAAAAACCCAGTTCCAGCAGTTCGCGAACGGCGTTTGGCTGCAGGTTGATACCAACGCCGAGAGGCTTCATCTCCCTGACCTGTTCGACAACAAGACAGGGCACACCGATCTGTTGAAGGGTCAGCGCCAGTGTCAGCCCGCCGATTCCCCCACCAGCGATGATCACCCGCGCATTTTCATCAGCAACAGAAACCATATCAGCCTGCCGCATCCCTACCGGTTCGACCCGCGGATGGACCCGATCACCGCGTCGGTCACCTCGCGCGTTGTTGACGTCCCGCCAACATCCGGCGTCATGATACCGGCGGCGCAGACATCCTCGATCGCCTTCATCAGACGCTGTGCTGGCGCGGCCTGCCCAAGATGCTCCAGCATCTGGCAGGCGGTCCAGAAGGTGGCGACAGGATTGGCGATTCCCCTGCCGGTGATATCGAAGGCAGACCCATGGATGGGCTCGAACATCGACGGGAAGCGCCCTTCAGGGTCGATATTGGCCGTTGGTGCCACACCAAGACTGCCAGCCAGCGCGCCGGCAAGGTCCGACAGGATATCGGCATGAAGATTCGTTGCGACAATTGTATCAAGACTTGCCGGGTCAAGCGTCATCCTCACGGTCATGGCGTCGACCAGCATCTTGTCCCAGGTGACCTCGGGAAACTCGGCCGCAACCTCGGCAGCGATCTCATCCCACATCACCATGCCGTGGCGCTGGGCATTGGACTTGGTGACGACGGTCAGCAACCGACGCGGCCGTGACCGCGCGAGGGAAAAGGCATAGCGCATGATCCGCGTAACTCCGACACGGGTGAAGATCGCCGTCTCGGTGGCCACTTCCTCTGGCAGACCTTGATGCGCGCGTCCCCCATGGCCGGCATATTCACCTTCGGAATTCTCGCGAACAATCACCCAGTCAAGATCACCCGGCCCCCGGTCACGAAGCGGCGCCGAAATGCCTGGCAGGATGCGTGTCGGCCGGACATTGGCATATTGATCGAACCCCTGACAGATCGGCAGGCGCAATCCCCACAGCGTGATGTGGTCTGGCACGTCCGGTGCGCCGACGGCGCCAAAGAAAATGGCGTCATGCCCCTTCAACCGGTCAAGCCCATCCTCCGGCATCATGCGGCCATGTGTCTTGTAATAGTCGGATCCCCAGTCAAACTTCCGGAAGTTGCAGGAAAATCCTCCGTCGCGCGCCGCCAGCGCGTTCAGAACGGCAATGCCGGCCTCGATAACCTCGGGTCCAATCCCGTCTGCCGGAATGGTTGCGATATTGAAAGTTTGCACCTGATCTTCCTTCATCCTGCGAAAATCGTACTTTGGAACCCTGGCGTACTTTGGAACCCTAGCGTACTTTGGAACCCTGGCTTGGCTTGACGTCTGTCTAGCATCATATAGCTTTTGAAATCGAGCGCCACGGTGCCGCAACAGGTCGGCATTTATGGAGTTATCATCATGTTATGTGATCCTGGGCGCGGTGCGCTCCAATCCGGATCCCAGCAAACAGGAGCGACCGATGTTGCCAGACCCACAGCTTCGCCATGTTGCCGACTTTGAAGTCAAACTCAGCCCGATAACCGAAATGGGACGCGGGCGTGCTGGCCGGCGACGCATCATTCCCATTGTCGGCGGGCGGGTCACCGGCCCGTGTTTCAGCGGTGAAATCCTGAATGTGGGCGCAGACTGGCAAACCATTTTCGATGGCGGTCTTGCCGAACTTGATACGCGCTACGCCTTCAGAACCGATGACGGGGCTGTGATCGAGATTCGGAATTTCGGGTTCCGGCATGGCCCCGAAGAGGTCATGAAACGCGTCGCCGCCGGTGAGGATGTCGATCCGTCATCCTATTACATGCGTACACATGCGCGTCTGGAAACCGGTCATCCAGACTATGCCTGGGTGAACAAAACGCTATTTGTCGGCGCTGGCGCCCGATTGAAGTCAAACGTTATGATATCTCTATATGCTATTGATTAAATGATTTTTTTATAAATATATCTGAAAGCAGAACCTGCACTCGGGCTGGCCTTTTCTTGGGGGAGGAGAATGAGAGTTCGATGCGCTATCCAGCCCCGAGGCACACTATATCAGCATACATGAAGACGTGTTTTTTGTGATTTTTACAAGAGTGTTTTTTATCGAATTATAAACCCTATGCCATGAGCACTTTGTTAGCCTGCATCCATGAAAAAGACCTTCATTGGACCGCGTTTGCGGCAGCTCCGCAGGGAGCATGGGCAGACCCAGGCAGCGATGGCCGAAGTTCTCGGGATCAGCGCCGCCTATGTGAACATGCTGGAAAAAAACCAGCGACCCCTGTCAGTGCCGGTTCTTATCGCGTTATCCGAACAATATGGGATCGACTGGCAGGATGTCGTACCAGAAAACAGCTCAACCAGGCTTGCCGATCTGCGGCACGCGTTCCAGCATCCGGTGTTTGCGGACAAGACGCCCGATATTCATGAGCTGCAGGCTGCCCTCGACCATGCACCAGTCCTTGTAGAGAACTTCCTGACGCTGTTCCAGAACCACCGCACCACACTGGAAAATATCATGCGCATTGGTGGCGAGCGCATGCCGCAGGAACTTGCCTCCCTGTCGTCCGAGACAACGATCCATGATTTCTTTCGTCGTCATTCCAACCATTTCGACGCGCTTGAACGCGCCGCGGAAAGGCTCGCGGCAGAACAGCCCCGCCCGTCGGACGAAATGCACATGATGCTCAAGACCCGGCTGCGTGATCATCACGGTATCGACGTCATCACGCTACCGGTGGATGAAATGCGCGACGCGCTGAGGATCCATGACAGGCCAGCCGGAAAACTCAAACTTTCGGAGGCGCTCGACTTCCCGAACCGGACCTTCCAGATGGCGCATGTTCTGTGTTTCGTCGAATGTGACGACATCCTCCGGGACATCACCAATGACAAATCGCTCGACACCGATCGCAGCATCGCGCGGTGCAAGGTCGAACTGGCCAATTATTTTGCCGCCGCGCTTGTCATGCCTTATGAACGCTTTCTTGGGCTTGCCCAGAAGACACATTACGATATTGACCGGCTGGCCTCGGCCTTTTCGGTATCGTTTGAACAGGCATGCCAGCGACTGACCACTTTGCAGCGCGAGAACAGCCGCGGTGTGCCGTTCTTCTTCCTTCGCGTCGACGAGGCCGGCAATGTCACCAAGCGATTCAACGCAACCAGTTTCAACATCGCCGAACAGGGAGGATCATGTCCGGTCTGGAATCTTCACAACACCTTTCGCACGCCGGGAGTCATCCTGCCACAATTTGTCGAGCTTCCGGACGGTGAGCGTTTCTTTACCCTGAGCCGCACGACCGAAAGGCCTGTCTATTCGATCAACACGCAAGACCGGCGGCTCGCCATCTCGCTTGGATGCGAAATCCAGCATGCACGACGGTTGATCTACAGCTCTACCTCACCACAACCTGTCGAGGACGGGTTCAGCAAGATCGGGATCAACTGCCATCTGTGCCCACGACTGAATTGCTCGCAGCGCGCGCATGACCCGCTGGTCGTGGAACTGCCGACCGACACCAGCCGGCGTGGCGAGACACGTTATGAAAGCTGACCGTGACATTGACCGCAATCACCGGTATTTTGTCTTCTTTTTTTAAAGCCATCAGACGGAGTTTCTATTATGCAATTCCATTTAAACGGTTTTCGCGGTGGCGATCCCGAAATCCACCCCGACGGGTCAACAAGGCGCCAAGGCGATCCGCTGCCAGATCGAAGCGATGTTCTGATCGTGGGAAGTGGCCCTGCCGGCCTGACCCTCGCCGCTCAGCTTGCCAGATTTACCGACATCAGCACCGTTCTGATCGAGCAGAAACCGGGGCCGATGGAAAAGGGACAGGCAGACGGCGTGTCCTGCCGGTCAATGGAGATGTTCCAGGCATTCGGGTTTGCCCATCGGGTGCGCCAGGAGGCCTATTGGGTGAACGAGACGACATTCTGGAAACCCGATCCCGAAAATCCGCAAACCATCATCCGTACAGGACGAATCCAGGATGTGGAGGATGGCCTTTCCGAGATGCCGCATGTGATCCTGAACCAGGCACGTGTTCACGACATGTATCTCGACAGCATGCGGCGCTCACCAACAAGGCTGGAACCGGACTATAATTGCCGCGTTGCAGGCCTGACAGTTGATGACGATCCCGCCCATCCAGTTTGCGTCGATATTGAACAGGCGTGTAACGGTGACATGCCGGTGGTCGCTACCATGCGGGCGCGCTATGTCGTCGGATGTGACGGCGCCCGCAGCACGGTCCGCAATGCCATCGGACTTGAGTTGAAGGGAGATTCCGCCAACAAGGCGTGGGGTGTGATGGATGTCCTCGCCGTCACCAGTTTTCCCGACATTCGCCAGAAGACGCTGATCCAGTCGGGAAGCGGCGGCACCCTTCTGATCATTCCGCGTGAAGGCGGCTATATGGCACGCATCTATGTCGAGATGGAAACGCTTGCCAAGGGCGAACGCGCACGCAACCGGAACATCTCAGAGGCCGACCTGATCGAGGCCGCCAGGGCGATCTTCTACCCCTACACATTCGACGTTCAGGAAACCGTCTGGTGGTCGGTCTATGAAATCGGACAGCGTTTGACCGACCGGTTTGACAATCTTGATGATGCGTCATCGGAAGATGGACACCCGCGCGTGTTCATCGCCGGTGACGCCTGCCACACCCACAGCCCCAAGGCCGGCCAGGGAATGAATGTCTCGATGGGTGACAGCTTCAACCTCGGCTGGAAGCTGATTTCGGTTCTGACGGGTCGCAGTGATCCGGGCCTGCTTCGCAGCTACTCGGCCGAACGTCAGGACGTGGCACAGGCGCTGATCGACTTCGACCAGGAATGGGCCCGAATCATCAGCCAGCGTGACAGCGATGGTGATGGCGATGGCGATGGCGATACACCAACCTTCCAGAAATATTTCGTCGCGCATGGTCGCTATACCGCCGGCGTCTCGGTTCGCTACAAACCCTCACCTCTCACCGGTGACGCAACCTGGCAACATCTTGCGACCGGATTCGAGACTGGCATGCGATTTCATTCCGCGCCAGTCATCAGGCTGGCCGACGCAAAGCCACAATCGCTTGGCCATGTTATCGACGCCGATGCGCGGTGGCGCCTGTTTGCCTTTGCAGATGCCGCGGCACCATCATCAGGTAACAGCCGGCTCGCAAAGCTGTGTGCCTTCCTCGCCGAAGCTCCCGACTCACCAGTTCTTCGTCATACGCCGCAAGGTGCAGATATTGACTCGGTGATTGATTTTCGTGCGGTGCTGCAACAGGGGTTCCGTGATGTGAATATTACCGACCTTCCGCAGCTTTTGCGTCCAACCAAGGGTGATCTGGGGCTTGTCGATTATGAGAAGGTTTTCTGTCCGGCATTGAATGATGGCAAGGACATTTTCGACATGCGCGGCATCGATCTGGACGAGGGTTGCCTGGTGATCGTGCGGCCTGACCAGTATGTTGCCCATATCCTGCCGCTTGATGCCTATACCGATCTCGCAGCCTTCTTTGGCGGCGTCATGCGTCCCTGCGATCCGGCACGTGTGCCCGCCTGAGGGAACTGATTTCTGTCTAGAACCAGGAACAGCCAATTCTGGCATTGCTTTTGCTGGAGGTTAGCGAACAAGATGATTGACGGGCTGGCGACATGGCACAATCTGGCGGCATATCGCCATTTGCCCGATGTAAAGACAGCCCGATGTAAAGACAGCCCGATGTAAAGACAGGAGGTGTTTATGAAGGTTGATGACCAGCAGGACAGGCTCGTGGCGATCCTTCAGGAGGTACTGAAAGAGTTCGACAATTATGCGCCGCCGCGTGTGCGCGGCGACGGCGACATCCAGATCTCGCTTGACCCTGAGCTGAAAAAGGCCCGGTCTCGCCGCAGCAATCTTGCCAGCGCCTTCAGCGCCATGATGTCGGACGATCTCGGCCCAAAGCGGAGTTCCACCTGGGTCAAATAGGCTCCGGGATAACATAAAAGTAACCCCCACCGGCACGGGGCCGGCGGGGGCCTTCGTCACGCAAACGAAACGCGCAGTGACGAAACTGGAGAACCGGACCATATCTCCGGCCCTGTACCCCGTTAACGGCACTTTCCACCGATTGTTTAACCCGAATTGATGTCAGGCGTGACGCTGACGCAATATTTCTATGGCGTCGGCAAGCGACATGTCGGAATCCGCCAGCAAAACCAGCATATGATACAGCAGATCTGCCGCCTCATTGGCAATTTCCGCGCGGTCATCCTTCATGCGCGCCAGCGCAAGTTCGACCCCCTCCTCACCAACCTTCTGGGCGATCCGCGCGGGACCTTCGGCAAACAGAGATGTTGTATAGCTGCCGTCAGGCATTTCAGCCCGACGATGGCGGACAAGCTGGTCCAGATGGCCCAGAAACCCGGCATTGGCAGGCAGGTCGCCTGTGAAACAGGTCCGCGCACCGGTGTGGCAGGCTGGCCCTGCCGGGATTGCCTGAACAAGAATCGTGTCACGGTCACAATCCAGTGCCGCACCACAGAAAGTCAGATGATTGCCCGAAGTTTCACCCTTCGTCCAGAGACGCCCCTTCGACCGGCTATAGAACGTCACCTTGCCCGATATAGCCGTCGTCTCGGCCGCCTGTTCATTCATATAGCCGAGCATCAGCACTTGCCCGGTGCGCGCATCCTGGATAATCGCCGGTAACAACCCACCACCCTTCTCCCAGTCAGCCTGATTCCAGTCAGCCTGATTCCAGTCAGCCTGATTCCAGTCAGCCTGATTCAAGTCCGGCGCGGATTTCGAGTCTGTGTTGGTGTCGTTCATATCACACTCTCACTTCAATGCCACGTTCGCCAAGAAATGCCTTCAGCGACGGAATCGGGATCTGGCCACTATGGAATACCGAGGCCGCCAGCCCACCATCGATTCCGGTCTTCTCAAACAGATCGGCGAAATGGCCAT